>Ga0335081_10018065_pt1 | contig 11406 bp, 12 predicted proteins | sample Lox_Sample_35_FD_206713 | JGI IMG/M metagenome (GOLD analysis project Ga0335081, IMG submission 206713) | Soil microbial communities from Loxahatchee National Wildlife Refuge, Florida, United States - Lox_Sample_3.5 | ecosystem: Environmental > Terrestrial > Soil > Wetlands | place: USA... | reverse complement strand
GTGGCGGCCGCGGGAGAAATGTACCGTCCGTACCAACAGTACATTTTTGGTGTTTTCATGTCGACCCTGGTGGTGCGGACTTCCGGCGATCCGCTAGCCGGGGCTGCCAATCTTCGCAAGGCAGTTTGGGATATCGAGCCGAACCAGCCGATCCTGGACGTCCGGGGGGTCTACGGAGTGGTGGCTTACACGACGGCACTTCGGGCGCCGGAGGTGGGAATCCGGGTGGCGCTCGGCGCGACACCTGGGAACGTCGTGGGCACGCTGCTTGGCGCGGCCCTGGTGCCGCTGGCAACCTGGCGGCCGGCGTGGCGTTCCGCGGTGTCCGGTCGAGACGGGCGTCGCACCTGTAAGCAATTGAAAAGGAATTGAATTAGCGATTTCTTAGCGGCTAGGTTCCGTCGTCCGGCGGGGGATCGCTACGGAGGTCCTCTTCGCTGCCCTTGGAGCGTCGTTTTCTCCCCGCCCGGGGCGGGGGTGCCAGTTGGCCGAGAAACTCCTGTTCCCTGCTGCGGTTTTTGCCGGCTTCCTCGAGCCGCTCCAGGCTGGAAATGGCGGCATTCAGATTATCGAGTTCCTCATGAAGCTGTTGGAGCACCTTTGCCAAGTCCATCGGAATCCTTTTGCGAGAATAGTATGTTTCCGCCCATAATCAATTCAGAAAATCCTTAGAACGGATTAGAAGAATGCCCCGAAACAAGGGGGGCGCACCGGCTTCGACATGGCAAAACGACAGCGAAATCAGCAAATCATACCGTGGGGTGCAGCACCGCATCCTCCCCGAGGGCGGGAGAATCCGCCGAATTCTGCAGGGAGTCCAGGGATTCGAGCACTCGCTCGAGGAGGCTGTCGGTCTGCGAGACCGTGGTCTTGAGCACTTCGATAGAATGTGCCTGGGTGGTAAGCCGGTCATCCAGGGAAGCCATGGTCTTCGCTAGCAGTTGCTCCATGGCGGCCACGATCTGCGCCGTGGAGGGAACCTCGGCCAACTTCCCGGCGTGTTCCTCCAGCCTGGCCTCCATGTGGGTAAAACGCGCCTGGTTGGCCGACTCCTGGTCTGCGAGCCGGTTTTCCAGATGCGCGATCGATTTCTTCAACTCTTCGATAACGGCAGAGTCCGCCCCGGCGCCGGCGCGATCCTTGCGGGAAAGGGTCAGAGCACCCGTAGCAACTCCCGCTAGAAAAATGACGATCCGCGGAACGACGTTGAGGGGTTTTTCCATTGGTGATTCACTTATAATACGTTTCGGAAAACCTATGCAAGTCCTAGGGTTAGTAACCGGGGTACTAGGTACGTACCCTGTTGCCGGCGATCATCCATCGCTGGCATTCTGACTTAGGAATCGTCCGCTAGAATATCAGGAGACGTCTGAATTGAGGCGTGGTTGCCAACCCGGGTTCGCCCTAAGACCGACTGCAGGAACCCTCCTTTTTGTGGAGTGCGACCGGTACGGGCGGGTACTTTGGATGAGTGAGTCCGCGCGGTCGGCGCTCAATTCCGGGGACCGTCTGTTGGAAACCATACCGTCGATTGTGTCGGCCGGAGAGATCGCTCCATCGCGGCCGATTTCCGGTGTTTGCGTATTTCGGCTTCTGGAACAGGGAAACAGAGTATTAATGGGCGTGCAGTTTATCGAACCCCAAAACGACCCGGGCTCGCCGGAAACCCACGGTCTGCTGGTAGTGCAGACCAATCTGCTGAGACACTATTTTCGTCTGCAGCATGTCGAACGTAACTTGTCCACACGTGCCCGGCAGCAGCGGCGCCCGGGTGGCCGCCTGTCGATCGTTCAGATCGAACGCGAGCGGCAACGTCTTGCCCGTGAGCTACATACCGGGATCGGACAGATGCTGGCCGCCATCCGGCTGCAGTTGGAGGTGATCGCGGCGCAGATGCCCGATCCGCCGGCGCTGGTGAAGCAGTCGTTGGGCCGCATTTCGACGCTGGCGAACGACGCGCTGGAGCAGGTGCGATCGGTTTCGCGGAGGCTGCACCCGCCGGAATGGCAGCGCCTGGCGCTCGAAACCGCCCTCGCGCAGTTATGGGAAATGAGCGGCATTCCGCAGCGGTTTGAGACCTCGCTTTCGCTGGCTCCGCTGCCCCACGAACCGGCTCTCGAAGTAAAAGTCCTGATGTACCGCGCGGCGCAGGAGGCCCTCTCCAATCTGACTCGCCACTCGCGCGCCACGCGCATCGATCTGACTTTGGAGCCGGTGGGCGAGACGCTGGTTCTGACCATTCAGGACAACGGGGTGGGCTTCGACGTTGCGAAACAGTTCTCGGCCCCGGCCAGCGTGGCATCGGGAATCGGGCTGCGATCGATTCGCGAGCAGGCCCACTCCGTAGGCGGAAAACTAATTGTGGAAAGCAGCCCGGTTGGCACTAAACTGGAAGTTTCCGCGCCATTTTCCGGGGCACTCCCGTAAGATCCGAAGGAGCAGTATGCAGGAAGGCCAGGCAATCACAGTGGTTCTGGCGGACGACCACGCCATCGTCCGGGAAGGAATCGCGGCTCTGTGCGAGAGCCACGGTATGCGCATCCTCGGACAGTGTCCCGACGGCGCCATGGCGGTGGACATGGTCACCTCGCTGAAGCCGGATTTTGCCATCCTGGACATGCAGATGCCCGGAATGACCGGCGTCGAAACCATCCGCAAGCTGCGCCAGGCGGGGTGCACCGCCAAACTGATGATCCTTTCCATCAGCCGGGACGAGAACATCGTGATGGAAGCCTTGCGCGCCGGAGCCGACGCTTACCTGTTGAAGGACGGACCGTCGCGGCACCTTCTGGATGCGGTCAGTTTTGTCCGCGACGGTGGCATCTACGTCTCGCCGCTGCTGCGCGGGGCAGGCATGTTCACGAAGCCCGGCAAGACTCAGGAGGAGGACCCGGTGTCCTCGCTCAGTCCCCGGGAGATGGAAGTCTTCTCTTATCTGGTGAATGGTTTGCGCGCCAAAGACATTGCCGACCTGCTGGAGATCAGTCCGAAAACAGTGGACACTTATCGGGCCAGCCTGATGCGCAAATTAAAGGTTCACGACCTGGTGGCGTTGGTGAAGTTCGCGATTGAACGCAATCTTACGAGCACTTCCTGATCGGTATGCACTCCCCCGGGCCCTTTCGAAGCGGGAATCGCTGGTAGTTCTCCAGGGACCGGATCAAGTCGTCAACCACAGCGCGGCGCGAGTAGAGTCGCTCCAGGGTACGGTTGCGAAATACCTCGGCTCCCTGTTTCCGGCGGTTCCACTCCTTTTCGAAAGTTTGCGGATTTGGCATAAATCAGGCTAGAACCTCTCGACCTCTCGACCTCTCCGGGCTTCCTGGAAGTGTTTTCCCAAACAATAAGAAATCAAGCATAACTTTGGTAACACCCAAAATCAAGACCTGTTGCGCCCTCCCGCGCTCTCCCCGCATTTTTACGGGGCCTAGGAACTCATGATCTAGGACATAATACCGATCAAACCCGTTCGCAGACCCGAATCCTTGTTTCAAAACTTCATATTCCGGGCAGAAATATCGTGTTACGATATAAATGTGCCCGAGATTCTGCCGGCAACGCCGATGCCCGACTCAGGCGAGGAACCCTCCCCTGCGGACTATCGAGCGCTGGCGGCTTTCCGCTACCAGATCCGCCGTTTTGTGCACTTCAGCGAAGCCGCGGCCCGCGCCGAAGGACTGGAGCCGCAGCAGCATCAGCTGTTGCTGGCGGTACGGGCCTGGGACGGGAATGCCGGCCCGACCATCGGGAATCTGGCGGAACATCTTCTGATTCAGCATCATAGTGCGGTCGGCCTGGTGGACCGCCTGGCGGCCCGCAGGCTGGTGGAACGCTCGCGGGGTGAGGAGGATCGGCGCCAGGTGCGCATCCGGCTCACGGCGGCGGGAGCGGGCACGTTGCGGCGGCTCTCGACGGAACATCGTGCCGAGTTACGGAAGACCGGGCCTTTATTGGTCGCCGCCCTCGGTACGCTGCTCGAAGAACTGGCCACGACGGAGAGGCAAAATGTTTCGGAGACTCAAGAGCACCGCAGATAAAGCGGCAGCGGCGCAGGCCATCGAACCCGAGCCGCTGGGCGATTTCACCATCACCCCGCGGGTTTTTTCGATTTCCGGTCTGGCGATCCTGATCGGGTTCGTGGGGGCATGGGTCGCGATGGCCCTGCTGAAGCTGATCGGACTGTTCACGAACCTCTTCTTCTTCCAGCGCTGGAGCGCCACGATGGTGTCTCCCGCCGGCAACCGCCTGGGGCTTTTCGAGGTGCTGGTTCCGGTAGGTGGAGCCCTGATCATCGGGCTGATGGCGCGCTACGGCTCGGACCGGATTCGCGGGCACGGGATTCCGGAGGCGATCGAGGCGATCCTGATCAATGGCAGCAAGGTCGAGCCCAAGGTGGCGATACTGAAGCCGCTCTCGAGCGCGATCTCGATCGGTTCCGGCGGGCCGTTCGGCGCGGAGGGCCCGATCATTATGACGGGCGGAGCCTTCGGGTCGATGATTGCGCAACTCTTCCACCTGTCGAGCACGGAACGGAAGACGCTGCTGGTGGCCGGCGCGGCTGCGGGGATGTCGGCAACCTTCGCCTCGCCGGTGGCCGCCGTTCTGCTGGCCGTAGAGCTGCTGCTGTTCGAGTGGAAGCCGCGGAGCCTGATCCCGGTGGCGCTGGCCAGCGTGACGGCCGGAGCCGCGCGGCGCTACATCCTGGGGATCGGCCCGTTATTCCCGGTTCCGGCACACCCGGTCTTTATCGGACCGCAAGGGCTGATGGGATGCGTGGTGGCGGGCGTCCTGGCGGGGGCGCTGTCGGCCCTGCTTACGATCTCGGTCTATGCGGCGGAAGACTTCTTCCTGCGGCTGCCGATCCACTGGATGTGGTGGCCGGCGTTCGGCGGGCTGGCGATCGGCCTCGGCGGTCTGGTGTTCCCGCAAGCCTTGGGGGTCGGCTACGACACCATCGGGGCGCTCCTGCAGGGCGACGTTCCTCGTAACCTGATTCTGGGCATTCTGCTGGTGAAGTCCGCGATCTGGGCGATCTCTTTGGGTTCCGGGACCTCCGGAGGCGTGCTGGCGCCGCTGCTGATGATGGGTGGCGCGCTGGGGGGAATCGAAGCCATGTTCCTGCCCCACGAAGGAGCAGGGTTCTGGCCGCTGGTCAGCATGGGGGCAATTCTGGGAGGAACCATGCGGTCGCCCTTCACCGGGGTGGTGTTCGCACTGGAGCTGACCCACGATGTCAACATGCTGCTTCCGCTTTTGCTGGCCGTCACCATCGCGCACGGCTTCACGGTGCTGACGCTGCGCCGGTCGATTCTCACCGAGAAGGTGGCACGCCGCGGCTATCACCTGAGCCGCGAGTACGCGGTTGATCCGCTGGAGGTGCTGTTCGTCCGGCAGGTGATGCGCACCAATATCGCGGCTGTTCCGGCGAACACCTCGACAGCGGATCTGGCCGCGGCGCTGAGTCCCGATCACCAGCGCCGCGGGCAACTGCTGTATCCCGTAGTAGACGGGGACCGGACGCTGATCGGGGTCATCACTTTCGCCACCCTCCAGAAGTTGCAGCAAGAAGGAGGGGCTCCAGCGCAACGGCTGTCGGAAGTGGCCAAGAAGGACGCGATTGTGGCCTATGAGGGCGAACCGTTGCGCGCGGTGGTGAATCGGATGGCGCAGAGCGGCATCACACGGTTTCCGGTACTCGAGAGAGGAGACAGCCGGAAGCTGGTGGGCATGGTGTCGCTCGACGATCTGCTGCGCGCCCGCACCCGCGCAGTGGAGGAGGAACTGCACCGCGAGCGTGTGCTGCGGCTCCATCTGCCCTTCGCGCAGAAGCAAACGGCGCGTTAGGTTTCGCGGCCGGCCAGCGGGATAGAATGTAGGGGCATGGCGAAGTCCGCGGCAGCAGTGCCATCCGACAAGCTCGAATTATACGAGAGGCTGGTAGCCACCAATCCGAAGGTCGAACGGAAGGGCGCGAGCGTGCCCTACACCTCGCTGAGTGGGCACATGTTCAGCTATCTGACGAAAGAGGGCAAGCTGGCGCTTCGCCTGCCGGCCGGGGAGCGGGAGGCGTTTCTCGAGAAGTACCAGGCGAAGCTGTGCGACGCCTACGGTAAAGTGCAGCCGGAATACGTCGAGGTTCCGGACTCTCTGCTGGCGGTCACGCGCGAATTGAAGAAGTACTTCGACTGCAGTTACCAATACGTAAGCTCGCTCAAGCCCAAGCCTACGGCGAAAAAGAAGAAGGGGTAGCAGCGCGCGGAAGGAGCCGGGACGCGGCAGTCTCGAAGACCCTTCGCCGCCAGAGATACTGTATACGCCCCGAAAAGCGTCCCGATGAGTCGGGACGCGGCAGGCAGGAGTGCGATAGCTACATCACGCCGAAGGACAGGCTCGCGGGCCGTCAGCAGAGATCCATGCAGCGCGAGATCGGAAGCTGGAGGAGGCGCGGAAGCAACGGCAAATTCGCCGCCAGCAAGCCGCGTGACGTTCAGCGCATGTCCTTGGGCGTGGTTCTGGATATCCGCACGTCGCCGCGCGGGTGCGGAGCCTCAACTTCCGGTTTGCCGATACGCCCGGAGAGAGCCGGTTCATTGCTCACGGGTGACGCTGCGGGGTTGCAGATGCCGAAACTCGGTGTGTCGCGCAATGGATGTGGCGGTTGAAACCGGACCGCGGGGGAATTTGACGCGCTCTTCGCCGCGAACGAAGGCTTCGCCCTTCACGGTGTAGCGAACCGCCTTCAGGCTAGTATAACGTTTCATTAAAACATATCCATACATTCTTGTTTAGTGCTATGCTGGGCCAATGGCACGGGCATCCACACATCCGAAGCTCGTTCTCACTGCCGAGGAGATGGATCATCTCGATCAGCTTCGGCAATCCAAGACCGCCGCTTTCCGCGACGTCCAACGCGCGCAGATCCTCTGGCGCTATCATTCCGGCGAAACCGTAAGCCAGATCGCACGCGTTCTGAAGATGACGCGCAAGAGCGTTTTGAAATGGATCGACAAAGCCCTCCAGATTGGTGCCCACGTGGGCATGAGGGACACGCCGCATAAGCCGCGAGAAGCCGTCATCACGGATGATGCCAAGGCCTGGGTTGTGAATATCGCGTGCTCCAAGCCCAAGGAATTTGGTTACGCCGCGGAATTATGGACTCGATCCGCTCTGGCCCAGCATGTGCGTAAGCATGCCGTTCAGGCGGGTTATCCCGCCTTGGCCAAAGCCGCCAAGGCGACGGTGCAACGGATTCTCCATGGGCAGGCGCTACGTCCCCACAAGGTCACGTATTATCTGGAGCGACGCGACCCCAACTTTCTGGCAAAGATGAAAGACGTATTGATGGTATATCAAGAAGTCGCTCTGCAAAACGAGGCGGTTTCCAAAGGGGGCCCAAATCCCCTGGTGATCACGGTCTCGGTGGATGAAAAGCCTGGCGTACAGGGCAACACGGCGCCAGACTTGCCGCCGGTGCCCGCCGAACATCCCACCGTGTCGCGCGATCATGAGTACATCCGCTATGGCACTTGGTCGATCATGGCAGCGTTGGATCTGCATGACGGCCACGTTACGGCGCGTGTCGAGGATCGCCACCGAAGTGTGGAGTTCATCGCTTTGCTGAAGGATCTGGACACCCATTATCGGCCCGAATGTACGATTCGACTGATCATGGACAACCACTCATCGCATATCTCGAAAGAGACTCGCGACTACTTGGCGACGTGCCCCAACCGGTTTAAGTATGTGCTGACACCGACACACGGCTCCTGGTTGAATATCGTAGAGACGCTGTTTGGCAAGATGACGCGAACCTTCCTACGCGGGATTCGGGTCAAATCGAGGGAAGAACTCAAAGAACGAATTCTCCTGGGAGTCGCGGAAATCAATGCGATGCCGGTGGTCCACCGCTGGAAGGCATTCGACGCTCTGGAGACCTCAACAATGGAGACTCCATAATTCGGATATATTTTAACGAAACGTTATACTAGTGTTCACGTTCGTATAAAAGAGTTCGTCGCCGGCCGGCGACCATTCGGGATAGCGGCCTCCATCTGTCGAGACCTGCCACTTGCCGCCCGGTCCGGGGAACGGGCGGACGTAGATCCGGTTCCCTCCTATTTCGTCCGAGGCGTAGGCCACCCATTTTCCGTCGGGCGAGAGAGCGGGGTATTGCGAGTCGACCGGACCGGATAGCCAGGACTCCAGCGTTCCTGGGTGCGGATCGTCCGAGCCCGGGTCCTGCCATGAAACTCGGGCCAGATCGACCCGGCTCCCCTTGTTGTACGAGACCACCGACTGGCGGCCGTCAGGGGTGAATCCGGCGAAACCGACCAGGCTGAGGCCGAGGCCGAGGTCGCGCGGGGGCGCGGATCCGTCGGAGCGGACCCATCGGGCTCCATGGGCCGCCGACGACACCGTGTACAGGATATGTGTACCGTCGTACGACCAGTTCGCGGCCACCACGTCTCCCGTGAAGGTGAGCTTGGAGGCGCTGGCGCTGACCAGGTCGTAGACCCAGAGATCCAGTGCGGAGCCCGTACTCAGGCGCTAGAGGATGCGTTTCCGTCAGGCGAGATGCGCGGGGCGGAGTACAATCCTGGAGGCAGGCGCAGGGACTGGGCGTTTCCAGCGGCATCGATCCAGGTGGGAATCACCAGGGCGTTGCTCGAACCGCCCTCGTAAGTCAGAAGGCCATTGCGCGAGAGAGCGATTTGCGCCGAAGCTCCGGTTGCGCTGCTGACCACCCCCTGTACGATGGCGATGGGCGGCTCGCGGACGGTGAGTTTCGCCGCGTCCATGGGCAAAGCGTACAGAGTCTCCTCCCGGAAAAAGAGCAGGTATCCTGCCCATCCTGGCCGGCGGCGTATAAGGGGTGGAATCCGCCATGATGCAGCACGGTGGCGCGCCCCGTGGACAGATCGGTCGCGACGATATCGGCTTCGTCGTACATCCCACCGCGTGAACCCGCAGTGTAGAGGATGAGTTTGCTGCCCGGCATCGCCCATGGAAAACGATGCGTCGCTTCCTGGCGTGAGACATCGAATTTGGTGGCTGGTCGAGGGGCGGCGCCGCCGTCCGACAAAACGCGCATCACCACGCTGCGGATGCCCGGAACAAAAAACAGGCTCCCGTCGTCTCCCCAGTCCAGGCCCAGGGAAGTCGTGACATCGCAGATGACAATCGGTGCGCCACCGCTTAGCCGGATCTTCCGCAGTTTGCCGTTGGATACGTATGCCAGCCACTCGCCATCGGGCGAAAACACTGGGTTGGACGCGCCCTCGGTTCCGGGCAGAGGCGTGACCTTGGGCTGATCAAGCGCGCGGATGGCTAACTGCCGGCCTCCATCGGCTGTGGCGACCTCGATCACCAGCCGTGAACCTTCCCGGGAAAGGGCGAGCGCGCGGCTGCCCCGGATCAGTTCATCGGCTTCGAAACGAAGCATTGCCCGTTCAGGCGGCGCCGGATTGCGGTGCATCGTCAGCACCATCCCCGCGACGGCGACCGCGAGGACTCCGGAGGCGATCCAGCCCCAAGGGCGGCCGCCGGCACGCGCGATGGCGCGGGCGGCGGTTCTTCCAGGGCGATGCGAGCTTCCCCGATATCGCGCAGCCGGAGCCTGGGGTCCTTGCGCAGGCAGCGTTGGAGGAGGCGGCGGATGTGGGCGGGCGTTCCGCTCGGGAGCGTGTTCCAGTCGGGCTCTTTGGTGATGACGGCGGCCGTGGAGTCGCTGACGGTTTCGCCACCGCCGAATAACACGATCCCGGTGAGCATCTCGTAGAGGACGACGCCGAAGGCCCAGATGTCCGCGCGCTTATCGACAGGTTTGCCGCGGGCTTGTTCGGGCGACATGTAGGCCGCTGTGCCGAGGATGACGCCGGGTTGCGTCATCGCGAGCGAGACGGTAGGGGACATCGTAGCGGTGCCGGCGGGTGCAGGCGTGTCGTCGCCGGCTTTGGCGAGTCCGAAGTCGAGGACCTTGAGTGTGCCTTCGGGAGTGACTTTGATGTTGGCGGGTTTGAGGTGGCGGTGGACGATGCTCTTCTCGTGCGCAGCTTCGAGCACGGCGGCGAGTTGCTTTGCGTAGGCGATAGAGGTGTCGAGCGGGAGCTGTCCTTTGAGTTCGTCGCCCTCGACGAGTTCCATGACGATGGCGCCATGCTCGATGCCATAGATCGCCGCGATGTTCGGATGGTTCACGGCTGCCAGCAACTGCGCCTCGCGCTCGAAGCGGGCCATGCGAGCGGTGTCTTCGGCGAACACGGGCGGCAGCACTTTGATGGCTACGTCGCGATTGAGTTTAGTGTCGGTGGCGCGGTACACGGCGCCCATGCCACCTTCGCCGAGCTTGGAGACGATCTTGTAGTGGGCGATCGATTGGTGCGGACTCATCGGGCGAATGTGCCGCGCGTGTCCAGCCGATCTCGCGGCCATTCTCTGGGTACCGAACGATCCGACACCGGCTTCGCCCAGCCTTGGCGTTGATGCGATCCTGCGCGACTGTTTGCTGCGGACTTATTTCTGTAAGACCGCAGTCCAGTTTTGTACGAGCGTAAGGGGTTCGGGAGCGAGTTGTTGTGCATTCGGGAGGATGGCCAGGAAGCGCTGACCGCCTGGCGCCACGTCGTAGACGGGCCCTCTAGCGCTTACTGGGAGGCCTCCAAAGAGCGGTTCGACGCGACTTACCTCGAGCGAAGCGCCATTGACCTTCACTTCGGCTGCCATGACTCGGCCATCCATCGCGATGTAGAAGATCTCCCTACCGTCGCTGCGCCACCGCGGCTGGAACCCGCCGTTGATCGAGATTTGCACTCTGCCGCCGGGAGGAGAAGTGGGACTTGCCATGACCTCCGGGCGCGCAGATTCGGCGGACGTATACGCGACCCATTGGCCGTCGGGCGAGTAGTGCGTGCCAGCACCCTGAATTGGGGCAGGCATTGGCTTGTGTTCCCCGTGGATCGGTAGGGCAAAAGAGTGAATTCCCTTTCCCGTGAGGTTGTAAAGGATGGTTTTGCCGTCCGGCGACCAGTCGTTTGGAACTATGGGAAAGTCTTCGGCGTGTAGCATTTCTTCGCCGCTCGATAGGTTGGCGGCCTTGCGGTAAATCCCTACCCTGTCTTTGCGCCTCAGCATGAAGGCGATGCTGGCCTCATCGGGCGACCATATGGCAGGCAGAGCTTGGCTCGCCTTCTCGAAGGTGAAGCGGCTTTTCAATTCTCGCGCGACGTCGTAAATCCAGAGGTCGAACGTGTGGTTTGCGGGGTCGAGAATGCAGGCGAGGGCGCGCTTACCGTCGCGGGAGAGATTGACGCTGACAATATGGTCTGGGGCTCCCAGGCTTCCGGTCCGTTTGCCGGAACGGTCGAGCCAGGTGAGCTGAGAAGGGGCTTCGGGAGCAGCTGTGTGGTA
>Ga0335081_10018064_pt1 | contig 11406 bp, 7 predicted proteins | sample Lox_Sample_35_FD_206713 | JGI IMG/M metagenome (GOLD analysis project Ga0335081, IMG submission 206713) | Soil microbial communities from Loxahatchee National Wildlife Refuge, Florida, United States - Lox_Sample_3.5 | ecosystem: Environmental > Terrestrial > Soil > Wetlands | place: USA: Florida... | reverse complement strand
GACCTGGGTCGGATGACGGACCACGGCTGGGCTGCCGACGAAGTCGAGTTCCTGGTGGAGGTCGCAAACCAGATTGCGATGGCCGTGGAGAATGCTCTCTCTTATCGGGAGCTGGAAGAAATCAAGGAGCGGCTCGCCACCGAGAAGCTCTACTTAGAAGACGAGATCCGCCTCGACCAGAACATCGGGAACATGGTGGGCGAAGCGCCCGCTTTTCAGGCCGTCCTGAAGAGCGTTCAGATCGTGGCACCGACGGATGCCACGGTTCTCATATTGGGCGAAACAGGTACGGGAAAGGAACTCGTCGCCCGCGCCATTCACGAGTTGAGCGGCCGCAGCAAGGGTAGCTTCGTCAAAGTGAACTGCGCGGCGATACCCGCCAGCCTCCTCGAAAGCGAGCTGTTCGGGCATGAAAAGGGCTCGTTCACCGGGGCGGTGGCGCAGAGGATCGGCCGCTTCGAACTGGCGCATCAAGGAACACTCTTTCTCGACGAGATCGGTGAAATGCCGCTCGAGCTCCAGCCGAAGCTGCTTCGCGCGATTCAAGACCAGGAATTCGAGCGTGTTGGGGGTACTCGCACGGTCCGGACCGACGTCCGGTTCGTCGCCGCCACCAATCGGGACTTGAAGGCGATGGTCGATGAGAATAGGTTCCGGGGGGACCTGTACTATCGGCTACACGTATTCCCGCTGGAAGTTCCTCCCTTGCGTGAGCGGCGTGAGGACATCCCGTTGCTCACTCGCTATTTCGTCCAGAAACACGCGCAACGGATGGGCCGGAAAATCGATACTATTCCAACTCAGGCTTTGGAGGCGCTCACGAACTGCGATTGGCCGGGTAATATTCGCGAGCTGCAGAATGTAATCGAGCGGTCAGTAATTTTGAGCAACGGGGCTGAGCTCCGCCTCGCCATGCCGGAGGTTAATAGCAAGTTCGCCTCGTCCGCGCTGCACAGCCGCGCTTCGAACATTTCGGAGGCCGCGGACCGCGCGCGAATACTGCAGGCCTTGAAGGAGGCGAAGGGAATGGTCGGTGGGCCGAGCGGGGCCGCCGCCCGGCTCGGCCTGGCACGGACAACCCTGCAATCACGCATGCGGAAATACAATATCTCCCGACTGTATCAGTGAGCCCGGCGCGTGGGCACGAGAGGAGCTGGCTTTCACCTACGCGGCCATAGAAGCCAGATCATCGCAGCCCAGGGAATAATTGTGATCGCGAGAAAGTACAGGTTGGACCGCCAATTTCGTTCCTTTTTCTGATCGCCTAATTGGACGAGTAGTATCACGCCGGGAATTTTGCACGTCGATAGCCGGACTGCATCATCAAGTTGGAGATGGACTTATCTAGTTCGGGGCGCCGAGTTCCGGCGATTGCGTCGGCATTTATCGGCGCTCGGCTATTCCGCTGCTCGTGTAAAGCCCGGCATCCAAATCGGTTTCAGGAAATAGTCGGGGACACCAACGGTTCGCGCTCATTCCAACCGATCGTAGACCGCGATCGGAGCTTGACCGTTCCCCGCCCGCGCCGGGTTTGATGCTGTGGTCTCGGCAAGTGCATGCGGCAACTGCCGTCGAAAGCAATGCAAGCCCAAGCCGGTAGATGCGGAACGCTTTGGTCATAAAGAGGAAGTTCTTTGGAGGTCACGTTGCAGCTTTCAGTATGAAGGTATCGAAGGGAGCAGAAAAATGATCCAAGCTTCTCGGCGTTATGTCGCTGAATTCTGGTGCAGGATGATGCACCAGGCACCAACGTGGCCATCTCACGGTCGTTATCGATGCCGCAAATGCTGGCGCGAGTATCCCGTGCCATGGGAATCCGACCTAAGGACAACGCCTTCTTAGCCAAAAACTGAGAGATCGCTTGCTGTCCCGTCCCCTGTACTTTATCGAGTGGCGGCTCAAAATAGCTTGTGCGGTTCCAAAAGCGTGGACTGCAGCGTGTTTTGCGAAATGGCGGGTGCGGTGCTTGAGCCAGATGCAGCCTGTGACCTTCCATGAAAACTCCCGTCAAGAGTGTTTGGCATGCCCAGCGGCCTCGGTTATATTACAGCTTCCCGATGCTGACCAACGGGAAGCACCAGCATCACCAATTGCAAGCCTGCCATTCCCTCTTGTCAGGAAAGAGGGCTTCGCATCGCGGCCAAGTGCTGTCAAGGCCGCGCGATAGCGTGCCGAAGGGAAGCCTCGACGGGTGGCCGCGATGCTTACGATTTTACGGGGAGGGAATGGCAGGCCTTCGCCGTCCCCTCCGCTTGTGTCATATTGATCCAGCGCGCAGTCAACTTGGCCGCGGCTCCACCGACATTCAAGTCGCGAAATCACACCGCTCCTCGCCTCACAGTCCTGTAGCTTGAGGACTCTTCGGTGATCCTTCCATCCGTGCCCGGCTCAGCCGGCAACACACCGTACGTGTCGGACCCGCGGTTCCCTAACCTGTCTGAAGGGGCCTCACGCCCAGTCTCTTTGCCCGGAAAACAATTCTACATCAAATTGTTCTCTATAACACAGTAGTACCAGTGGCCCGTCACAGTGATTCGCTTAGCGGCCATACGTCTTTTCACATCGGTGTAAGTCCAGCGGGTCGGCTGGGCGTTTTTGGCATGCCCACGGATGTGGTGCATTAACTTGCGGCGCAGATCAGAGACCGAGGTGAACGCTCCCCGGGCGATTACGTCACGCTCGATCTTGGCGAACCAGATCTCCACCTGATTCAGCCAGGACGAGTAGGTAGGGGCGAAGTGGAACTGCACTTTCGGATCATATTGACGTTCTGATCATGCTGTAGGTATCACTGGAACGATCCACTAGTGGCCTGTGGCCATGAGCGGGGCTACTCAACCGTACCCCGCAGCCTCTTTCGCATGCGCACGACTGTGCCGTTCTCCTCAAAGTTAACCTCGTCCATGAGTGCTTGCATGAGGAGGATTCCGCGGCCGTGAGTCAGCAAGATGTTTCTCTGATCCGTTGGGTCCGGTAATGCAAATGGATCAAACCCTTGGCCCTCGTCCCGTATGGTAAGTGAAAGTTCTCCGTCTGTACTGCAATGGCACGTAACATAAACGCGCTTCTGGGGGTTTTCATGATTGCCATGAAGAACGGCATTGGCGACGGCCTCGCACAGAGATATTTCTACATCAACCACGGGTCCCTCCTTGCATCGGAAGCCACCGCTGAGCGGCGTAATGAATTCCATGAGTTGGTTTACGAATGGCGAAATGTCTTCAACTCGGCTCGCAAGAGACTGCTGTAACTCGACGAACAGGGACGACCGTGGGATTACGGGCGGCTCTGGGACATCATCTGTTTGAACCATGTGTGCTACCTCCATTCGCAACGCAGCCCCAACGCGATTGGCGGAAAGACCCCTTTCGTCAGGACGCCGAAAGTCAATCCGTGACGGCAGAGTCCGGTACCTCCGTAGCGACCGGACACAGGGCCTGGAGAACATAAGCAGTGTAAATCCCTTTTCCGAGTAGCCGGACTCCTTTGGCCCCTAGCCGGCGCAGGAGGGTACGGCCGGCCTCATCGATGGTGGCAACGTCGCGCAAGAACAGCTCGACCTCCTTGCCCTTTGACTGAGCTTTATCGCAACTGCTCTCAATGAGAGCGACATACTCGCTCGAAATTTGCCCTTCGATAGTGATGATCGTCCGTCCCGGACCCTCTGCCTCTGTGACACGTAACATCTCGATTGACCTCTCACAGGTCTAGCTGCACTCCTATACCCAATCGAGAACAGGCATAAAAAGAGCCTCAATATCATTGTTTTACAGCTGGTCATTGCAAGAGCATAGCCTGCAGCGCAGAGTCCGGGTACGTTGTTTCGGTCGCCATCAGCGCTCCGGCGCTCGAAGGTATCGGAGGCCATTGAAAGGTAGGCGATTTTGCGGCCAAAGGTGGCGCACCTGATGAACTCTGCTGAATTCGGCACTTGTCTCGGCAGACGCTTTGGGCACCGCAGCTTTCGGTTCTGAAAAGGCTTGGTTTGCTCGGCAACTCACCTCAGAGTTTCGAGACGTAAATGTGTATCCCTCGTATAAGGCTTGCCTTGATCCAATACTCAGCGACATTGCAGCCGAGATCGGCATTTGTATCAGCATATGACCGGCCATCCGCACTGGATTGTAGGAATGCCGCGATGTTTACCTGGAAATCCAAATGCAGATTTTGATTTCAGGAGAAAGCCATGTGGTTTGTGTGGTCGATTGTAGGACTTGTGTCAGTTAACTTGCTGCTGTCGCTGATTGAGGCGCCGACAACGGCACGAATCGGAAGACGAGGGCGGCCCTAACGTGCAGTTCAGGATTGGAGCTGCGCTAAATGCCACGCTAGCGTTGTTTCGTCTGGTGGACAAGGAGAGCAAGTTTATGGACATGTGGAGCTATTGGGTCCGTGATCCCGTCGCGATAAAGAGTGCCTTCAACAGTCTTGTGCTGTTTTTGATGTTCGCCGCATTCTGCCCGGCTGAATCCTTGACCCCGGCTGAGGCGCTTGACCGCTACGTGACCGCATCCTCCGGCACGCAGCCGGTATGTGCAGACACTGCGTTTGCGGTGCAGATCGATGCGTCCTTGCCGAAGCTCGGAAAACAGGGAAGCATGAGCGGGCTCAAACTCGTTGCCCACACGGGCCAGATCGACTACGAAGGCCTACGATTCCAGGGAGACAGCCTGATAAAGACCGCCGTGATCGCACGTTTTCTTGCTAAGGAGAAAGAAAAACGCGCACCGGGCCTCGGCGTCGTACCGGAAAACTACTTATTCATCCTGGACAGGACATCAGGTTACAACGGACTGGCCGCATATGTATTCCGCCTGAAGCCCAAACGGAAACGTGCGGGGCTATTCAAAGGAGAGCTATGGTTAGACGCCACCACAGGCACGCCTCTGCGGTTGTGGGGCGACCTCGTCAAGTCGCCGTCTTTCTTCATTCGCAATCTTCGTTTCGTTCAGGATTACTTATATCCAAATCAGTGTCGCCAGCCAGTCCGTCTGATCGTTACTGTGCAAACGCGAATCGTCGGTCAAGTGGAACTGGTGGCGCGCTTCCGTGCCATCGAAAGCCAGCCGGTCCCCACCGAGAATCTAGCAATAAGCGGAGCGTCCGGAAACTAGTATGCTCGCTTCAACACTAAAGAGCTGCCTCAGACAAACTCGGATCATTACGCCTGCAGATGGCAACGGTAGATCACGGGATGCTCGTATCCCGTCTTGTGGAACGGGCTGACGCTTGTCTGAACAACGTTCCATTCCTGACTTGCCGAAGATAATAATCGATCGTCTCGATACGAATGCGCATCGACGCTGCTGGCTTGTTTTCGTCGAGATCGCGGAAAGCAAAATACGGTTTGCCGGCGCCCTCCAGGATGGCTTGTAGAAGTTGATACGCGGGCGCATCATGACCGCACTTGAAATTCGATACTTCAATCCCAATCAAATTGGGATGTCGCGCGACGAACTTCGCCGCCCAGACTTTTTGTGAGGTGCTGGCCGAGAAGCTGTGCTTCCAAACATCTTCGATATCCAGCGGATGATCCGAGCCGAACACTACCTCCAGCGTATGGGGATCCATAGGCAACGACGTCTGCGACAGAACCGGATATCCGAGTTTCTGGAACTCCTCGAAAATGCCATGATTCAGACCGGGATCGTGATGATAAGGACGCCCCAGCATTACAATGCCGACGCGATCCTCTTCTTCGAGCCGATCCAGGATGGCGCGGCCTTGCTCACGTAGGTCCTCAAGCCACCGCCCCTGCGCTTCAAGCGCGATCTCGATGGCCCGGGCATGCTCGTCCCGCGTCAGACCGAGCAGCGGATCCCAGCACTCATACATCTGACGCGTCAGTAACGGAAGTTCACGAAAATTGAGTAGCGGATGGAGATACACGATCTGCTCCGCCACGAACGTGTCTGTTCCGGTGCGGAAGGCGGCCGCGACGGCAAGTGGCGTCGCAGCGGCCGTCGGGCATGCATTGCTGCCCATACATTTTTGGAGCGAACTCCCGAGAATGTCGAATTGCGGCATGAAAATGGCCTGGAGCGATTTTCGGACATGGTGTTTGAAGATCAAATTGTGAACGTGGGCGACCGCCACTTTAGACGGGTAGCAAGGATCTATCGCCCCCCTTTTCGCTCCCTCCCTGTAAAGGTTCTCGCTTGTGACATCGGACCAGACGATATTTTGGGTCGCGACCCCGAGGCTCTCTAAGTAGGCCGAAAAAAATGGACCATACAGGTACTGATTGAAAACGCGTGCGATGCCAATACGCAATTTCTCGCGGGCAGCCAGCAGTCGATTGCGACGGGTCTGGCGCGGCGTCAGCGGCAGAAAGCAAGGCCGATCGGCAACCTTTGGCGGCCGTTGCGGATGGGTCACTGTTCGCGCTGCAATTTCGATTAGATTGGGATTTGCATCTTTAACGACGCGCAGCCGCTGCACGGTTTCGCGCAGTTCGTTCGCATTCTGGGCAGAGCCTTTCTCGCACGACCCCAGAATGATCCGTTCCCGGCGCCCAGCCGTCTCGTAATCAATGAACGTCCGCAGGCAGTGGTTAGCGCAATACGTGCATCGCGTTCCTACGCCGGTCGTGGTCTCAAAACGGAGCTGCCGCAATGGACCGAGTCCGGGAAACCGGGTCACATGCCCTTCTCGATACAGCCGCACAGCCTCGAGCGCTGCTCCAATTGCGCCGGCCTCCGCGCAGTGTTCATGTACGACCACTTCCGGTTCCACGCCGACTTCACGCATTCGAGACCGCAGATAGTCCACTTGGGCCTTCACGGCCGACAGATTCCTTTGGGTCCCGCCCTGGAGCAGAAAGCGGTGGCCCAGAGCGGACAGATTGGACACCTTCGCCACGTATAGCCAGATGTTCTTCGGGAGAACAGCGGCCAGACCGGCCAGAATCTCGTCCGAGGACCAGCCCTGCCGCTGAAAGTTGACGATGTCAGCCTGGAGAAATACCGCACAGCCGTAGGTAAACTCCGGCATTCGTTCCGCATGAAAGGCGCACTCGGCATAGTCGTCCGCAGAAACTCCAAAGGATCGCGCCGTCGCTTGCAGAAAATAGCCGTTACCCGCCGAACACTGCGTGTTCAGCATGAAATCCCTGACTTCGCCGTTTTTCAGCACGATCAACTTGATGTCTTGGCCGCCGACGTCGACGATAACGTCGACGTCTCGTTTGAGAGCGAGCCCTGATCGCGCGTGCGCCACGGTCTCCACCAACTCAGCGTCAGCCTGAATGACGCGCGCGAGCATGTGCTTTGCGTATCCGGTGGTCACCGCGCCCAGGATTTCCAGTTCGGCGCTCTGTTGCCGTGCTTGCTCTTCCAGGTCACCGGCGATTTCGATGGTGTCGCGGATGGGATTGCCCTCGGAAAGACGATAGGCCTTCATCAATACAGAGCCGTTCTCATCGATCAGCACGGCTTTGGTAGAAGTCGAGCCGCCGTCTACGCCCAGAAAAGCACGTACCCGCCCCGAGAACGTTGGCGCCGTCCACACTGGGCGCCGGTACAGTTCCAGGAATGTCTCGAGTTCCCTAACCGAGCCGCGCAATCCGACCACACCAGATCGGCCTCGGCCCTCGGCTCGCTCAGCCCCGTCGAGCCACCTTTCCAGGCTGTCGGGCCCCTCCCAGGCGGCGATCTCTTCTCCCTGCTCGCGAGCGAATTCTACAGCGCCGATCGCCCCGTAATACTCGGAATTTTCCGGTGCGAAGACCAGTTCCTCGATTTTCGCCTCCGGCGGCACTGTAACGCCGCGCTCCTGCCAGATACGAGGAAGGTGCTCCTGCCACGCTTCGCGCAGACCTCGCAGAAAAGTATTCGGGCCTCCGAGTAACAGCACTTTAGGGCAAAGCACACGCCCACGAGTGAGCACAGTGAGATTCTGAAGCACGATGGCCTCGAACAGAGAGGCCATCAGTTCCTCGGCGGGAACACCTTGTTTCTGCAGCCCGTTGATATCGGTCTCAGCGAAGACGCCGCATTTTCCGGCAATGTGATGCAGCGGATATCCGCGGTAGGTTTGCCGGCACAAATGCTCGCGCGGAATAGATAACTTTGCGCTCAGCTTGTCAATGAATGCCCCGGTGCCGCCGGCGCACTTGTCGTTCATGCTGGCAGCGCGCTTGCGGCTTCCACTTCGGGACTCCCGATCAAAAAACAGGATTTTGGCGTCCTGCCCGCCTAATTCGATGGCAGAGCGGGCATCAGGATTACGAACCTCGATGGCCATGGAGACGGCGTTCACTTCCTGGACGAACCGCCCTCCCGTAGCACGGGAAATCTCACTCGCCCCCGATCCGGTCAGGCACAGACGGGCTGTCCCGGCGAGGCCCACATCGCTGCGGATTCTCTTCAGGAACTCCAACGCCGTCCGGCCCTGGTCCGTTTCGTGCCGTCGATAGTCTTGCCAGATAATGCGATTCTCGGCAGCTGGCATGACGACCGCTTTGACAGTCGTGGACCCAATGTCCAGACCAACCACCAGTGAACTAGCGGCCATTGTCTCTCCGCAGCATTCCCGCGACATGTGCGATGAAGCTCGCGCCGGTGCCCGTCAGGCCGGCTGGATGGCGCCAGGAGCAGAATGGACGTCGAAGCTCCCGGTTCTGCGCCACATACTCGCGGATCTGATTGAGTTCGACTCCGTGCCTCTCAAGAACGTTTTTGACTTCGGCGCGCGCTCGCCGCCGGGCATCGCCGAGTGCCATCTGCACGCGGCTCCTTGCGTGGACTTCACCTTCCGCGGATGTCTCGACCGGCAGGAAAAGGAGGTCGGGATTCTGTGCGCAAACGCCGGCCATCACGCCATCCGACTGCGTAGACGGCATGCAGCCAAACGGCTTGATGCTCAAAACGAGATGGCATTTCCGGCGCTGTGAATAGTAAACCGCCTTGGCGACTTCCAGGTGTCCTTCTCCTCCGCGCGTCAATGGCTCGTACCACGGCGCGGCCAGTACGCTCAGTTCGCGTTGTGACGGCAGCGGATGAGCCAACCCGCCCAAAGTGGTACGCACGCGTTGGTATTGGCGCGACCAGTACCACGTGCAAACGCGAAATAACAGATCCTTCCTCCAGAATTCCGCCTCGCTCTTCAGGCCTCGCCGCCGCCGGTTATGTAGCCATGCCTGGTGAAGCCAATATTGGATCAGGCTGACGATAGACTCGATCCAGACTTCCGCACCTTCATGCTCGAGAAACGCAAACAGGTTGTAGTTGGTATCGCCCTCTGTGAGCGCCGAAAAGAATTCGCCGGTGATCTTCACCACCGGCTTCACCCGCGTGCGATCCACTTCAATGCCGTCCAGACGTTCGCGAATACGCTCCAGTAAGGCAAGGTAGTCCGTGCCATACAAGTGCTGGCGCACCTTGGCCGCGACCGATGCCCAGTTTTTCACCCCCGGCGCACGCACCAGAAGCCGGGACATCCAAGGCGGCACACGCTCGATTAGCTCGAAATGCCGCCGAGTCTCCAAAAACTGCGCTGCGTCTGACACGCATTCGGACATGACCCGGTCCGTTTCGCCCGCATTCATTTCATAAGGCCGGATCTGGTAGGTCAGGTCGTAAAGCGTGTCCCCGAGATTCAGGGCATTGAACATCCCCATCCCTAAGTTGACGGTATAGCGGAGCCCAGGCTGTTCCGATCCATCCTGAATCGCCCGCGCGGTCTGAAACGTGACGACCCGAAATCCTTGGAATCCGGCATTGGCCAAAGCCTGTCTGTATTCGCCTTCATACATCCCGAACCGGCATGGCCCGCAGCCACCCGCTGTGAAATACACGTATCTGCGCACCACCTCGTCGGGGTTGATTCCAGCCCGGACTTGCTTCTTGAGATATTCGATCAGTGCGCCGGCGGTGAAGTAGTTCGGATTGCAGAGTCCGTTATTGCAGAATTCCTTACCGGTGTCGTGCATCCGGCGCGTCGGTAACGGCAGGTTCTCGCATTGATATCCGGCCCCTCGGAACACTGCCCTAATGAGTGCTTCGTGCTTCGGAGTCAGTGTTCCGAACAGGATCGTCGTATTTTCGCGATCCTGCTCCAGGAATGGGTCTTCTGGCGCAATCCTGTATTGCGAGCATGAAAGCATGGCGCGGTCACCCCCTCGTTTGCCTCAGGTGCGAACGGCGAACGATCGAAACACAAGCACTTCTTGTCGGCCGGGCTCACCCGGCGACAGATACTTTTCGGCTGGAAGACAAAGATCCTCCGGCAAGTGAAGGACCATTTGTAGGGATTCCGCGGACAACTTCCCGGAATCGGCTAATGCCGAATTTACGTGGGCCCGCCTTCGGCACTTGCCGATACTCGGGCCTGGAAACTCACAAACGATCAGATCCGCACAGAGCTTTAGAAGACGGCTACTGGCTTATCACGTGCATAAGACCACATCCGGAGAACAAGGATGCGCAACGAACTGACGCAGATCGACGAGGAGAAACCTACTCACTACAGACTAACACCCGCCGTACATCAGGCGCTGACAACGGCTTCGGTCGAACGGCCCTCGGTTCAGCCAGCAGGTAAACTCACGATGCCAGAGCCGGTTTGGCCTCAGTTTCCGGAAAAGCTCGGCGATATCGAACCCGATCCCAAGTACCTCCCAAGGAACGGCAACCCCTATCGCACGCGGGTCAGTGTTCCGATGATCTCTCGGGCGATGAGAGGCTGGCTGGTACCCTACCTGCGCTCGCGGGTATTGCCCGGCGAATTCCATCCCATCATTGCCTACCTGTTCACCGAATTCAAATGCAATCTGGCCTGCCAGTACTGCTGGGCATTCGACAACCGCGTGAAGGGAATGACTGAAGATACCGCAGTTCGGGCCATCGATTGGCTGCATGAGACCGGCTGCCGGGTGTTGGCGCTGATGGGCGGCGAAGTCTTACTTCGGCCCCACTTCGCACACAAAGTGGTGTACTACGCTGCGAAGAAGGGATTCTGGGTCTACGTCCCGACAAACGGCCGCCTCATGCGCACCGATGTCATTGATCGGCTTGGTGACGCTGGCGTGGCCACTATCAATCTGGCAGTCGATTCAGTCGAAGATCGGCCTGAACTGCCTAAAGCCCTTGTGCCGATTCGGCCCTACTTCGACCACCTCATCAAAAAGCAGTACGTATACGGCTACAGCGTATTCTTCAACATCAATATCACCCGGATCAACCTTGATGACGTGAAGCAGTTGACGGAAATTGCTCACGACGCTGGCATCGCCACCGATTACCACATCAACGAATCGCCGATGATGGAGCATGAGCACTTCAAATACGCGGACGAAAACAGCACATTCATTACAAGAGAAGACTGGCCGCGAGTCGATGACCTTATCAACTGGCTGATTGAGAAAAACCGTTCTGGTTATAAGATGGTCAACTCTGTCAAGCGGCT
>Ga0335081_10018062_pt1 | contig 11407 bp, 8 predicted proteins | sample Lox_Sample_35_FD_206713 | JGI IMG/M metagenome (GOLD analysis project Ga0335081, IMG submission 206713) | Soil microbial communities from Loxahatchee National Wildlife Refuge, Florida, United States - Lox_Sample_3.5 | ecosystem: Environmental > Terrestrial > Soil > Wetlands | place: USA: Florida... | reverse complement strand
TCATGGCTCGATATTTTCTGTATTCGTCTCCGAAGGCTGCCTCGAGCACCGAAGACTCTTTCTTTGCCCGCCAGATCTGCATAGGAATAACGATCAGGAAAAGGAGCAGCCAAATCGGACGGCCGAGCAACAGCATCAGCCCGGCCGCCACCATTGAGCCAAACACGTAAATCGGATTGCGAATCTTGGAGTAGAGGCCGTGCGTCACGAGTCTTTTGGCTTGTGCCGTAACCGTCAGCGACCTCCCCAGCTGAAAACGCGCTACGGTCCACAAGATAAAGCCCAGGACGAGCAGCACGGCGCCAAGCGTCTGTACGCCGGTCCAGGAAGCCGGAGGATAAGTCCAGATCACAACCGCCAAGACCGTTCCTACAACTAGCGTGAGCCCCACGTTCGCAGCAATCATGATTTGAACCCAACTTTGAATTGGACAAGGAGTCTAGATCACCGGGTCATGGGTGGCAATCCCATTACCTCTTTCTCTCCGTATCCCTTCCGCCATTTATAATCTCTGATTCGGCTGCGGCCGTTATTCCCAACCAGCAAGAAGGCCACTTTGCTCGACTTCCTCGGCGATCTTCGACGTACACATATGTGTGGGGAACTGCGCCCCTCCGACGCAGGCAAGAAAGCGGTTCTCATGGGCTGGGTCGGACGGCGGCGCGACCTGGGCAGCATTATTTTCGTCGATCTGCGAGACCGTACCGGCATCACGCAGGTGGTGTTCAATCGCGAATTGAACGCGGCAATTCACGACAAGGCAGAGGCGCTGCGCAACGAATACGTCATCGCCGTGACCGGCACCGTCAAGCTGCGCGATGCGGACACGATCAATCCCAATATTCCTACCGGCCAGGTCGAGCTCGTCACCGAAGAGCTGCGCATCCTGAACGTCTCCAAGCAGCTGCCCTTCCTGCCGAGCGACACCGTGCTGCCCAACGAAGAGATGCGGCTCAAATACCGCTACCTCGACCTCCGCCGCGACCCCATGCAGTTCAACATCGAGATGCGCCACAAAGTGGCGTTGGCCATTCGCGACAATCTGGCCAGCCAGGGATTCTTCGAAATCGAGACGCCCTACATGACGCGCTCCACCCCCGAGGGTGCCCGCGATTACCTCGTTCCCAGCCGCGTCCAGCCGGGGGCGTTTTACGCCTTGCCGCAATCGCCGCAACTCTTCAAGCAGATCCTGATGATCTCCGGCTTCGAGAAGTATTTCCAGATCGTGCGCTGCTTTCGCGACGAAGATTTACGTGCCGACCGCCAGCCCGAGTTCACCCAGATCGATCTGGAGATGTCGTACCCGCAGCCGGAGCGGGTGTGGGAAGTGGTGGAAGGTTTCCTGACCGCGGCGTTCAAGACTGCCGGGCACGATATCAAGACGCCGTTTCCGCGCATGGACTATGACGACGCCATCCGCCAGTACGGCATCGACAAGCCCGACCTGCGCCTGCCCGCTTTCACCGACGTCCGCGAGTGCTTTGCCGCCGCCGATCTGGAGCAGCTCGCAATCAATAAGGACCTGCCGGTCATTGCGATTCGCACTCCAAACGTAGGCGAACTCTCGCGCAAGGAGCGAGACGACATCAAGCCGCTCTTCCACGCCAAGGGTGGAGCGCGCGTCTTCGAAGACTTCAAGCGCATTGAAAACAAATTTCCCGAGGCGGGCGCGAAAATCCGCCAGAAAACTGGCGCGGCGGCTGACGATCTGATCGTCCTCGTTGTCGGCTCGGCGCAGTCCTCGCGTGACGACCATCCCGCGGGCAAACGCAAGGTTACGCCCGCAGAGCTGGCGATCTACGCTTCCGCGGGACTTCTGCGCGTTGCCCTCGCCCAGAAGTATGCCGACCGGCACGGCATTTTCAAGAAGACCGGCGATCCGGCCAAAGATTTCCAGTTTCTCTGGGTAACGAACTTTCCCATGTTCGAGTACGACGAAACCGACCGGCGTTGGATGGCAGCACACCACCCCTTCACTTCGCCGCACGAGGAAGACATGGACAAGCTCGAGACCGATCCTGCCATGGTGCGTGCCCTCGCCTATGACGTTGTGCTTAATGGCACTGAGTTGGGATCGGGCTCGATCCGTATCCATCGCCAGGACATTCAGCGCAAGATCTTTCACGCACTCGGCATGACGGAAGAAGAAGCGCGCACACGCTTCGGATTCTTCCTGGAAGCGCTCGAGTACGGCACCCCGCCGCACGGCGGCATCGCGCTCGGATTAGACCGCATCGTCATGATTCTCGCGGGCGCCGACAGCCTGCGGGAAGTGATCCCGTTTCCCAAGACGGCTCGTGCAGTGGACCTGATGATGGACGCGCCCACGCCCGTCAGCGACGCGCAGCTCCAAGACCTGGGGATTCAGGTGAAAAAGGGATAAGGCCGGCTTTCGGTCGGCCCGCCTGATATCACCGGGATAACGCGCTCGCCGGTGCGGCCGCGACCGTCTCGAGGTTGGGAAGCTTCTGCGCCGAGCCCTTGCCGAGCGCCTTGTGCCGAGACACCCTCGCTCTATACGTGATGCTTTTTTCCAGCGGTTGGCCAAAGGCCTGCGGATGCAGGTAGCGCCCTTTCTCTTTTTCCGTCTTTTCCACCTCGACAGCACTGCGGTTTGCCATCGCCCAGGCATCGTGACGGATACCCGTAACCTGCCACGAGACTTTCGCACCCGGCTTGCCGCCAGCGATGCGAAACCGGTTCCCGGAGATTTCTTCCGCGATGTACAGGCCGGGCCCCGGAGCCCCGATGGCGGTTAGCTGATAGCGGAAATCCTGATTCAGGGCCTCGAAGTAATTGGGAAGCTCGACCCAGGCTTCGCCATTGCCATCCAGCATCGCCACGCCGTCGTACAGGTTTTTCATGTCGGGCGACTCGATGGAGGTGTGGATCAGGAATTTGTTAGCGGGATCGACGGGATGGTCGATCTGGGACAGTTTGGCGGCTCCAGTAATGGTCCCCGTGGCTACCAGCCGGCCGCTGTTATCGGTCCTTACATAAGTCGTGCTGGACATGCCTTCAGCGTAGAGTACATATTCCGGTGTGGTGGTCCCATTCTCGGCTACCAGCGTTGCGTTCTCCACGGACGGTGCTCCCGTGGCTTCGTTGAACGCGGAAAGCGCTGTACTTTGAATTGACCCCACATCCGCTCCAACTCCTGAAAACGAAGATGCAATAACGCCGGTTCCCGAGTCCGACGTGCCGATTACTCCCGCAGCAAACCGGCTAACTTCCGGCATGTCACCCCACACGCCCGCTGTAATCGCACCAACATCCGAACCTTCGTTGGAAAAACCGCTGCTACTCCGGCCCACTACCCCGATTCCAACCGGGTTCGTGGTGGTTCCCGTGACCCCGATGGTGTATCCCGAGGGATTGCTATTTGTGTCGGCTCCCAAAACTGCCGAGGAAGACGAAGTGCTGCTCACTGAGGATCCGACGACACCATACGAAACGCTACTGGTAGCGAGATTATCACCGCTCACCACCGGGCCGCTCGGCACGCTGGAAACGCCCACCACCGCACCGGCTGAAATCAAACCCCCGCTGAAGTTGCCGTTTGTGTCCCGTTTCACGATCGCGTTCGCCGTGTCGTTGCTTGTCGGTGCGACCTTCCAGGCAAGGGCCAATGTCCCTGCTCCGGTCACCGGCGAGCCCGTCACCTTGAAGTCTCCCGTGGGCGCTGTCAGTCCCACGCTCGTCACCGATCCGCCTCCGCCTCCCGGAAACGTCTGGCCCGCAGCGAAAGTCAGGATGCCACTACTGTTGATCTTCAGTCCGGTCTCGGCTGGTGTCGCCGCACCTGCTCCGAACAACAAGTTCAATGTGCCTGATGGAGTCGCCGTATTGTTGCCCGCAGCCTCGGCCTTCCACTGGAACGTCTGATTCACGGCCGCACTCGTCGCGCTGCTGAACGACGATGCTACGAAATCTTCCGCCTGCGACCCCTTGCCTCCCGTCGCTGTTGCCGTTCCCGTAGCCGGCAGCGTCAGCAATCCACGAAACGTCCCCGTGCCCTTCACATCCAGTGTGGTAGCCGGCGTCGCCGTGCCAATGCCAATCTTGGCCGTCCCGCCACTCCCCGTCTGCGTCACTACCGAGCTTTCGATGTCGGTCGCTGTATTCCACAGAGGCAACGTGTTCACCGTGCCGCCGCTCGTGGTCACGTTGGATGGGGTTGACGACGTGCCGGCGGCAGCATTCGTTCCAGCATTTGAGCTTGGAGAAGCGCCCCCGGTTGGCGGCGCTGCCAGCACAAACGCCGACGGCGGCAGTCCGCCGATCGTCTCCGCATCGGCCGCCTTCATGGCGTAGGGCACAGCCACTAGCAGCACGCGCGCCTGCTCCGCCTCTCCGGCAACCTGCACCGCCAGCCAGCGCGCTTCGCCGCTGGCAAAGACGTTCGCTGGCAGGCCATCTGGCTTGGTTGCGCCCAACGTCACCGTGTAGTGCCCGCCCTTGTCCGGTGTGACGTTCTGTGTCTCCATCCACAGCGGGGCGCCGCCCTCGGCATCCTTGTACAGAAGAAAAGTGACGCCACGAACACCCGTTTGCGGATGGTGGTTGGCATCGGTGAGTGCGCCGCTGAAATTCACCAGCATCGGCACGGCTGAACTCGCCTGCGCGAAAACCAACGCAGAAAACGAGAGCAGGAGGATTCCAAGGCTGACAATCCCCACGTGGCCTTTCCCATGCTGACTGCGTTTTTGTGTGCAAACGGTTGCACTGCCCGTGGTCGGGTTTTCGAAGTGAGCAAACTCGAAACGAAACAAAAAGCACCTCCGGTGCCGGGTCGCCTGTTGCCCTTGGGCACTTTGCACATTCCCGGAAGAAATGGGAAAAGGCAACCAAACTAATTCCGGAATCGGCCTTATCAGCCAAAGCAAAGGAAAATATGCAGTTAGTCGTAGTTCTAACCCGGAAATTTGAACCCGGTTCCCCACCACGGCCTCCGCTGAAGAAGCACGGAAGAAAGCCTTTCGCTTTCGTCCGTTTTCTCCGGAGCGACTTCGCTTTTTCCTAACCTGCAAGTTCAGGAAAAGTTCAGCTTCAGTTCGGCCGCCCTCATTGCCACTCCGCTGCGGCTGTGGCATGGTGTGGGGCGCGCTTCTGCCAAGTGCCGTACTCGGCGTTCAGTGATCTGAGAACCCGGGGCTTGCCAAGGCGACGAAACTCACCGCGGTTAAGGAGATTCAGATGAAACCACCGAAAACCTGCGGGCGGGCTCGTGTCTACGTGCTTGCGGCCGTCCTGAGCTCTCTGGTAGGACTGGCCGTTCCTGTATTGGCCTCCGCTCCCAGCCTGCAACCCGACCCACAGGCCCACACCAGTGATCTGTATGCGTTCGTGGGAACGAAGGTCAACGACTCCACCGTCAACGTGCTGAACATCATCGTCAACATTCGCCCTTTTTCGAATCCCTCCGACGGCCTGAACTTCGACCGCTTTTCCGACGACGTTAACCACCGTTAACCACAATGACCAGACCCTCAATTTCGTCTTTCCCTACGCCGCGACTCCGCACTCCGGGGCCAGGGAGTGCCACGACGGGTGCACTCCCTAGTCAGCCGGATATGCTCCTCGTCGGCTGTGTCCTCAGCAGCGAATCCTGCTCGAGAGGCTGATTCAATTCGTATGTGCTAAGCTGCCCGGCGAGCGTTTCAGGCTCTTTCTGGGGTTGGATCGTGGAATGCACGGTCCGAAGTCAATAGGAGGCGTAATGCAGCTACGTCTGGAGAGTCGCCCCATCGGGGACGTCTTGATCATTCAGTGTCACGGGCGGATCGTGGCGGGCAAAGAGGTCTATACTCTGCACGCCTTCGTGGGAGATTCCTACATGAAGTACCCAGACGTCGTGCTGCAGCTCGACCAGGTGGAGTTCGTCGACAGCAGCGGCATAGGCGCCCTGGTGCGGCTGATGCAGACCGCAAGATCCAAGGGAGGCGATCTCAAACTCAGTGGAGTGCCGCCCCGGATCCGCAAAACTCTGGAAATGACCAACCTGCTCTCACAGTTTGAAAGCTACGACTCGGTGGAGGAGGCGATCACGGCTGCCTATCTGGGTTCAAAGTATTCGCGATGCAAGACTGGGGATCCCAGGCCGCGCATGCTCTGCGTCTGCGAGTCGTCGGACGTGGGCACCTTCCTGCGCGAAGTATTGTGCAGCGCCGGCTACAACGCCATCACCACGGCGACAGTCGACGATGCCCGCATTCTGCTTAAAGCCACGAAGGCCAAACTGGTGGTGATTCCCGCGCGCATGCAGACCGTGCATGGCCGGCCGACGCGACAGGCCCTCGAGGAGATCGATCCGGCGGTCTCGCTCCTCGTTCTCGACGAAAATTTCGCCACCCAGGATCCCGGAGAGGCGGCGGAAAAACTTCTCGGGGGCGTCAGCAGCCGCTTACCAGCGTCGGCCTAACGATGGGGAAGACTTTGCCTGCAAGGTATACTGCTCGTGCAGTTTCTGCGCGGCCGGAAAAAAGCTATGCGCCTCCAAATTGATTCCCGCACAGTCGGTGAAGTCCTCGTCGTCAAGTGCAGCGGCCGTATCGTGGCCGGCAACGAGACCCAGGCCCTGCATGATCACGTGAAAATGGCCGTCCGGGAGACTCCGGACATTGTGCTGCAACTGGGAGAAGTCGGCTTTATCGATAGCAGCGGACTGGGGACGCTGGTTCGACTGATGACCCATACTCGCTCCAGTGGCGGCGATCTCAAGCTCTGTGCGATTCCGGAAAACATCCTCAAGACGCTGCGCATGACGAACCTGCACACCATCTTTGACGCGTACCCGTCAGAAGGAGAGGCGATTACAGCTTCTTACCAACGGCGCCGCTCCAAGGAGAGCACAACCGTCCATTCGGCGCGAAAGATCGTGTGTTTTGACAAGTCCGCCGATGTTCTCGCGTACGCGCGGGAACTGCTGCGCCAGGCGGGATACAACGTCTTGAGCACCAGCATGTGGCCGGATGCCCAGATCCTTATACGGGCAACCCATCCCGACCTGATTATTATCGGCCCGCGCACAGTACGAGGCGACGAGAGCACCACCGAATCCTTGAAGAGAATTGCCCCCGCGGTGCCCGTCCTGGTTTTGGACGAAGATTTTTCTACCGGAGACGCGGGCGAAGCCGGAACCTTCCTGCTGGAGAAAATTCGACACCTCGTTCCCGCCGTTTGAGCTATGCGAGCCCGCTCTGCCGGGCAAGCTTCAGCGCCTCGATTGCGGCGCCTCGGGCCCCGGCTGTGTCGCCGTTCGGCATCACATGAATCGGAATGCCAGCCTGCTCCTCGCGCTGCGTCGGCATCGCGGCCCGGATCTCTTTCATGAACCAGCGCTGGAAGTCCTTGCTGGTTTCGAGGGCGCCCCCGCCGACGATGAACGCGTCGGGATCGAAGGTGTTCACCATCTCATCGAAGAAAAGGCCGAGGGCGTGGGCTTGCACGCGGAAAACGTCTTTGCACAGCGCATCCCCTTTGTCCGCGAGACCGCGCACCAGTTTCGCCGCCTGGTGGAGATCGACCTTGGACAGCTCATGTCCGAGATACCGCGGCAAAAAATACGGCAAGATATTTTTCTCTATCGCCGTCAGCGAGCACAGCGACTCCAGGTCGCCGGTCCGTCCGCAATTGCATTCCGGCTTGATTCCGCTGGTTCCGGCGATGCTCTGGTAGGGAATCAGCACGTGGCCAAGCTCTCCGCCGAATCCGTTCTTGCCCTTCACCACATTGCCATCGAGGATGATGCCGCCACCGTTGCCGGTGCCGATCACGATGGAAATCGACGTCTCCCGGCTGTTCGATCCGAAGATAGCGTAGTGGCCCCAGAGCGCGGCCGCATTCGCATCGTTCAGGTAGGAAACCGGCTTTCCCAGGCGATGCGCCAATCCTTCGCGGATATCGAATCCCGCCCAGTCGGCATGAACAAAATTGGTGGAACCCCGCGCGCTGAGCTGTCCCGCCGCGCTGGCTGGGCCGGGAGTATCCAGGCCGACGGCGACAATATCGGCCACAGATATGCCGGCCTTCCCAGCAGCGATCTTCAGACCGTCGGCGATCTGCTGCAGGCAGATTTCCGGCCCCTGCTTCGCCAGCGCCGGATGCTCACACAGGCCCTCAATGAGGAACTTCTCCTGCCGGTCGAGCAAAGTGTAGTTGATGGCAGTTCCACCTAGATCCACCCCGGCCACGACTTCCACAGATGCCTCCTCAGACCCGGGACGCAGGTCCGCCACAGATTAGCAGAATTAGGAACCACCGGCGGAAGTGCAGCTTCCGCGAGGTTGGCCGCGCAGTCTATCGCAAGGCTCCGCCAATGAATTTCGCAATGCTGGTTTGAAGCCGCGAATTCCGACAGATGGAGTATGTGCCGGGCACCCGCCTCCTCGAGTAACCAAATGCAGTGTCTAAAGTAACTTGTGAGCCTATGCCGGAAATCGTAAAGTCCATACTGCCATGAGCTTGCGCGCACTGCTGTTTTCCCGCGACGAGCCGATTATCCGGCTCGTCAACCAGGTTCTTCAGGACCTGGGCATCGCCGTAACGCACTCGCACGACGCTCAGGACGCCGTGCAGCGCCTCACCGATGAGCACTTTGACGCCATCCTGGTCGACGATGCCGACGCTTCCAAAGCCATCCGCGTGCTGGCCGCGGCCAAGTCCTTGCCCTCGTGCCAGGAATCGGTGGGAATCGTCCTGGCGGCTTCTACCACGAGCCTGGCACTGGCCGAGGATGCGCGCAGCAGTCTGGTGCTTTACCGCCCCTTGTCGGCCGACCGGCTGCGCAATGGAGTCAAGTCGGTTCTGAATCTCCGCAGCGGCGAAGACGAACGAAAGTCTCATCGTGTGCCGGTGAATATTCCCGCGACCCTGCAGTGCATCGGCATCGATGGCGTTCTGGTGTTCCTCAACAATTTGAGCGCCGGTGGCGCTGCATTTCTGGTTGGACGGTCGGTACCCCCGCATTCCATTCAGGCCATTGAATTCGAGCTTCCGGAGACCAAGGCTTCGGTGAAAGCGTCGCTGGAGGTGGTGTGGCGCGATGCCGAGGGCCGCATGGGAGTGCACTTCGCCCACATGGAGCCGCAGCAGGCCGAATCCCTCGAAAAATGGCTGGCAGCGCACCCTTCCAGCCAGCAAGCCCACAGCGCGAACGCGTAGCTCCAATCGTCATTGGTCAATGGTCCTTGGTCTGCTGTGATCGAACCCCTCTCTTGGGATGATCGAAATCAGGCTCCGTTGGTCTCGGTTCGTATCGCTCCCTGATTACCTCCTGACTGCCGAAAGCTGATAGCTGACAGCCGATCTTTGCTTCTCCGTCACGCTTCTGCGAAACTGAGCCTCGACCATGGGAAAGATTCACGTCCTCTCCGAGGCTGTTGCCAATAAGATCGCGGCCGGCGAAGTCGTGGAACGTCCTGCTTCCGTCGTCAAAGAACTGCTGGAGAACGCGCTGGACGCGGGTTCCACGCGCATCAGGATTCAGGTCGAGGCCGGCGGCAAGAAGCTGATCCAGATCGCCGACAACGGCTGCGGCATGGTGCGGGACGACGCCTTGCTGGCCTTCGAGCGCCACGCCACGTCCAAGCTGAAGAACGCGGAGGACCTGCTCAGCGTGGCCACGCTCGGCTTTCGCGGCGAGGCCCTGCCTTCCATCGCGTCCGTTTCGCGGCTGCGGCTGGAGACGCGGGCTCCCGAAGAAAATTCAGGTACGATCGTCGAAATCAATGGCGGCAAGATCTTCAAAGTGGAAGAAGCGGGACTGCCCGCAGGCACTTCCATCACCGTGCGCGATCTGTTCTTCAACACGCCTGCGCGCAAGAAATTCCTGAAGGCCGAGTCCACCGAGCTTTCGCACATCGCATCGCTGGTCACCCACTACGCCCTGGCCCATCCCGATAAGCACTTTGAACTGCACTCCGCCACCAACGCCATGCTGGTTGCGCCTCCGGTGGCCGGTCACAGCGAGCGCGTTTACCAGGTCTTTGGGCGCGACACGCTAGACCAGTTGATCCCCCTCGCCGCCCTCCAGCCGCTCGAACGCATCGGGCTGCCGCAGCCGCCTCCGTGGCGCCGCGCGGAACCGGAGGACGACGAGTCCAGGGAGCCGGGCGAAATCCGCGTCCATGGCTTCATCTCGAAGCCGGAGATTCAGAAGCTCAATCGCAATTCCATCTTCGTTTTCGTCAATGGCCGGCTGATTCGCGACCGCCTGGTGCAGCACGCTCTGACCGAAGCCTATCGCAACATCCTTCCGCCCACGGTTTATCCGGTCGTCCTTCTATTCCTGGAATTGCCCACGGGAGAAGTTGATGTCAACGTGCACCCGTCGAAAACCGAAGTTCGCTTCCGCCAGCAGGCCGTGATGCACGACTTCGTGCGCGACTCGGTGCGTGCGGCGCTGATGAAAGCACGCCCGGTGCCGCAATTCGCCACCGAGATTCGTGCGCACCCCACCGCCAGCCCCTCGCTCACGCCGGGGTCAATGCCCGACCCTTCCGGTACGCGTGCGTCATGGGAGGCTCTCTATGCGCCTGCAGCACCAGGCGGATTTCAGCTCCAGCCGCCGCCCGTGGTGCCAATCTCAGAGCGTTTTCATTTCGAGAGCGGAATCAGCGTGGACGGCAACGCGGCCCTGGCCCTGGCCCGCGTTCCGGAGATCGTCGCGGGAGACGGCTGCACGCCTCCTCTTCCGGACGAGCCCGAAGTTCCCACCGAAGTTGCCTTCTCCCTCGCTTCGCTGAAGCCGCTGGGGCAGGTTCGCGAGTCGTTCATCCTCGCCGTGAACCCGGAAGGCCTCTGGATCATCGATCAGCACGTCGCCCATGAGCGCGTGCTCTTCGAGCGGGTGCTGAAGCAGCGCGCAGCCCGCAAGGTGGAGAGCCAGCGCCTCCTGATGCCGCTGCTGATCGAGCTTTCGGCGGCGCAGCAGGCCGTCTTCGCGGAGATTTCAGACGAACTGGCCCACAACGGTTTTGAAGCGGAGCCCTTCGGTTCGCGTTCGATTGCGATCAAGGTAGCTCCTGCGGGCGTCGAAGCTTCGGCCATCGAACACATGCTGCACGAGTTGCTCGAGCAGTTTTCGCGCGAGGAACAGAAGCTGAATCTGGAAGCGGTACGCGCACGCATCGCTGCTTCCATCGCCTGCCACGCTGCTATCAAGGTGAACATGCCGCTCGAGCAAAACAAGATGGAGTGGCTGTTGGCCGAACTGGCCAAGACCGATTGTCCCATGACCTGCCCGCATGGCCGTCCAGTCGTGCTGCGCTATTCGCTGAAGGACATTCAGAAGGCGTTCAAGCGGATCTAACCGGGTGACCGTTGCAGCGATCAGCGAAAGTTGACGTCGGGTGCCCCGTCCTTCGATGGGGGTGCCCCGTCCTTTTCGCGCTTTTTGCGAAAGGGC
>Ga0335081_10018061_pt1 | contig 11407 bp, 10 predicted proteins | sample Lox_Sample_35_FD_206713 | JGI IMG/M metagenome (GOLD analysis project Ga0335081, IMG submission 206713) | Soil microbial communities from Loxahatchee National Wildlife Refuge, Florida, United States - Lox_Sample_3.5 | ecosystem: Environmental > Terrestrial > Soil > Wetlands | place: USA... | reverse complement strand
GCAAAGGCCCAGCCCATAAGGAATCCATGGCCGGCAGCCAGCGCCGAGGCCCGTCCGGTCATCGGGTCCGCGCCAAAGGAGATCATAACGAGCGTAATGGGACCTGCACCGGTGCCCTTGAAATGGGCCGTGCCGCGCTCCATTGCAGCTTTCATCTTCGCGCTGAAACGGGCGAGAAACTGGACTTTCCCCCCCAACCATGCTAGAAGTAGAAGGACCGGCTCAAATGCGAAGGCAAGCAACACATCTGAAACTAAGTAGAGCCCAGCGGTCACGGGCCAGGCCAGACCTTTGGTCTGAGCAAGCAATACGCCTGCTGGGATTCCGCCACCAACAGGGATAAGGAAGAGCATCAACACGGAAAGCATGATAAATACTAACAAAAGTGCCGACCGAAGGCAAGTGGAAGGGCGGTTTGGTTTTTTTTATTTTTTAGACATGCTTGTGTTACTTTGTATTGCATCACTCGGATTGCGTCTACGTTAACATATTCGAGGCGAAATATGCATTATCGAGAAGGCCGTCATGCTGTGACTTTCAGGATGAACATCTCGACGAAAGTTATAACTGGATAATAATAATTTCCGGCATCACCATCCTATACACCTTATCGCCTCAAGATTTCTTTCACTCTTTCAATAAAGGGCCGGTGAATCCTGACCTTGAGAAAAAGATCCCCGGCTTCACCCCCATTCTTTCCCTGTTCTCCCAGACCTTTGAGTCTGATATTCTGTCCCTCTCTGATTCCAGGCGGAACGGTGATCAGGATTTCCCGGGATTTTCCTGGCTGATTGAGGATATACCTGACCTTTCCTCCGGAGGCAGCCTCCTCTAGCGTCACCGTGATTGAATCGCTGAGGTCTCTCCCTTCTTCCGGCAGGACTATGCCAAGCCTTTTTGCCGCCATCTTCTGGAACATTCCGAGTCCCTTGATCATGAGTTTAGAGGCCAATGAATTCTTTTCCGCGGGGCCTTTATCGGAACGATAGACATTTCCCATCGGTCCGAAAAAGAAGAAGCCGCCACCGGAAACACCTGGGCCCTTGAATTTGAACTCTCTGTAATTGCGGCCGTAAAAGGTATCGCGACTGAAGATGTCTTCAGGTCTACTGAATCCGAAGATCCTGCTGAGTTCTTCAAAGATCTGGTTGATGTCCGAATTCCGGAGGATGTCCTCGTCGGTATGGGTCTGTCTGAAGCGGTCCCTGGCAAAGGTGCCGAAACTCTGCCTCAGACGATCGTACTCCTGTCTCTTCTCCGGGTTCGAAAGAACCGCATACGCTTCATTGATCTCCTTCATCAGTTCCTGACCGCCTGGATTTTTATCCGGATGATAGCGGAATGCAAGATTGCGATAGGTTCTTTTTATTTCGTCGGGAGTTGCAGTCTCACTTATGCCCAGCATCTTGTAATAGTCTTTCCTCTCCATGCATTTATTATAGACTGGCAAGCGGACTAAATCACGGAAAATGTGTGATCTGCTCAGAACGGTTTTGTGCTACTCTAGTTGCCTTGATTTCGATTGGCGCAAGACTCACAAGCCATACTGTTATCCACAGTGATTAACGTCAACAATTTCGGAAAGAAAGCTACAATTTCGATCTAGTGAAACTCTCGGTTGTTACAGGAAGCAACATAGATAAGGCTCGATTCGCTATAGCTCTATGTTTTAGGGAGGAGTTTAGTGTGCGTTGAAACGCACGTTTAATTTTACAGCAGAGCTGTTCCAACGTCCAGCAATCGTCAGCAAGACACTGTTCAGCGCTGACAAACGGTTCTCTTCAAAAGAGTTCTCATTTGGAATTATTGTATTTTTTTCTTAAACTCTGGATCATTCATTAGCTGGTCGATCGTCGATGAGAGCGCCGCGGAAAGGGCCTGCCCGACCATATCCGAGTTAAATGTGATGTCCTGGCTGTCGTACGTACCGTGCATATCCAGCACGCGGAATACCTTCTTTTCCCTGGCATCGGCCAAGACAGCATGGACAGAAACATCCACATGCGTAGTGACGTTGAGGGGCTTTGTGACAACCTTGGTCCACAATGAAGTGACAGTTCCTCCCAGAACGATATCAACGTCGTTGGCATTCATATGCTCTATCTTCAAGTCCCAGGCGGGAATGTCTTTTATAATGATTTTTCTGGCCTTGAGCGCATCGCTGAATGCTGTCGTTACTAGGTCCGGTACTGTGCCTTGGATGACAAGATCGTTTTCAAACTGCCCCGTATCGGTTTCTCGAGTGCCTACGACCGACAGTTTCCTTCCCCGTGCATCCTGAAAGGGGCTCAATCCCACCACCACCTTCGAGGCAGACGGTGCCAGCCCCTGGGGAACTTCATATTCGGCTCCGACGAGAAGCGGCCCTTTCTGGATGGCGCAGGCCGTAAGACTGATCATTGCAAGTATTGCGACAATCATAATGACGTCCTTGCTCTTCTTTGCGTTCATAGCTCTTCCTTTCTCTTATTGTTGCAGCTGCCCCTTGAATGTGCCGCGCAAGCCATTATGCTTATTTTGGCAAATGAGATGAGTCAGGTGACATTAATTGTGAATATCTTGAAACGCTTTAAACAACCGTGAGACGATCGACGCCGATATAGTTGGAGTATAAAAGACATCCTTTTTTTAATCTGTGATTATGGTTACATTTTTAAAACGTTCCGTATCTGTCATCTGCTCAAACCTAATAATATATTTAAACTACCCGTCGGTTCGAGTGTGCTTGTATTATTTAATCTATTCTGGATGAAACTTGATGAGGTACAATGAATGAAAGCCACAATTGAGCTACGGGATAACAGATAGGCTATTTATAGGGTATGAGTTAACAATTTCTGAATGAAACGTTAAATAGTTTTAAGGAATGGTAACTTGCGTCTTTCAGGAAAAAGCTTGCGTCGAAAGTTACTAGAGGATATTTTTATTTTTTAGCATCGTCATCGATGATATCTACTATGCTCGTGAGAGTCTTCTGATCATCGACAATGCATAGTGGATAGTCAAGCCAGCAAGAAAGCCAATAGTAAGGTTGCTGAGTACGAATCCGAGTGATCCTACAACAAGCGCAATAAGCATTGCATTTCTGTCCGCTAAAATATCTTTGATAAACAGGGAATGTTGTATGCCTACATAACAGAGAAGAACGCCTAAGATACCCGTAGGAAATGCAGAGACCAAAGATAAAGCTGAGTGCCCGAGCAAAATCGCAATGATAATAAGCGTGATACCGATTATATATCCTGATCGCTCACTTCTTGCCCCGAACTTGAAATGTGCCGTAAGCCCTCCGGAGCCATGACACATAGGTGCTCCGCCGAAAATGCCGGAAACAATATTTGCGATGCCCATGCTCAGAGGGATGTTTTTAAGGTTAAGCCTTGCCGCTTTGTTATTGTAAAGTAATTTGCCAGTTGCTTCTGTTGCGACGACTGCATTGCCGAATGTCAACGCTATCTGCGGCAGAACCAGAACGGTAAAGCCGGACCAAAGAGCGTTTAAATCTGGAACCGCGGGCGTTAAGGCAATAGCGCCTATCTTTGTCGGCGCCATTCCTTTGAATGAGAAGATTGCTCCGAACGCTAGCACGGGTATCAGCGGAGGTATCTGCTTGATCAGGGTGAGGGTCGCGACAAGAACGATTCCGGCACCTATCGCGATGACGATATCCGAATTCATGAGACCTATGGAGGTCCTCACGAGCATGGCACCCAAACCGAGTTGAATACCCCGTATGACGGACACCGGGAATATGTCACCAAGCCGAACGCTCAATCCCGTGACGGCAATCAAAATCAGAATAATTCCCATCACGATACCGGCAGCGTTAATAACTCCATAACCCAATCCGGTGGCAATTGCTATTGCTGCCATTGCCTTGAGCGGCTGTACAGGCATTGTTATCTTGAAATACCAGGCAGATGCCGCATAGAATATTCCTGCCATCAAAAATAATGCTGTTGGATTAAAATGATTTTTCGCAATCAGAGCAACGGCTAGCGGGAATAGAACACCGATGTCGCCGAAGGCACCCGAAACATCCCACAGAAATCTCTTTATGTTATTTAAAAACGTTCCCGAATCTTTCATAGTCAATCTCTATACCTAAACTCCAAAAGAACTGTTCGCCCAAGAGTTAAAGTTATTATAACATACTGTCAAAGGGGAGGTCGCAACCATTGAAGAATTCGGTATGAAACGTTCATTCCAATGTGTCAGTCGAAAACAATAACTTCAGGATGTAAACAAGCGCTTACATAGATCGCAATATGTTTGCGAATTCTTGTTTACTAAGCTGACCGGCGGCAAGGGACATCATGGCATCGTACAATTTTCCTGTCTCATCTATGATGCCTTCTCCATTCATGTCAAGAAAAACCAGTGCCGAGGCGAGAGCTGTACGTTTATTACCGTCAACGAAAGGATGGTTCTGGCAAATGTGAAAAGCATAGGCAGCTGCCATCTCATAAATATCACTATGAAAGTAATCACCCGAAAAAGAGGCAAACGGCATGGCAACCGCAGCACTGAGCAAGTTTATATCTCGTATGCCATCTGAACCGCCATATCGAGCAATTTGATCTGCATGAATATCTACTACCTCTGAAAGCGTTAGGAAAGTAATACCCTTCATTAGTTTTACTCAGCCAGTTTTTGAAGTGTTTTCCCATGCTTCTTGTTCACCCGATCGAGTGCTGATTTGAATTTCCTTTCCCTTTTTTCATCGTCAATAGGCGATATGATCAGGTTTCTGCCATCTGTAGTGAGTTCAAGCGGGGTAGTTTCATCTATCTTGAGCAGCTGTAAGATAGGTTTATCAATGATCAGTGCGGCACTATTGCCGTGGGTCACCATTTTCTTAATCATAAACGCCTCCCATATACATTGTATATACATTGTATCACCGTTTCCTGACATAGTCAATCAAACGGAGAAAAGAATCGGAGCAGACGCAGAATGGACGATAACAATTCGGTAGGAAACATACAAATTCGAGAAGCTGAAATTTTTGCGCATTTCAGGAAAAAAGTGTTTTTTTATTACGATATAAAATAATCAAGATGACAACTGGAAATTAACATTAAAAACGCACATTGTAGCATGAACCCGATTTCTTCAATGACCTTGGGGCTGCGAGCCCGACGAGCTACATTCTTTAGAACAGAGTCGACTCCATACACGAATTCGGCGAGGCTTTGTCCCCATCAGAAATATGATGATACTTGTGACCGTGGCTGAGTGATTGGTTCTCACTCAGATCTGAATTCACACAGGGCGCCGAGTAAGTTCCCTGCGAGACACTTGTGTGTTACTTTTCGCTTTATTTCTCATGGGGCGTTATAGGTGATATGATCTCAATGGGGAGTCCCACGATATTCTTCATGAGATCCAGGGTCCTCGAACCCACTGCCGAAGGATTCAGAAAGGTGGCGTCCGGATTGGAAAGATCACCAGATACCTTAACGGGGATTGAGATAAGTGTACCGCCAAGAACCGTTCGAACTATTGGGATATGCCCTATGATCCAATCTATGGTTGAAAAAGGAGATACGAGTACGACGAGATCCATCTTTTTCCCTGCGATATCAACATTTCCCTCGCCTATAATGTTCAGAGAAGAGCCACCGATGTATGCTTGCTCAACCATAAGTTTGCCCTGATGCAGTTTTCCTTTTAAGGCCATGGAACGATAGGGGAATCCGTTTCCTCCCAGCTCAGGCTGTTTCCCTCGGAAAATTTCAGTCACGCTCAAAAGAGAGAATATTTTTGCCAATTCAGGATAACGATAAATTTTCCCATCCTTTGCCTTAAAATCGATACCTCCTTCGAGGTCAGTGAGTAAGGTCTCGCGCTTTCCGCTTATTTTGATTTCCGTGTTCAGATTAAAGGTCCCTGTCATGTTGACATCACCACCTGACAGGCAGGCAATGGCAGGGCCCAATTGTTGTTGTTCGGCCGTCGGTTTGAATATTAGCTGCATGTCTCCATGGGAAGTGGCAAAAGTTCCAGGGACTGACAGGCCGCACACCTTTGCCTCGGTGATAGCAGCGTTCAGACCGTCACGAGTGCGGGTTATGATAGCCTTCACGGGGCTGACTGTATACCTGCCATAGGTCACCGAGGCAGAGTTGAATCGAATTATCCCGTAAATGTTAGGCTTTCCTGCACGTTCCTCTTTTTTCTCCTCGCTCTTCTTTCCCGGCGGGATTGCTGTAGTTTCCTCTATTTTCTCCTCGCCCTTCCTTCCCGGCGGGATTGCTGTAGCATGCTCTATTTCGTTTATGTTAATCCCGTCCGAATCAAGATCCATATCCAGAATGAACCCTTCTGCCGAAGCGCTCGCAACTCCCTTCAGCATGACGTGGGAACCTCCCCAGGTCATCGATGCCGAATCCACAGTAAGGGTGTTCCGAATGGCATGCATCATAAACCGGTCTACTCTCAGCGGAATTGTCAGGACCGATGGGATAACGAAATCATTTCCTTCAATAGCCCCCTCCGCCGTGAAATTCATGGGTTGTCCGGCGAGAATATTTACCTGCAACTTCCCTTCTATCTTTCCCTGTCCCAATGTCAGGTTCATAAATATTCTGCTCAGGGTCGATTCTGCCAGAGTGCCAGAAAAGGAAAGATCCGTTGCCGTATTCTGCCGCCTGAGCCTAAGTGTTGCGTCGGTGTCCCGATCCTTGATCGTGGCACGACGGACGATGAGCTCCTCGGGACTTCGGTACAAATCAAGTGAAATGGCGGGGCCATCAGAAACAGCCAATGTTCCCGCGAGCGATATTCCGGCCGACTTCTGCCATATCAGATGGATCTCGGAAAGAAGCACGGGAGCATTTACGATCAATTTGGACGGCAAGGAGAATTTCTTGAAAGCCCACTGCATACTCTCTTGCCCCACTGTCCCGCCGAGTGAGAGGTCTGCGGCATCTATGCTTCCCGGGGGGCCGTTAAGAGAACCGGACATAATGATGGATGTATCCAGGAAAGCAGCATGAGAATCGTTAAAGGTAAGTTTTTCCGGCGACAAGTTGAAAATTCCTCGCGACATGGCAATCGGGCCCGGAAGAAGCGATGAATCAAATAAAATATTTTCCACGCTTCCCGCTGTCGTTATCTGCCATGTCCCATCCGGAGAGAACGAACCCGCAACATGCATCGAAGAGAGCTTTACTGTTCCGGATAACGCTCTCACGTCTTTCAGGACATCTTTTAAACCGCTGAACCGTGAACGCCACTGATAGACCTCCCCGAGAGAGATTCTTGCCTTGCCTGAGCGGATCTCAAGAGGAGAACGCGCCTTCCAGGCGAGGCGGGCCGAGACTTCGTAAATTGAAGACTCACCGAGAGAAGCTGATAGGCCAGTTACCTCCACGTTTTCTCGCCCTGCGGTGAATCTTCCCGTTGCTGATAGGGGAGCAGGAAGAAGCGGGGAATGGATGACGATGTTCTCTGCTCTGCCTGTTATATTCATCTTCCACGTATCGGGCCGCGAGAGCGGACCGGCCAAGTTCATGGATGAGAGTTTTACTGTACCCTTGAGATCTGTCACGTCTTTAAGAAGATCTCCCAGTCCTGAAAATAAAGAACGCCATTGATAGACCTGGTCCAGATCAATGACGGCCCTGCCTGAATTTACCTCGATGCGCTGGTTTTTCCTCCAGGCGAACCGTGCTGAGACCCCGGAGGCTGAAGATTTTCCCGCTGAGGCGATCAGATTATCGACATCAATACCGTCTCTATCGAGGGAGAAATTTCCGTTCACTGTAAGTGGGACAGGAAGCAGTATGGAATCCACGACTACGTTTTCCGCGTGACCATTGATCTGCATCCGCCCCTGCGTAGGCTGTGTGATCGGACCCGCAAAATTTATCGACGAAAAGCTGACAATGCCCTTCATGGACCGGATGTCCTTCAGAAAAGGACCCTGACTCTTGGTCAACGAAAGCGACCGGTAGAGTTCATCAAGCGATATAGCGGCCCTTCCCGAAAGGACCTCGATGAAGGGAGTTTCCGCCAAAGCAATGCGCGCTGAAAAGTCAGAAAGAAACGAATGTCCCAGTTTCCCTGATAGGTCTTTCACTTCAACCTTGTCATCATCATAGGAAATTTTTGTGCTTAAAGAGGCATCTCCCCAGGACGCGAGATGTGCCTCTACCGAGATATCTATTTTTCGAGGTGATGCAGTAAGACGTGCATTCACGTTTTTTAAAGAAAGAACGGGGCTGTTTTTTTTAGAAAAAACGAGCGTGCCTTTGTCTATCTGGAATTTGAGGTCCGGTGCAATCGTTTGCAGGGACGTGAGCGCGGACTGGATCGTTGTTTTTACGTTTGCAAGAGAGAATGCTCCGGGTTTTTCTTTCCCTGTCGAGTCACTAAGGATGACCCTGACATCAGGCTCTCGAATCTGAACTTTGGAAATGAGCACCTTCCCCTCTAGAAGAGGAAATAATTGGGGATATACGCGGATGTCCTCCAGCGTTCCGTCAACCATTGCGGGAATTGAAAAACTGGGATGATAAATAATTACGGAGGGGTAAGGCAATAGTGACAGATCCAGTCTCTGAAATGTCACATCCCCACCAATTTGCTGTGAGACGAGAGCCCTGATTTTTCCCTTCATTGTTGCCGAATTGATAAACAGGGGCGCGAGAGCAAGCACGATCAGCGAGAAGGCCAGCGCGGTTCCGATCGCGCCTATGACCCAAAGCAGTATCTTAGTTTGTAACTTCATAGCTTAGCCTCAATTTGCAGAGCTCATGCGCATTTATCTTTTATTATATTATAGATGCCGGACTGCAGGCTTGAAAATTCCAAGGACGTAAGCCTAAAGTCGAATTCATTCCGCGATAGGAAGTGATGCAGATGTCTTTCTAATAAAAGCTCTTCAGTGGCCCACTGCTGGCCCATTACCAGCCCACTAATATAGCAAAGGGGTTACAGCACGTGCTGTAACCCCTTGATAAGTTTGGTATCAGCGAGAGGATTTGAACCTCTGGCCTTCGGGCCCTCTACCCGAAGGGCAAAAACTGAAAAAAAGCTAATCCCCCAACAACAAAATGTGGATTCATGAATCGAGAAAAGAAGAGCAGGTTCACCTACTGAGAGACTTCATCATGAAATGATATGTGATTAATGTGAAGTTCATCGCGATCTGGTCTATCAACTACCGTCCATGCCAGATTACGCAGAGCCATTCTTAATAGCTTTTTGAATATCCAACACAAACTGTTGAACATGGTCAGCGAAATACTTCTTGATTTTTCCCCAAGCTGCGCGTTTCCCCAAATAATCTGGATCAGGGTCTAAATCAGCATCCTGAAAAAAGGCAAGCGCCTTACCGATCAGTAGAGGATTTAATCGGTTCGCGCCGTATCTCTTTAGCATACCAGAAGGGATTGACAAAACAATATTGACTATGCTAAAATAATCTAACTAGTCTGACCAGATTAAGGAGGTCCTCATGAGCACATGGCAACTTCAGGAGGCAAAAGCCCGTTTAAGCGAGGTTATTAAAAAAGCCGCAAAGGAAGGTCCACAGAGCATCACTGTGCACGGACAGCCGACCGTTGTCATAATTTCCGATAAAGAGTATAAACGTCTGAAGCATCCTCGAGAGAGCTTCGTGAAATTCATGCGGAGCTCTCCGCTTTACGGCGTTAAGCTTAATCTCAGTCGGAAGCAGACTCTCACGCGCGAGGCATCGGTCGAATGATGTATCTTCTCGATACCAATGTTGTGTCGGAAACCATCAGACACAACCCGAATAAAACTGTAATGGAATGGCTCGACCAAATTCCCGGTGAAGCCCTTTTTGTAAGTGTCCTCACTGTGGGAGAAATTCGCAAGGGTGTTGAGGCCCTGGCGGACATGAAGCGGCGTGAGAAGTTGCGACTGTGGATCGCTCATGAGCTGCCGCAATGGTTCGAAGACCGCGTGTTACCCGTTGATCTCGCTGTGGCCGATCGTTGGGGACGGCTACTAGCGGAAGTTGGCAGGCCGGTTCCTACCATCGACAGTCTGCTTGCGGCGACTGCACTGCATTTTGATTTGCGCCTGGTAACACATAATACTAAGGATTTCTATTTCCCTGGCCTCGAAGTAATCAATCCCTGGTTAATGGCCCCCTAGCGCATTTGTAAAGTAATATCTTTTCCCATCCTCCGCCCATTTATTAAAAAGGGGGATCATCTGGTACCTGGTCTCGTATGCCGACGCCGTCCATGCGTTCACCAATCCTGACAGCGGGACGGACAAATCTAAAGGCGTCGCATAGAACGAAAAAGCGGATAAGCGTTCATGGGAAGCGATGAAAAGCTTCTTCAGCGAGATTTTCAAATGACAGTGGGTCAAACGGTAAGCGAAAGGAGCAACAAAAAATGAAATATCGGAACCTCGGCACAACGAACGCACAAGTGTCTGCTTTGGGCTTGGGATGCATGGGGATGTCGGATTTCTATAACGGACGAAAAGTGAACGATGCGGAAAGCATCGCCACGATAAGACGTGCGATTGAACTCGGGGTCAATCTCCTCGATACCGGCGACTTTTATGGAGTAGGACATAACGAGGAGCTTATCCGCGAAGCAATCAGAGGAATTCCACGAGATAAGATCTTTATTTCTGTCAAATTCGGTGCATTGCGGAATCATGATGGCAATTTTGTTGGTTTCGATACCCGGCCTGCTTCCATTCGAAATTATATATCCTACAGTCTTCAGCGATTGCGCGTTGATTACATCGATCTTTATTACCCGTCACGAATTGATCCCAACGTTCCTATTGAAGATACCGTCGGGACACTTGGACAACTCGTAAAAGAAGGAAAGATCCGTTATGCAGGTCTTTCTGAGGCGAGTTCAGCAACGCTTCGACGTGCCATCATCATCCATCCGGTAGCCATGTTACAAACAGAATATAGCCTCTGGACGCGAGAACCTGAATCCGATGTTTTAAAGACCTGCCGCGAACTCGGTATGGCACTTGTTGCGTATGCTCCGCTTGGCCGAGGCTTCTTAACAGGAACATTCAGGAAACCCGATGACGTAGCAGCAGATGATTATCGCCGCCATACGCCCAGGTTCCAAGGCAAAAATTTTGAACACAACTTGCAGGTTGTTGACAAGATCGAAAAAATTGCAAAAGAGAAAAAATGCACCCCGTCTCAGATTGCTCTTGCATGGCTTTTAGCGCAAGGAGAAGATATTATCCCGATTCCAGGGACAAAGCGCCGGGAGCGGCTTGAAGAAAACCTGCGGGCTCTTGAGATCGGGTTGAACAAGGACGATATGCGGCGCATTGATGAAGCTGCGCCGATGGGTTTCGCAGCCGGAACTCGTTATCCTGAAACGGCCATGCACACAGTTAATCGTTAGATTAATTCATAGGCCATGGGGTTCCGCTA
>Ga0335081_10018060_pt1 | contig 11408 bp, 9 predicted proteins | sample Lox_Sample_35_FD_206713 | JGI IMG/M metagenome (GOLD analysis project Ga0335081, IMG submission 206713) | Soil microbial communities from Loxahatchee National Wildlife Refuge, Florida, United States - Lox_Sample_3.5 | ecosystem: Environmental > Terrestrial > Soil > Wetlands | place: USA: Florida... | reverse complement strand
AGACCTGATCCTTGGTTTTCTCGGCGCCGCCCACGCCTCCCTGGGAGGCAGCAAATCGCTGGTGGATTTAAGCGGCGAGGGTCAGACCGTGCTGGCCTTTATGACCCATCTCAATCAGATCGGCCAGACCGGAGCGACGCCCCGCCATCCCAAAGGCCTTTCCACCTGCTGTCACGGCGAGGAGCCCCATGTGGTGGGCTGGCGATTCATCACCGAGCGCCGCGCCATCAACCTGGACCCCAACTGCGGCTGGGCGCGCGGCAAGGCCGACGTGCTCTATGTCGCCGACGCTTTCGAGGTAATCAAAGAGGTCAACCGCCTGCTGCAACAGGGATGAGGTCTGAAGGCCTTATGCCTCGCCCTTCACTGCGCCGCCCAAGCCTTTGTATCCGTTCTTCAGCCGCTCTTCAATCGCCGCCCAGACCGCCGGATCGCAGCCTTTCCAGTCCATAATCGCCTTGTTGCCGGTATACGGCAGGTCGGCGATTCCCACGCGGCTCGAGTAAAAACCGCCCACCGTCAGATCGCGGAAGCGGTTGAAGAAGGCCACGCCATGGCTGTCTTCGGCGGCGGCCCTCTCCGGCCAGGCAATGCGGTCGAGAATCTGCTGCTGCTGCGCCGGCGCGGCATCGGCGAAGCTTTTTTCGAACAGGCGTCCGGACTCGCGGTCCAGCCACGCCAGTCCGCCCAGGATTTCCGCATCCAACCGGTCGTTGCCGTCCTGCTGTTTGCGGAAGTCCAGCCAATCGTCGATGAATTCGGGCACGCCCGCTTCGGTCGCGCTGCCGCTGTGCTCGTCCGCCGGAAGAATCAAGTCACAGAGCACGCGCACCGTGCGCCATTGCCGGTCGTCGAAAACTTTGCGCGGGTAGGCCGCGGCGCCGGCCGCGGGTTTGGCGGTTTGCGCCTCCGCTGCGTCGCCGGCCAAGCCGGTAGCGCCGATGACTTGCAATAAGGTGCGACGGGAAATCTCCATGGCTCTACCCCGGCAAGTTCCTTTTCTTCATCTGGTCTGCAATGTACTCCGAAGTCCGCCAGCCCAGCGCGGTGATGGTGAGAGTCGGGTTCTTATCCGCGTTGCTCACGAACGGAGCGCCGTCGGTGATAAACAGGTTCTTGCAATCCCACGCCTGGCAATTTGGGTTGAGCACGGAAGTTTTGGGATCGTCTCCCATGCGCGCCGCCCCCACTTCGTGAATGATCTGGCCGCCGGCCGCGATGCCCCAATTCCGTTCCGCGCCGGCGTGCGCCATTACTTTGCCCCCCGCCGCGGCGATAATTTCCTGGAAGGTTTCCTGCATGTGTCTGGCTTGCAGAATCTCGTCTTCGCTCCATTTGAAGTGGAAGCGCAGCACCGGAATGCCGAACTGATCCACCGTCGCCGGATCGAGTTCGCAATAGCTTTCGGCGTTGGGAATCATTTCCCCGCGGCCGCTGAAATGCACATTGCAGCCGAAAATCTTGCGCAGGTTGCGCTTGAATTCCACCCCGTAGCCGCCGCCCAGAATGCGCTCCGACCTGCCCAGCACGCTCGCGCCCGGCACGTCGCGCCCGCCACCCAGTTCGATGTGATAGCCGCGGGCGAAGGGCAGCTTGCCGGCTTTCTGCTGCTGGTAAAGCCACCACGGCATGTAGAGATGCATGCCGCCCACCCCGTCTTCGTTTTGCGGCGGCAGGTCTTCCAGAATGGGCAGGTAACCGCTCACCGCCGAGCCGACCGTATCCATCAGGTACCGGCCCACCAGGCCGGAAGAGTTCGCGAGGCCGTTGGGAAACAGGTTGCTCTTCGAATTCAGCAGAATGCGCGCCGTTTCGCAGCAACTGGCCGCCAGCACCACCACCCTGGCATAAACCGTTTCGTCGCGCCCGGTTTTTTTGTCGATGTAGGAAACGCCGCGCGCCAGCCCGTCCGCCCCCACCATCACTTCCCGCGCCATGGCGCCGGTCCGCACCTCCAGATTGCCGGTCTTCATGGCCGGGAAAATATGCACGCCCGGCGAATTGAAATTGGCGTTCACCCCGCACCCACGCCCGCATTGCGCGCAGTAGTGGCAAGCCGGACGCCCGTTCAGCGGACGCGTCAGAATGGCCAGCCGCGACGGGATGCAGGGAATTCCCAGCTTGTCCGAAGCGCGCTTGATCAGCCGTTCATAGCCGCGCGGCGCCGGCGGCGGCTGAAATTTGCCATCGGGAGTGTTCTCCAGACCTTCCTGGCTGCCGAAAACGCCAATCAACTCCTCGGCTTTGTCGTAGTAGGGCGCCAGGTCCTCGTACGTGATCGGCCAATCGAAGCCTTTGCCGTCGCGGCTGTACGGTTTGAAGTCGTACGGCCCCATGCGCAGCGAAATACGCCCGTAGTGGTTCGTGCGTCCGCCCAGCATTCGCGCCCGCCACCACAGGAATTCGGAACCGGCCGCGGTGGTGTACGGCTCGCCCGGCACCTGCCAGCCGCCGGAAAGAGTGGCGTCGAAATAGCCGAAAGGTTTTTCCCGCGTGGAAGCCGCCCGGTGAGGAGCATTGTAGGGCCACTGAAACATGCCGGACTGTTTGGTGGCGTCGTACCAGCCGCCGGCTTCCAGCATGCAGGTCTTGGCGCCAGCCAATGCCAGAACGTGCGCCGCCACTCCGCCGCCGGCGCCCGAGCCGACAATCACCACGTCATAACTCTTGGGGGTGGTTTGAACTTGCAAGCTTCCAGCTTACACCAGCAGGAAGCTTCCGTTATGATGAGCAGCGTGCCGTCCGTAAGGGCCCTGGATGTCCTGGTGATCGTCGTCTACATGGCGGCGCTGGTTTATATCGGTCTGCGCTTTTCGCGCCGCCAGAGTTCCACCGAGCGCTATTTCGTTGCCAAGCGTTCCATTCCCGGATGGGCCACCGGCCTGTCATTGCTGGCGACTCTGATATCGAGCGTCACCTTCATCGCCTATCCCGGTTCGGCCTATGACGGCGATTGGTCGAACCTGGTCCCGGGCTTGATGACCGCCCTGGTCTTGCTGGTGGTGGCGGGAGTCATCATCCCGTTCTACCGGCACGCCGTCGGCATGAGCGCGTACGAATACTTCGGCAAGCGTTTCGGCTATCCGGCGCGCATCTATTCTTCCATCGCCTATGCCCTCGGCCATTTCTCCAAAATGGGTTTCGTGTTTTACCTGCTGGCCCTGACGGTGAGCGGCATGACGGGCTGGAAGACCGACAACGTCATCATCCTGGTGGGCGCCATCACCGTCAGCTACACGTTGGTGGGCGGCATCGAAGCCGTGATCTGGGCGGACGTGGTGCAGGGCTTCGTGCTGTGGTTCGGCATTGCCATCTGCCTGGCGTTTCTGCTCTTCCTGCCGGCGGCCGGACCAGCGGCGGTCTGGCATGTGGCATGGAGCAGCCACAAAATCAGCCTGGGCAGCCTGGCGCCCGATTTCCGCCGGCCTACCATTCCGGTGCTGGCCATTTATGGTTTCTTCTACTACCTCCAGCGCTACACCGCCGACCAGACCATTGTGCAGCGCTACCTGGTGGCGAAGAGCGATCGCGCCGCCCTGCGCGGCATCGCCATCGGTTCGTTCTTGTGTATACCGGTCTGGACGCTGTTCATGCTGATCGGCACTTTGTGCTGGGCATTTTACAAAGTTACCGGCGAAACTCTGCCCGCGCACATCGCCAAGGCCGACCAGGTTTTTCCGTATTTCATCACCACCCACGTTCCCGCCGGCTTGGCAGGCCTGTTCCTGGCCGGCTTGTTCGGCGCGGCCATGGCCAATCTTTCTTCCGACTTCAACAGCCTGGCGGCCATCGCGGTGGAAGATTATTACCGCGTGCTGCGGCCGCTCGCCAGCGAGCGCAGCCGGTTGCGGGTGGCCAAGGTGGTGGTGGCCGTGTGCGGCGTCCTGTGTGTAGCGGTAGCCACCGCGCTGGCGCATACCAACGGCACGGCGCTGTCGCTCTGGTACACCGTCTCTGCCGTGGTGGCCGGCGGACTGGTGGGGCTGTTTGTGCTGGCGTTTCTGTGCCCGCGCGCCGGCGGCACCGCCGCCTGGATCGGAATCGCCGCCAGCATTGCCTTTACCGGTTGGGCGAGCGGCCCCTGGGGATTCCCCCTGCACAATTACATGATCGGCGTAATCGGCCACCTGGTTCTGCTGGCCGTGGGTTATGCCGCCAGCTTCCTATTTCCGAATCGCCGTAAAGCCGGTGTGGAACTGACGCTGTGGCGCTGGCTCCGGCGAACGCGCGTGGAATCGCAGTAAAAGTTCTATTACCAAACCGCGTTTTTGGGTCTTGGCCAACCAGAGCCACCGGTGGTGCAATCGAGCAGTGAGCGCAGACGCGGTCGTCCTCGCATTGCTCGCCGCCGGCGACGTGGCATTTCTTGCCTGGCTGCGCCGCCGCCGCGCGCGCCGCTTGCGGGTGGAGCGCATGTACTCCCTATTACGGCTACATCCGTGGCAGGCCAGCTATAAGCTCTAAGCTGCGCTTCGCAAAGTGAACAATTCCCTCCGAAAGCCGTATCATTAAAGGAGTCCTATTATGCCCAAATGTTTCTTCCCGCGATTGGCTGCCGGAGCGCTGGCTGTAGCGGCTGCGGCATTCGCGCAGACGGCGGCTCCGTCGGGCGCCCCCCTGGCCTTCGAAGTTGCTTCCATCAAGGCTGCGCCGCCGCTGGATATCATGGCCATCGCCTCGGGCAAGGCTCACATCGGCATGTCGGTGGACAAAGCCCGCGTCGACATTGGCAGCATGCCTCTGCTGCAGCTTGTTTGTCTCGCCTATAAGGTAAAGCCGTATCAGATCGCGGGGAATCCCGATTGGATGACCGCCGGCTTGAATGCCCCCCGGTTCGACATTCTGGCCAAAATGCCCGAAGGCGCCAACAAGGACCAGGTGCCGGAAATGCTGCAGACGCTGCTGGCCGAACGGTTCAAGCTGACGCTGCACCACGAAAAGCGGGACACGCCCGTCTATGCGCTGGTGGTGGGCAAGGGCGGACCGAAACTCAAGGAAGCGCCTCCCGATACTCCTTCCGCGCCGGTCGCGGCGGATACTCCTGGGGCAACCGGCAGTTCCACCTCCGGCCCGAGCGATTCCTCCGCTTCCTCTTCCTCCCAGCCCGCGGCGCCCGCCAAAGGCGAGATGTCCTTCGGCAGCGGCGACAACAAGGTCACCATGAAACAGTCCAACGGCGGCATGGTGATCAACAGCAAGGAGACCGGCCCCATGCGGATGATGCCGGGGGAGAATGGCGCTTGGCGGCTGGAAGGCGAAAAGATGACCATGGAGATGCTCACCGCCATGCTTTCCCAGTACCTGGATCGTCCGGTGGTGGACTTGACCGAATTGAAGGGCAAATACCAGGTAGCGCTGGAGCTGTCCATGGACACCCTGATGGCCGTAGCCAGAAAAGCAGGTGTGAACATGGGAATGCCGGGCATGCCTGGCGGCAAATCGACCTCGCCGGCTGATGCCGCCTCCGACCCCACCGGTAGCTCGCTGTTCACCTCCGTGCAGCAGCTCGGGCTCAAGCTCGACCCGCGCAAACTGCCTTACGACTACATCGTCATCGACCACGCCGAAAAAGCTCCCACCGAAAACTGATTGGCGACCAGTCCCTGTGCTATCACGGGAAGAATGCCGCTGCCCGACATCTCCCGCTTCAGCACGCTCGATGCCGGCGAGTGGCGTGCTCTCGGCCTCCGCATGGCCGCAATCGGCTTGTGCCGCGAGTGCGTGGATCCGGTCGCGGAAATCGGCGCCGGCCTGCCGCCGCTGTTGCGCGCCCCGCTCCGCCGCTGGCATCTGGCGCGCCTCCCCGGCCCCCCAGCCTCCGCCATGCGGCTGCTCCTCTTCGACGATCCCGTTTCAGCCCCGGAAGCCGTCGAATTGCTCGGCGAGCCGCTGCTGGGCCGCTTGCTCCAGGCGGGTCTGCTCGCGCCGCGCGATGACGGCCGGGTTTCCTCCACCCTCGCGCTCGGCATCGCCGGCAGCCTCTATATTTTTTCCGACGATCTGGCGCGCGGCGGCGAAGCCGTCATGGGTGCCGGCGAAACCACGGCCCATCTTTGCCGCGCCGCGTGCCCGGGGCGGCGGGTGGAGCGTGCCCTCGACCTCGGTTGCGGCGCCGGCACGGTCGCACTTCTGCTGGCGCGGTCCGCCGCTTTGGTCGTGGCCACCGACATCAACCCGCGCGCCCTCTCGCTCGCCCGCATCAATGCAGCCATCAACGGCATCGAAAATATCGAATTCCGCCAGGGCGATTGCTTCCAGCCCCTTGCCGGTGAGTCGTTCGACCTCATCGCTTCGCAACCGCCATTTGTGCCGCACCCTCCCTGCGCGCGTCCAGCCACGTATCTCTATGGCGGCCGCCGTGGAGACGAATTGCCGCTACGCATCCTGCAAGCAATTCCCGCGCATCTCACACCCCGGGGCCGCGCGGTGCTGATGGTGGAGTGGCCCCAAATCGATGGCGAGTCCACCGCGCAGCGGATCTCCGCCGCCCTGGCCTCCGCCACCGACGCCCGCTGCCTCCACCTCCGGCTTCCCCCCACCGACCCGGACTTCCACTGCGGCATGTATGCCGCGGCCGAGGCGCCCGCGCTCGGCGAGGCTTTCGATCGCTCCGCCTGGGCCTGGAGGGATCACTTCGCCGCGGAGGGCATCCGCGCCCTGCGCACCGTCTGCACTGTGATCGAGCGCAATCCCTGTGCGCCGCCGTGGAGCGCGGAGATCGATGTGCCTGCGGAAAGCGCGTCCGAAATTCATGCCAGCGCCATCGACCGCTTGATCGCCTGCCGCGACCTTGTCAGCCTTGGCCGCGATGCCTTGCTGGATGCAACCCTGCGAGTGCCGGCCGCCGCCGTTTTCTCCAGGGAATACAAACCCCAAGGCGACAAGCCGCGGTATTTCGTCCGCCTGCCGGAGGGCCTCTTCAGCGCCGGGGTGGAATTGGGGGAAGACTCATTGCTGCTGGTTTCCCTCATTCACCGGGAGCCCACCGTACGTGCCGCGGTGGAGAAGTTTGCCGCCCAACGGCGGATGCCAATTGACGACGCCGCCGCTCAGTTGCTACCTGCGGTGGAACAAGCGCTCCTGGCCGGAATTATTCAGTCCAACCGTCTCTGAACACTCGCGCCCGGCGTCACGGATTGCTTGGGCTCACATCGTCCAGTCGTCCGTCGCCGAGACTTTTCCCCCAACCGCGCTGAGCTTGATTTTCTGGAAACTAAACGCCAGTTTCTCCAGCTCCCAATCGTCCACCGCGGTGGTGTGTTGAACGGTCCCAATGGAGACTTTTTCGTAGTCGAAGCTGACGGCCTGCACTTGGCTCGCCAGGCCTGAGGAGCCCGCGTGAGTCTCAAGGTCCGTCACAGTAGCGTTGGTAAGCTTGATCACCTCGCAAGTTCGGTTGCTGCCGCCATTCACCTGAAGAGCCACGGTTAGCAGGACTTCATTGGTCGTCATCGCGGAGAAGATTTGCGGACTCCAGTTGCCCCACGGCACGCTTAGTTTGAGCGGCTTATGCTGGCGCTTGCCGCTAGCCTGTCCCGTGGAGGCATCCCGCGGGCTCGACATGCCCATGGAGAAATTCAAGACGGGTATCCCGCCCTCCTTCGAACTTGACCCCTTGAACTTTCCCTGTACCGCCCCTCTAATCGACATGTAAATTTGAGTCGCCATCGTTCCCTCCGCAGTTTTGCCGGCCTTGAGTGTAGACCGGGCTGCGCTCGAGGAACAACGGTGCCGGCTCCATCCAATGTGTGGATACGTACAACTAGCTGGAAACGGCCTCCGCGGACCGCCCTGCAGCCGGCCTCGCCGCCGCCCACCGGCTCCGCAGCCCAAGTGCGACGCGCGCCAGCAGCAGCACGGCTACCAGCGAGCCGTACAACAGCGGCAGCCGGATATCCGACTTCACCAGCCAGTAGTAGTGCACCACGCCAGCCACCGCGCTGGCGTACACCAGGCGGTGCAGTGCCTGCCAACGGCGGCCGCCCAGCCGCCGGATCCATCCGCGTGTAGAGGTCAGCGCCAGCGGGACCATCAGCACGAAGCCCGTAAATCCGGCGGTGATGAACGGCCGCTTGCCTACGTCCTTCAGAATTGCATGCACATCGAACAGCCGGTCGAACCACAAGTAGGTCGTGAAGTGCAGGCAGCCGTAGAAGAACGCCGTGAGCCCGGTCATGCGGCGGAAGCGAATCAGGTCGGGCTGGCCCAGCAGCTTGCGTAGTGGCGTGATGGCCAGCGTGATCACCAGGAAACGAATGGTCCAATCGCCGGTGAAGTGTTCCAGGAATTCCAGCGGGTTGGGTGTAAGGTCCTGCCGCCAGAAGCGCCACCCCAGCCATGCGGCGGGCGCCAGGCAGCACAACAGTACGATGATTTTCACCCAGGAGCGTCGCAGCATGGCTAGTAATATTTCTTCAGATCCATGCCGTTGTACAGGCTGGCCACCTGGTCGCCATAGCCGTTAAACATTTGCGTCGGATGATTTTTGAACAGCGACGGCAGTCGCTGCTCCATGGCCTGACTCCAGCGCGGATGGTCCACCTTGGGGTTCACGTTGGAATAGAAGCCGTACTCCTGCGCACTGGCCATGTTCCAGGTGGTGGGCGGCTGGTTGCCGGTCAATTTGATTTTCACGATCGATTTGATGCTCTTGAATCCGTATTTCCATGGCACCACCAGCCGCACCGGCGCGCCATCCTGCGGCGGCAGGGAATCGCCATACATGCCCACGCACACGAGCGCCAGCGGATGCATGGCTTCATCCAGCCGCAATCCCTCCACGTACGGAAATTCGATACCCGCCATTTCCGGCCGCGCCAGCGGCATCTGGCCCATGTTCCAGTAGCTTTCAAAGGCCACGTACTTCGCCTTGGAGGTAGGTTCCACCTGCTTCAGCAGCGTGCTGAGCGAGTATCCCGCCCACGGCACCACGATCGACCATGCCTCTACGCAGCGGTGGCGGTAGATTCTCTCCTCGATGGGCGCCAGCTTCATGATTTCGTCGATCGAGAACTTGCGCGGTTTGGCCACGTCGCCTTCCACCGAAACCGTCCAGGGGTATGTCTTGAACTTTTGGGCGTTCTGCGCGGGCTGGTTCTTGGACGTGCCGAATTCGTAGAAGTTGTTGTAGTGCGTCACGATGTCGTACTTGGTTTCCGGCTCGCTGGTGCTGAACGGGCTCTTCGTCAGGTTGCCGAGCTTGCCGGCGGCGCGCGCCCGCTTGCCCAAAAGCAGCTCGCGCCCGGCTACCAAGCCAGCCGGCACACTGGCCAGAAACCGGCGCCGGTTCAGGTAAACCGATTTCGGGGTAACTTCCGAATGTGGGATTTCCCTTGAATTCTTGATCAGCATCTCTCTTGCCCTTACTATATATCGTCACACGCGGGCAAGAAGTTACGCTTTGGGGCAGGATGTCATCCTGAGGCCGAATGGCACTTGGCCCGACCCCGCCGCCGCAGCACGCTAGCGTTCCAGGTGCGCGATGCCGTAACCTCCTCCGTCATCGGTTTCCATGGTGACGTGGAAGCCGGCGGAAACCAGGTGCTCGCGGAGCGAGGGCCAGCGATAAGGGGTTCCCTCCGTAGGGTGCATTTCCAGCACGATGCGGCGGATCCGTTGCAGCACGGCCGGCGTGGCGGATCCCAGCGCATCGTACTCGGCTCCTTCGATATCCATCTTCAGAAGATCGGTATCGCCCGGCGGGAGGATGGATTCGAGCGTCACCATGGGGACGGCATCACCGGCCGCGCCCGTGCGGCGGAATTGCGACGGACCCGCGGACATGATCGTTGTAGAGCCGATCGAGCCGCCTAGCGCCGCGTTGATCGCAGTACAGCGCCGGTCCACGCCGTGAGCTTTTAGAACCGACCGCAGCCTCTCAAACGAACCGGGCGATGGCTCTACGGTAAACACGCGGCACTCGGGAATTGCCAGCAGCGCAAAGAGCGAAAACGCGCCGATATTGCCGCCGGCATCCACGATGATCCGGTCCGAAGGCCGCAGCGGGTAAACCTGCGCGAAGAAGATCTGCCAGAACGTCGCCACGTCGCTTTTCTCCAGGAACTCAAATCTTCCGGAAGAGAGCTCGATTGAAAACGGTTGGAACACGAAGCCCAGGTAGGCACCCAGAAGTTGCTTCCATTCGGGCGTAGCCTTGCGGCACAGACCGATTTCGCGCACTCGCCGCGGGTTCTTGAGCGTGCGTAAGACTCGCCACATAGCGCGTTCGTTCAAGACGCCAGAACGAATGCGGCCCTCTCTGTACGTTTTATCTCCCCTCACGCGAATCCCACTCTCGGCACCGCATGATTTTCGCCTGGACTACTGCTCGAATCCTCCCCGTCCCGCCCGCACCGGCGGCGCCGGCGCACCGGTAGTCTTCAGCGGCGTCACTCCGCCGGCTGCCACCGCCTGGTTATACGCCGGCACATCCTTGTCCATAAGGCTCTTGTACTGCGCCTGCGCGCCCTGCAACTGACGCTCCAGCTCCAGCACCATCGCCTGATCGGTTTCCGTAGCGCCCCAGTCGCCCGTGCCCTGCACATCGCCGCCGCCGGTTCCAATCTCGGCGTCCAGCCAAAGGAAATTCAGGTACAGCCGGTCGGCCGTCACGAAATATTTGTCGTCGCTCAGAACATCGGCTTCCGAAACCAGCTTGTACTCCACGTCCTTCATCTTGCGATCGATCTCGTCCATGGCGCGCAGGATTTCGGCCTTGCCCGAGTTGGTCTTCTTCTCGTCCTCGACCTGCTTCCGCATCCATTCCAACTGGTTGGTCATGTCGGAAACGTTGGTGATGTCGTCGCGCACTCTGAGTTGCAGCCGCACCGAGCTTTGAACCTCCGCTTCGCCCGCATGGCCTCCGGGCGGCAGCACAATTTGCATCGGCTTGGTGAAGCTCTGGCCGTCCACCGTCAGCTTGACTGTATACAAGCCGGGAGCGGCGATCGGTCCCACTTCCGCCTGCGCGATGCCCCAGTGCGTAATCGGCCGCGTCTCCTGCCCCTGGAAGCGCGGTTCTTCCCAAATGTGCGGATTTTCCGGCGGGGTAGTGCGCAGCGCCACCAGGCGCGGCGGCGGATAGTGCAGGTCCCAGGTGACACGGTTCAAACCGGCATGTGCCGTGGTGGGCGGCAGCTTGGTCACCGAAGCTCCCTTGGCATCCAGAATTTCCAGTTCCACCGGCCCCTTCGGCGCCGCCGCCAGTTTGTAGCTCACGAGTGCCCGTCCGCCGCGCGGCTCGCGGTAAACCGCCCGCGGCGCAATCAGCGATACGGCGTCCGTCATGGAAGGCTCCATCGCGCCCTGCTCCAGCGGCGTGATGTCTTCCATGATGTAGATGCCGCGGCCGTAAGTCGATACCACCAGGTCGTGCGCTTGCTTCTGCACCACGATCCACGACACCGGCG
>Ga0335081_10018059_pt1 | contig 11408 bp, 13 predicted proteins | sample Lox_Sample_35_FD_206713 | JGI IMG/M metagenome (GOLD analysis project Ga0335081, IMG submission 206713) | Soil microbial communities from Loxahatchee National Wildlife Refuge, Florida, United States - Lox_Sample_3.5 | ecosystem: Environmental > Terrestrial > Soil > Wetlands | place: USA... | reverse complement strand
AGAGACACGCCAGGTTGCGTCGTCACCTCCGCCCCAATGTGAGCTTTCAGCCCGATTTTCTTCGCGGCCAGGTGAAAACGCGGGGAGCCGTAGACGCCATCGCGGTCAAGGAGCGCCATGGCCGGCATATTCAAGTTGGCGCAGTTGGCGATCAATGTTTCAGGCAGGGAGGCGCCTTCGAGAAAACTGAAAGCGGAGCGGGAGTGGAGTTCGATGTACATTGCAGCAGTCAGCACTCAGCGCTCAGCATTTAGCCCATCGACTGAGTACTGAGTACTGAGTACTGAATGCTGATTGCTTTAGTCGTAAGTACCTTCCAGCAGCCAACGTCCGCATAGCAGGTCGCGGACCAGGCGATACAATCCGATACTGGTTTCTTCTTGCACCGCGATGTCCCATTCATCGCGCGCCCATCCCTTTTGCTCCCACCAGTCGCCGGAAGAACGCCAGGGACCTGACGCCCAAAGGATTTCGCCACGGGTCTTTTTCCGTTCAAGGCAGGAAATAAAAGTTGGCCTGCCCTCGGACAAAGTGACCATGACTGCGGCCGGGGGCCGGAATATGCGTAGCGCAGTGACCAGATTGTCGGAACCATCCGTCAATTCACCACGGAAGCACCCTTCGGCCCCGAGCGCAGTCGAAGGGTGTCTCTGTGGTGAAAAGTTGGGGGCAAAGTGTTGCATGCGGAATCGTTCGGGACGATGTGTGTCCAGGAGTTCCAGCGATCCGACTTTGTCTTCTCCTACAATGCCGGCGATTCGTGCCAGCGTAAGTTCAAGTTTTTCCGGCTCGGGAGATGGTGGAAGAAAGAGCCCGTTTTGTCCGGGCCGCGGACGCACCGGTTCCGCCGCCAGACGAATTTTGACGATGGGAGCGCCGGGCGGATGGGCTTGCAAATCAAGCTGTAATAGTTTGAGGAAAGTTTTGGAGTCGAGCAGAGGCAAAGGCAGATGAAGGGTACGGGAAAAACGCGGCCGCGCTTGTGCCCGGCCTGGATGGGCGGGGTTGCCCGCCTCCCCACCGTCCTCTTCCCGGTATCCGCCGGCCAGTTCCAGCTTCAGTCGTAATTCCTGAGTGGCCAGGGCACGCGATGCCAGACGAGAACATAGATGATCCAACAGTTGACTCAGCAAAAAGGCCAGTGGCTCCAGCAGCGTGAGCGGATGCTCAAGCTCGAGGGCTTCCTCGAACACCAGCGGCGGGTCTATGGGAACCAGAGTGTGCGAAGTCTCGCCGCGAGCCAGTTTTTGCAAAAGCGCTCCGCGCTGTCCCAGACGCTCACTTAAAGGCACATCTGGTAGTGCGGCTACGTCGCGTAGATTGCGAATCCCCCAGCGGTGGAAAGTTTCTAAAAATTGCTCCGAGTTTTGCTCTCCGGCGAGCAGGAGTTCCACCGGCAAATTTCCCAGGCGTTCCCGCTCTTTTCCTTCGGGGATGACGGTTACACCGCGGAATCCGCGGGCGGCCAGCACGGCGGTGCCGGGATTGGCGGCCACGGCGACATTCGCAATGAGCCCAAGATCCGCAGCGCGGCGAGCGAGGTCCCGCGCGATTTTTGGCAACGCACCCAAAAGCAACTCCATGCCCAGAAGATCGAGAACGATGGTGTCAGGTGCGGTCTCCTCCACTCGCGGTGAAAATGATTGCGCACAATCCAGCAGAGCCGCATGGGCAGCGGTCTCCTGAAGCAAAGATCGATTGCGGAACGCCAGGCCGGTGCAGGATTCAATTTGCAATTTGGTCATTCCGGAAGCCACACCGGCGTGGCGGGCGTTTTCGTTCACTGCGAAAACTTTCTGCAAAGGTGGTTTTCCTTCGAGCACGGCGAGAGACTGTGATCGCAGGCCGGGCTCGGTGCGTAGAAGTGCCTCCACGGGAAAATCCGGCACGAAGATGCAGGCAAAAGGCATAGAAGAATTGATTCATTTAGAGATTGGATCATTGAGTGATTAAAAACCTTCATCCTGCGCGTACGGTTTGGGTGGAAAAGATGGCGGTGACGGATTGTGCCGGTTTGCGCGGCATCCGCAACCGCAGGATTTCAGTTTCGACCTGTAAATCATTCAGAAGTTCGGTATGAGCGAGCAGTTTTTCTGAAGGCTGAGAGCCGAAAGCTGACAGCTTTTTGCCCGCCTGCATTTTCAGCAGCAGCGCAGCACAAGTCTGTGCGCAGGGCGACTGCGTAACGACGAACAGCACGGTAGGGGTGCGCTCTATCGCCCGCTGAAAACGAAACCAGGAAGTAAGCGGAATGCGGCGTGCAAATTTCAGGGGCACATCCCCCAAATCAATGGTCACCAGTCCAAAACCGCCGCTTTGCAGGAGCAGGTCGGTGACGCGTAGCGCCTGCTCGACGTTGTCGCATGCACGGCTTGCGCCGTGGGCTTTATTCTTGCGCCGCACTGCGGTTGTCTGCTGAACGCCGCATCGCACCCACAGCAAGCTTTCAAAATTCACTGCCGCCATCGCGGCGGACACGGGATCGAAGGCATCGCTTACATCCACCAGCGCGCAAGCTTCCTGACGCTGGGTCGCTGAGGCCAGCACTGCCAGCAACAGGCTGGTGCGTCCAGAAGAAACCGGCCCGCAAACTTCGGTCAAACTGCCGCGTGGCAGCCCGCCGGTGAGAGCGTCTATCTCGCGCACCCCGCTTGGGACCATTTCCGGAGCAGGCCGCACCGTGAGCTGCGAGGCCGGCGTGACTTCAGCCAACTGAGGCAAAGCCGCCAGACGCCCACCGGACGCGGATGCAGGGAAGGGCGCAGAGGCCAAGGGGCGGCGAGCGGCCGGGTTCGAAAAAAGCGGGAGAGACGGCATGAAACCCCTCAGATTTCAGGGAACATCTTTTTCAGGGAACATTCAGAGAAGATCCGCGGTTGGACACAACTCCGACAAGCATATTCGCTTTTTATTCGCCTTTTAGAAGTGTGACATAGAGAGCGGGCTTTGTCAATGGAATCCTTTTGCCGCGGGCTTGCGTATTACGCACTATGGTTGGAGGTGCAACATGATGGAACCATGGATGGATCCCACTCGCTTCGGCATCTGGTATGGCGGAATGGGCGGAGGGTTCATGGGTTCGTGCGCCGTGATGCTGGGCATCGCAGCTGCGGTGCTGGCTTCCCGCGGCAAAGGCCGGAATTTCATTCTGGGGACGTTCACCTTTATGAAGTGGTTTGGCCGGGTGAATCTGGGGCTGGGACTTTATGCCATCTACCAGCACCAACCTTTTGGCATCTGGTATCCGCTGATCGTGATCGGGCTCCTGTTTTCCGTGTTGTTCACATTGCTGCGGCCGGTGGTGCGCAAGCGTTATGAAGAAGTTCAACAACAGATGGCGAGCAGATTGCGACGCGCCTGAGTCGAGGCATCCGGAGCTTTGTTATAATCACGTTCTGCCCGGATGGCGCTATCGTCTAGGGGTTAGGACGGAAGATTCTCAATCTTCAAACCCGGGTTCGATTCCCGGTAGCGCTACCAAACCTTTTCTTCCTCGCTGTTTACGATGGTAATCGCTCGGTGACGTTCGTTACCTACTAACCCGCCTACTATTTTCGTAAGGTTCGGCCCAGAGGAAGGCGGCCATGCCGAACCGTGTCGTGTCAATCTACGAACGCGTCAATGGAAACAGGAAGCCCACTTGGCGGGCTGTGGAAATCCCAAGGCGGAAGGCAGCAGGCGGCGGGATTTACCTCAAAGACAATCTCACCGGGCACTTCTATATCAGCTGGTACGACGGGACTGATGGCAAAGGTTGCCCGCGCAAGTGCTGGAAAAAAGTCAAAGGCCTCAGTCGCAAGGAAGGAGCGTTTCTCAGCCAAGCTTTGAGCGCGAAAGAAGCCAAAGAGTGGGAACTTCAGCACCCGGAGCGCGTGAAGGAGGAAGCTCCAGAAAACTCACGACCAACAATTGACGCGGGTGTTTACTGCTATCTTCAGCAACTCGCTGGTCACAACCTCACCGTGAAAGAGCACCGACACGCCCTAGAGGAATTTCAGAACTGGTTTGGCGGTAGAAAATACGTTGACCAGATCACCCGCGCCGACCTCTTGACCTTCAAGAGCTACCTTGAGCGTACGAAGGAGAATAACGAGATCACAGCAGTCTGGAAGATTATTCGGGTGAACAAATTCTACAAATGGGCGCTGAACAAAAAGCCGGGGGAAGGTCTGGTGAAGACCACCGAGTTCAAAGACGTCCTACGCCGTAAACCCAAAGTTGAGGTGTACAGCCCGGAAGAATTGAAGAAGTTCTTCGCCGCCTGCAACCCGATTCAGTTTGTGCTCTTTCAGCTGTACTACAAGTGCGGACTACGAAATAAGGAACTCGCGCATCTTGAGTGGAGCGACATAGACATCGACCGCCGACTCATTCTCATACAGCAGAAGAAACTCCGTGACGGCGATAAGAAAAAACAATGGGGACCGAAACACGGCAGCGAAGGAAGTCTAGTTTTGCCAATATCGGTGATCCAGCCGATGAAGGAAATGAAGGAGCGGGCGAAATCCAACCTGATCTTTCCGACGCGAAAAGGCCGAGTAAACATCAAACTGCTGGACCAGTGCAAATTGGTCGCAAAACGCGCCGGGTTAGACCAGTCACGGTGGAAGATCAAATCCTTCCGCGCCACATTCGCCACGAACCGACTGCGTAACGGATATGACCTTGCGACCGTCCGAGAACAGCTGCGGCATCGTGACCTGAAGTCCATTGAGCACTACATTGATTACGTCAAGAATGAGCAATTGATTCAGAGCGGGAGAGTTGACTCGGGCTGGGACGTTTGAACAAGGGCTTCCGCACGTAGATGAACGAGAGCCACCCGGCTACTACCATGTTGAGAACTCTCAACCAGGCGGCATCACTGTGTCTACTGCGTGAGCAGAAAGTCATGCTGGACATTTCGCCTGACCTGCGCGGCAGAAGAACACACAGGACACTCGAAGATCATTCTCGTAGATTGGAAAGTTCGCGTGCACCTGATGCACATCCGCGAGGAGGACATCACCGGGTCGGTAGTCAACCGCGATGCGGAACCGAGGGAAGCAAAGCCAGCCGCCTTTGAAATCTCCGAGGCTCGCCATACAACCGAAACCGCCCTTGTAATCGAAAGTGTCGGTATGAGTCGCTGTGGGTGCATTCTTAAGTACGTACAGGGTAGTGAATGCCGTATCCGGTATCCGCCATTGCTCAGGAATCGTATCCACGTATTCCATTTGTCGCCTGTGTTCTTCCGGCAGAAAAGTCCGATAGACTTCATCGACCTTGGCAATGAAGGGACGGACCTGTTTGTAGAGCGCAAGTTTCCGCTTGGTCCAATTGGTGACGTCGCAGTATGCGCGGGGATGCGTGTATCGATAGTAGCCGAGCAAGTCCGCCTTCCCACCGAACTCCTCAATCACTGCTTCCGAAACACGGATGCGCGGAGACAGCTTCCCATCGGCACGAACACCGTGCTGCCGAGCCTTCTCCCCGATGATCCCGGGTCGGTTCTTTGGATCGCCATTGACAGTCTTCAGCAATTCAAAGGTTGCGTTACAGAGCGATTCCGGGATCACTCTCTTCAACAAAACGGCAAGGAGCACGCCGCCACGATAGATGTCTTCGCGGATGAACGGCTCACCAAGCTGAACGAGTGTGATTCCTAGCTTTTGTTGATCTTCAAATGCGAGACGGTAGCCTTTGTCGTAGCGGGCCGGGTGATCTTCGGTTAGCAGATCGGTGTGGTCAATATCTGTTCTCCACGCGAATTGGCTAACTTGGGTTCGTCGCATGAGGATCTCTATTCGCAATTTCCAACCACACACGGGCGTGGCAGAACTTCTCTCGTTTGGGTCCGGTTTGAACACACCAGCACAGCAGGTGCTTGCCTCGAAGCCCGTCCACTTTCGCGCGGAACTCTGGGTCTTGCATCTTCTGTTCCGCGTACTCTCGGAACTCCGCCTCGGTGGTGTAGCCGTCTTCACGCGATACGAACGGGTCCGCGCCATTGCCGAAGATCGTTCCTTTACGGATGACGTTGCCCTTACGATCAACCACGCGGCATCCGACATACTCCGCGTCGGCAGGGTATCTCTTACCTGCGTGACAATCCCAGACGCCAGTCAGCGGCAACGACTTGCAGTTGATGCTGTACCGCACACCCGTCGTCTTGTCTTTCAGAATTGCATGTTGGTGCGTCGTGTTCATCGAAGACGGCAGCGTGATGAGTGACCCGACTTCAGCGAGCACGCCGATTTTCGTAGTCTTGGGGTTGTCGATCTCACGCGCCCAGAACATCCGTTCCGTGGGCCCGACACTTACGTCCCAGACAGGACTGTCGTGCCAGCGGTCTTCGTCGTGTTGGTGCCAGTTAATATGAGCATTCCCATCCGGGTATTTCAGGATGGACATATAGTTCACATCTTTGCCGACGTGCGCTGACAACTTCGCACGAAATCGTTGAAGGAGTTCAGGAGCGGTGTCGATGTCTGCGTATTCTGTCCCCCATTCCTTCTGGTCTCTATCGTTGAATACATTTGATGCAATGTACCCGAGACTCTGCCGTTTGATGTTGTATTTGGGGTTCTTGGGATTTCTGGGATTCACTCGCACATGAAATGTTACCGTCTCAAAGTGGGCGGCGAGTTCATCCGTCTCCTCTTTGGTCAGGAAGTTGGGCGTGTATGTGAACGGTAATGGCACCGCAGGAAGGACGGAGTTCGGAAGAGGCGCATTCATAACCGCCCTGTAAACAACCTCAGAGCGAATCTTTTCGTCCATACTCAACCACTTCGTCTTCAGCCGCTCCCGCTGCCCGCTGGTCGCACATTCAACCAAGAGCTTATAGTCGGTTGGCTGGGCGTCCGCGGTATTCCTGAGTGCAGAAATGCGGGCGGCTTCAGCCTCTATCACTTGATTGAGAGCGTCGTTCTTCGCATCGGCAATGCGTTTGTCGTAGTCTTCTACGCCCTCAATCGGGAATTTCTCTTGATCTTTTGCAAATTGCAAAAGATAGGCCTCGGCTTTGGCGTCAATTCTCTTGAAGAATTTAATGAGGCGGTACGCGAGGGGTATTCCGATCTTCAGTTCCTTCAGGTCTACCTTCGTGAAGGCTCCAACGTGTGCCTTAGCCCGCTCCGCCTGTATCGCCGCGAGCCGCTTCCCCATCTCGTAGCGAGTCCGACGGTCAGTCGCCCGGAGACCACGAAGTTCTTGTTTCCATATTTTGATCTGTCGCTCGTCAACGGGTTGAGGAGCTTTCTTGAATGGCCCTTCTCGTGATGCTAGTTGCTCTGCGGCTCCCAGCCTGCCGAAATCCTGCAACAGATTTTCCAGCCAAAATTGTTGTTCCTCTTGCGGCAGTCGAGTCAGCGCAGCAACGAATTTCGGGTCATCAAGAAAACTGTCATCCCCTATTCCCTCCGGGAACTCGTAGTCGATCTCGATCTCATCTTCTTGAATCGGCACAGGCGGATTCCTGAATTGAAAAGCGGGGCATAACCTCGTGAATCTAATGAGAGGTCATGATTTTCCTTGACCCTGCGTATGGGATCAGTATCACGGGCCGCGCCGGGTGGTCGCTAGGTTACCGAGGTCATCGCTATGGATTTCGTTCTCGCCAGGGTCTACACTGCTGGCCTCCGCGACGACGTAGTGGTTCTGCGAAAGAAGCGGCTTGATGCTGGCAAGCCTGCCTCGCCGGATCGCTTCGCTCGCACGGGTCAGTTATCTTTTCAACGCCGGACCGCCGGGACGGACTCCGCTTTGTATCAAGAAATCATCCCCCCGTGGGGGTCCGGGGAGACGAGAAGTCCCCCGGCTGGTTCGGACGGAGTCCGGTGGGTGGATCGGAGGGCAAAGCCCTTCGAGGTTGTGGCCGTTGTTCTTGAGGTTGTTGTTGTTTTTGATCTTTCGAGCGAAGCGAGCAACTTATCCGAGGCGAGTACTTCTGGACAGTTCTCGAGGACAGAAACCCAAGACAGTTACTCGTACGGAAAGTCGTACCCCAGAAGCCGAGAATCAAACTCCGAAAGCCGACATCCTTACCGCACGACGCGGGGATCGTACCGCAGGACGAATCGCAGGCGTTTGATTTTCGTACCCCTGCCGTTCAAGTCCGCCGCCAAAGACACCAAGAGCCGTCCGGCTGGATTTGAATCTGGGGAAGCAAATATGAGCAGGACGGCTCTGGTGTCGGTACCGCGCTGTATTCGGTTTGATAGCGAGATTTCCGAGCCAGTTCATTATCAACGTCTCTAAGTGCTCGCCTCTATTCGCTTTCGCCGCCCGAAAGGCATCAATTGCTGCCGACGGCCCAGATTCGCGAACTACCGGATACATAGGTGGGGAGCAAATATGAGTCGTCTTTCAGACACAATCAATCAAGCTAAGAGTCAAATCGCCGCGAGGATTCTCTCGCTTACCGCCGCCTACCCACTCGTTTCTTACAAAGAAGTCGGGAAGCAGGTGGGGTGCTCGGAGGATTTCGTTCAATCTGCGATGAAAAGGGCCGGGTTCGCCCGTCGTCCGGGCCGCAAGCCCAAGGCGTTGAAGTGATGGCCTACCAGCATTCACAATTCGCTCGCGAGTGTTCCGCCGTAACGACGCCTTCGGCGCGCCTCCTCCTGATGATTCTGGCCTCCGCGATGGATAAGGACACGCATACGTGCTTTTGGCGGTGGAAGACTTTGCTTCATTACAGCAAGCTATCGCGTTCCACCATAGCATCAGCCCTGAATGAGATTGAAGTCTCCGGCATCATCACCCGCCAGCATCGGTATCGGCAATCAAACATCTATATGTGGCACCCGGACATCGCCGAACAACTTCGCGACCCTGTCACGCAAGAAGCAGAAGCTCGGACCGACGAAGCTCACGCGGACGCAAACGGCTGGAATGCGGCAGAGCAGAACGAGGAACCATCCCACACCATAGGATCAGAAGATCGCGCTATGTTTCTTGGTGAACTTCGGAGGCTGTTCGTCCCCCGGTCGGACGGCACGAAGCCGTACGAGAAAGAGTGGCTGGAGTTCGTCGCCGACAAGAATGAAAGCGAAGCGATGGAAATCCTGAACTGGATGTTAGCGGAGAACCGGGAACAGCGATTGCCCGAATACTTGAATGTATTAGGCAGCGAGCGCCGCAGTGTCAGGCTCGATGGGATCGCCGCCCTGATAAGCTCGTGGCCCGCCATTGTGGAGGCCTTTACTCGGAGCCAAGCTGTAACCAAGGTTTGCGAGGACGGCCAGCACGTCTGGGAGGACTACACACACGCCGTTCAACAGTGCTCCGTCTGCGGCAAGTTCCGCACCAACCCCATCGCGACTCGATGGACGGCTGAGGACGACCTGGAAGCCGAATATATGGAAGTGGTTGAGTGCTCGCCATGTGTGTATGACACCGCATTGAACGAGTGGACGTGATTGCGTAGGTAATTAAGAAGACAGCCACAATGGCAAAAACCTGGAAATCGAGGGAAAGAAATATGAATCCAAAAGAGATGATGAATATCAACAAGAAACTGTTCGAACGAATGGCCCGGTTCGAATGCGGAGCCAGCGCGGGCACGCATACCTTTGTTCCGTGCGGCAAGCCCGCTACGAAAGTCATCGAGTGGCAGCATCAAGACGGCGACCGCGAACATCGCCTACTGTGCACGGAGCACGCTGTCGAGCAAAAGAGGTTCTGGTCCGAGATGGCTTGGGACACAGGCGTAGAGGTTTCCGATATTGAAGACTGGCAGCTTACAATCCGCTATGCGGGGCGGGCAGTGAGTCGCGTTGGAAGCAGGCATCAGCCCTTAACCGCATGAGAACGATTACGCCGAAGCCTTGCTTCGCAAGATTCCTATCGCAAATCTGCCAAGGCCGCTTCCGCGCAGTAATAACCCTCAGAGCAACAAAGTGCCTCGGAGGGCAGCACAACAGGATTGAGTTTCCGGTCGGATACGGCCCGCGTTCCTTTCTTCCTCCGAGGCAAGGCGCGGGCCGTGCGCTTTGAGGAGAAGATATGAAAATCAAGTGGGACAAAGTCAAGTGGAACAGCGAGCGAGTCGTGAGGGTTGGGATGTGTTTGATAACGGTGACACGCTTGAGATACAGCGACTGGATGACCCTGAAGGGTTTGACCCATCACTTGGGTACGACGACCCAAAGTTCGACAGCGATGAGGATGCAATCGCCTTCGTCACAAGTCGTGCCGCTGATGGCAGCGAATACCACCAACTCGCATTGAAACTGCACAATGCCGAACCGGAAGACTAGCCCACAAAGGACAACTCAGCGTCAGAACGATCTCGCGTCCTTCATCGAATACCTCCGATTCTGCCGCCTGCGCCCCGCCTACCACGACTGCATTGCGAACCAACTTCGCATCTTCGACTGGATCGATGAGCGCAGAATCGAAATGATGGCGGAAGGTCGGCCGCACTGGGTTCCGTCAATGCGGGACTTCGAGCTTGCCATGCGGGATTGCTGGGATGATTTGGTTCAAGATGAGTGAGCCACTGCAACTTCCGTGTTGCTCGTTATTCTGGAACCGCCGACCACCAGCAGGTATGCCTTGGGTGACGATTAAAACGGGCCTCACCACTCCAGACGGTCACGAAGAAAAACTCACGGAATATCTCTGCGACTACCCGGGCTGGTCATTGCGGAACTTCGCCTCATGGCGTCAGTCTGCGATCAGCACCTGCCGAAGCCTCCGGTGCCGAATGGTGTGGAATTGAAGTAGACTTGTTCCTTTCATCACGTTTCACACGGCTACCCACTGAATCGGAGTGAGGCAACAAACGGACTCCGGCCTCGTGCACCATGTCACCCGTTCTGCCAGATTTTTCCCAATCTGCGACTGTAACTATTGACAGTTCCGCCCCGCCAGCTTACGACCTAGCCTTCATACGACCGCGAACTGCGCGTTCCAGAGGAGATGAAGACAATGCCTAAGAGACCGTTTAAGGGCACGATTTAAGGGCACGATTAGGCTCGATGTTCGCGACTCGGTTCCTGATTGGGAACCATTTACGATGTACCACCATGCGCAATCACCAACCAAGGAGAGCCATCATGAAACGATTGAAGTTGATTCACCAGAGTGCTCAATGCACGACCTTGTTGCTGCTATTTGTCGCGCCGATCGCAATCGCTCAGCAACCTAAACCAGCAACCGAGCATACGATCGAGGCAAACAAGTCCTCGACGGCGGATTACCCTTGGTCGGACAAGGTGGACTTCGAGAACGCCAAGCGCGGTTTCATCGCGCCGCTTACCAACAATGGCACCATCATGAAGGACGGCAAGCCGGTGGTCGATCCGACCGCCTTCGCTTTCATCGACGGCCCCGCGCCGGACACCGTGAACCCCAGCCTGTGGCGCGTGTCGCAGTTGATGCGGTATTCCGGCCTGTTCGAGGTGGTGCCCGGGGTCTAC
>Ga0335081_10018058_pt1 | contig 11408 bp, 7 predicted proteins | sample Lox_Sample_35_FD_206713 | JGI IMG/M metagenome (GOLD analysis project Ga0335081, IMG submission 206713) | Soil microbial communities from Loxahatchee National Wildlife Refuge, Florida, United States - Lox_Sample_3.5 | ecosystem: Environmental > Terrestrial > Soil > Wetlands | place: USA: Florida... | reverse complement strand
CCGGCACGTCCTCCCAGTCCGAGTCGTTGTCGTAGGGCTCGCTGGCCAACACCACACCGTCGTCGCGGCGCAGGATCGACAGCGTGTCGCCCCAGGTCGTGGCTACCAGCCGAGACCCATTGGCGGCCAGCACATTAAGCCGGGCATTGGGGTCGGCCATTCCTATCTCGGCGATGGTATCGCCCAGCGCGTCGAGTCCAAGCGCGAAGATAGTGGCCGCCAGTATCGCGCTGTCGCAGACTGATTCGGCTGATGAAGTCGGCGTCAGCACGGCGCGGTCGACAATTCCGTTGTGCGACAACAACCACTGGCCGTCGGTGAACGGCGCCGTCGCGCTGGTTTCGATCGGCATGCCGACGGTCGCCGAACGCACCGCGGCTACCACGCAGTGGCTGCGCAGCGCCGGTGCAACCGAGTCGAACGACACGTCGCCCCATAGCGGCGCCGCACTGCGCCAGCGCCGGGGCACCGCACCGTCGAAAAACCCGACGCCCCAACCGTCAGCGTTCATCAGGCAGTGCTTTTGCCGGCGCGGAGCATAAGACTGCACCCGAAGACCGTATGGCGGGTCCAGCACCAGCGAGGAGACCGTGACGTCGGTCCCTAGCCAGCCGAGGTGGCGGCACATCAGGCGGGATCCTCAACGGACCACGCCAACCGGACGCCGGAGAAGATCTGCCGGCGGTACGGATGATCCCAGTTGCGAAAGCTGGGCCGCAGGATGCCAGGCTCCACCGCCCACGATCCGCCGCGCAGTATCCGGTAGTCACCGTCGAAAAAAGGCTGCGAATAACGCTCGTAGATCATCGACACGAATCCCGGCCAGGGCCGCAGCGATGAGGTGGTCCACTCCCAGACATCGCCGAGCATCTGTTCAACCCCGTAGGCCGAAGCACCGCCCGGGTAGGCGCCGACGGGTGCCGGACGCAGCGCGGCGCCACCCAAGTTGGCCACGGCATCCGACGGCTGCTGCGCTCCCCAGGGGTAGCGACGCCGGGTGTTGGTCGCCGGATCCCACGCGCAGGCCTTCTCCCATTCCGTCTCGGTGGGCAGCCGGGCGCCGGCCCAGGCCGCATAAGCCTCGGCCTCGAAGTAGGTGACATGCTGTACCGGCTCATCGGCGGGAATGTCTTCGACGTAGCCGAACCGGGTGCGCGTTGCACCGTCGGAACTCCAGAACTGCGGCGCCCTCAGGCCCGCGCCCTGGCGATACCGCCAGCCCCGCTCAGACCACCACCGCGACTGGTGGTAGCCGCCGTCGTCGATGAACTGCTGCCATTCACCATTGGTGACCGGAACCCGGCCGATCCGGAACGCCGGCAGGTCGACAACGTGGGCGCGACGTTCGTTGTCCAACGAGTACGGTTCGCTTGCGGCATCGGTGCCCAGCACGAACGGGCCGGCGGGCACCAGCACCGACGTGCCGGCGAGGCATGGTCGGCCAGCCGGCAAAATCGAAGTCTCGCGCAGCAGCGGCGCGCCGGTGCGCAGGTTCAATGCCTGCAGCATGGTTTCGTCGTGCTGGTTTTCGTGGCTGACCACCATGCCGAAGACGAAGCTGGCGTCGGGATCGTCGGGCAGAGCCTCCAGGGCGTCCAGCGCGGCCGAACGCACGGTCCGGCAATATGACCGCGCCCGCTGCGGGGACAGCAGCGGTAATTCGACACGACTGGCGCGCGGGTGTTGGAAGGCGTCGTAGAGGCCCTCGACGGCTGGCGGCAAAATCCCGGGCCGGCCCGGATCACCGCCTCGCAACAGCCACAGCTCTTCTTGCTGACCAATGTGCGCCAAGTCCCACACCAGCGGGCTCACCAAGGGGTCGTACTGCCGGCATAGTTCGGCATCGTCGAAATCGACCAGCAGCAACGTCCGCGCCCGCGCCCGCGCCAAATCGTCGGCAAGTCTCTCCCGGGAAGTCACAGCCCCCCTTGCGTCAACCACGTGACCGTTGGCGCGATGCCATGCTCGATCACTTGGTCGGAAAAGTCGTCCCCGGGACATCGGCCCTGCTCGACGCTTAGGACCAACCGCTGCATCGCGTCGGTGAGCTCCGCCGGCGCCTTCTCGGCGGCGACGGCCACGCACTTGTTGGCCGCCGCGTACAGCCGCCGGTCACGCAGACCGACCCGGGCCGCGGTGTCCCAGGCGGTGGCCACCGGTTCGACGGCCTCGGCCGCGATGTCGGCGGCAACCGGGTCGTCGATCAGGGCCACCAGGGTGAACACCACAGCGGGCCAGAAGGCATCCGGCACGCTGTCGAGGTAGCGGATTTCCAGCCACTGCCTCGGGCGTACCGGCGGGAACAGTGTGGTCAGGTGATATTCCAGGTCGGCGACGGTCGGGCGGCGGTCGCCGAGCAACACGCGACCGTCCACCCAGTCGGCAAAGGGCACCCACTGCGTGACCGCCACGGCGTCCGGGTTGTTCACCAGCATCACCGGAGCCTTGAGCGCATAGCGCGCCCAGTCGGTGCCGGGGTCGTCGCCGCTGGCACCCAGGATGGGCCCGCAGCGCGCCGAGTCCAGCTGGCCCCACACCCGCTGCCGAGTGGAGACCCACCCGGTGAACTCGCCGCCCACCATCGGAGAGTTGGCTGCAATCGCGATCATCGTGGGCCCCAGGGCGTGCGCCAGCCGTACCCGCGCCGCCCACCCCTCCCGTGGCCCGGCATCCAGATTGACCTGAATCGATGCGGTGCACGTCATCATGGCCGCGCCCGCCTCCCCAGAGCGGCTGGCGGCGAAGAACTGTTCCATGGCGCGGTAACGCGCACCCGGGTTGACGCGCTTGGGCAGCCTCAGCGGATCCGTCCCGAGGAAAACCAGACCCAGCCCGGCCTCAGCGAAGGCCGACCGCAGCACGACTTGGTCACGATTCATCGCATCGATGGCGGGCACCACGCCGTCGGCGGGCGGGCTGGACAGTTCGACGGCACCGCCCGGTTCCACGGTGACCCCGCTGCCGCCCGGCAGAGCGGGTAGAAACTCGAGAACCTCGGTGATTTCGTCCCAGCTCGGCCTGCGGTACGGGTCGGCAGGGTCGTGGCAATGTCCTTCCATCTCCAGACCGACACGGCCCAGTGGGGCGTCCGCCAGAGCGCCCTCGGCGATGTATTGCGCGGCAGCCGAGAAATCGGCCATTTCGGCTTCTTTTATTTCCGAGACGCGGCGGGCGGTATTGAGCTGCGAGGCCGCGCCGGCGATAGCGAACGTCATATCACGATCCCTTCGGGCCCAAGCGTGCCCCGGCATGCCCTGCGGACCGCTTGTTGCGCAGCTAACGGAATTCACTACTTCATCTAGCAGATGGCCCCGACATATTCCCGTTCCCGCAGGATTTTCCGGCCGCGGCTTACCCGAGTACCCGAATCCACGCTATTGACCCAGCGTGTTCTGCATTGCCCCGGCCAGGACATTGACCGCGGGACCCGCGTTGCCAGACTGGCAGACTTTCGCCTGCAGCAACACGTTTTCGCGCAGCCTGGTTTGATCGAAGCACCGGCGATCGGTCCCGGCTTCTTGCTTGGTCCAATCCGCGGCGGTAGCGCCCGGCGCGCCGCCGGTGAACGACCACACCTGCGTGGTCCCGTTATCCAGGTGCATCGCCGTGGTCTGACCCGAGCAGCCCACGGTTCGGTCCACCACCCGGTGGAAGGCCCGGCCCGCGGCGTCGTTGGTGGCGAACACCCCGACCGCCTGCTTGACGTAGTGGGTTTGGTCGGTGGCCGACGTCTGTGTGGTGGCTCCGTTGAACGAAGCCAGGTCGGGGTCGTCGTACACCTCGGGCAACCCGATGTCGGCCCAGTTGTTGCATTCCGCCAGGTCCACCCAATACGACTGGAACGGCTGGGTGAACAGCGACTCCCAACCCATCGCTGCGCCGACGATGTTGCCGACCGACCCTTTGCCGAGGACCGCGTAGGACACCACCCCCGGATCCGAGGGGTGGGCGGCCGCAACAGGGATTGCCAGCCCTCCTGCGATGGCCAGACTGATGCTCGCCGCCGCAGCGGCGATCCACATATGGGCTAGACCTTGGCCGAGACGTCGACGTCGACGTTGCCCCGGGTGGCTTTGGAATACGGGCATACCTGATGGGCCTGCTTCATCAGGTCGTCTGCGACGCTTTCCTCCAGGCCCGGCAGGTAGCCGACGACCTTGCCGGTGAGCCCGAATCCGCCCGCGGAGTCCTTGCCGAACCCGATCTGGACGGCGACGTTCGTGGCGTCGTCCAGCTTGACCTTTGACTTGCCGGCCACCAGGCGCAGCGCACCCAGGAAGCAGGCAGCATACCCGGCGGAGAACAACTGCTCGGGATTGGTGCCTTCGCCGTTGCCGCCCATCGCCTTGGGCGGCCGGGTTTCGAGGTCGATGCGGCCATCGTCTGACTTGACGTGACCGTCACGGCCGCCGCCGGTGGCCGTGGATTCCGTGGTGTAAACGACTTCAATGGTCATGAATCTCGATCATGCCAACACGGCCAGCCAAACAGAAGGCAGAACTGCCGACCTTCGCGGCGACCCATTACGGGCGCGCCGGCGGAGTGCTGGGAGCTGGGCTCGGAGCACTGGTGGTCGGCGACTGAGCGGGACCACCCGGACTGAAAGGACCGGCGCCCGGGCCACCCGGGCCACCCGGACTGAAAGGACCGCCAACCGGGCCACCCGGGCCACCCGGACCGAACTCCGGCGGGCCAAACGGACCGCCGGGGAACGGGGGAGCCATCCCGGGGCCACCAGGTCCGCCGAACTGCCACGGTCCGTTCCCCGGTCCGGGGCCGCCGGGGTGGAACATCATGCCGTGGCGGTAATGGCAGTAGTGGTGGTGTCCGAAGATGATGGCGCCGGAGAAGAACACGATCGACAGGATAAAGACGATCCCGGCGACGATTACCACCCACGCTGCGGCCACGTAGACCTTGGGCGGCTTTGCTTGCCGCGGTGGTGGCGGTGGAGTTGCGGCGACGCGAGTCGGCTGGGCCGGGGGTTCAGGAGTTTCGCTCATGCCCTGCATATTGCCCCGACAGGCAACCCCGTAACAGGTTCCGGACAACAAAGTTGCTGTGAATTCACCTGAAGGCGTTCTACGTGCCGGTTACCGCTGAATCACGGGTAGCCCGGCGCTCAGGCGAGCGCCGGGCTACTAACTTGTTGAGTTGGTTGCCGGTCGGGGTCCTCCTATTACCCCGTGAGCACGATGACTGTTGGGATGTCTCCCGCTACGGCGCCCGAAGGTGACGTTGCCGCAGATCGGAAGACCGACGACGGCACCTGACCGGGTCCGGCGGGGAGACCGCCGGGACGCAAGGACGGGGACGCACTCGGCGGGGTTGCCGCAGGCCCGCCACCCGGGCCACCCGGGCCGCGGGGATGCATGAACATCGCGTGGTGCTTGTGGTGGTGGAAGCCGTGACCGGCATGCCTTCCCAGGGCGTAGCCGGTGAAGAAAATGACCGCGACGATGAACACGATCCCGGCGACGATGGCGACCCAGGCCGCGAATAGGAAGACCTTGGGGGTCTTGTGTGGCGCCGCCCCTGACGGTGGAGGCGTCGGTGCAGTTGCGGTAGATGTCCGCGTGGTTGGGGTTTCAGATGTTTCACTCATGAGACGTATGATGCCTGGGTAAACAATAGTTACGGCTATGCCCTACCTGTGTAGCAGCTATGAGCTGAGACCCCTGTCTTACCTGGCAAAATCGGCCTAGCCGGAGTGCTAATCCGGTTTGAAAGGGTTGACGGCGAATTGGATCACCCGATACGGCGCGCTTACCCGCGCGCGGGTGTCCCACTGGCTGACGAAAATTCGCAGCTCATCGAGTGTGGAGCCGGGCGAGATGTAGCCTCCATAGGGTTGCGCGAGCCGGTTGTCGTACGGGGCCGGCAGGTTTTCCGCGGGATCGGGCCACTCATCGTGTTGCACCACCGTTGTCACCGGCGCGTCGCCCAGCGACGTCGGACTGTTGGCCACGCGGACTTCCATGTTGCCCGTGCCGGCATTGAAATACGACAGCACCGTCTTGCCGTCGATCTGCCGGATGCACATCTCCCCCACCATTTCCGGCCACAGCGGTGTCGGTGGCTTGTTCCAGCCGCCGCCGGGCCCCGACGCCCAGCCCTGCCAATGGGAGCGGTCGGTCAACGTTTGCGGTGTGGCCCGGTACAGCTCGACTGGCTGACTGCGGGTGAAGCTGTTGGCCACGATGTACACCCACCCAGTCGGCGAATCAGGGGTAGGGATCGGGTCGTAGTACCCGCTGATCTGCGTCTGTGAGCCGCCCTGAAAGGACGCGTCGCGCCGAGACCCCGGAACAGTCTGCCAACCCGCGCGCGCCGCTTCGGCGGTCACCAGCCGCGAGTTCTGCGGCTTCAGGTTCTTGGTCGTAGCCACCATCAGATAGTTGCGCCGATTGATCTGCACCACTCCGGCAGGCAGCTGCGAGTCCCCCGGCGGCGTGGGATCGGCCAGCAGCGGTTTGCTGATTCCGGTGACGCCGGTGTAGCGCACCCCGGCGGGGTCGTCGACCGATGCGGTGTCGACGTGCAGCGCGACTGGCGAGTACCAACCACCGAACCCGACCCCCTGGCCGGCGAAACTGTCCCCGCAGACCTGCAGCAGCTCGGTGGGGAACTCGACGAACTCGCACAGGTCGGTCGCGCCGATGCCGTAGTCCCCGGTGGGGGTGCCGGTGCCGGCCGTCGGACCGATCCGCAGCACCTGACCCGGTGCCAGGGGCTGCAGGATCGGCTCGGGGGCCGGTGCCGGCGGATCGGCGCGGGCGGGCCCAAACGGACCCCAAACAGACTGCCCCACAAGCAAACACGTCACCGACGCGATCAACAGCGAGCACCGCGTGACCAGGCGAGTGTGGGCGGAGCTCACCCGCGGATCACAATACAGATCTCAATTCAGAGGCCAGCAGCTCGGCGATCTGGATGGTGTTCAGCGCCGCGCCCTTGCGCAGGTTGTCGCTCGAGACGAACAGCGCTAGGCCGCGCCCTTCGGGTACCCCCGGGTCGTGCCGGATACGGCCGACCAGTGATTCGTCGACACCGGCGGCGGCGAGCGGCGTCGGCACATCAACCACCTTCACGCCCGGTGCGCCGTCAAGCAGCTGATGGGCCCGCTCGGGCGACAGCGGCCGGGCGAATTCGGCGTTGATCGACAGCGAGTGCCCGGTGAACACCGGAACCCGCACACAGGTACCGCTGACCAGCAGGTCGGGGATGCCGAGGATCTTACGGCTCTCGAAGCGCAGCTTCTGGTCCTCGTTGGTCTCCCCGGAACCGTCATCCACCAGCGATCCGGCCAGCGGAACCACGTTGAACGCGATCGGCGCGACATAGGTTTTGGGCGCCGGGAATTGCAGCGCGTCGCCGTCGTGCACCAGTTGCTCAACGTCGTCGATCACCGCCCGCGTCTGGGTGGCCAGTTCGGTGACCCCGGCCACGCCGCTGCCGGATACCGCTTGATAGCTCGAGACCACCAACCGAACCAGCTGAGCTTCGTCGTGCAGCACTTTGAGCACCGGCATCGCGGCCATGGTGGTGCAGTTCGGGTTGGCGATGATGCCCTTGGGCCGCCGATGCGCGTCGCGCGAGAAGTTCACCTCCGACACCACCAACGGCACATCCGGGTCCTTGCGCCACGCCGACGAGTTGTCGATCACCGTCACTCCGGCCGCGGCGAACCGCGGCGCCTGCACCCGCGACATTGCCGAGCCGGCGGAGAACAACGCGATGTCCAGGCCGCAGGGGTCGGCCGTCTCGGCGTCTTCGACTTCGATCTCCTGACCGCGAAAAGCCAGCTTGCGGCCCTGTGACCGGGCGGACGCGAAAAACCGCACCGACCCCCCACCACCAACGGCCGGGAAGTCGCGCTCGTCGAGCAGCGTGCGCATCACCTCACCTACCTGACCGGTGGCCCCCACTACACCAATCGACAAACCAGTTGCGCCCATTTACCGCCCCGTCCCCGCGTACACCGCCGCCTGCTCCTCGCCGCCGAGCCCGAACGCCTCATGCAACGCGACGACGGCCTTGTCCAGCTCGGTGTCGCGGCATAGCACCGAGATGCGGATCTCGGAGGTGGAGATCAATTCGATGTTGACCCCCACAGCGGCCAGCGCCTCGCAGAAGGTCGCGGTGACCCCGGGATGGCTGCGCATGCCCGCCCCGACCAGCGACACCTTGCCGATGTGGTCGTCGTAGAGCAGTTGGGTGAAGCCGATCTCGTCTTGGAGCGAGTCCAGCTTGGCCACCGCGGTGGGTCCGCTGTCGCGGGAGCAGGTGAAGGTGATGTCGGTCTTGCCGTCTTCTACTTTGGAAACGTTCTGCAGCACCATGTCGATGTTCACGTCGGCGTCGGCGACGGCGCGGAACACCTTGGCGGCATACCCCGGGAGATCGGGCAGCCCGACAATGGTCACCTTGGCCTCGCTGCGGTCGTGTGCGACTCCGGTCAGGATGGGGTCTTCCATGGGAATGTCCTTGATCGATCCGATGACGATGGTGCCTGGTTTGTCCGAATACGACGAGCGGACGTGCACTGGAATGTTGTAGCGGCGTGCGTATTCCACGCAGCGCAGCATCAGCACCTTGGCGCCGCAGGCCGCCATTTCGAGCATTTCCTCGAAGGTCACCGTGTCGAGCTTGCGCGCGTTGTGCACGATCCGTGGGTCGGCGCTGAAGATGCCATCCACGTCGGTGTAGATCTCGCACACGTCGGCGCCCAGCGCCGCGGCCATGGCGACCGCCGTGGTGTCCGAGCCGCCGCGGCCCAGCGTGGTGACGTCCCGGGTGTCCTGGCTGACACCTTGAAATCCGGCGACTAACACAATCCGCCCTTCGTCGAGCGCGGACTGCAGCCGGGTCGGCGTGACGTCGATGATCTTCGCGTTGCCGTGGGTGCCGGTGGTAATCACGCCGGCTTGCGAACCGGTGAACGAACGGGCGTGCGCACCAAGCGATTCGATTGCCATGGCCACCAACGCATTGGAGATGCGTTCACCGGCGGTCAGCAGCATGTCGAGCTCCCGGGGCGGCGGGACCGGGCATACCTGCTGGGCCAGGTCCAGCAGGTCGTCGGTGGTGTCGCCCATGGCCGACACCACCACGATGACGTCATTTCCCTGCTTCTTGGTCGCGACGATGCGCTCGGCCACCCGGCGGATCCGGTCGGCGTCGGCCACCGAGGATCCGCCATACTTTTGCACGACGAGCGCCACTGTTTCCCAGCCTGCCCTTCTGCGACTTTCTTGGCCCCTTTTCGGGTCCTGCCAGCGGGTTCCATCGCTTGGTTGCTGGTCGGTGTTCGCGTCGCCCCGCGTTTGAGTCCACAACAGGATACGTCCCGGCGCATCTCATTTAACGTCGCGATGCTGGGCAGCACAGCCTGCGGTTTTGGTAGCGGGGCCGAGCACGGTAGAGTGCAAATCGTGCAGCGGGTGCTCCTCCTCGGACGCCGCGACGGGGTCTGATCCAGACCGGCTTCCCGTCGCGGGCGTTCGCGATGCGCCGGTCTGAGGTCCCCTCTGACATCCCGGAGCAACTACCGTGACAAGTTTTTCTACGTTTTCCCGCCCGGACCCGGCCGACACCCCCGACGCCTTTACCTCGGTTCGAACCATCACCAAACCGGCGGGTGCGCCCAATCCCGGCCAGCCCGCATGGAACCCGCAACGTGGATCCTCGATGCCGATCAACCGGTACCGCAGCTTCGCCGAGGAAGTCGAACCGGTCAGCCTGCGGACGCGCACCTGGCCTGATCGGGTGATCGACCGGGCGCCGATGTGGTGCGCGGTGGACCTGCGCGACGGCAACCAGGCGCTGATCGACCCGATGAGCCCGGCCCGCAAGCGCCGTATGTTCGACCTGCTGGTGCGGATGGGCTACAAGGAGATCGAGGTCGGCTTCCCGTCGGCCAGCCAGACCGACTTCGACTTCGTCCGTGAGATCATCGAGCAGGACGCGATTCCCGACGACGTCGCCATTCAGGTGCTGACCCAGTGCCGTCCGGAGCTGATCGAGCGCACCTTCGAGGCGTGTGAAGGTGCGTCGCGGGCCATTGTGCACTTCTATAACTCGACGTCGATCCTGCAACGCCGGGTGGTTTTCCGTGCCGACCGGGCCGCGGTGCAGGCCATCGCGACCGACGGCGCTCGCAAGTGCGTCGAGGAGGCCGCCAAGTACCCGGGCACCCGCTGGCGGTTCGAGTATTCGCCGGAGTCCTATACCGGGACCGAGCTGGAGTACGCGAAAGAGGTGTGCGACGCCGTCGGCGAAATCATTCAGCCGACGCCGGACAACCCGATCATCTTCAACCTGCCCGCCACGGTGGAGATGGCGACTCCCAACGTCTATGCCGACTCGATCGAGTGGATGAGCCGCAACCTGGCCAACCGAGAGTCCGTCATCCTGAGCCTGCATCCGCACAACGACCGCGGAACTGCCGTCGCCGCAGCCGAATTGGGCTTTTCTGCGGGCGCCGACCGGATCGAGGGTTGCCTGTTCGGCAACGGGGAGCGCACCGGCAACGTGTGCCTGGTGACGCTGGGGCTGAACCTGTTCTCCCGCGGCATCGACCCGCAGATCGACTTCTCCAACATCGACGAGATCCGCCGCACCGTGGAGTACTGCAACCAACTGCCGGTGCACGAACGTCACCCCTACGGCGGCGACCTGGTCTACACCGCGTTCTCCGGCAGCCACCAGGACGCCATCAACAAAGGCCTAGACCAGATGAAGCTGGATGCAGATGCCGCCGACTCCGATGTCGACGACATGCTGTGGCAGGTGCCGTATCTGCCAATCGACCCGCGCGACGTCGGCCGCACCTACGAGGCGGTGATCCGGGTCAACTCGCAGTCCGGCAAGGGCGGGGTGGCCTACATCATGAAGGCCGACCACGGCCTGGCGCTGCCGCGGCGGCTGCAGATCGAGTTCTCGCAGGTGATCCAGAAGATCGCCGACGGTGAGGGTGGTGAGGTCTCGCCAAAGGAGATGTGGGACGCGTTCGCCGAGGAGTACCTGGCCCCGGTGCGGCCGCTGGAGCGGATGAAGCAGCGGGTGATCGCTTCGGAGGTCGACGGCGGCACCGACCGTATCGAGGCGACCGTCAAGATCGATGGGGTGGAGACCGAGATCAGCGGTGCCGGCAACGGACCGCTGGCCGCGTTCGTCGATGCGCTGGGAAACGTGGGGTTCAAGGTCGGCGTCCTGGATTACTCGGAGCACGCGATGAGTGCGGGCGACGACGCCCAGGCCGCCGCCTACGTCGAGGCGTCGGTGACGATCGCGAGCGCGGCGCAGCCGGGCGAAGCGGGTCGGCGCCCATCGGACCCGGTGACGATCGCGAGCGCGGCGCAGCCGGGCGAAGCGGGTCGGCGCCCATCGGACCCGGTGACGATCGC
>Ga0335081_10018057_pt1 | contig 11408 bp, 9 predicted proteins | sample Lox_Sample_35_FD_206713 | JGI IMG/M metagenome (GOLD analysis project Ga0335081, IMG submission 206713) | Soil microbial communities from Loxahatchee National Wildlife Refuge, Florida, United States - Lox_Sample_3.5 | ecosystem: Environmental > Terrestrial > Soil > Wetlands | place: USA: Florida... | reverse complement strand
AGCACAAACCCGCGCCCAGCCGCTATCATCAACTCCCCTGCTGTTTTCTCCCAAGGAAGGTCTAATGATTCGCATTCGCTGCCAGTTGCTGGCGTCACTCGCATTCGTTCTGTTCGGTGGCTTTCTGATCGCACAGCAGCCGCAAGAAGGCGCTGCAAATCCCCAAGCTGCCGCGCAGCGCACTCAAGAACAGCGCAATACCTATCGCAAGGCGATCGAGGACGCCGACCAGAAGATCGCGGCCGAGGTGCAGGCGCATTCCGAGCTGATGAAGAACCTCGAATACTTGACCACGCAAATCGGCCCCCGCCTCACCGGTTCGCCCCAGATGCAAGCCGCCAGCCAATGGACCCTGAAGCGTTTCCAGGACTACGGCGTCGACGCTCACCTGGAGACCGCGGAGATCCCCCATGGTTGGACGCGTGGCCTGGAGACGGCGGAAATCACCAGTCCGATGCAGAAGCGCATCGGCATTCATGCCTACGGCTGGAGCAAGGGGACCGACGGGGAGGTAAGCGGCGAGGTGATGGCGCTCAGCATCCAGCAGGCCTCCGACTTCGACCAATATAAAGGCAAGCTGAAGGGAAAGATCGTCTTGGTGCGCAAACCGGCTGACATGGCGAAGATCGATCCCAACCCTGACAATGCCTACGACGCGGTGATCCCGCCGGCGCGGGGACTGCCAGACGGGAACGAGAGCTTTCGCGCCCGTTTAGGCCTAATTCGGCAGATCGCTGCTGAGCAACCTGCACTGATCCTGACGGACAGCGGCAAGACCGACAGCCTCTACAACATGACGGGCGGCTTTTCGCGCTACTCGCCGACGGAGGTCCCGATCGCATTCCTGACGCACGAGAATTACGACCTGCTATATCGCCTGGCGCAGACCGGGCCGATGACCATGAAGTTCGACCTCCAGGATAGCTTCACGGAGAAGCCCGTGCCGGCATCGATCACGGTGGCCGAAATCAAGGGCAGCGAGCATCCCGAGGAGCGCGTCATCGTCGGCGGCCATCTCGATTCCTGGGACCTGGGGCAGGGCGCTCTCGATAACGGCACCGGCGCGATGGCAACGCTGGAGGCGGCTCGCACTCTCAAGGTGCTGGGTTGGAAACCGAAGCGCACGATCACCTTTATCCTCTTCACCGGTGAAGAGGAGGGGGGCTTGGGGGCCGACACCTACATCAAGAACCATGCGGCTGACCTACAGAAGATTGACGCCGTGCTCATTCATGACACGGGGACGGGGAAGGTGTTCAGCATCGCGCTGGAAGACCTGTGGGAGACAGCGCCGCTGATGACCGAAATCTATCTGCCGCTCCAGGAAGTTTTCAATCTGCGGCCGCTCAGCACGCGCTACTTCGGGGGGTCGGACCATGTGGCCTTCCTCCGCGAAGGCGTGCCCGCATATTTCTGTGTGCAGCTTCCGGCGCATTATCGCGAGGCGCACCACAGCCAAACCGACACCTTCGACAAAGTCATTCCCGATCAGATCAACGAGGGCGCGGCCCTACTTGCGGCCTGGGCATGGAATGTGTCGGAGATGCCGGAGGCGCTGCCGCATCACGCCGCAGCCCAGAGTACGCAGTGAGGCAAGGGTTAAGAGAGAAATGCCGCTCACCAGAGGAACGGCACAAGCCGAAAGCGCGTGTGGAGGCAGTATTCGGCATAGCCGGGTAGTTCTTGGCGAAGAACCTTCTCTTCGTTAAGGAGGCGCAGAATGATTAACGGGATGAGAAGAATGAAGGCAGGCAAGGTGACGTACGAGCCGAGCGCCAAGGGTGTGAACAACCACATCGCACACGCACCCGCGTACATCGGATGGCGGATGATGCAATATGGGCCGCTGGAAATCACTTCCTGACCTGGGTCGACCTGAATCGTCCGCGCAGCGAAGCGGTTGACCCTAATGACCCAGAGTGTCATTACGAACCCGCCAAGAACGACTGCTTGTGAAACGATCGTGATCCACAAAGGCTGGTGCGACCAACCGAATCGCTGATCGAGACCGGGCAGCACAAAAGCAATGAGCCATATTATGTAGACGAACACCATGATGCGCCTTTGCTCGCGCACCTTCTCCTTGAATTGCATCCTTCTCTCGATCACTTGGGGATCGTGCTTGTAGAAGTACACGAAAGCGAGGACACCGGGCACAAACGTAGTCAGGATATAGACCCAACCCTGCCAAAACCGGAAGGAACCAGCGGGGATGAAAAGCAAAGCCCCGATTACGACTATCGCAATCAGGAAACGAAGAGCCAATTGCCATTTGAGGTTCATCGCATCACGCTCCCATGGTTCGATCGCGTTCACCGCGCAAGTAAGTCTCGCACCGAGTGCCACCGCTAAGCAGTGACTTAAGTTGTTTGTCGTAATTTTTACGCAATTGGTGCCGCAGTTTACAAAACGATAACGTTGTCGGGGGGCGGTTTGCGTTACAGTATTCGTGCTCTGTGGTCTTCCGGGCCACGGGCGCTTCAGCCCCGCAGTGGATAGCGAGCCTGCGGGGCTAAGTTTTGGCGCGATCGATGCGTGTCCAACTCCTGCACGGTGCACCGGGGCTGAGGGCCGGTTGTAATATGATCTTCGCGGCATGGCTGAAGCAGGCTGCGGAAAAACTCGGGAAAGCAGACCCCTCGCGGCCTAAAGGCCGCTCGGGATGACAAGAATGAAGAGCTTATCGGCACGACTGAAGTCGTGCCCTGACACAAAGCGTACCAAAGCGGAGTTTTTCCGCAGCCTGTGAAGCAGTGCCCTTCCACCATTGAGCAACACGCCACTCGCCATTCGATCGTTCTTCCTTCCAGGCCCCGCAGGGCGCCTGGAAGCCATTCTGAACGCGGGCGCGGCTGACGCTACCTATGCCGGTCTCGTCTGCCATCCTCATCCGCGGGGCGGCGGAACGATGCACAACAAGGTCGTCTTCCATGCCATGAAGGCGCTGAGCCGCTTCGGCTTTCCCGTGCTGCGCTTCAACTTCCGCGGCACCGGGCTGAGCGCGGGCGCGCACGATGAAGGTCGCGGCGAGAGTGCCGACGTGGAAGCTGCGCTCGCCTGGCTGAAGCGCGAGTTCGGGCTGCCCATCATCTTCGCGGGCTTCTCCTTCGGCGCGGCGGTAGGATTGCGCGCCGCCTGTCACGATCCCGTCGTGAAGGCGCTGATCTCCATCGGAACGCCGGTGGAGGCTGAAGGACGCCTGTATCCATTCTCCTTCCTGCGCGAGTGCAGCAAACCCAAGCTGTTTGTCAGCGGCGATCGCGATCCCTACGGCCCGCACGACGCATTGGAAGCGCTGGTTGCGAACGCTGCCGACCCGAAGGAACTGGTGTTCGTTCCCGGCGATCATTTTCTTGCAGGCCACCTGAGCGAGATGCGGATGACCATGGAGAGCTGGATAGAAGAGCAGTTAGCACTTAGCACTTAGCATTTGGCTAGAGCACGACGCCGCGCCGTGCCATGACCCAGGCTAAGTGCTAAGTGCCAACGCGCAGCTATAATCACCCCTCATGCCTCACTCGCCCGATCCTCTCGACGATGCCTCCGAGGCCCTGTTTCGCGAGATGCGCGAGCGCGTGCGTGCGATCTTCGACCACGCGCTGGGGGAGTGCAGCATCCCCCGCGCGTTTGGCCGCAAGCTTCAGCTCGAGGGACGCTATCTGCGCGTCGGCAGCGAGCTGTACGACCTGGCGGCATTCTCGCGGCCGCTGGTAATTTCCATCGGCAAAGCGGGACACAGCATGGCGGAGGCGTTCGCCGCCATCGCAGGCACAGGACTGACGGGAGTGGTTGCCAGTCCCCAATTGCCGCCGGCGCAGCTCTTCGGTTTCCGTTACTTCGCGGGCGGACATCCGCTGCCCAATCCGGATTCGCTGCGGGCCGGCGATGCCATCCTGCGCTTGCTGCGCACCATAACGCCCGAGACGCTGGTGCTCTTCCTGATTAGCGGCGGCGCCTCGGCCATTGCGGAGAAGCCGATCACCTCGGCCATTTCATTTGCTGACGTGGTGCAGACCCATCAAGCGCTGGTGCATTCCGGCGCGCCCATCGCCGAAATCAACGCCATTCGCAAGCACCTCTCGGCGCTCAAGGGTGGACGGCTGGCGCTGGCCGCCGCGCCCGCATACCAGCTTTCGGTGCTCGTGTCGGATGTCCCGGAGGACCGTCTTGATGCGCTGGCATCCGGACCCACCATGCCCGACAGCACCACGGTCGCCGACTGTTACGCCATCGCAGAGCGATACAACCTGCTGCCTGCTTTTCCCGGGCCGGTGCGTTCCTTGTTCGAGCGGCGGCAGTTGCAGGAGACACCTAAGGCGGACGATGCCGGGTTTGCACGCTCGCATTATGTCACCGTGCTGTCGAACGCCACCGCTGTGCATGCCGCGGTGGAACGCGCCGCGCTCGGCGGCTTCGCGGTGGAGGTGGACCACAGTTGCGACGACTGGGATTATGCGCGGGCTGCCGACCATCTGCTGCGCCGGCTGCGCGAACTGCGGCGTGGCGTCTCCCGCGCTTGCCTGATCTCAGGTGGCGAGGTGACGGTGAAGGTGGGCGCGACCTGCGGAATTGGCGGGCGCAACCAACACTTCGCGCTTTACTGCGCGGAAAAAATTGCGGGCGAGAGAATCACTGTGCTGAGTGCCGGGACCGATGGCATTGACGGCAACAGTCCGGCGGCCGGGGCCATCGTCGATGGATCGACGGCGGAACGCGCGCGCCGACAGGGTTTTTCTGTGGACACCGCTCTCACTCAGTTTGACGGCTTTCCGCTTTTCGATGCTTTAGGCGATGCGGTGATGACCGGACCGACGGGCAACAACGTGCGCGACTTGCGGGTGCTGCTGGCCTACTGAATTCACGCCGGCGGATGAGCCCTGCCTAGGAGTCGCTGGTCCGCGTCGACCTTCTCATCCGCCGATCTAGCGCAATGGGAAGAGAGTAGGGCGGGGGCAGGCCGGAGTTGTCAACAATTTGTGAACAGATTGTGCCAAGTTGGTGAAAATCGCGGACTCTGCGGCGCAGGAACCGAGAGCGTAAACGTCGCGAATCCCCCAGCCCACGTATAATTACAGCAGGCCGGAGTTCCTGAATTCGGTGCAGCAACACCTCTGGCCTGGGCATCCAACACAGTATCCAGGCCGCAGGCGCGCTATGGCACTGCGGTAGACCGACATGCGCCTACGGCACACGATCTTAATCAGCTTGCTGCTTCTGGCCGGCCCTCTCGCGGCGCACGCTCAAATTGGCCTGCTGCTCGATGCGCAGGCGAACGTCGATCGTGATTTCGGGGCAGCGATCACCGGGGAAGGGCACTCCGCAGTCTACCTCGCACGGGTCTGCCCGTCGGGTCCGGTGCAACTACGCTTGTGCGCGCCTAGGGAGCTGGGTTCCGTCATTCAGAATTACAAGGACTACAAGGAAGACGCGCCCTACGAATGGAACGCGGTGCCGCTGAGCGTCTACCTGTACGGCGTAGACGATCCGCAGCAGAAGCCGCTGTTCGCATCGCCCGAGCTGCGCCGCATATTGCAAGAGCAATATCGCCGGAGATATCTGCAAGATGTCTGCGCCAGCGACAAATGCATCCGCGATCCGGCGGCCAATTGGCGCGATTCTGTGGCTGCTGCCTTCGTGCGCGAGATTTACATCTTCCAGGTCAACACCACCGAGGCGCAGGATGAGCAGTTCATCCGCCAGTTCAACGCGCGTGCCAACGTGGGCCACTACAGCGGATTTCGGAACAACTGTGCGGACTTTGCCAAGCTGGTGGTCAACACCTACTTCCCCCACTCCGCCCACCGCAATGTTCTGAACGACCTCGGGATGACTGGCCCAAAGGCCATCGCTCGCAGTTTCGCCCATTATGCCGAACGGCATCCTGAGCTGGAATTTCGTGTGGTCCGGGTTGAGCAGGTGCCCGGCACCTACAGCCGCAGTTCGGATTCCCACGAGGGTACGGAGCAGATGCTGCGCGCCAAGAAGTGGCTGGTTCCTATGGCCGTGCTCGGGTATCACGCGATGCCGGTGCTGGCCGCTTCTTATCTGCTGACCGGGCGATTCAACCCCGACCACGAACTGCGGGCCCACCCTTCCGGCAAAACGGCCGCTTTGAATGACGAGCTGTTGACGGCAGACGAAAGCCAGCGGCAGCAGATCGAGACGGAACTACAGGCCGAGCGGGAGCGCCAGCTTGGCACGCCTGAGCAATGGGAGAGGTACCGTGAGCGCTTCGACGAAGTGCTGCGTACCGCCGTCGCCGACGGCGTGATTGCCGACCGCCGCGCATTGCACAACCTGTTTCGCGAGCTGGAGACGCGCGGGCGCTTCTATCTGGACAATGATCAGCAACCCTGGATGGAAGTGGAGAGCGGCGGGCAGGTGCGGCATGTCGGGTTGAGCGCCGGTACTGTTCTGGCTCCGGAATCGGACCGGCGCTTGGCGCTGCAACTGTTGCTGTCGCGGACCGAGGACCTGCTGTCAGCCAAACCGAAGCACCGCGAACTGTATCCCGAATTTCAAACGGACTGGGCGCTTCTGCAACAGGCGGAACAAGCCATGGCAACGCCCGCGACGCACGGCATCATCGCCGAACGGCGCTAAGCGCGTTCTAGCCGGCATGTGCGCGGTAGCTGGCGCGCAGCTCCGCGACAATTTCGTCTGCGGCCCGCCGCGCTTCGTCAAAGCGGTTTGGCGGAAACGAGATCGCTCCCACGCGCGCGTGCCCGCCCCCACCGTACCGCTCGCAAATCTTCGCCAGGTTCTCCATGTGCGTCGTTGTCGTCCAAGGGTTGGAGCCCACCGATACCTTGGTGCGGAAGCTGCTTTTGCTGAGTCCCACACTGTAGGTACAGCTCGGATGCAAGTAGTAAGGGATGAATTTGTTGTAGCCCTCGAGGTCATGGTCGGTGACATCGAAGAAAATCGTGCCGTCCTTGCACTGCGAGCGTTCACGCATGATTTCGATGGCCAGGCGATGTCGCTCCATTAACCCCGGCAGGCGCTCGGCGATCGCCGGCTCCGCCACGATCTCATCCAGCGGCCGATAGGCCAGTTCGCGGACCAAGCCGGGAATGAAATGCGGGTCCTGGCTGGTTTCAATCAGCATGGTCAGCTTGGTCGCCGGCGCCTTCATCTCGACCGCGGATTTCGGGTCGTCGTAGAGAGCGCCGTCGATGATCTCGGCCCACTCGATCATGTCGGTTGTGGGCGTGGGATTGAAGCCGAAGCGCTGCTCGGTGACCACGGCGATGAGCTTGGTGCACGAGCGGAAATCGGGATCGTAGAATTTCGTGTTGCTCTGTTCCTGCTCGAAGTGCGAGGCGTCGGCGGGCGTGAGGAACGCGCTCTGGTGGTGGTCGAACCACCAGGTGATGCGCGGCGATGGCGAGTATTTGAAGTCGACGATGGCGTTCTCGTCGCCGGTGAATTCGGCCTCGTTGAAGAGCGCGCCTGCACGATGCACCAGTCCGTGGTACTCGAACTCGGCGTGCTCGCGGATTCGCTCGCGGTAAAAGCGAGTGAACAACGCCGCCGAACACGCGCCGTCGAAACACCTGTCGTGATAGAAGACCTTGACCCGCACAGACCCCTTTCGCAGTGGCAAAGCTGTTTAGTATAGAGGAAGGCGCGCCACTACAGCTATCGGCAGAGCGTGAAAATCGGCCACGGAGGAAACTTCATCGCATGAACTTCCCTCGATCCAGCGGAATCCTGCTGCATCCCACCTCGTTGCCGGGGGCTTATGGCATTGGCGAACTCGGAGCTGAGGCGCATGCATTTGCCGACTTCCTGCGCGATGCCGGGCAGCACATCTGGCAAGTGCTGCCACTCGGTCCCACGGGCTACGGCGACTCGCCCTACCAATGCTTCTCCGCGTTTGCGGGAAATCCGCTGCTGATCAGCATGGATGGCCTGGTGGAGCACGGCTATCTGCATCCGCGCGACGTGGCCGACAAGCCGGCTTTTCCTACAGAGCAGGTTGATTTTGGCGCGGTGATCGCGTGGAAGCTGCCGCTGCTGCGAAAAGCGTTTGCGAGTTTTCAGCGTGATGCGGCTGGTGATCGCGAGGAGTATGCCGGCTTTTGCCGGCGACACGCCTCCTGGCTTGACGAATTTGCCCTGTTCATGGCGCTCAAGGATGCTCACGATTCGGTGAGCTGGACGGAATGGGAGCCTGAGCTTGCGCTGCGCGAACCTGCGGCGCTGGCGCGGGCCCGCAACGAGCTTCGTGAGGAGATTGAGTGCAACAAGTTTGTCCAGTTCGAATTCGAGCGCCAGTGGCGCGAGCTGAAGGCGCATTGCGCTCGCAACGACATTCGCCTCATGGGGGACCTGCCCATCTATGTCGCGCTCGACAGCGCCGACGTGTGGGCGAATCGCGAGCTGTTCGAGCTCAGTGACGACGGCGCCCCGCGGGTTGTTGCCGGCGTTCCTCCCGACTACTTCAGCGCCACCGGACAGCTCTGGGGCAATCCGATTTATTGCTGGGAAGAGCACGCCAAAACCGGCTACGCGTGGTGGATCGCGCGCTTCCGGCGGGCGCTGGAAGTGCTCGATATGATCCGGCTCGACCACTTACGCGGCTTCGAGGCCTACTATGAAATCCCCGCCGGCGAAGTGACCGCCATCAACGGCGCGTGGGTAAAGGGCCCCGGGGCCGCATTTTTCGCGGCGCTCAAGGGCGCTCTTGGCGAGCTGCCTATTGTCGCTGAGAACCTCGGCGTCATCACTCCGGAGGTCGAGGCGCTACGCAAGCAGTTCGATTTCCCGGGAATGGCCATCCTGCAATTCGCCTTCGGCAACGATCCGCAGGCGCCCGACTTCAAGCCGCACAACTACTCGCATCATCTCGTCGCCTATACCGGCACACACGACAACGATACTGTCGTGGGCTGGTGGAACGGCAGAGCGGGAGCAGGCAGCATCCGTACGCGGGAGGACGTGGAGAAGGAGATGGCCTTCGCGCGCCGCTATCTCAACACCGATGGCAGCGACATCAATTGGGTGATGATTCGCACGCTGATGGCCTCGGTCGCGAACGCGGTGCTCTTTCCTCTTCAGGATGTGCTGAGCGCCGGCAGCGAAGGCAGAATGAATCTGCCGGGCACGCCGTCAGGGAACTGGCGCTGGCGCTTTCGCGCGGGGAGCTTGACGACCGAGATCGCCGCGCGGCTGAAGGAATGGGCGACAACGTACGAGCGAAGCTGACTGATTCATGAGATTGGTTTAGCTCAGCAGCATCTCTAGCTGTCTCGACTCTTCTTCCCCGGCAAGCCCGCCGGGTTCTCGTGCGTGCGCTCGCGAAAGCGCGCCTTCATGCCCGTGGCCAGCGAAATCGCGTTTTCACCGTATTTCTCGCGCAGACGGTCGGCGGCAGACAGCGCCTGGTTCCACTTCTCGTGGGCATGGTGTCCGTCGAGGCTGATCTGCTCGCTTTCCTGCTCGAAGTGCGAGGCGTGGACGCCGAGCAGGCGGATGGCCTCACCCTTCCAGTTAGCGCGAAACAGCTCGCGGATGGCGGCCAGCACCTCGGAGTCGACCGATGTGGGCCGCCCCAGGGTATGCGCGCGGGTGATAGTGTCGAAGGCGGAGTCGCGCAGCTTCAGTTGCAAGGTGCGGGCGTGCAGCTTGTGTTCGCGCAGACGCCGGCAGACCATCTCGCACAAGCGCGCCAGCGTCGACTCCAGTTGCTGCGCATCCGCAGTGTCACGCGAAAACGTATGCTCGTGGCTGATGGAGCGCGGCCCCACCTCGTCGCCGATGTCGGAGGCGAACCAGGCGCCCGCATCCCGGCCATGAGACTTGCCCGATAGCGCCACGCCCAGCGCGCCGAAATTCCGCTCCAGCCAATCTTCGTCGCGCGAGGCCAGATCGCCAACTCTGACGATGCCTTTGTCGTGTAGGCGCTTCTCCATCACTTTGCCGACGCCGGGAATTTTGCGCACCTCCAGCGGCGCGAGAAATTGCAGTTCCTTGCCCGGCAGCACCCACAGCACGCCATTGGGCTTGGCCTGGTCAGAGCAAACTTTGGCGACCAGCCGCGAGCTGCCAATGCCGATGGAGCAGTTGAGTTGCGTTTCCGCCTTCATCGATGCATGCAGGGCGTGTGCGGCGCGCAGCGCAGGCCCGTGCAGCCGCTCCGTGCCCGTCATATCGACGTAGGCTTCGTCGATCGATACCATCTCCAGCTTGGGCGAGAAACGGTTGAGCACCTCGTACACTTTGGCCGAGTAGTCGCGATAGCGATCAGGGTGACCATCGACGAAAATGGCTTGCGGGCAGAGCTTGGCGGCGGTGCGCAGCGGCATGGCGGAGTGTACGCCGAACTTGCGCGCCGCATACGACGCCGCCGAGACCACCCCGCGCTCGTGGCGCTGCCCGCCCACCACCACCGGCTTGCCCTTGAGTGAGGGATCGAATAGCTCCTCGACAGAGACAAAGAAGGCGTCCATATCGACATGGAAGATTGTGCGGTCCAAGGCGCCCATGCTCAGCGCGATTGTAGAGCAAGGAGACGCTCTTCGCCTTTCGCTCTTCGCCATTCGCCCTTAGCAAGAAAAGGCCGGCATCTTGCATTCCGGCTTTTAACTGTCGATTACAGCCTGTCACTCCGGCGAAAAGCGAAGAGCGAACAGCGAAAAGCGGCCTTTCTGCCATCACGAGCAGCACAGCAGGCCGGAGCGGAAGAGCCGCTGCGGCGCATAGCTTTCATGATGAGCGTGCAGCATCCGCAGGTCGTACTCGAATCCGGAGCGGCGATAGGCCGACGCAAGCAGCTCGCCGATCTCCCACAAGTTCCGTTCCGCAATGCCGACGACCGAAGGCCCGGAACCGCTCAGGCAAACGCCCAGCAGATCGCGGTGCTCCAGTTGCAGCAGGTCGGCAAGTCCGGGCACGATCTTCTCCCGCCACGGCTGGTGTACGCGGTCGCCCAGCGCCAGCTTCAGCAGCGAGAAATCCTGGCTTTGCAGACACTGCAACAACAGCGCGACTCGTTGCAGATTGAAGACCACATCGGTGCGCGCGATGCTCTCCGGCAGCACGGCGCGCGAGGCTTTCGTCCCCAGTGGGACCTTCGGCGTCAGCACCACGAAGCCGAGCGACTCCGGCCAGGGAAACCTGCTGGCGCAGACGGAGCCGTTCGGCAATTGACAACTCACCGTCAGCCCGCCGAGCAATGCGGCCGCAGCGTTGTCGGGATGGCCCTCCAGAGCGCCGGCGGCGGTCAGCATCGTCTGCGCAGGGACCGGTCCCGCGACCGCCGCGTACAGGCGCAGCCCGGCAACGGTCGCGGCGGCGCTGCTGCCCAGGCCGGCTTGCATCGGAATTTCGCTCTGCACCTCGATCAGCAGAGACGGAAGCGATCGCGCATCATCTCCAGCGAGGCAGCGGTATCCTCGCTAGAT
>Ga0335081_10018056_pt1 | contig 11409 bp, 13 predicted proteins | sample Lox_Sample_35_FD_206713 | JGI IMG/M metagenome (GOLD analysis project Ga0335081, IMG submission 206713) | Soil microbial communities from Loxahatchee National Wildlife Refuge, Florida, United States - Lox_Sample_3.5 | ecosystem: Environmental > Terrestrial > Soil > Wetlands | place: USA... | reverse complement strand
CCTCGGAGAAGGTGATTCAGAAGATCCTGGAGAAGATCGAGGTGCCGTAGTGCCCGCTCCGGCTGACCTCATTCGCAAGATTCGCCGGATCGAGATCACCACGCGGCGGGCGGTGCAGGACAGGCTCGCGGGCGGCTACCACTCGCTGTTCAAGGGCCGCGGCATGGCTTTTTCCGAAGTGCGGCCGTACCAGCCGGGCGACGAGATCCGCGCCATCGACTGGAACGTGACCGCGCGCATCGGCGAGCCGTTCGTGAAGGTGTTCACCGAGGAGCGCGAGCTGACGGCGTTGATCGCGGTGGATCGGTCCGCCTCGCAGGACGCGGGCATCGCCGCGCAGGCGTCGAAGGCGGAGGTGGCGGCCGAGATCGCGGCGCTCCTGATCTTCTCCGCGCTGGAGAACGGCGACCGCGCGGGAATGCTGCTGTTCACCGATCGCATCGAGCGCTACGTGCCGCCGCGGCGCGGGCTCAAGCACGGGCTGCGGCTCATCACCGAGGCGCTGGCGTTCCAGCCCCGCGGACGCGGGACCGACCTCGCCGGCGCGCTCGGGCATCTCACCACCGCGCAGCGGCGGAAGGCGGTGGTGTTCGTGGTGAGCGACTTCCTCGCCGCCGGGTGGGAGCAGCCGCTGGCGGTCTTGTCGCGGCGGCACGACGTGGTGCCGGTGGTGGTGAGCGATCCGGTGGAGGAGTCGCTGCCTTCGCTGCCGGGCTTGTGGCCGGTGGTCGATTCCGAGAGCGGCGAGACGGTGATGCTCGACCTGCGCGACGCGGGCACGCGCACGTCGTACGAGACGTACGCGCGCGAGCGGGCCGAGGCGCGCGACCGCACCTTCCGCAAGCTGTCGCTCGACGCGGTGCGGGTGCGGCCGGGCGACGATTACGTCCAGCCGCTGGCCGCGCTGTTCCGCGCCCGCAGCCGGAGGCGCGGCGGATGACGCTGCTCTTCGCCTTGCTGCTGGCGGCGGCGGACGCGGGCGTGCTGCCCGAGGCGTCGCCCTACGCGCTCGACGTGCAGGTGTCGCCCGAGGAGGTGACGCTCGGCGAGCACGTGTCGGTGACCATCGCGGTCGAGCACGACGCGCGCGACGTCTATTCGCTGCCGGCGTTCGACCCGGCGCCGATGGCGGTGCCGCAGGGCGCGCCGCTGCCGCGCGTGCGCCGCGAGGAGCTTGCCGGCGGGCACGTGCGCACGATGTTCGAGCTGGTGCTGGCCGACTACGGCACGGTCGAGCCGCGGCTGCCGGACCTGACGCTGCTGGTGAGCGGGCCGGACGGGGCGCGACAGGTGTCGCTGCGCGGGCGGCCGCTCAAGTTCCGCAGCCTGGTGCAGGACGAAGGGCAGGGATCGGCGGAGCACGCCCACCACGGGCCCAAGCCGCCGGTGGCGGTGATGGTGAGGTCGTGGCTGTGGCTGGGGGTGCTGGGGGCACTGGTGGTTTTGACCAGTTGCTTCCTTTTGTGGAAGGAACTATCAAAAAGAAAGTTACTGGTCAAAAAGGAAGTTACTGTCATTTTGGGAAGCGACGAGCTGGCGCTCCGCCACCTCGACGCCCTGCGCGCTGACGCCCCCTGGAAGCGCGGCGAAGGTCGCGCCGCCATCTTCCGCCTCTCCGAGATCGTCCGCAGCTACCTCGGCGACCGCCTCGGGTTCAATGCGCTCGACCTCACCAGCGAGGAGTTCATCGACGAGCTCCACCACCGGCGGCTGCTCGGGCTCGATCTGGCCGGGCTGATCGACGAGGTGCGCTGGGAAGACCTGGTGAAGTTCGCCAAGGTCGAGCCCACCGAGGAGGAGTGCCTGCGCGGCATCGCGCGGGCCGAGTCGATGATCCGCCACACGCGGCCGCAGCGGGCGGTGGCGGCATGACCTCGTGGGGCCTGTTCTCGCTCGCGCACCCGTTCGCGCTCCTCGGCCTGGTCCCGGCCGCGCTGGCCGCGTGGCTCTTGTTCGCGCGCCGGCGGCGGCAGCCCCGCCTGGTGCTCCCCTCGTCCGGCGCGGCGCGGGCCATCCAGCCGTCGCGATGGTCGCGGCTGTGGTGGCTGCCGGGCGCGCTGCTGGTGACGGCGATCGCGCTCACCAGCATCGGCCTCGCCGGCCCGCGCCTGCGCACGTCGCGGCGCATGGACATGTCGGTCGAAGGCATCGACATCGTCGTCGCCTTCGACCTCAGCACGAGCATGCTCGCCGCCGACTTCCGCCCCAAGGACCGCATCACCGTCGCCAAGGAAGTGCTCAAGAACTTCATCGAGAGCCGCGCCAACGACCGCATCGGCCTGGTCGTCTTCGCCGGCGAGGCCTACACGCAATGCCCGCTGACGCTCGACTACAAGGTGCTCGAGGACCTGCTCGAGCAGGTGCGCACGGGCGTCATCGTCGACGGCACCGCCATCGGCAACGCGCTCGCCACCGCGGTCAACCGGCTGCGCGAGTCGGACGCGAAGAGCCGGGTGGTCATCCTCATCACCGACGGCGACAACAACGCCGGCAACATCTCGCCGATGCAGGCCGCCGGCATCGCGAAGCAACTTGGTATAAAAGTCTACACGATCCTCATCGGCAAGGGCGGCCGCGTGCCCTACCCCACCGGCACCGACCTCTTCTGCCGCACCACATACGAGCCGGTGGAGATCGACGTGAACCCCGAGCTGCTCCAGGACATCGCCAGGACCACCGGCGGCGCCTACTACCCTGCCACCGACAAGGAGTCTCTCGAGAGCGGCCTGCACGCGGTGCTCGACTCGCTGGAAAAGAGCAAGATCTACGAGGCCGGCGGCAGCACCCGCTACGACGAGTGGTATGCGCGCTTCTTCCTGCCCGCGGCGCTCCTCGGCCTGCTCGGGCTCGGCCTCCGCAGCACGCGCCTGCAAGGAGCGCCCTGAGATGACGGGCATCCAGACCACCATCCTCGGCCAGCACCTGCGGGTGGTGACGCCGCTCTGGCTCTGGCTCGCGCCCCTCGGGCTCGTCATCGGCGCGGTCGCGGCCTTCCGCGCGTGGCAGCGGCAGGAGCAGCTGCGCAAGCTGGTGCCGCCGGCGCGCCTCGGCCAGGTGCTGCACGGCGCGGGCGCGGGCCAGGGCATCGCGCGCGGCTCGCTGTTCGGCGCGGGGCTCTTCTTCCTCTTCCTCGCCGCCGCCGGCCCGCAGTGCGGCGAGCGCACCGAGCTGGTCAAGCGCAGCGGCATCGACCTGGTGGTGGCCATCGATGCTTCCACCAGCATGCTGGCGCGCGACGTGAGGCCCTCGCGGCTCGATCGCGCCAAGCTCGAGGTCACCGCGCTGCTCGACCGGCTCAAGGGCGACCGCGTGGGCCTGGTCGTGTTCGCCGGCGACGCGTTCGTGCAATGCCCGCTCACCACCGACTACGCGGCGGCGCGGCTGTTTTTGCGCGCGGTCGATCCCGGCTCGATGCCGCAGCAAGGCACGGCCATCGCGGCGGCGCTGTGGGAAGCGAAGCGGGTGCTGGAAGGCGGCGGGCGCGGATCGGCGGCGAAGGCGGTGCTGCTCATCACCGACGGCGAGGACCAGCAGGGCGAGGCGCTGAAGGCGGCCTCCGAGGTCGGCGACGCGGGCATCCGCATCTTCGCGGTGCCGGTGGGCAGCGAGTCGGGCGAGCCCATCCCGCTCACCGACAAGAACGGGAATGTTACCGGGTATAAAAAAGACAAGGAGGGCCGCACGGTGCTCACCCGCACCGACGTGGCCGGCATGCGCGAGCTGGCCTCGCGCGGCAACGGGCTGGTCCTGCGCGGGTCGGGCTCCGACCTCGGCGTGCTGCAGCTGTTGCCCGAGCTCGACAAGATGCAGAAGGGCGACATCGAGTCGCGGCTCTCCGTGCAGTACGACGACAAGTACATGTGGCTGGCGTGGCCGGCGTTCGTGCTGTTGTGCGCGGCGGGCGCGCTCGGCGAAGGGCCGCTGCTCAGGCGGAGGGCCTCGGCATGATCGTCCTGCTGCTGGTCCTGCTCGCCGCGCCCGAGAAGGTCACCATCGTCGCCCGCAAGCACGAGGGGCCCGGCATCGTCGAACAGGCGCAGCGCGCGGCCGCGGAGGCGTGGCACCGGCTGTTCGAGAAGCCCGATGCGCAGGTGGGCGAAGGAAACGCGCTCGCCGCGCAGGGCGACCCGCAGGGCGCGCTGGAGAAGTACGACGGTGTGCGCGAGCGGCTGTCCGAGAACCCCGCGCTGCAGTTCGACCGCTCGAGCGCGCTCTTGCAGGCCGGCGACGCGGCCAAGGCGCCCGAGGCGGCCAGCGAGGCGGCGCAGGCGCTGCAGCACGGCGACGCGGCGCTCAAGTCGAAAGCGGCGTACGATCTGGCGCTCGCGACCGAGGCCATGGGGCGGCCCGAGGAGGCGATCAAGGCGTACGCGCAGTCGCTCGCGCTCGATCCGGAGGACGAGGATTCAAAGGTGAACCTTGAGCTGCTGCTCAAGCAGCAGGAGCGCAAGAAGCAACAGCCGCAGCAGCAGCAGGACCAGAACCAGCAGCAGAACAAGGATCGGCAGCAGAAACAGCAGCAGCAGCAGTCGCAGCAGCAGGAGCAGGAGAAGAAGGAGACGCCGCAGGAGCAGCAGAACCAGGAGCAACCCCAGCAGCAGGCGAAGCAGCAGGATAAAAAGCAGGAGACGAAGCCGGAGGAGAAGCAGGTCGATCGCAGCGAGGCCGAGCGGCTGCTCGACGCGCTGCGCGCAGGAGAGAAGAATCTGCAGTCGTGGCGGTTCGCCAAGGAGAAGCGGAAGGAGATGCACCGCGGTGAAGTCGAGCGCGATTGGTAGCGCAGTGCTCCTGCTCCTGGCCGCGCCTGCCTTCGCGGCGGGCGAGGTGGAGCTGTCGGCCACCGCCGACGGCGACTCGGTGGCGCTCGACGGCACGCTGACGCTCCAGATCACCGCCACCTACCAGAGCAAGGGAGATCCGGGCGAGCTGCAGCTGCCGGCGTTCAGCGACTTCGACGTGGTCTCGCGCTCGCAGTCGGAGCAGGTGAGCTTCGCGTTCGTCAACGGCGCGCCGAGCTTCCGGCGCACCATCGTCACCACGCTGGCGCTGACGCCGAAGCGCGCGGGCGACGCCACCATCGAGCCGGCGAAGCTCGAGTACCACGGCAAGACGTACCAGTCGGCGGCGATCAAGATCCACGTGCTGGGCGCGGGCGCGGCGCCGCCGGCCAGCGCGCAGCGCAAGCGGCCGCCGGATCCGTTCGCGCAGCTCGGCGGCGCGCCTGCGACCCCCGACGAGCTCGATCCGTTCGCCGACGTGCACCCCGGCCAGCGCGACCTGTTGCTGCGCGCCGCGGTGGACAACGACCGCCCGTACGTCGGGCAGCAGATTACGTATAGCTTGTATCTTCTCGCGCGCATCAACGTGAGCGGCATCGACAAGCTGCAGCTGCCGCGGCTCGACGGGTTCTGGTCCGAGGAGATCGAGGCGCCGCAGCAGCTGGTGGGCGAGGCGCGCATCCTCGACGGCGTGCCGTACCGCGCTTTCCTGCTGCGCAAGCGCGCGCTGTTCGCGCTGCGGCCGGGGCACGTGGAGATCGAGCCGGCCGAGGTGGAGGTGCTCACCGGGTTCGGCATGCTCTTCTCGCGCGGCAGCTCGCGGCGCACGTCGCAGGGCGTGACGCTCGAGGTGCAGCCGCTGCCGCCCGGCAAGCCGGCCGGGTTCGACCCGGGCAATGTGGGCCAGTGGACGCTGACCAGTACGGTCGATCCGCAGAGCGTGAACGTGGGCCAGCCGGTGACGTTCCGGCTGGTCGCGACCGGCCACGGCAACGTGCGCGACCTGCGGCTGCCGAAGCTCGCCGCCATTGCGGGCCTGCGCGCGTACGACGCCACCACCACCGACAAGGAGAGCATCGAGAAGGGGCAGGTCAACGGCACCCGCACCGTCGAGCAGCTGCTGGTACCCGAGCGGACCGGCACCGTCGAGATTCCCGCGCTGGCGATGGACGTCTTCGACCCGCAGGCGCGGCAGTACCGCACGCTGCACACCGACGCGGTGGTTCTGCGGGTGGCGCCGGCGGCGGTGGGGACGGCGGCGTCGGAGCCGGTGGCGCAGAATCTGCTCGCGCCGGGCGGCGTGCGCCCGATTCGGCTCAAGCTCGGCAGCGCGCAGCGCGGGCCGCCGCCGTGGTCGCGCCAGTGGTTCTGGCCGCTGCTCGCGCTGCCGCCGTTCGGGCTCGCGCTGTTGATGGGCGTGAGCGGAATGCGGCGCATGTTCCGCATCGATCCGGAAGTGAAGAAGCTGCGCCTCGCCCGGCGCGCGGCGACTCGCCGGCTGCGCGGCGCCCAGGCGCTGCTCGCGCGCGGCGAGGCGGCCGCGTTCTATGCCGAGATCGCGCGCGCCATCACCGGCTATCTCGCCGACAAGCAGAAAGTGGTGGCCGCGGGGCTCACGCGCGACGAGCTGGCTTCGGCGCTCGCGGCGCGCGGCCAATCGGACGAGACCGTGCGCAAGCTGCTGCGCGTGCTCGACGACTGCGACCGCGCGCGGTTCGCGCCCGGCAGCGGGGACCTGCCGCTGCGCGAAGCCATGCTCGGCCGCGCGGACCAGATCATCGGCGAGCTCGAGGATCGCGCATGATCCTCGCCCTGCTGCTCGCCCAGTCGCAGCTGTTCGCCGACGCGAACACCGCGTATCTCTCCGGCGACATGCCGCGCGCGATCGCGTCGTACGAGGCGCTGGTGAGCGAGGGCATCGCTTCGGCGGAGCTGGAGACCAACCTCGGCGCGGCGTACCTGCGCTCTGGCAAGCGGGGGCTGGCGGCGCTGCACTTCGAGCGCGCGCTGTTCCTCGATCCGGGCGACGACGACGCGCGCGCCGACTTGATCGAGGTCCGCCGCGGCAACGTCGACAAGCTCGAGGGCGAGAGCGAGGAAGGCGGTACCGAGACGCTCGCGCGCGTGCTGGCGCCGCTGCCGGGCTTCACCGCCGCGCTGGTGCTGCTCGCGCTGTGGTGCGCGGGCTGGGTGCTGCTCGCGCTGCGCATCGTCTGGTCGCGGCCGGTGGGGCTATGGGCCGGGCTCAGCTTCGCGCTCGCGGGCGTGGCGGCGCTGGTCGTGTTCGGCGCGGCCGAGGGCCGGCGCATGGGGCTGCAGCGCGCGGTCGTCGTCGCCCAGGCGTCACCCGCGCGCGAGGGGCCGAACGAGAAGAGCGTGTCGCACTTCGAGGTGCACGAGGGGACGACCGTGCGCGTCGAGGACGAGGACGCGGGATTCCGGCGGGTCAAGCTGGCGAACGGCCTCACCGGCTGGCTGCCGTCGAGCGCGGTGGAGCTGGTGGTGCCGCCGGGGTGGGCGGGGCGGCCGGTGATGGCGGGGGCGCCACGCGCGGACCAGCCTTGATCGAGTGGAGGGGCCGGCCTTCGCCGCGACCGCCCTGGCGACCAGTTGCCGCGGGCATGGTGCACGCCCATGTGTTCGGCGCTTTGCTCTCGCTCATCTATTGGCTCGTTTGTCGCGCCCTGGCACCCCCAATGGAGATTCGTCTGTCGAGGGCGATCCTGCCGCTCGTCTTCTAGAATGGCGCCTTTCTCTTCATATTCCTGGTGGCACCTCTTCTGGAGACGCCCGGGCGCTCTGCTCGGCGAGCATGAAATTTCAGTGCGTGGGGCACGCGCGATAGTCTTCAGCAAGGTGCGCCGATGGCGAATCATCGAGCAGGAGGGACAGCTCGATCTCTTGATCAGGCAGCGTTGGCAGGTACAACGCTGCTTGCCGCTTGACTCGCGCGCAACCGCAAATGAAGTCGCGCGAAGGCTTCGCACACATGTCGTCGAAGATCAGTCATTGAGTCCGCCGCCACGGCATGTACCGCTCGATCTGCCTTCGCTGCCGGTGTACGCAACCGTGCTTGTCTCTGGGGTCTTGCTTGGCGCGGTCGACGCGTTTCTCTTCGCACGGCTCCCGACTGATCCGCGCCTGGTGATGTCGCTGAACTCCAAGATATATCCTCAATCAAGATGCCACGGCCGCGGCAGCTCGAGTTGCCCACCTGGGGAGGCCGGCGAAAGGGCGCCGGGCGAAAGCCGAACGGCGCGCGGCCGCTCGTCTCGCACAAGCCGCGTGAGCGGTTCGGGCGGGCCATGCCGGTGCACGTCAGCATGTGCGTCCGTCGCGAAGTGTGGAACCTGCGCAGCGCGCGGTCGTTCCGTCGGCTGCGGCGCGCGTTCGGCCAGGCGCGCGATCGCTTCGGCACGCGGTTGATCGAATTCAGCGTGCAGGGCAACCACCTGCACCTCATCGTCGAGGCCGACGGCACCGAAGATCTCTCGAGAGCCATGCAGGGCCTCGCCATCCGCATCGCGAAGGCGCTCAACGCCATGATGCGCCGCGCCGGCCGCGTGTTCGCCGACCACTACTTTTCGCGCCTCTTGAGGACGCCTGCGGAGCTCGCCAACGCCATCCGCTACGTGCTGCAGAACCACGCGCACCACTATGGGCACACGAAGACCGACCCGTTCAGCTCGGCCGCGCTCGACGACCGCGGCCCCCTGCTCGCGCCGGCGAAAGGCTGGCTGCTGAGATGCCTGCAGCGCTGACCGCGCTGCTACTCGCCGCCGCGCTCGTTCGGCTCGATGACCGGGAGCCGCAGCACGCGCCGCTCGGTGCCCCCTTCGAAGAACGCGACGACCTCGTGTGGACGTCGAGCGGCGAAGGAGCGCGCGGTCGCGCGGAGTGCGTCCGCCGCTGCTGCTACAATGACCTCATGGACGCCGCGCGCATCCAGGCGATCTGCGATCGCCTCCGCCAGGATACCGGCGCGACGCTCACCATGGTTGTCCAGGCCAACGGCCGGCTGATCGCGAACTGCGGCGATCCGGCGGGCATGGACGGCGATGCGCTCAAGCTGCTCGCCAGGAGCGACGCCGACGTCGCCAACCTGCTCTCCGACCAGGAGTGCGTCGTGCTGCAGCCGAACCAGAACCTGGTGATGCGGCTGCTCGCCGGCGGACCGATCGTGCTCGTCATCTTCGCCGCCGCCTCCTCGCTCGAGCGGGTCCGCGAGCTGACGCGCGAGGCCGCCGAGCAGATGGAGGCTGCATGACCGCCGCGCTCGCCGCGCTGCTGCTCGCCGCGCCGGCCGCCGACGCGAAGCTGCTGGACGCCGCGCACGCCTATGTCGCAAGGAGCTCCGCGCCGGGCGTCACCTTCGATCTGCAGGTCGGCGCCATCCGCAAGAACTGGGCGCTCCTGCGCACCACAAACGCAAAGGGCGCCAACGGCGAAGCCCTCGACGACGCGCTCGTCTACATGCGCCGCACGAAGGGCAGGTGGCAGGGCGCGATCATGGGCACGGCGATCACCGACGACGACCTCAAGCAGCTGGGAGCGCCGAAGCTGAGGCCCGTGTGGCCGACTGGCACACCCTGTTACCCGCCGCAGTAGCCCCTCGCCCCATTCGGGAGCGAAGGGAATGACGTACCCGCAGCGCATGCGCCAGTTGTGGACCTGAGGCGCGCCGTCTGTTAGCGTCGCGCCGTTCACACCTGAGGTGAGGTCGAGCGATGTCCGGGCCGCAGATGGTGATGTACGACGAGGAGTTCCAGCAGATCTCCGCGGTCTGCGAACGCCTCTCGCGCGAGGCCAACGCGAAGATCGTCTTCCTCGTCGACAAGAACGGCCAGCTGATCGCGTCAGTGGGCGCGACGGAGAACCTCGATACCACCTCGCTGGCCTCGCTGACGGCCGGCAACATCGCCGCCACCGGCGGTCTCGCCAAGCTCATCGGCGAGAAGGAATTCTCGATCCTGTTCCACGAGGGCGAGAAGGACAACCTGCACATCAGCATCATCGGCGGGCGGGTCATCCTGGTGGTCATCTTCGACTCCCGCTCCAGCCTCGGCCTGGTCCGCCTGCGGGTGAAGAAAGCGAGCGACGAGCTCAACAAGATCTTCGACGGCCTCATGAAGAAGGTGCAGGTCCCCGGCGCCGGCTCTCCGTTCGCGGAGATCACCGACGACGACATCGACAACCTCTTCAGCGAGTAAGAGACCGAACGAATGAGCTTCATCAACTACAGCTCGCGAGAGATCAACTGCAAGATCGTCTATTACGGCCCCGGCCTGTGCGGGAAGACCACCAATCTGCAGTTCATCTACGCGAACACCAACCAGCAGGCGAAGGGCAAGATGATCTCGCTCGCCACCGAGACCGAGCGAACGCTCTTCTTCGACTTCCTGCCGCTCTCGCTGGGCGAAATCCGCGGGTTCAAGACGCGCTTCCACCTGTACACGGTGCCGGGCCAGGTGTTCTACGACGCGTCCCGCAAGCTCATCCTCAAGGGCGTCGACGGCGTGGTCTTCGTGGCCGACTCGCAGATCGAGCGCACCGAGGCGAACATCGAGTCGGTCGAGAACCTGCGCACCAATCTTCAAGAGCAGGGCTACGACCTCGACAAGATTCCGTACGTCATCCAGTACAACAAGCGCGACCTGCCCAACGCCGCGCCGCTGGAAGAGCTGCAAAATCTCTTGAACCCGAAGGGCGTGCCCTACTACGAGGCGGTGGCGCCCAAGGGCGAGGGCGTCTACGAGACGCTCAAGGCCATCGCCAAGCTCATCCTCACCGAGCTGCGCAAGGGCACTTAAGCCGGCCCGTCGGTCCCGGTCGCGACCTGCTTCTCGAACGCCGCGGTGCAGGCGTCGGTGATCTGTTGAAGGTCGTACGGCTTGCACAAGAGCTCGACTACGTCGTTCGGCCCGATCAGCTCCTCGAGCGCCCGCTTGTTCGTGGTGGTCACCACGAAAGCCCGGCCCGACATCACCTTCGAGTTGCGCATCAGGCGCAGGAAGGTCCAGTTGGTGTCGTAGGGCGGCGCCACGTCGTAGACGATGACGTCGGGATCGTGCTCCTCGACGAACCGGATCATGTCCAGGCGCCCGCTCTTGATGTCGGCGATGTGCGCCACCACTGCCTGGAACCCGGCGTGCTGCAGCGATTCCCTCACCAGCTCCAGCACTTCGGCGTTGGTGTTGAAGATTGCAATGACCCGGCTTTTCAGGTCGTCCACGCGTTCCTCCGCGAGCTGCGAACATGCGGACGAGCGGGCGCCGCCGCAAGGCGACGAACCAGCGTTCAGTAGGGCTGTAACCGCGGCAGATGCAGGCTGAGCTCCGCACCGTCGCCCGCCGACACCCGCGCGTTGAGCGCGCCGCCCTGCGCTCTCGCGGCCCGGCGCGCGGCATCGAGCGGCGGAAACGCCGGCCTGCGATTGCCGGGCAGCCGGCGGCACGCGTCCACCATCACTGCAACCCGCGCGTGCTCGCGCTCCGGCTGGACCCCGACGCGGATGGTCGCGCCCCTGCGCGCCACCTCCAGCGCCGCCCGCAACAGGCTCCGCACCACCGCGCCCAGCGTGCGCCGGTCGGCCTTCACCGACAGCCGCGGCGAGGCTTCCTCGAGCACGATG
>Ga0335081_10018055_pt1 | contig 11409 bp, 9 predicted proteins | sample Lox_Sample_35_FD_206713 | JGI IMG/M metagenome (GOLD analysis project Ga0335081, IMG submission 206713) | Soil microbial communities from Loxahatchee National Wildlife Refuge, Florida, United States - Lox_Sample_3.5 | ecosystem: Environmental > Terrestrial > Soil > Wetlands | place: USA: Florida... | reverse complement strand
AGCGCAGCGTGGGCCCGGTCGCGCTGACCTCGATGGCGGCGGCGCCGTCGTGGTTCCCCACCAGGCGGTTGGCGGCCCGGAGGCCGACCGGGTCGGCGGCGCCCGCCCGGGGCACCCCCAATCCCGCCACGCCCCGACGCCCGAGGTCCTGCACCAGCGACAGCACGCCGGCGGCGCGCACCTCCACCGGCCGGGGGGAGCCGGCCACGAGCGGGCCGCGCGGCGGCGCCCCGGGGGGGTCGCCCACCTCGGCCACGGCCCGCAGGCGCACCCGGTCGCCGGGACGCAGCGCCGCGTACGGGGGGGCGGCCGGGTCGAAGAGGGTGACGGCGCTGCGTCCCACCACGTGCCACCCGCCCGGGGAGGCCTGGGGGTAGACGCCGGCGAACCCGCCGGCCACCCCCACCGAGCCCGCCGCCACGCGGGGGCGGGGCGTGGCCCGCCGGGGGAGCGCCGCCAGCCCGGGCGGCAACCCGTCGAGGTATGCGAAGCCGGGCAGGAAGCCGAGCAGCGCCACCGGCAGCGGGCCGGCGGTGAGGGCCGCCACCACCTGCCGCGGGGTCATGCCCGCCAGGGCGGCCACCTCGGCCAGGTCGGGCCCGTCGAAGGCCACGGGGACGTCCGCCGGGGGGCGCCCCCCGGCGCCCGCCGGCCGGTGGCCGCCGCCGTCCCCGCCCGCCGTCACGCCCCAGGCCAGGGCGGCGGCCACCCCCTCCATGTCGGCCACGTCGGGGTCGGCCACCACCGTGACGCTGCGGTAGCCCACCACCACGTCGTCCACGCCCGCCCCGGCCCGGTCGGCCAGGGACGCCGCCAGGCGCTGCGCCTCCTCGGAGCTGGCCACCTCGGTCACGAGGGCGCCGTCGCCGAAGGCCCGCACCGGGCGCGGCCCCCCGGGGCGCCCGCCGGGCGGTCTCTGCAGTGGGGGACGGAGGCTCACGGGGCGAAGGGCGCCAGCTCCACGCCGGCCGCCTCGAGGGCGCGCCGCACGTGACGGGCGAGGCCGTCCGCGCCCGGGGTGTCGCCGTGGAGGCAGATCGACGCCGCCGCCAGCGCCACGGGCGAGCCGTCGAGCGCGGTGACGCCCCGCCCGGTGGCGATCGACACCGCCCGCCGTGCCACCTCGTCCGGATCGCCGAGCACCGCCCCGGGCTCGTGGCGTGAGGCGAGCCGCCCGTCGGGGCGGTAGGCGCGGTCGGCGAAGGCCTCGCCCGCCACCGGCACCCCGCAGGCGCCGGCCACGGCCGCGCCGCGGGAGCCGGCCAGGCACACGAGGACGCGACCGCCCGCCGCCCCGGCCACGGCGCGGGCGCACTCCTCGTCGTCGGCCACGCGGTGGTAGAGCGCGCCGTGGGGCTTCACGTAGCGGACGGCCACGCCGGCCGCGGCCGCCACGGCGGCGAGCGCCTCGACCTGGCGGTGCACCTCGTCGGCCACCCGGGCGGGCGACAGCGCCAGCGGGCGCCGGCCGAACCCGGTGGGGTCGGGGTAGGAGGGGTGGGCGCCGAGCACCACGCCCCGGGCGGCGGCCGCCTCCACGGTGCGCGCCATGGTGGCGGCGTCGCCGGCGTGCCCGCCGCAGGCCACGCTGGCGCTCGTCACCACCTCCAGCAGGGCGTCGTCGTGCGGGGCGCCCTCGCCGACGTCGGCGTTGAGGTCCACGGGTCCCGCCGCCGTCAGTGCAGCACGGCTTCGACCAGCGCCGGCCCCGGCGCCGCCAGCGCCCGGCCCAGCTGGTCGGTGAACTCCTCGGCGGTGGTGGCGCGCGTGGCGGGCACCCCCATCCCGGCCGCCAGCGCCACGAAGTCGAGGGCGGGCCGGCCGATGTCGAGCATGCCCCGGGCCCGGGGCCCGGGCGGGGCCGCGCCCACCCTGCTGAGTTCGAGCTCGAGGATGGCGTACGAGCCGTTGTTGAGGATGACGGTGGTCACGTCGCAGCCCTCGCGGGCCTGGGTCCACAGCGACTGCAGGGTGTACATGGCGCTGCCGTCGGCCTGCAGGTTGAGCACCTTGCGGTCGGGGCAGGCCAGCGCGGCCCCCGTGGCTACCGGCATGCCCTGGCCGATGGCCCCGCCGGTGAGGCACAGCCAGTCGTGCGGCGGGGCCCCCGCCGTCATCGCCGGGACGACGATCCCCGCCGTGTTCCCCTCGTCGCTCACGATGGCCCCTTCGGGCAGCAGGGCCCCCACCGCGGCCGCCAGCGTCTGGGCGTCGAGGGCGCCCGCGGGCCGGTCCGGGCGGGTGGCGCCGGCCACCGGGGGGCGCGCCGGCGCACCGACGGCGTCGGCCAGGGCCTCGAGGGCGCCCGGCACGTCGTCTCCCTCGCCCGCCAGGACGTGGACCTCGCACCCCTCGGGCACGAGCACGCCGGGCACGCCGGGATAGGCGAAGAACGACACCGGGGCGGCCGCCCCGGCCAGCACCAGGTGGCGCATCCCCGCCAGCTGGGCCAGGGTGAACTCGGCCAGGTAGCCGAGGCGCTCCACGGCGGGGAGCCCCGCGCCGCGCTCGAGGCGGGCGGGGAACGTCTCGGCCAGCAGTCGGGCGCCGGTGGCGGCGGCCACCCGGGCGGCGGCCACGAGCCCCCGGCGCTGCACGGCGTCGCCCCCGGTGAGCACCGCTGCGGGCTCGCCCGATCGCAGCGCCTTGACGGCGCCCTGGACGGCGTCGTCGCCCACCGGGGCGGGCGCCGGCGCGAGGCGGGCCGACATGGCCTCCCCCGCCTCGCCCCAGGTGAGGTCGGCCGGCACCACCAGGGTGGCCACGCCCCCGGGCGGCCCCAGGGCGGCCTCCACGGCGGCCACCGTGTCGGCGGCCAGCGAGCCCGGCGCCGAGCAGGCGCGCACCCAGCGCGACACAGGGCGGGCCAGGCTCTCGATGTCGGTGGTGAGCGGGGGGTCGAGGTGCAGGTGGTGGGTGGCGTGGTCGCCCACCACGTTCACCACCGGCGTGCGGGCCCGGCGGGCGTTGTGGAGGTTGGCGATCCCGTTGCCCAGGCCCGGCCCGAGGTGCAGCAGCGTGGCCGCCGGCCGTCGCGTCATGCGGCCGTAGCCGTCGGCGGCCCCCGTGACCACGCCCTCGAACAGCCCCAGCACGGCGCGCATCTCGGGCACGTCGTCGAGCGCCGCCACGAAGTGCATCTCGGAGGTGCCGGGGTTGGTGACGCACAGCTCGACGCCGCAGCCCAGCAGCGTCCGGATCAGGGTGTGCGCGCCGTTCACCGAGGTCTCGCCCGTCAGTCGAGGAGGTTGCCGGGGCCGAGGATGCCGTTGGGGTCGAAGGAGCGCTTGATGGCCCGCATGAGCTCGATCTTCACGGGGTCCTCGAGCTCGTGGAAGTACCGCTTCTTCTCGGTGCCGATGCCGTGCTCGCCCGAGATGGCCCCGCCCAGTGCCATCCCCGCCCGGAACACCTCCCGCAGGACCTCGCGGCGGGCGGCGGCCTCGGGCTGGAAGACCGACAGGTGGACGTTGCCGTCACCCACGTGGCCGCACCCGGTGATGAGGGCGCCGTGGGCGTCGGCGACGCCCGCCACCGCCGCCATGTAGGCGGGGATGGCGGCCCGGGGCACCACCACGTCCACGATGTCGTCGGCACCGGCCGCCTTGGCCACGAAGAAGGCCTTCTCCCGGGCACTGATCAATTGGGAGGCGGCGTGGGCGGGGAGGACGTAGACCTCCATGGCGCCCAGCTCGACGAGCTGCTCGCCCAGCACGGCCACGTCGTCGTCGAGACGGGCTTCGTGGGCGTTCTCCACCACGATGACGAGGTAGGCGAGGGCGCGGGCGCGCACCGCCTCGGGGATGCCGAGGTCCAGGCCGACGTGGGCGGTGATGGCCCCCATGGTGATCATGTCCACGTACTCGAGGATGAGCGGCGCCACCCCGCCCGCCACGATGCGGGGCACGGCCGCCGTGACGGCGTCGAGCGTCGTGAACGGCGCCAGCACCGTGGCGGCGTGCGCCAGGCGGGGGTGGAGCTTCACGGTGGCCTCGGTGATGAGGGCCAGGGTCCCCTCCGACCCCACGAGCAGCTGGGTGAGGTCGTAGCCGGTGGAGGTCTTCACGAACTTCCCCCCCGTGCGGATGACGTCCCCCGACGCCAGCACCGCCTCGAGGCCGAGCACGTGGTGGCGCGTCACGCCGTACTTGATGGCGCGCATGCCTCCCGCGTTGGTCGCCACGTTCCCGCCCAGCGACGCGCTCGACTCGCCGGGGAACACCGGGTACACGAGGCCGTGCTCGGCCACCGCGGCGTTGAGGGCCTCGAGGGTCACCCCGGGCTGGACCACCGCCACGTGGTTGTCCACGTCGATCTCGAGGATCCGGTCCATGCGCTCGAACGACACCAGGATCCCGTCCGCCGGTGAGATGGCCGCGCCCGACAGGCCGGTGCCGCTGCCCCGGGCCGTCACGGGGACGTGGAGCTCCGAGGCGACGCGCAGCACCGCCCGCACCTCGCCCGTGTCGGCCGGGCGCACCACCGCCAGGGGCACCACCGGCGTGGCCGTGAGGGCCTCGTCGTGGGTGTAGTCGGCGTGGATGGCGCCGGGGCCCAGCACGTGGTCGGGGCCGACCACCTCGGCGAGCAGCTCCACCAACTCGGCCACGCCGCCTCCTCCTCGTGCCGGGGCCAACCCTACTGCCGCCACCGCGACGCCGACCCCGGCGCCGTGCCCGTGCCCGCCCGCGGGACGCGCCGGTCCTGGTGGTGCGCATGGGCGGGAGCCGTTGTGGGCATGCAAGGAGCGCCCCGCCGCCGCCCGGGCGGGGCGCGCCCGTGGTGGGGAGACGTCGCCATGCTGCGCGTTGCACGGCGCCGCCCCGGGCGCGAGAGGATCTAGCGCGATGAATTGGGTCGACTACCTGTTGCTCGTCCTGGTGGCAGCGTCGGGCATCCACGGGCTGCGCCTGGGGGCGGCGACACAGGTGTTGTCCTTCGGGGGCTTCTGGCTCGGCCTCTTCATCGGCGCGCTGGTGGCGCCGCCCCTGGCCGGCCTGGCCCACTCGGCCACGGCCAAGACCGTCATCGCCCTGGCCGTGCTCATCGGCGTGGCCACCCTCCTGGGCGGTGTGGGGCGCACCCTGGGGGCGCGCTCGGGCCAGCTGCTGGAGCGCCTGCGCCTCGGGCCCATCGACTCGATCTTCGGCGTGGCCGTGGCGGTGGTCGCCACGCTCGTCGCCACCTGGCTGGTGGCCAGCTTGTTCTCGCAGAGCCGCTACACGGGCCTCGACCGTGCCGTCCAGCAGTCGCGCATCGTGCGCGCCCTGGACAACGTGCTCCCGCCCATCCCGGCGGTCTTCTCCACCGTCCAGCGCTTCCTGGCCCAGAACGGCTTCCCCGTGGTCTTCGCCGGGCTGCCGCCCCAGGCCGCCGCGCCGGTGACGCTGCCCACCGACGCCTCGGAGCGCGCCGCGGTGGAACGCGCCGACGGCTCCACCGTGCAGGTGTCGGGAGCGGGATGCGGGGTCATCCAGGAGGGGTCGGGCTTCGTCGTGGCGCCCGATCTGGTGGTCACCAACGCCCACGTGGTGGCCGGCATCCCCGCCCCGTTCGTGATCGACGCCGCCGGGCGCCATCCCGCCACCGCGGTGCTGTTCGACCCGCGCCTCGACATCGCCGTGCTGCGCGTCGGGCACCTCACCGAGCCCGCGCTGCCGGTCTACGCGGGGATCGTGGACCGGGGCACCACCGGCGTGGTGCTGGGCTACCCCGAGGGCGGGCCCCTCAAGTACGGCAAGGCCGGGGTGGCCGCCGCCTTCCGGGTCCCCGGGCTCGACATCTACGGCACCGCCACCGTGACGCGCCAGATCTACCAGCTCGACGCCGTCGTCCTGCCCGGGAACTCGGGCGGGCCGCTCGTGGCCTCGGGCGACAAGGGCATCGCCGACGGGACGGTGGTGGGCGTGGTCTTCGCCCGGGCCACCACCAACAGCGACGTGGGCTACGCCCTGGCCATGCCGGCCGTGTCGGCGGACGTGAGCCGGGCCCAGGCCGCCTCCCCGTCCGCCCGGGTGGGCACGGGCCAGTGCGTGTCCTCGTGAGCGGGGCGGGCCCGCCGCCGGCGACCGCGGGTGGCTGGCTAAGAATGGCCCCGTGACCCTGCGCATCGAGGACTACGGGATCATCGGGGACACCCACACCGCCGCCCTGGTGGGCCGGGACGGCTCCATCGACTGGCTGTGCCTTCCCCGCTTCGACTCCGACGCCTGCTTCGCCGCCCTGCTCGGCGACGCCGGCAACGGCTACTGGCGCATCGCCCCGGCGGCCGCCGAGCCCCGGGCCACGCGCCGCTACCGCGGGGACACGCTGGTGCTGGAGACGACCTTCGAGGCCGACGGCGGCGTGGTGCGGCTGGTGGACTGCATGCCCATCCGCGAGGAGCACCCGCAGGTGGTGCGCATGGTCGAGGGCGTCGCCGGCCACGTGGACATGCGCATGGACCTCGTGATGCGCTTCGGCTACGGCTCGCTCACCCCGTGGGTCCGGCGCGTCGACAACCTGCTGGTGGCGGTGGCCGGCCCCGACGCCCTGGCGCTGTGGACGCCCATCCACGCCCGGGGCCAGGACATGACGACGGTGGCCGAGTTCACCGTGGCCGAGGGCGAGCACATCCCCTTCGTGCTCACCTGGTACCCGTCCCAGCAGTCGGAGTCGCCGCCGCGGCCGGTCGACGCCCGCTATGCCATCCACGACACCGAGTCGTGGTGGCAGTCGTGGTCGGACACCTGTTCCTACGAGGGGGAGTGGCGCGACGCGGTCGTGCGCTCGCTCATCACCTTGAAGGCGCTCACCTACAACCCCACGGGCGGCATCGTGGCCGCCGCCACCACGTCGCTGCCCGAGACGCTCGGCGGCGGCCGCAACTGGGACTACCGCTACTGCTGGCTGCGCGACGCCACCTTGACGCTCGAGGCCCTCATGCGGGGGGGCTTCCACGACGAGGCGCTGGACTGGCGCGACTGGCTCCTGCGGGCCGTCGCCGGCGACGTGAGCAAGCTCCAGATCATGTACGGGCCCGCCGGGGAGCGCCGCCTCGACGAGTGGGAGGTCGACTGGCTGGGCGGGTACGAGGGGTCGAAGCCGGTGCGGGTGGGCAACGCCGCCTCGGGTCAGTTCCAGCTGGACGTCTACGGCGAGGTCCTCGCCGCGCTGTACGAGGCGTGCACGGTGGGGGGCCCGCTGTCGGAGTCGGCGTGGGACCTGCAGACGGCCCTCGTGCAGTTCGTGGCCGAGCACTGGGACGAGCCCGACGACGGGATCTGGGAGGTGCGCGGCCCCCGGCGGCACTTCACCCACTCCAAGGTCATGGCGTGGGTGGCCGTCGACCGCGCCGTGCGGACCATCGAGGAGTTCGGCCAGGAGGGCCCGCTCGAGGACTGGCGCCAGCTGCGCGCCGCCATCCACGAGGACGTGTGCGCCCGGGGCTACAACGCCGAGGTCGGCGCCTTCACGCAGTACTACGGGTCCGACGCCCTCGACGCCAGCTTGCTCATGATCCCCCTGGTCGACTTCCTCCCTGCCACCGACGAGCGGGTGCGCTCCACCATCGAGCTCGTCGAGCGCGACCTCACCGAGGACGGGTTCGTGTTGCGCTACCGCACCGAGGACAGCGGTGCCGTGGACGGGCTCTCGGGGCACGAGGGCGCCTTCCTGGCGTGCTCGTTCTGGCTGGCAGACTGCCTGCACCTCATCGGGCGCCACGACGACGCCCAGGCGCTGTTCGACCGGCTGGCGGGCTCCTGGCCGAGGAGTACGACGTGCGCGCCGGGCGCCAGGTGGGGAACTTCCCGCAGGCCTTCTCGCACGTGTCGCTGGTGAACGCGGCCTACAACCTCACCGGGCACCCCTCCATGGAGGACCAGGTCGTGGCGTCGACGGCGGGGCGGGCCCGCCACTGGCGCCGGTCGCGCGCCGAGGAGATGCGGAGCCGGTCCCGGCGCAGAGTGTCCGGGGGGCGGTCGCGCGCTGCGGCCCGGGCGGAAAGGAAGCGCACGACATGAAGGCCCTGACGGTGAAGCCCATGGAGGCGGGCTCGGCGCGCCTCGACGACGTCGGTGACCCCCCCGAGTCCGACGGTCCCGTGCTGGTGGAGACGCTGGCCGTGGGGGTGTGCGGCACCGACGTCGAGATCGTGTCGGGCGCCTACGGCTGGGCGCCCGAAGGGCGCGACCGCCTGGTGCTGGGCCACGAGTCGCTGGGGCGCGTGATGGAGGCGCCGGCCGGCGCGCCCGTGGCCCCGGGGGACCTGGTGGTGGGCATCGTGCGCCGCCCCGACCCCGAGCCCTGCGACAACTGCGCCGTGGGGGAGTGGGACTTCTGCCGCAACGGCCAGTACACCGAGCGGGGGATCAAGGCCCACGACGGGTACTGCTCGGAGCGCTACCGCATCCATCCCGACTTCGCCGTGAAGGTGGACGCCGGCCTCGGCGCGTTGGGGGTGCTGCTCGAGCCCACCAGCGTGGTGGCCAAGGCGTGGGAGCAGATCGACCGCATCGGCGGGCGCGCCCACTGGACGCCGCGTCACGTCGTCGTCACCGGGGCGGGCCCCATCGGCCTGCTCGCGGCTCTCTTGGGCGTCCAGCGGGGATTGGACGTGCACGTCTTCGACCAGGTCACGAGCGGCCGCAAGCCCGACCTCGTGCACGCCGTGGGAGCCACGTACCACACCGGGCCCATCGAGCAGTCCGTGCCCAGCCCCGACGTGGTGGTGGAGTGCACCGGGGTGGGGGCGCTCGTCTTCGACGCCATGGAGCACCTCGGCCCCAACGGTGTGGCCTGCCTGACCGGGGTGTCCTCGGGCACGCGCGCCCTCAGCGTGGACGCGTCGATGCTCAACCGCTCCATGGTGCTCGAGAACCAGACCGTCGTGGGGTCGGTGAACGCCAACCGCCGGCACTACGAGGCGGCCGCGGCGGCCCTGGCGGCCGCCGATCGCACCTGGCTCGACGGCCTGGTCACCCGGCGGGTCCCCCTCGAGCGCTGGGCCGACGCGCTGGACCGCCGGCCCGACGACGTCAAGGTCGTCATCGAGGTGGGCACGTGAGCGTCACGTCCATCGCGCCGGGCGTCGACCAGATCGACACCCTCCTCGGCGGGTGGGAGCGGGTCACCGCCGGCTACCTCGTCCACGGGGACGCGCCCGTGCTGGTGGAGACGGGCAGCCAGAGCTCGGTCAAGGCGCTCGTGGCCGCCCTCGACGAGCTGGGCGTGGGCGCCCACGAGCTCGCCGGCGTGGCCGTCACCCACATCCACCTCGACCACGCCGGCGGCGTGGGGGACGTGGCCCGCGCCTTCCCCTCGGCCACGGTGTACGTGCACGAGAAGGGGGCGCGCCACCTCGTCGACCCCACCCGTCTCGTCGACTCCGCGGCGCGTGTGTACGGGCCCCTGCTCGACTCGCTCTACGGGCGGCTCGATCCCACCCCGGCCGAGCGCATCCACGTCCTCGAGGACGGCGAGGAGCTGCGCGTCTCCGCCGACCGCGTCCTCACCACCGTCGACTCGCCGGGGCATGCCAAGCACCACCTGGCGCTGCACGACTCGGTGAGCGGCGTCCTCTTCGCCGGCGACGCCGTGGGGGTCCGCCTCCCCGACGCCGGGGTGCTGCGCCCGTCCACGCCGCCCCCCGACTTCGACCTCGACAGGGCGCTGGCGTCGTTGCGGCGCTTCGCGGCGCGCCGCCCCTCGGGCCTGGCGCTGGCCCACTACGGCCTGCTCGAGGACCCCTCCGCTGTGCTGGCCGAGGCCGAGCAGACCCTGCGCCGGTGGGCCGGCGTGGCCGAGGCGGCCTGGCGGGAGGGGCGCGACATCGCGGCGGCCCTCGACGAGGCCTTCGCCGCCGACCTGGCGGGGGTCGACCCCGCCCACCGGGAGAAGCTCGAGACCCTGAGCGGCGTGCACTCCAACGCCGCGGGGTTCCGGCGCTGGCTCGACACCCGGGCGCCGCCCCCGCCGGCTTGAGCGCGCCGCGTGCGGGCCCCGGGACGGGGGCGGGCCGGGCGGGGCACGGTCTGGAAGACTGAGCCCGATGCAGCGCACCACGGTGGCGTCGGTCGACGAGGTGCTGGGCGCGTTGCACGACGACGGATACGCCGTGGTGCCCGGCCTGCTGCCCCCGGCGGAGCTGTCCGCGGCGCGCCACGACCTGCGGCGGGTGCTGGCGGGCACGCCGCGGGGTCGCAACACCTTCGAGGGAGCCCGCACCAAGCGCGTCTACGCCCTGTTCGCCAAGACGCGCGCCCTGGACGGGGCGGTGCTGCACCCGCTCGTGCTGGGCGTGCTCGACGAGGTGCTGGGGCACTACCAGCTGAGCGCGCCCACGGGCATCGAGATCGGGCCGGGCGAGATGGCGCAGGTGCTGCACTACGACGACGCCATCTACCCGGTGCCCCGCCCCCACGGCGAGCTCGTGCTCAACACCATGTGGGCGCTCGACGACTTCACCGAGGCCAACGGGGCCACCCGCATCGTGCCGGGGAGCCACCGCTGGGTCACCGAGCACCCCGGGCCCGACACCCCCACCCTGGCGGCCGAGATGCCGGCGGGCTCGGTGCTGTTCTACCTGGGGAGCCTGTGGCACGGCGGCGGGGCCAACCGCACCGACCGGGCCCGCCTGGGCGTGGTGCTCGAGTACGCCGTGTCGTGGCTGCGGCCCCAGGAGAACCACTACCTGGGCATCCCCCTCGACACCGTCCGCGCCCTGCCCGAGCGCCTCCAGGAGCTGCTCGGCTACAACGTCCACCCCCCGTTCATGGGCTACGTGGACGGGCGCCACCCCCGCAGGCTCCTCGAGCCCAAGCGCTGACGGTGCCTGCGCCCGCGCCCCGGCCCGTCAGCCGGCGCGCCCTGCTGTCGGGGGCGGCCGCCGCCGGCGTGGGCGGCGTGCTCCTGGCGGGGTGCGGCGCCACCACGGCGGGCACCACCACGACCACCGGGCCCGGTCCGACCACCACACGCCGGGCGGGCCAGCGCCCGTTCCCCCGTCGGGCGGCGGGAGCCGACATGCTGCCCAAGATCCGCCACATCGTGGTCCTCATGATGGAGAACCACTCCTTCGACAATTACTTCGGCATGCTGGGGCGCGGCGACGGCTTCCATCTCGACGCCCAGGGCAGGCCCACCAACGCCAACCCCGCTCCCGACGGCACGCCCGTGGTGGCCTATCCCGCCGCGTCGGTGTGCCAGGCGAACGTGAGCATCTCCCAGGACTGGGTGGTGAGCCACACCTCGTGGAACCATGGCCACAACGACGGCTTCGTGAAGGCCAAGTCCAAGGACTCGATGGCGTACTTCACGGAGTCGGACCTGCCCTTCTACTACTCGCTAGGGCGCACCTTCCCCTTGTGTGACCGCTGGTTCTGCTCGACCATGGCGCAGACCGACCCCAACCGGCGCTTCTTGATGGCA
>Ga0335081_10018054_pt1 | contig 11409 bp, 8 predicted proteins | sample Lox_Sample_35_FD_206713 | JGI IMG/M metagenome (GOLD analysis project Ga0335081, IMG submission 206713) | Soil microbial communities from Loxahatchee National Wildlife Refuge, Florida, United States - Lox_Sample_3.5 | ecosystem: Environmental > Terrestrial > Soil > Wetlands | place: USA: Florida... | reverse complement strand
ACGGGCAAAATCGTGAAACGCGAATTGCGCGAAAGGTTCTGGTCGGGGAAAGGGAGACGGGTGCAGGGGTGAGAATCGCAACTGGCGTTTTGTTCGCGTTTGCGGGATGGGCGACGGGAGCCATGGCACAGGTGGATCCCGCGCTGGCGAAAGTCATAGAGGACACGAAAGCGATCGACAATCACGCCCATCCGCTGCGGTATGTGGCCGAAGGACAGAAAGCGGACGACGAATACGACGCTCTGCCTTGCGACACGCTGGAACAGGCGCCTGGGCCGGCGCGTACGCGACCTGGCAACCCGGAGTGGATGGGCGCGTGGCGCACTCTTTACGGATACAAGTACAGCGACATGACGCCCGACCATGTGAAGGAACTGGTGGCCGCCAAGCAGGCCGCCGTGCATGAGCAGGGAGCGGGTTATCCCGCCTGGGTGCTGGACAAGATCGGCATCGAAACCATGTTCGCCAACCGCGTGGCCATGGGAGCGGGCATGGAGCCGCCGCACTTTCGCTGGGTGCCGTTCGCCGACGCGCTGATGCTGCCGCTGAGCAACGACCGAGCCAAGCGGCTGAACACCGACTTCGACTGGTTCTATTCCCACGAAGAAACGCTCTTGAAGCGCTACCTCGCGGACGCGCACCTGGATGCGCTGCCGCGTTCCCTGCGAACTTATCTGACCAAGGTGGTGACGCCGACCCTTGAGCGGCAGAAAAAAGATGGCGCAGTGGCGATCAAGTTTGAGGCGGCTTATCTGCGCACACTGAATTTTGGCCACGCTACCGAGGAGGATGCCGAGAGCATCTACGACCGCAACGTTCGAGGCGGCGACGTAGGGAGCGCGGAGTACCGCAAGCTGCAGGATTTTCTGTTTCACTACCTCGCACAAGAGGCCGGCCGGCTGGGTCTGGCTGTCCACATCCATTCCGCGCCGGGCTGCGGCGATTATTTTCTGCAACGCGGAGCCAATCCCGCGCTGCTGGAGACCGCGTTCAACGACCCGTCACTGCGCAAAACGAATTTCGTAATCATTCACGGGGGCACGCCGTTTACGAAGGTGACGGCGGCGCTGTTCCAAAAGCCCAACGTCTACGCGGATTTTTCGTTTATGGTCCTCGAGCTTTACCCGCGTGCCTTTGCCGAAGTGCTGCGCGATTGGCTGGAAGCGTATCCGGAGAAAGTGCTATTCGGCACCGATGCCTCGTCGGGTCTCCCCGAGGTGAATTGGGAAGAGACCGCATGGATGGGGGCGGCAAGCGCGCGCCAGGCACTCGGGATCGCGCTCACGGGCATGATGAATGACGGAGAGGTTTCGCGCGAACGGGCGATCGAGATCGCCCGCATGGTCCTGCGCGAAAACGCGATCAAGCTCTACGGGCTCAAACCATGAAACGTCCGGCAAAATGGACGCGCGTCACACCAGCGCTGGAGCGCCGGGCCGAAGGCATAGACTGAAACGCAAACGGACAAAAGGTTCCGCGAATCGAAGCTACCGCCAGGATCTGAGGAAAAAGTTCGCGCGAGCGGATTCGAGCGCGCCGCCGCATTGAGATCTTAGACAACCTTGACTCCCCCATGCGATAATCGCACGCAATAATGCACTGGTCCCAAGCTGTTGGGTTGCCCCGTTTCACGATTTTCGTCGTTGCTGTTCCCGCTCTTTTCGTTCTCGCCTGCGCGCGCAAGCATCCAGACCAGGGTCCGCTCTCTCCGGAGGAATCCCTGAAAAGGATTCACGTCAACGCAGATTTTCATGTCGAGCTTTTCGCCTCCGAGCCGCTGGTCTTCGACCCGGTCGAGATGGCGTTCGATGAAAACGGCAAGGTTTACGTGTGCGAGATGCTGGACTATCCGGATGATCCGCCCGCGGGCCAGCCGGCGCGCTCGCGCATCGTTCTGCTGGAAGATACCGATGGTGACGGCAAGCTCGACAGGCGCACGGTCTTCGCCGATCACGTTCTTGAGGTGAGCGGCATTCTGCCCTGGAATGGCGGCCTGATCGTCACCAGCGCTCCTGACATACTGTTTCTCAAAGATACGGATGGCGACGGCAAGGCGGATGTGCGGCAGGTTCTCTATACCGGTTTCCCCAAAGTGAATCCGGAAGCTCGCGTGACCAACCCTCGCTATGGAATCGATAACTGGATCTATGTGGCCAACGACGGACAAGACGGGCAGATCCGATCTCCCGAACATCCCGAGCGGCCTCCGGTGCCGGTGCGCGGCGCCGATTTCCGGTTTCATCCCGGGCGCGGCCTGGCCGAGCCGGCTTCAGGCCCCACGCAGTTCGGCATGAGCTTTGACGAATGGGGCAACCGCTTCATCAGCCAGAATACGATTCACATTCGTCAGGTCGTTATGCCCATGCAGTACCTGATTCGCGCGCCGCTGCTCGAAGTAGACAAAGTCTCTCAGGACATTTCCGACCACGGCGTGGGCGAGGCTCGTATGTATCCGTTGACCACGCCTCAGGCATGGAGGAAGCAACGTACCGAGCTAAGGCAGCAGCGCTACAACGAGAATCAGCTGCATCGAGTCGAACAGGTGGGAGGATGGTTCACCGCCGCGACCGGCGACACGGTTTATACCGGCGATGTGTTTCCGAGTCAGTATTGGGGGAACGCGTTCACCGGTGACGTGAGCGGCAACCTGGTGCATCGGGACGTGCTAACAGCGGATGGTGTGACTTTCATAGCCCATCGAGCTGAAAAAAATTCCGAGTTTCTGGCTTCAACCGACATTTGGTTTCGGCCGTGCAACTTCGCCAACGCGCCGGACGGCAATCTCTATCTCACCGATATCTACCGCGAGTTCATTGAGACGCCCGAGTCGATTCCGGAACAGATCAAAAAGAAAATGGACTTCTGGAGCGGCTCGGATCGCGGCCGGATTTACCGCATTGTTCCCAATCATCCGCTTCACCAACGCGACCTGAAGCCGAATCTCGGCCGGATGGCGGCAGCGGAACTGGTGGCGCAACTCACCAGCACCAACGGCTGGCACCGGCAGACGGCGCAACGCCTGTTAGTCGAACGCCACGATCGCGCAGCCGTTCCGCTGCTCCAGGAACTCGCGCGAAAGAGCGAGTTTCCGCACGCGCGGCTACACGCACTGTGGACGCTGGAAGGGCTTTCGGCGCTCGATACCCAGACACTGGCGGTGGCGCTGAAGGATCCGCATCCGCGGGTGCGCGAGCACGCGCTGCGTCTGGCCGAGGAGTTCGCCGATGCGCCGGCCTTCGCCAGTGCGGCGCTGGCATTGAAGAACGACACCGATCCCAGGGTTCTGTATCAGCTCTCGTTAACACTCGGACAGTTGAAAGACCCGCGCGCGCTCGGGGTGCTGACCGATCTGGCGCGGGATCACGGCGGCGAGCCGTGGTTCCGATTGGCGATTCTAAGTTCGCTGAACGACACGGCGTCGGATTTCTTCCATCTGTACCTGTCGCGCAATACGTTTCAGCTCAATCCGATTTTCTTGAACAAGCTGGCTTCCTTGATCGGAGCCAAGCATGATCCGGGCGAGATTCGGCGGTTTCTGGCGGTGGAAGAGGTGCTCGTCCCGCAGCATCCCCACGAAGGAGCCGCCGGGCTTTTCGGACTGGCGAATGGCTTGAAGCTCGCGGGCGCGCACGATGTGGCCATCGGATCGGCCGAGGCAAGACTGGCGGCGTTTCTAAACAGTCCGTTGGAAAGTGTGCAGACGGCGGCGTGGGAAGTGGCGGAGCACTTGCAGCTCGGCGGCCTGGCGCAGAGAGCCTCGCGGGACGCTGCCGCCCCCCAGTTGCCGGTCGCTCACCGGGCTGCGGCACTCCGAGCGTTGCGCGGAGGCGATCTGGCTGCTGTGCGGCCGGTTCTGGAGCAGATTCTGGCCTCCAACCCGCCGGTCGAACTACAGACCGCGGCGGTTGAATGTCTGGCAGGGTTCAATGACGCTTCCGTAGCGCCGCAGTTGCTCAAGGATTGGAAGGGCTATTCTCCCGAAACCCGCAAACACGTGATAGCCGCTTTGCTGAACCAGCGGCAACGCGTGCCTGTATTGCTTAAAGCCATTGAAGAGCGACAGGTGGAAATTGCCGCTGTGGATATCGCGGCGCGATCGCGGTTGATGGACGATTCCGACGAGTCACTTGCGCAGCGGGCGCGGCGCTTGTTTCAGGATGGGTCCTCCGACCGAACCAATGTCGTGGACAGTTATCGGGACGTCCTCAAAATGTCAGGTGACGAGAAGCGCGGGAAGGGCGTTTTCGATACCAACTGCGCGCGCTGCCACATGCCGCGAGCTCAGGGAGGCCGCGTGGGGCCGGACCTTTCCGGGGTAAACAACAAAACCAGGGAAGAGCTGCTGACTTCGATTCTGAACCCCAGCTATGCGATTGAGCCGCATTACGTGCACTACGTGGTAACGACGAAGGACGGCGAGATTCACGACGGTGTCATTGCCAACGAAACTCCGGGCTCGGTCACGCTGCGCGGTGGAACGGAAGCCGGCGACGAAACCATTCTGCGGGCGAACATCGCTGAGATTCGCGCGTCCAGCGTTTCGCTGATGCCGGAAGGCCTGGAAAAATCCATGAGCCGGCAGGAAATCGCCGATGTGATCGCGTACTTGCGGGCGGGGCTGTGAGTCCTCAGAGAATCACTCGCCTATAATAGATCGAATGTGTCGCTCTGCCAACGGGTGAACGAAGTCGTGGGCTCTCGCCGGTGGTGACGTGGGTGCTGCCACGGCAAAGGAGATCACAGCAGTGGCCAACTACGAGATATCGCTGAAGGATCTGATCCGCGCCGTGAGCGATGAATTGCTTGCGTCGCGGCAGGAGCGGCTGGCTGAAGGGCAGCCGCCGATTTTTCAGGTGAATGAGCTGACGATCGAGGCCAGCTTCGTCATCAGCAAATCAGCCAGCGGCAGCGGCGGGTTCGACCTGAAGATTCTCAAGGCAGACGCCGGCACGGAATACAAACAAGATACCGTCCACAAGATCGTCCTGAAGCTGGACACGGTGAAAGAGAGTGGCGGCATCTTGAAAGAGCTGGGTGAAGAGGTCCCTCTTCGTCCACGTTCAAGCGGCAGCTAGCGCGGACGCGGTCCGCCTAATGAAGGAACAGGAGGCCCGTTATGGAGGAGATTCTTACGGCGCTCGATCTACGAGGCGTTCGAGACTTGCCGGGTGAGATGGGGGCCTTTAGCGTTGAATCCCTGTTCGTCCGCTATGATTTCTCCTTCGACGAATTGGTAGGGGCATTTCGGGCTCTCCCCGACGCCCAGGAGCTGCCGGAGCCCCTGAAAACGATGGTTCACGAAACAACCCACTTGTTTCACACGATCACGACGCCGTTCGGATTCCTGATCTATGCGCTGCGCCGCCTCCAGGCGTCGGTCGTCATCGACGCCATCAACAGCTTGAGGTTCGCGCATAAAATGAAGGTCCGGTATCCCCTGGTCGACTTCATCTTCCAGATGCCGCCGAAGGTTCAGCAGGATGTGGGCCCGTACCTCAAGGTCTGGTATGAGTGCGAGCTGTTTATCCTGCTGGCGCTGGACGGACCCGAGGCGTGGGGACGGCAGGCCGTTGAGAATCCGCTGGTGAGGGGTCTCGGGCCCTCTGAGCTGTTCAGCCGTATTCAACGATACCTGGCCATCTTCTATCGGGAGCAAATCCGCAAACTGCGAGCGGCGGGAGGTGGCGGGGGGGAGGCAAACGCACCACTGCCGTTTGCCGATTATGAGCCCGACGAGCCTGGTCTGGGCGGCTCAGGCAAAGACGATCGCAACGTGATCGCCATTCAAATGATGGTGGGCGAGGCGAACATGATTGCGATCACCGAGAGCGCGGCAAGCGTGGCCGAGTTCTGGCGGAACACCCGGCTGAACCGCGAGCAGTTTTTCCAGCAGGTACAGAGCCGGTGGCAGCAGCAGGGACTGGCGCTGGCTTCCGGATTTCTGCGCGGCGCCATCAACGCCCGGCGCGCCGAGGAGTATGTCTTGAGCTACCTGGCTCTCTGCGACGTGGCCCTGTTCGGGCCGGTTCTTCCGCATCACCGCCATTTTCGGAAGGGCGCGAACATTCTGTACCAGGTACTGCCGTTTTTTCGCATCCGAGATTTGCTGGGTGCAGCTCACGAGATCCGCGCCATGGAATCGCTGGGGGATTACGTGCGCTACACTTCGGAGCTGTGCCGAGCGCTGGGCTGGGTGGCGCCTGCCGAGATCACGCAATTTACGGCCAAAGAGCACGTTGCCCTAGAGACCGACAATCTCGAGCTGGCGTATCTCATATCGAGCCACTATCGCAAGTCGAAACCGTGGATCTTCCAGGATTATTCGTTCTTGTTAGCCGGCGACAATAAGCAGTTTTGGATGGACATCAACTTTCCGGTGATTCAGTACGGCGACCGCACGGTCTATCACAGCAATAAGGCGTTGTTAGTGCCGCTCACGCGGTTTTACCTGGTCCGGGCAGCGCTCCGCGCGATCCTGTTGCGGGACAACGTTTCGCTCAAGCTGCCCTACCGTCCGAAGAATGCGGAGGAGGTCTCCTTCCTGAGAGAAACGCTGATACAGGATTTGGAGTCGGCGATCGGGCTTCGGATCAACGATCTTTCGCTGAACTGATTACGAAATGGGCGCAGATGTCGTAGGCTTCTTCGTCGTCGCCTGAATAGAGGGGTTCTTCGAGTTCCGCCCACGGGCGTGACGCGGCTTCATAACCCGACTTCGCATAGACTGCGCCGACTTCCTTCTGAATGTGTAACCTCTTTGTCGAAACGTCCAGGAGTCGCGCCTTCCGTACCTCCTCAAAAGCCTCCGGTACTTTGCGTTCCATCCAGTACGCTCCGGCAAGAGCGTCGTGAGGGCCGGGGGACTGCGGGTTGAGTTCGGCCGCTGCCATGAACTGTTCCGCGGCGCGGTCATAACTCAAGAAGATTTGAGCCCGTCTTGAGAACGCTTGATCCGTCGTACAGGATTTTGATGTCTTTCAGGCCTAATTATCCGCTTGATGATACACGATGGCAAGCGGATACTTTCATGGGCTTCGACCGTGATTTGGGGCATGGCCGTATTCAGTGCAATCGGGTCCCCAAGCGCGGCCGCAACGCCGCAACACTGTTTTCCCAGGACCTCGGTTCGAATCCGGGTATGCGGATTTTTCGGTCTTTCTCCGACCTTGCTGGCTTTTGCCGAGGCGGAAGCCGCCCGGGTGCTGCGCGGACTCGAAATGCAATGGATCGAATGCAGATGTGCGGAAACTTCTTGCGGACCTGAAGAGCCGGACGAACTTACCGTGCGCATTGTTCAAAAGGCCCTGCCAGGCGCAACTCGCGGTGCCTTGGGTATGGCGAGTTGGTCCGGCGATCTGGGCGGCGCCCTTGTTTTCTATGACCGCGCCCTCACATTTCGATCGAGGACCAGGATGCTCCATCTCATACTGGGCCGAGCGATGGCACACGAGATCGTCCACCTTCTATCGCCTGAGGAGCCGCACTCCGACGGCGGGCTAATGCGCGGCCTATGGACGTTGCACGACTTGGGTTATCAAGACGGCTTCAAGGGGAATGGCGTATGCAGGTTGGGCGCAAAGCCAGGTTGAACGCGGACACGGGAGAGCCCACCCCGAACTGGGTCGACCCGGCGAAACCCGTCCGCGCCATGAGATCTCGGCCGGCTAGAGGGGGCGGTTCGTGCCCAGGCTTGTTTTCCAGGGCTACATCTTCATCCAGTCACCCGACTGTTCGAAAGCGTAGGCGGCGCGGTAGATAGTGGGCTCATCAAAATGCCTGCCGATGAGCATCATCGAAACCGGCAGGCCGTCCGACATGCCGCACGGCACCGCCATCGCGGGGTGATGAGAGATGTCGAAAGGAGCCGTATTCGAGATCATGTTGAGGGCACGATCGACGTAAAGCTCCCGTGGCGCATCGGCGGGCGGCAGCGGCGCGGCCTTGATCGGAGTGGTCGGCATCAGCAGCAGATCATGCGTCGCTAGCGCGGCGTCGTAGGCCGCAGTCAGCCGCCGCGTGATGTTCATGGCTTTGCCGTAGTAGCGGCCGCCATAGTATTTGCGGATATAGGTACCGAACATCGTGAAGAGCTTGGTGGTCTCGGACATCTCGTTGGCTCGCGCGCGCCAGCCGCGATGGAAGTCCATCAGAGAGGTCACATACAAGTCCGGACGGCTCACTCCAAATCCATCTCCCCACATCATCGTCTGCGTCAGCCCTTCGACGCCGATCGGCATCCATAATGCGGGCCCTGCCAGGTGCAGGGGAATCGAGATCTCCGCCACCTCGGCGCCGAGCGTGGTCAGGCGGCCTGCGGCCGCGCGCACCTTAGCGCTGACATCCGCCTCGGCATTGGCCTGCTGAAAACCTTCGGTAACGACGCCGATACGCATTCCCTTGACGCCGCCATCCAGCATGCTGGCGTAAGGATGCACTTTCACGTCGTATTGGCGGGGATCGTAGCCGTCCGGTCCCGCCAGCACCTCGAGCAGCAGCGCATTGTCCCTAACATTCCGCGTGATCGGCCCGGTGTGATCTACGTAAATCTCGATCGGCATGATGCCCGTATAGGGCACCAGGCCGTGTGTAGGTTTCATGCCATAGGCGCCGCAGAACGACGAAGGCATGCGAATGGAACCGCCCTGGTCGCCGCCGAGCGCCATGTCAACTTCGCCAAGCACCACCAAAACAGCGCTGCCGGAAGACGAGCCCCCGGCGGAATAGCCCATCTTGTGGGGATTGTGCACGGGTCCGGTGGCATTGGTATGACTACCGCCCGACAGGCAGAGGGCCTCACAATGGGCCTTGCCAACAATCGTGCCGCCCGCGTCGAGCACGCGTCCGACCACCGTCGCGTCGATATCGGGCATGTAGCCCTCGAGCGTCGACGCCCCGTTCATCATGGGCACGCCTGCCAGCATGATGTTGTCCTTGAGGACTACCGTTTTGCCCGCCAGTTTGCCGGCCGGTGCGCCTTGGACGGTGGTCTTAACATACCAAGCGTTGTGAGCGTTTTCCGCACCTGCCGGGCGGTAGCCGGGGGTGCGAGGATAACGAACCGCGGGCAGATTGTCAGGCATGGAGTCGACGACGTTATAAGAGGCGACACTGGGCCGCATCAGCTCAATGAACGAAGTCACATCGGCGTCGGTCAGGTCCAGACCGACCTCGCCGGCGATGTCGAGCAACTGGGATGGTGTAGGAAGTTGGATAGCCATGAGAATTCCTTGGTGTGGAGAATCGGGCTGGGTCCATCGCACGTATGGCGCGACGGTGCGCGCCATCCCGTGTTAGCTCGCGGCGCTTTCGGACTTCGCCAACTCCACCCAGGCGTGTTTGGTCGAACTTTCCAACACTTTTTCGCAAATGCGCATTTCGTGCAGCCCGTCGGAAAATTGTGGATACTCGGCGGGAGCGGAACGATCCTCGACGGTGCGGTAAAAGCGGCGGAAGATCTGCTTGAAAGTATCGTCGTACCCTTCGCTGTGACCGCCGGGCAAATCGGCGTAGGAACGGGCCTTTTCAGCCATGAGCGACGGGTCCTTGATGATGACCTGGTTTGGGCTATTGCGCTGGCCGAGCCATAATTCGTCCGGCCTCTCCTGGGCCCACGCCGCCGATCCCTTGGTGCCGTAGATCTCGATGGCCAAGCCGTTCTTGCGGCCGGCAGAGACCTGGCTGACGGTGAACGCACCGCGAGCGCGGTCACCCAGGCGAACCAGAAGAGCGGCAAAATCTTCCGTATCCACGGGCACCAGTTCGTAGTCTTCCGGCTTGAGCGTCTTTCCGGCGAACGTCTCTATCGCGCCCTTAGGACGCTTGCGTGTCGTGTGGAATGTCTGCAGGTCGGCGCACAGGGCGGTGATCTGTAGACCGGTGACGTGCTGGATCATGTCGCACCAGTGGGTGCCGAGATCGCCGAATACACGCAGCTTACCGCCGAATTTGGAGTCGATGCGCCAGTTCCAGTCGGTGTCGTAGAGCAGCCAATCCTGCGAATAGGTTCCCTGCACGCACAGAATCTCGCCCAGTTCTCCGGCCTCGCGGATGCGCCGCAGATGCTGCACCATGGGGTAATAGCGAAGATTGTGATTCGTACAGTTGGCGAGATTCTTGGCCTTGGCGAGTTTGACCATCTCCTCCGCCTCAGCCACCGAAGTGGCCAGCGGCTTTTCGCACACCACGTGTTTGCCGGCCTCAAGCGCCGCCTTTGCCATCGGAAAGTGAAGAGCATTGGGCGTGCAAATGTGAACGGCCTGGATTTCCTTGTCGTCGAGCAGAGTGCGGTAATCGCCCGCGCTGCGCTCGACCCCCACTTCGGCGGCGAACTTCTGCGCCCTCTCGTCACCCTGCTCCGCAATGGCCGCCAGCTCAACATTCCCCAGCCGGCGGATGCCCTCCACATGAACCCGCCCCACGAAACCCGTACCGAAAACTGCCGTCTTGATTTTGCGCATATTGTTTTCCGAATGGACTAATGTAACGCAAACCGGCAGGCTTTGGTAGCGCTGACCCGTACACCTGAAGAACGTTTGTTATCCTAGCCTTGAGGGCGCGATTTTCGCATGGCGAATAACTACCGGTTTCGATCGTCAGGCTATTCCTGGGCGAACTATTTCCCGTTCGCCGTGAAGTGGCTGCTCATCTCCAACACCGGCATTTTCGTATTTTGCTTTCTTTTTCCCTCGAGAATCATTTTTCAGTGGTTCGCTCTCTCTCCGGAAATGGTTCTCAAGCAGGCTGCCATTTGGCAGCTAGTCACGTACATGTTCCTGCACGGAGGGATCGGCCACATCTTGTTCAACATGCTCACGCTGTGGATGTTCGGCATGGATCTGGAGCGCGACTGGGGGACCAAGAGTTTTCTGAAGTACTACTTCCTGTGCGGCATCGGGGCAGGTATTTGTGACGTGCTGGTGAACGCTCTTACGGGGAATTTCAACACGCACACCATTGGATCATCGGGCGCCATTTACGGCTTGCTGCTGGCGTTCGGAGTCCTCTATCCGGACCGCATAGTTCTGATGAGTTTTCTGTTCCCCATCAAGGCCAAGTACTTCGTGATGATCATGGGCGCGATTGCATTTCTGAACTCCGTCGGCAGCGCAGGCAACGGCGTCAGCAATGTGGCGCACCTGGGCGGCATGCTGTTCGGCTACGCTTACCTGCGGATGCGGTTCGTGCGCGTCGATACGGGCAAACTGATCCAGCGGTACCAAACCTGGAAGATGGAGCGCGCCAAGAAAAAATTCCAGGTGTACATGCGTAAGCAAGGGCGCGGCGGGCCCTGGGTGAACTAAAGCCCTCCCAGGTCGCTTAACTTCAGAACTGATAGCGCAACTCGAACCGCAGCGAGCGTGGTTGCTGAAATGCCACGGGCAAGCGCGAGTTGAACGCAGGTCCGCTGAT
>Ga0335081_10018052_pt1 | contig 11410 bp, 17 predicted proteins | sample Lox_Sample_35_FD_206713 | JGI IMG/M metagenome (GOLD analysis project Ga0335081, IMG submission 206713) | Soil microbial communities from Loxahatchee National Wildlife Refuge, Florida, United States - Lox_Sample_3.5 | ecosystem: Environmental > Terrestrial > Soil > Wetlands | place: USA... | reverse complement strand
CTCCGCCTTTCGCTCCTTTAGCTCTCCGCCGTTTCCGTACGAGTCTCCCGCCTCACCTCCAGTCGCTCATTTTCTCCCTTACGGAAACACGACCCACCGTCCCGTCGTTTTATCACGCCTTCATGCCGATATAGACCTGCAGCCCATTTTTATACCCGTGTTGTTTCAAGAGTTCGGCTAAGTGGGAAGTCACTTCGTCTTTCCCCCCGGAGTCCCTCTATCCGGCAACAGACTTCCAAAGTCTTCTCTCTTCCCTCGTCCCCTGCCTCTCTTTCTAGCGGTCGAGTTGTCCTTCGTCTTTTACCGCATATCCGCAGACTCTGGCCGTGATTGCCCGAGATGTTCCTGAACGCGCCCTCCAATTCCTTAAACAACGTTGCCCGGTCCGTGAGTTCATCCCCTCAGGCGGCAACAACAAATTGCTCTGTCAACAATACTTGTCTAAACGGAGGTGTAAACACCACTCTTGTCATCGTTCTCGGGTCTTGGTAAGCTATTCCAGCGCGCAGCAAGCAGCCCAGCTCTAATTTCTCATAGTATTCCTATATTCATTGCTTGCGTGGTCCTTTACTTCATCCACAGGGCTCATGTTAAACGGTTACGTCGAGAGGAAAAAAATGACAAGGATTTTGACATGGACTCCGGAGTTGGAGATTTGCCACCTCCTATTCCAACCAACAACCATCTTGACAAGTCCGCCCTCTACCCCCAAAACTCATCAATCCCGCCAATGCCCCATCAGGATTTGCAGCCGCCTCCGAATGGTTTACCCTACTTAGTTCCAAAAGCAAATATGTCTCGAGAGTCTCTTCAGTCTATGAGCGACCCGAGGGACCATCCCTACGCTGCTATATACTCCTCCGCACCCCCTTCGCCAGGAGGAGGAGCAACTTCTTTCTCCGCAAATTCCGACAAAATGTCTATCAGCGGAAGAAGCACCAAGAATCTCCTTCCTCCTCCGTCCCAAGCAGACAACGGCAATGGCTTGTTCAGCTCTGCTGTGAGACCACTTCAACGCGTGGCCTCACCGCTGGCGTTCGCCGAACCTGAATCTTCACCACATGATCGCGCGCACGGTAGTTCTTCGTTTGATAAATCGCCGAATGCAAGCCCTTCCCCATCTGCTGTCCAACGCCGCAATACGCCAGAAGATTCACAAAGCCCCTTCGGGCAAGATGATGTCCCGGCCTCCAGTCATCAAGAAATCTTGAAGCACTCAACTTCAAATCATCCCGGGTCAGAATTCGCAGACAGTCCGCCTGCCGACTTCGATATTCCCCTGTCGACGCACTCATCGCGGAAGGACAATTACGCTGAGTACGAGGCCGATAAGGATGGGGAAATCCATGGAGGGCCGAGTCCACCAGAGTCGACATCCGAGCCACGGTCCCAATTCTCGAGCCGCTTCGAGCCCTCGAATGAGACAATCGATTCGCGTAGCACGGATGTGTCGTCGTATCACAATTCAGCGGTAGGGAGTTCCATTGAAAAACCACGCGAATTTCCAACTCGAACCGTTGAAGAAGAGGAAGATCACGCCAAGCGAATTCAAAGCGTTTACCAAGAGTATTACGGCGATGATTCACAGCATTACAATGGGAGCGAGGAATGGGAGCCGGCACCACATCGGCCCGCACATGACACTCAATATCAGCCTCCTGAGTCTTTGCCCTTGCCTAGGAATGGTGACCTATCGGACCGTTTTCAACAGGATTACCAGCAGTCGGAATGGAATAGAGGTTCTCAGCGGTCAAAATGGAGCCAATCACCTCAGCGGCACGACCAAGCGGATTGGAGCGCGCGTGTTCAACCGCAATACACCACAGATGAGTGGCACCAAGCAGACTACGGACAAGATTATTATCGAGGCAGGGCGGATTATCGGGCGCACCAGGTTTACCCAGAGCAACCTCCCCCTGTAGCGCATTATCACCCACGGTCTCCTTCCGTTCGGCCTGCATATTACTCTCGTCCATCCACATCCCATTCTATGTCATCCCATACGTCTCGTCCCCGAACGCCAACAAGGAATATCCCACTGGAGCCTCTCTCGTACTTACCGTCGACAAGGGATAAACTCGATGACCTCTCATCACCCATCTCATACGCCAGACCTCGCAGATTCATGGGAGCTGGCGGCACGGCCAGCCCTATTCCTCGATCGGCTTCCCCAGCCAACGTGCTCAGCTCATCGTACTCTCAACTGTCGGAATTGCCTGTCCCGCACCGATTGCGGCGATCTGGCAGCTTTTCCTCTATCGACTTTACTCCCGTGCGCAAGTATGCCGGGAGTGAGGTAGATGCTGGCGACACGGCCAGTATTCGGAGCCTTGCGCGAACGGAACACAGTCTGATGGCTGTAAGTGGCGGCGCCGGACGAATTGACCGACTGCCGCAAGATCTCGTTCCATTGGGGAAGAGCGGGGCATTGGCGAATTTGAGACCGCAAAATTACAATGGAAATCGTTACATTTGATAAATTTGAGATATCTGCAATTATAGATGGAGCATAAGAATATAATCAGGAAGCTTTGGATCATCAATCATGGTTTTTGGAGACAAGGGATGTGGGCTTCGGTCAACAACTTCATCTGACGAGTGCATGAAGGAGATATTTTTATTTATTTATTTATTTATTTTTCGGAAATGACTCAACTATTACGGTCCATTACGTAAAAATAATGAAATGAGCCAATAGTGTCCTTCCTCGCAAATCCCGTTGCCTTTCCGCATTACTCCCCCAAAAAAAGGGGGCCCCAATAATTCCGCATCCCAATTCTTTGTCTCTGACGGGTCGTCGAAAACGGAACCTTGCCAGTGATCCCCCCCTCAGCACTTTAATTATTTTTTTCTTTCTTTTATTTATTTAACTCGCTGGATTAAGCTGGCCCCGTTCCCTGGGGTCCGTCCATATTTTTAGGCTCTTGTCACCCCGTCTCCAAGTCCCGTCTTCCTCCCTCTCGTCGTCCTCCTGCTCTCGGTTCTCTGCATGCCCTTGACGGCAGGACAGTCGCCTCCCTAGCACCGTCTTCGTTGACGCAATTGTCAATTCGCAGCCGGGCCGTCCGTTTCACCTAGCTGCAGCACCTGACTGCTGTTTCTATTTCGAGGGCCCCGGTTCTTGACACGGGCCTGCTCGCATATTGAGCAGCCATGTCTGCCACGGGTTCTGCCTGTACGTTTTCCCTTTTTAGCGTTTGTCAACCAGCGTCCTCTTGCTCTGTTGCTTACTCGTCGTCTCTGTGAATGCGACATGCTGACTTGGATGATGCTAGCTGTTGTCACGCAGACACGCACCAGCACAACGACCTCGACTGCACCCACGACATCAACAAGCTCGTCGACACGAACGACGCTATCGAGCTCCACACGATCCACGACCACGACCACTCCGACCACTCCGTCCACAACGCTTCCAACCCCTCCGACAACCTCGTCCACTCTGACCACTCCCACAACGACCGCGGCCCCTCCTCCTCCCCCGGTCACAAGTACAAATTCTGGCGGCGAGGTCGTCACTGTCACTCAGACATCTACCAGCACTTTTGTCCCAACTACCCCTCCAACCACCTCGACCCCAACAACTTCTTCATCTCCCATCACATCATCCTCTGCCACAAGTCGTAGTACTAGTACTGCTGTCTCCATAAATAGTAGCAGTGGATTATCAACAGGTGGCACTGTCGCGATCGCTGTCGTAGTGCCTGTTGCTGTTCTCGCCATTCTTGCCATTCTCGGGTTCGTTTTTTGGCGCCGTAATCGTGACAGGAAAGCCAGGCTTGCAGCTCGGAAAGGAGAGATTGAAGACTATGGCTTCGATCCCAATGCTCCTGATGGTGCCGGTGGTGCCGGTACGTCAGCGGGTGCTGGTTTGCGTGCTGGGGCTCTCGGAGACGCAGGTGCTGCTGCTAGTGAGATGAGGCAAACGTCCTATGGCGATGATGATGGAACTGGTTATCGTGGCTGGGGTCCTACGTCAGCCTTGAATAGCAAGAGACCGGGGTGGGGTGCGGAAACTGGTGCAGCGCTTGGAGCGGGAGCCGTTGCGGGAGCCGGGGCAGCCGCCTATTATAATCAACAACGAACGAGCCCCAATCCTTACGACACATATCCTAATCAGAGTGGCGACGGTTACTATTACCCTGATGAAGAAAATCAAGTTAGAGGAGCCCCACCCGAGGTGCCTCCCAAGTCGTACGACAGATACGACGCGGGTGCAGGAGATGGATACGGAGCGCCCTTGACTGAATATAATCACGGAGAATCCAACGCCCCACACGGCGTCGTTGATAATGATGTTCAACGCCAGCCATCAAACGCTAGTTCTCGGTACTCAACCGTTTCGACCGACCAAAATGCCGGCCAGAGTCACCAAAACAGCCCTCGGTTCCCACATAGTCAGGGTTTCCCTAACACGCCTTCAACTGGCCGGCTTGGAAGATCGACAATGGGTGCTGGGGGGACAGGATATGACGGTGGAGAAGAGGGAACCGGACGATATGATGCAGTCAATTTCTAATGTTTGGTAATTTGGTTGAAGTTCACAATGCTGTTTTTGGATTCTGTCGATTTGCAGAATGTATCTCTGCGACGCTAGGGTCGATTGGTGACGACCGTAGCCGTTGGGTGGCTGTGGGAATATTATTTTGTGTGGAAACAATTTTAATGCAGGGTTAATGGCCTGAAGCAAAGTTCGGACATTTTAATTTCTTCGTTTTGTCTTTTTAATTGGCGGGTTTCTTCTGGTTTTGGAGGTTTTTTGCATTTCAAGGACGTAGTGCGATCGTTGATAGTGAAGACAGGTGCTGATAATCGAAATGCTTTTGCTTGCAAGACGATGACTTGATGATGAACGTACTGCTGAAGGAACTGGGTGAATCTCTTTATGTATGACCATCGCAAAAGTTGCACTCCGGCCAGTGATGGCGAAAGCTTGAAGCGAAGAAGATCAAGACTCAAAATCAGTGATAAATATAGATCCGCCGCCTGTAGGGGTGGTGTAGGGTTAGGTAAATACAGTGGCACGACAATACTTAAGCGCAAACCTTTCGTTCAATAGATATGGTCTGTTTCGGTTCTTAGCTTGCGATCTCCACAGGTCGTGCCCGTCCATAGTGGATCTACCTCATGGATGCAGAGGATCTCGACGCTCTGAGAACCAAGGAGTACTGGGAAAACCGTTATGCCAACGAACCCATCGACGCCGATTTCGACTGGTTTAAAGGGTATGACGACTTGGCCCCATGGCTTGAAAGGACGGTTCAGCATGACGACAAAATACTTATCCTCGGCTGTGGGAATAGTGTATGCTCCTGGAGGTGTAGTTGCTGATAGTCCGCAGAAACTTTCGTATCGTCTGTATCAAGCTGGCTATCGACATATTCTCAATGTTGACTTTTCAGAAACAGTAATCTCTCGAATGTCCGCTAGACATTCTGCCGATTGCCCTGAAATGGAATGGAAGGTAATGATATTGTCATTGCAGCTTACCCCAAGGCGGCGAAAATGACTTCCGAAAAAATAATATAGCTAATCACCCCTCAGGTCATGGATGTTCGGAAACTTGAAATTGACTCATCCTCCATTGATGTCGTGATTGACAAGGTTTGTGATTTTTTTGCAGGAAGACACTCTAATAGCCGTGGTGCAGGGCACAATGGATGCTATTTTATGCTCTTCGGGAAGTGTCTGGTCTCCGCCTGAGGAAGTAGTGCGCGGTTGCAAATGCGAGGTCGATGAAGTGCTTCGCGTATTGAAGCCGGGGGGCCACTTTTTGTATGTAAGCTTCGGACAACCGCATTTTCGAATGGCACATCTTCAGCGCCCTGAATGGAAATATGGAGTCAAAACAAGCGTGCTTGGAGACGGAGGGATAATACAGTATTTTTTCTATGAGATGCAGAAGATACGTGAGTGACTTTCAAGGAAAGGAAAGGGAATGCTGTCAGGTATCTAAAGAAGGAACGATTCCATTATGCAACGCCTCATTGTCGCCGTCTCGACGTCAGACGGCTGTCAAGTGGCACGTCTGACAAATTCAAATGACCGAATAGGCTGCGCACCTGAAAGTGGAACCGCAAATTTGTCGGGCAAAGCCCCGCAAGATTGCGCCCCTGACTGGGGACAGGCCTCTCTGCTCTGCCCGCCCCCGTTTTGCCCAGAGACCTCCCCGCCGCGAGGGCGACTCTCCCCGTTGACGCAGGAGCGCGGCCCGCCATCTTTAGCTCGCCGTCCTTAAGCGGCGTAGCTGCTCAACACAAATGAAGTTCGGCAAGACCCTTCTCAATCAGCAAATACCGGAATATGCCGCAAGGTAGCCTCGCTTCCCATACGATCTGCTGCACATTTGTGTTCTTGAAATATCCGACTGCTGACCGACTGCTCTAGTTATATCAATTATAAGGCTTTGAAGAAGCTTATCAAGGCTCTCGAGACCGGGTCGCCGAGAGGCCCTGGGTTTGTGGCAGAAACGCAGTACCCCTCAAAACAGTCTGCACTGCAGGCCAATAAGGCCGCTTTCTTTTTCCGCCTCGAACGAGAATTAGAGAAGGTTAACGCATTCTACTTACACAAGGAAGCCGAGGTTCGATCTTATTCTGATACCTACAAGCTAACTACCTTAGCTCAAGTCGCGACTCAAAGTCTTGCTCGATAAGAAATCCATTGTCTGTTCTCAAAGTGCTCCGTTGGCTCGAAATTCAGCAGCGCTTCTCTCACTGCAAGAAGGCTTTCATATATTCGAAAGCGATTTAACTAAGCTTCAGGTATCTGATCTAGATGAATTTAGTGGTCATACTCACTCAGTTAGCAATTCATTGAGCTAAATGCGACTGGCTTTGCGAAAGCATTAAAGAAATGGGACAAACGGTCAAAGTCCCAAACAAAAGAGCTGTACTTGTCACGACAAGTGGAAGGTGACTTTCATTTTTCTCCCGTCTGCTCATTACCTTAAAGTGCAACCGGTTTTCAACAGGGACGTCATCGCCGGACTGTCGGATACTGCCGCGTCAAGTCTCCTAGAAATAGAAGCATGGTTGAATGGAGAAGACTTCGTCGGGATGCGGGACACCGTGGACCCATCCGTATCCGTTGTTTCGACCACCGCTCCCCAGATGGGCTTGACGAGTCTCGAATCTGATCTCACCTCAGCGATCACTCATAACAATATCGAGGCCGCCGAGAAAGTTGCTGTTCAACTTTACAATTTCACGGAGGAAGAGCAGAGAACAACGATCACCACTGTATTTCTTCGTGCCATCCCGGAAGCCACAGTGGATTCTTTGAAATTTCTTCTCCATTCGCGAAAGGTCGATACGAGCCGATCTGATGAAATCACTGATCGAGGGTGTGTGCATGAGGCGGCGCTGTCTGGACGATTAGATGTCCTCCAGCTCTGTATCAATTATGGTACTTTCCGATACTTTCAAGATCTGAAAATTTTGAAGGCGCGTCTGTCGAACAGAGTGATCTGCATGGCCGTCACGCCCTACACTACGCTTGCAGAAATGGTTATGACGAGATTGCTGCCTACCTACTCTCAAAAGGATCACCTCCGAATCAGTTGGATCAAGATGGACTGACCCCCATGACAATGGCCATAATTTCGGGCAAAACCCACTGTGTTCACAAGCTACTCGAATTTCGTGCCAATGTCGATGCTTTTAATGATTCCTCGATACCCCTCAACCTTGCATGTCAGTACGGCCATATCGATATTGTACGCGCATTATTAGCGCATCATCCCAAAATTTCAAGCAATAGTGAGGGGTTATTTCCCTTACATCTTGCTGCACGAGCCGGGACCAGAGAAAATATCACGATGTTGATGGAATATGATAAAAGCGGTATCGATGTTCAGGAGAGGTTTACATCATGGACGCCTCTATTTTTTGCGGCTTCTGAGGGTCATGAAGAATGTGTTGGAGAGTTGCTTGGAGCCGGAGCGTCCTATAATACTGTCGACGACACCGGCCACACCGCAATGTACTGGGCCGCTTGGGCTGGACACCTTGGCTGTATGAATTTATTATTCGACGCAGGTGCGCAGCCGGATCAGAGAAAGATATCTGCTTTTGCCTCAAGACGCTCAGCGGCATCAAACGCTCGGTCCGAAGATCAAGAAATCCCCACCTTAGCTTTGCCTCCCCCGATAATTCCCTCGTTTGGCCACAATTTCCTGGAAAAGAAAATATTTGTCCAGTTTTGGCTCGGGAAAAGCCGATCGTCGGAATCCCCCCCTCAGCCCGTCGTTCTCTACAGCGAGACTACACTCACATCGGCAAAACTCACTATATCACCAAAGGGCTGTGACGACATTGTCTCTCGAAGCATTCTACTCCCTCTCACGGATGACGAGCAGCGTTTCCTCTCCTTTTACGTCGACAATATTGAAAATTTTTCGATTGACTTTGAGCTGTACCCCACCTTCGGCTCCAAGGTCATCGGGAAAGGCTCCGCTTTGGCCGATGTGTTCAAAGATTTAGACCACGCCGTTCATCGTACTGATTCTGGTGGCGTCGCTTGCACATTACCCATTTTCGATTCTCGTCTAAAGGTCATTGGAGAGCTCTCCTTTGAATTTTCGATTATTAAACCGTTCCAGGGTGTTCAGTTAGAGATCGGTGGGAAAGTCGAAACCTACTGGAAATCGACTCAACCTCTGCAGTCGTCGAGTGGCGGGACGCCCTCAATGCTCTCAATCGGAGCCGGCGCTGGCCAGTCCTTAATTACCGCATCGTCGCTGTCAGGATCATTTGCTCGGGTTTTCGTGCAAGTGACGCGTGATCTCGTTCCTGTTGCATATCCGGCATGGCGACTTCCTATTGAAGGACTGGAACTCGGAGTTCCGGAGGTTACGTATTCTCAGTTCCAGTCGATTGTGTCGAGCATGAGCAATCCAGTTCAGCAAATGGATCGATTGAGGTCGATGAATTCGGCCTCGGATGCTCAACACATCATTTCATCATGCTTCGTCTCCCTTGCGGAGCTCCTCTCGACACTTTCGTCATCTGTACACCTTAATCTGCAGATATTATATCCAACCCGATCCGAGAGAGAGTGCTTGAAGATAGATTTTGTTCCCGAGATTAACGGCTTCGTCGACTCTATTTTGCAGACAGTATTTGAAAGCGCAGAAAATCCGCCAACCTTGTCTCTTGCGCCCCACTCAACCCGGCGGAACCGGACGATCTTATTTTCCTCTTTCAATCCTGATATTTGCACAGCCCTTAATTGGAAGCAGCCAAATTGTACAATATTTGAATCGACATTTACTAATACTTTTTAGATGCCGTGTTCTTTGCGAACTATATCGGGGATGACCAAATTCGACATGACGATCCAATTCTCCTAAGGAATAACCCGTTTCCGGCATCGAAACCTTTATCCTCTTTTCGCGGGGATAAGGATCTCCGATGCGGATCTATGAGAGAAGCTGTCAAATTTGCAAAATCCAACAACCTCCTTGGTCTGATTTGTCAAGCCAAGTTATTGGTATTCTGATCTCTCTATGCTTTGCTAACTATTGGATAGTTGAAGGTGCCGGCTCTGATCCTGAGCATCAAGGAGAGTGGATTAGTTTTGATTACGAATGGTTCAGAGAATGAGGTCGAAGAATGCAAACATTTCCAGGAAGGACTGATAGATGGATTCATTATTAATGAGGTTTTGGCATTTTCAAACGCTATTAGCGTCTGAAATGAACATCGGACAGCAACGTCTAGTACATGGATCAGGATTAATTTTCTAACTCAACACATTCCTAAATTCATTCCTCTGGAACTGGAACAGGATGCGCCTCGTCAAGCAGCGACACCATTTCGCCAGTTGCATATGATGTGACCGTCCACTCATTTATCTCCCATCTCGAGAATTTATCGGGCCGTGAACTGAGGAAATGTACTCGGCCTTCGGCATCTAATGCATCAAATATTGTTGGGCAGCCCGTCTTACGGTGACCTTTGACATCATAGGAAATGTCAATTACCCCCCCTGTCAACTGAATGGAACCTGATATCCATGGTTGCCGAAACCAACCATCGTAACGATACAATCCCTTGTATTCGGGATGCATTGATCGATGTTGAATATCGTCGCCGAGAAGCGCATGTGCCTTGGGTGATTTCCGAACTTCATGAAGAGTCGAAGCGGTCACTGGCGAGGCGAAACGTTCGTAATTGATTGCAACCAACGATCCGATAGTCCAAGCACCGCACAAGCAAAGAAATATGGCAATGTTTCGGCCGGTTTTGGGCCGTATGTCACTGTAAGCTGGGAGGGGACGAGGTTGTCTTTGAAACCGGCTTGGAATTGGGAAGGCTGGAACTCCATGAGGAAATCGAGCGTTTCGTAACGGGCCCAATGTGGAGAAGGAATATTGTATGTAAGAGCCTGAAAAGACGTCGTGGATCCTCCAACGGTGGAGCAGTCGGGACAGCGGCCTCATCGGCTTGTACTCGATCATATCCCACGGGTGAGTCGCGAAACTCGCGACCAATGGGGGGTTTCAAATGACTTGTGTGAAGACGGTTAACGGGGCAGCGATCTGACGAGTAACCCTAGTTATATACATATAGATAGCATATCCCTAATTAAGTGACTGTTCCTTAAACGCTTGGCGCATCCATTTGAGAAATTCAAAGAATGCTCTAGTTTCGTTTAGTTGCTGGACGAGGTCGTTAAGGTTGTCCAACGCTGGTTTGCAATTTAAAACTAATGATGAGGGACGTTCGTTTCCACCTATACCTTTATAGTCTCGTTCAGAGAGGTCGACAATAAATGCGCACTCCTTTGTCCAATCCGTTTCATAAACGTGTGTATAGACGATTCGTAGGACATCTTCGCGAACGCCCTCGAGCTTCATCGCAAGGTGGTCTTCCCAAAATGATAACTCGGGACCATTTTTGGATGCCTGCGCAGCGAGAACCCGTCGTTCGACGGAACGATCTATCAGCAGTTAGGATATAAGACAAGAAACTGTGTACACGTTCACGCTTTTTTTGAATGGCCTGACGGGTCTCATCGATCTGCTTCAGGATGTGTTCACGATGTTCCATCAGAGATTCTTTCTTGCGAGTAAACTCGGCAATGGCTCGTTCTGCTTCGACGGCTTCAAGATGTTCCTTTTCCATTGCTATACCACACGTCAGCATGCTGCATCCATGCGAGGAGAGGCTGAAAGCCCCAGCAAGTCCAGGCCAGTTATAGACCTTGTGCAATGTCCGCTTGTCGCGCTTTGTGGCCTTCGATCTGCTTATTGAGGTCTTTTTGTTTCTCTATTATAGAGCGAATTAGCTGGGAGTGCAATATGACACGCTCAATACCTCTGTTATCTGCAATCGACTTTGCAAACTCATTCCGCTCCTTGAGGACACATTCCCGTTGGATTTGTGTCCATTTGTCGAAACGAAGG
>Ga0335081_10018051_pt1 | contig 11410 bp, 10 predicted proteins | sample Lox_Sample_35_FD_206713 | JGI IMG/M metagenome (GOLD analysis project Ga0335081, IMG submission 206713) | Soil microbial communities from Loxahatchee National Wildlife Refuge, Florida, United States - Lox_Sample_3.5 | ecosystem: Environmental > Terrestrial > Soil > Wetlands | place: USA... | reverse complement strand
ACGGCCGGGCGAGTGGCTGGCGCAGAGGGTTGGAGCGCCGGCCGGGGGTAGTGATCGAACGCCACTACCACGACCATCAGCAGCGGGTCAGCAGTTCCCGCTGACATGAGCAGGGCGGCGCGCACGACCGGACAAGGAAAGACCCGCGCGCGCCGCCCCACACCTCGCCGGAAGGGAACCGCGGCGGCCGGACCGTGCGGGCTGAGCTGCCCGGCCCGGCTGCCCATTCCTTCGTGCGAAAACCAGAACCACGAAAGGAAGACACTGTCGATGTTGACGATCGCGATCAGCAACAGCCTCGCCGACGAGCACCCCGGGTTCATCGCGGCGATCGCCGAGCGCGGCCACCGTTTCGACGTCTTCGACGCCGATACGGACACCGACGAGACGATCGAAAGCCCGTTACCAGAACGGTTCGGGCGGCTTCGGGAGGCGGCACGGCACGGCAGTCGCGCCGTGCGCGCAAGCACGCCAACCGCTGCCGCGCCGAGCTCGAGGCGTCCGCGGCACGCCGCCTCGCCGCCGACGCCACCGAGCCGCGGACGTGAGCCGTGCGAGTAGCCTTCAGCCTGTGCAGATCCTTGTGCACGACCCTCCGCCGGCCGAGTTCGAGGCCCTGCTCGAGCGCAGGCGAGAGCTCGGCCAGGACCGGTTCGACGAGGTGTGGGAGGGCGTATACGTGATGAACCCCGCACCCAGCTACGAGCACCAGCGGATCAGCCAGCAACTCGCCGAACTGCTCGGCCCCTTGGCGCGGGCCAGCGGCTTGGAGGCAGTCGTAGGCGGACTGAACCTCGGCCGCGAGCAGAGCTACCGGATCCCAGACGCCAGCCTGCACAGGCCCGGCGCCGGCGGCACGTACGTACCGACCGCCGCGCTGGCAGTCGAGATCATCTCCCCGGGCGACCACACCTGGGACAAGCTCCCGTTCTACGCCGCCCAGCACGTCGACGAGCTGGTGATCGTCGACCCGCAGGACCGGCGCGTGCACTGGCTCGCGCTCACCCCCGGCGGCGAGTACCGGGACGCGGACCGCAGCGCGCTCATCGAGTTCGGCCCTGCCGAGCTCGCCGCTCGGATCGACTGGGCGCAGTAACGCGGCCGGCTGCCTGGCAGTAGCCCGGCAGCTCTCTGACGCCGGCCGCACTGAAGGCCGGCTTACGAACAGCCAGAGCCAGCCCTGACCGGGCAACAGCGGGTGTCACGGCGGGAACGGCACCTCGCCGGGTTCCGCGAGCGGCGGGCGCCTGTCCCGCTGAGATGCCGTCGCCGCTGGTGATGCCCGTGAAGGAGGTGGAGGTGGAGGGCGTCGCAAGGCCGGACGAGCCTCGGACGTCCAGACGGGAACGGTCCATCGCCCACTTCCGCGAGCGGCGCGAGCAGGGGGCCGCCGCGAGCCCTCGGAGCGGCGGGCTCGGCTCGCGTCCCGGGCAGGCCACGCCCTGTTGTTCTGACAAGGTCGAGGACTGCCCCACGGGATCGATCCTGACCTGCGCCTGCGAGCGGGGCTGGACGTGGCTCACTGGGCCTGAACCTCGGCGACTGCGGCGCGAGTGCTCGGGCGACGGCTGGTCGGGCAGAGACAGAACGGCGGGCTTGGTCATTCAGCTTGGACCTCGGCGACCGCGCTGCGAGCGGCGGACTCGTCGACGATCGCCTTGCCTCTCGCTGCTTCCCGTCCTTCCTACGCTCACACAGTGGAGCGTCTGCAGCGAGCGCTCGGTGCCGAGTGGCTGCTGGATCGGTTGAACGCCTGCGAGCTCGAGCCGGCGGACAACCAGGACGCCGAGTTTGGTGACGAGATGCGCGCTTCTGCCCTTTGCGGGACGGTTCCCGGTCGCGGGAGCGCGGGATGTTGTCTCGTTCGCGGCCGCTCGCGATCGATCATGATCGACACGCCAATGTGACCGCCCGCCGCGTGAGGCCTGATCCGACCGGCCGTCCGCGTTCGTTACGTCGTCACGTTCAAGAGCATTGGCGGCGCGGTCGATGACTCGTCCCAATGGCGGGCAGTGCGCTGGAACCAGAACTTCGCTGCTCGGTGGATGTCGAGAGAGGAAGGTCGTGATGAGGCTCCGGGTGCGGTCGGTGCGGGTCAAGATGGTGCTGTTGGTCTTACCGGTCGTCGCAGCGGCGCTGATTGCGCTCACCGTCCTTGCGATCGTCCAGAGCACCAGCCAGGTCAAGACCAACGCGTACGCAAGCGCGCGCCAGAGCGCTGTCGCCGGCGCCAACGGGTTCGACGCCACAGCGAGCCATTACATGGCGTTGGGCGACGAGATCGCCAAGCTGATGCAGGGCTACGGCGGGTCTGACCGCAAGCTGATCGACACGATGTTGCACGCCAATCTGGTCGCGCACCCGGAGATCCTGGCCGACTACGTCGGCTACGAGCCCAATGCGTTCGATGGCCGAGACGCCGAGTATCGCGGGCAGCTGTGCTGTGACTCGGCCGGGCGGTTCTTGCCGTACTGGAACCGGCTGACGGGGAAGCTGCAGCTGACCCCGCTGACGGGCGAGAACGACTCGGCGTATTACCTGCAGCCCAAGCAGACGCTCGCGGACAGCTTCATCGAGCCCTACCTGTACAGCGGGGTCCTAATGACCTCATACACGGCTCCGATCATTCGCGATGGCCGGTTTGTGGGCATCGGTGGGGTGGACCGCTCTTTGGCGTCGATCAACGCCGAGATCGGCGCGCGTCATTACTTCAAGACTGGCTATGCATTCCTGGTCTCCAATGGAGGGATCTTCGTCGCTTCCCGTGACGTCAAGCAAGTCGGCAACGTGACCCTGCAGCAGTTCGCCGCCGGCCGCCACAACCCAGTGCTGGCAGGGATCGCGGCTGCCATCCATGCCGGTCGCGGCGGCCAGGTGGAGACGACCGACCCATGGTCGGGCAAGGACGTGATCATGTCCTATGCCCCCGTCACCGATGGCGGCTGGGGTTATGTCGTGGTGGTCCCGAAGGCGGAGATGCTCGCTGGGGTGAACTCGCTGCAGAGGACGTTGATCATCGTCGGGGTGCTGGCGCTGCTGCTCGTCGGCGTCGGGATCGTTCTGGTCGCCACCCGCTTCACGCGGCCGATCGGTGAGGTCAGCAGGGCTGCGGAGCGGATCAGCGAGGGCGATCTGGATGTTGAGATCACCGTTGGTGGCGCTGACGAGGTCGGACGCATGGGTCGCTCGTTCCAGAGCATGGTCGAGTACTTGCGCGAGCGCGCGCAGGTGGCCGAGGCGATGGCCAGCGGAGATCTGACCGCCGGCGTGGAACCGCGCTCGGAGCGGGACGTACTGAGCCACTCGTTCGCAGCGATGCGCGAGAGGCTGGCGGCGATAATGCAGCGGATACTTGTCCAGTCCTCCAGCGTAAGCGCCGCTTCGCGGGGGATGGCATCGACATCGGAGGAGGCCGGACGTGCCGTGGCCGAGATCGCCGCCGCGGTCAGCAGTGTCGCCGAGGGCGCCGAGGAGCAGATGCGCTCCATCGAACAGGCCCAACGGCTCGGTGAGCAGGTTGCAGCGGCCGTTCGCGTGTCCGCCGAGACCGCGCAGGCCAGTGCTGACGCGGCTCGCGAGGCCCGGCAGTTCGCGGAGAGTGGCGTCAACGCGGTCGAAGAGGCCAACGCCGCGATGACCGCGGTCGAGGAATCCTCCAGCGAACTGACGAGTGCGATTCGCGCGCTCGGGGAGAAGGGGCAGCGCATCGGCGGGATCGTCGACACGATCACCGGGATCGCTGGGCAGACCAACCTGCTGGCGCTCAACGCGGCCATAGAGGCAGCTCGCGCCGGCGACCAGGGACGCGGCTTTGCCGTCGTGGCTGAGGAAGTGCGCAAGCTGGCCGAGGAGTCCCAGCAGGCCGCCGCGACCATCGGAGCGCTGATCCGGGAGATCCAGAGCGACACCACGGGCGCGGTCGAGATCGTCGAAGCCGGCGCGCAGCGCACGCGTGAGGGCGCTCGCACCGTCGACGGTGCACGCGACGCTTTCCGCCGCATCGACGGGTCGGTCGCCGATGTGACCACACGCGTCGAGGAGATCGCCGGCGTCGTCGAACAGATCGCCACTAGCGCACGAAAGATGCAAGACAGCATCAGCTCGGTCGCATCCGTGGCGGAACACTCTTCGGCGTCAGCCGAGGAGGTCTCCGCGTCCACCGAGCAGACCAGCGCCGGCTCACAAGAGATCGCCACATCGGCGCACCGGCTGGCCACCACCGCCGGCGAACTCGAGCGACTGGTCTCACAGTTCAAGCTCACGTAACGCAACTCTCAACTCTTAGGGCCCGTATCTGTACGTGATTTTTGCCCGTTTTTGACGTCGTCAACGAGGGCCTGAAGGTTGCTTTTTCCTCGTTGTCGGCTCGTTATCCGGTTGTGTCCGACGACGTCGTTAGCGTCGGCGAGGTCGTCGTTGTCGAGAGACAGGCTGGTTGGTGGGACGGGTTCAGACGGTGGACATGCCGGGTGAGGAGCGGACGTGGACGGTGCTGGGGAACGGCCTGCTGCCGGTCGGGCCGATCGAGGAGTTCCTGGAGCACCACCGGGTGCTGGGGTCCTCGCCGAACACGGTCCGCTCGTACGCGAAGGGCCTTCGGTTGTGGTGGTCTCACCTGGCCCGCGAGGGCGTGGGCTGGGAGGACCCCGTCTGTCGGTGAGCTGCGCGCGTTCGTGACCTGGCTGCGCACGGGACTCTCGCCGACGGTCGCGTCGATCGCTGCTGAGACTCCGGCCGGGTCGCGAGCGGAGGCGACGGTCCAGGCGCGTCTGGCGGCGGTGGTGTCGTTCTACCGCTTCCAGCACGACGTGCACGGCCGCGGCGCGGCGCTCGCGCGGGCGTCGACGCGTCAGGTCAGGCCGGGCCGCTACCGGCCGATGCTCGCCCACCTCGAGGGTCGGCGCGACAGGCAGGCGAGCCCGCTGCGGCTGCGCGCCCCCGCGCCGGGCCCGCCGCCGGTGCTGACCCGGCCCAGGTTGAGGCGATCCTCGAGGCTTTGCCCGGTTTGCGCCCGAGCGGGGCGAGTGGCGGGGATCGCTGCGCGACCGACTCCTGTTCGAGACGCTGGCGGAGAGCGGCGTGCGCTTGGGGGAAGCGCTGTGCCTTCAGCACGCCGACTAGCATGTCGGCCGGGGCGGGACGCCGTTCATCGAGGTCGGCCGGGGCGGGACGCCGTTCATCGAGGTCGGCCGGGGCGGGACGCCGTTCATCGAGGTCGTGCCCCGCGAGCATCCATCCGTATGGGCAGCGCACCAGGGGCGGCCGGCAGCGGCGCGAGGTGGAGGGCGGGCGACCTCCTTGTTAGATGGATCCTGTTACACCATGTTAGACTTGCTAGACTTTGCTAGATCACGGAACGCGCCCGGAGCCCGGTCCGAGTCCATACCGCCCCGGTTTCAGCCAGCGCCCACCGACTCTCGCCGGGCGCGACGATGCGCTTGCAGCCGCTGACGAAGCGCTCGCGATTGGCGCCGAGGACGGGCGCGCACCAACACCGATGCTGCTCGTTGGCCCCCGGGGAGTGGGCAAGACGGTTCTCTTGGAGGAAATCGCGGCGCGGGCCGCGGTCCGCTACGGCTGGCCTTGGCTCGCGCTTGAATTGACCGGCGACGCGTTCGCAGCCCAGCTGCTCGCCGGGGCCGGCGGGACGATCGACCTTTTGAACCAGACCACGCCCTCTGAGCGAATGAAACTCAGCGATGCGACGATCCGCGCCGGCTTTCCGGGTGTGTCCGCCGAGCTGCAATTCACGCGCATGGCGCGCGAACCGAGCACCGACACGGCCGTAGCGACCGCTGCGGCGCTAGCGCAACTCGCCGAGGCGGCCTCGTCCCGCGGAACAGGCGTTTTGATTTCGATCGACGAACTGCAACTGGCCAACCGTGTTGAGATCGCACAATTCGGCGCAACGCTGCAGCGGGCAATGCGCGAAGACTGGCCGCTGCTCGTGGTCGGCGCGGGTCTCGATTCGATGCGTGGCCCAGGACGACTGCCCACATACTTCGAGCGCGCCGACTGGCAGGAGCTTGGGCTGCTCGACGACCGAGCCACGCTGTCCGCGCTCGCCGATCCGGCCCGCAACGCGGGCCGCCCCTTCGACCAGCAAGCCGCCAGGTATCTCGCCGAGCAGACGGGAGGCTACCCGTACGCAATCCAGTTGTACGGCCAGCAAGTGTGGCGGGCCTCGCGCGGATCCGCCACGATCACGCTTGAGCATGCCAAGGCGGCTGCGCCAGCCGCCGAGGAGCAACTCGCGCGTGGGCTCTACGCCAACCGCTGGGCGCAGGTCTCCCCGCAGGAGCGCGAATACCTGCTGGCGGCAGCCGAGGAGCAGCAGGCCACCGGTGAGATCTCCGGTGGAGCTGTCGCCAGGCGTCTTCACCTGACTGCCAAAGCCGCCTCGCCGATCCGCGCGCGTCTGATTGCCAAGGGCGTGCTGAGCTCCTCCGGCCGCGACCTTTCTTTCGTCATCCCAGGCATGGCCGACTATGTACGGCGGGTCAGCGCTGCCCGTCCGCCCAACGGAGCCCGGCGGCGCCGTCGAGAGCCCTAGAAGCGCCCGGCAGCAGTAGCGGCTCGGTCCAGGCGGGACGTGGCCGGACCGGCGCCTTCGCCATTTACGTCGGTCCGGTTTTACGTCGGTCCGGTTTTGTCCGGTCGTCCCGGATGGCCGGGCGACACGCCTCCGAGGACCTCCTGGAGCTGCGCGACGGTGTAGGGCTTGGTGAGGTAGCTGTCCATGCCGGCCTCGATCGCCGCGGACCGTGCGTCGTCGGAGGCGTGCGCGCTGACTCCTACGATCTGGAACGCATGGCCGTGCCGCGCGCGGATCCGGCGCGTCGCCTCGTAGCCGTCTATGTGCGGCATCTGGAGGTCCATCAGCACGAGGTTGTAATGCCGGTGAGCCAGCCGCTCGATTGCCTCCAGGCCGTTGTCGGCGACGTCGGATTGGTAGCCCAGTCGCTCGAGCATCCGCGCGAGTACGAGCTGGTTTGCGGCCTGGTCCTCGACGATCAGGATCTGCACCGGGTGGCGGCTCGCCGTGCTCGGATCGAGCCGCGGGCGGTCGGGCTGCGCGGCGCGCGGCCGGGCCGCGAGGAGCGGCCCAACCGCTTGCCGCAGCGCGGCCCCTTTGATCGGCTTTTGGTGGATCGGGATGCGCTGCAATGCGAGCTGTTCGAGGTCACCGCGCGTCGCGGTGACGGAGGAGAGCACTAGCAGCGGCAGCGCGTGCCCGCTAGCCGTGGCGCGGATTGCGCCCACCACCTCGACGCACCGCGAACCAGGGATCGAGAAGTCCAGCAGGCAGAGGTCGAACCGCTCGCTCGCGCGCAGCAAGCCCAGTCCGGCGTCCGGGCTGGCGACCGAGACCGGCTCCATCCCCCACGATCTCAAGTGCGCGCTCGTGATCCTCTGAGCGGTCAGGTTGTCGTCGATCACCAGCACGCGGCTGCCGCGCAGATCTGCTTCGGGCTGCGGGTCGACGGGTCCGGCGCCAACGCCGGCCTCGATCGTCGCCGTGAACGTCGATCCAGCGTTGACGGTGCTCGTGGCGGTCAGCTCGCCTCCCATCAGTCGCGTCAGCGAGCGCGTGATTGCGAGCCCGAGGCCTGTTCCCTCACGTGCGCGGGTGAGCGAGGAGTCGGCCTGTACGAACGCTCCGAAGAGGCGCTCGATGTCTCCCTCGGGGATCCCGATCCCCGTGTCTCGAACCGTGAACGTCAGTCGCGTGCCGGCGGGTGCGGGTTGCGCGGAGACCATCAGCACGATCTCGCCCACGTTTGTGAACTTGATTGCGTTGCCAAGCAGGTTGACCAGCACCTGGCGCACGCGCCCTTGATCGCCGATGATCCACGACGGCACGGACGGCTCGACGAACCCGATCAGCTCGATTCCTTTCTCAGCCGCAGCGCGAGCCAGCAGATCGACCGATTCCTCGACGCAGGCGGCGATCGAGAACGGCTCGTGTGCAAGATCGAGCAGCCCCGCTTCGATCCGGGAGAAGTCGAGCACATCGTTGACGACGCTCAGCAAGTGGTCACCGGCGCTACGGATCACGTCCGCGAACTCGGTCTGCTCGGCCGACAGCGATGTGTCGAGCAGTAGCGAGGTCATGCCGATGATCGCATTCATCGGCGTGCGAATCTCATGGCTCATATTCGCCAGAAACTCGCTCTTGGCTTTGCTCGCAGCGAGCAGTTCCCGATTGGTCTCCCCGAGACGCTGCTCGGTCTCGCGGCGCAGTCGCGAGAGCGCCAGTGTCCCCGAGACCCGCGCGAGCAATTCGCGGGCGCTGAACGGCTTGACCAGATAATCGTCAGCGCCGGCCCCCAACCCCTCGATCGCCGACTCCTCCCCAGCCCGAGCCGACACCATGATCAGCGGAATCGTGCTCGTTCGCGGGTCCTCGCGCATCGCGCTCAGCAGCCCGAACCCGTCAAGTTGCGGCATCATCACGTCGCTCAGCACAAGGTCGGGCCGGTGGACCGTCACGGCTTCGAGCGCGACCTGACCGTCGGGATAAGCCATCACCTCGAACCGTGGCTCGAGGATGTGAACCATGTGGCGTCGCATATCCTCGTTGTCGTCGACAACGAACACGCGACCCTCGCGCGAGCCCTCAATCGATGCGCGGGCCCCGAGCTCCTGGGAGTCGCGGATCGCCTCCGAGGTCTGGGCGAGCCAGTGCAGCGCCTCCTGTGCCTGTGCGGCCGCAAAGGTTGATGCACCGGTCGCGTCGGCCCCCTCGTGAAGCTGGTCCTGCGGGAGATGAGCTGACCCACCTGCAAGCGTCACAGTGAAGGTCGTACCCTCCCCCTGGCGACTCTCAACGGCCACTTTGCCACCGTGCAGCTCGATCAGCTCGCGCACCACGGCGAGCCCGATGCCCGTACCTTCGATCGACCGCGAGCGTGCGTTCGCGATACGGTGAAATCGGTTAAATATGCGTGGCAGCTCATCCGCGGAGATCCCCACCCCGGTGTCGGATACGGCCAGCGCAGCGCCGCCATGATCGGTGGCGCGAAGGCGGACGGTGATGCGTCCCTCGAACGTGTGCTTGAACGCATTGGAGAGCAGGTTGGTCACAACCTTCTCCCACATCGAGCGGTCAACCCAGCTTGGTTCCGGAAGCGCCGGCGCATCGATCTCGAGCTCGACCTCTGTGCGCTCGACCACAGGCTGGAACATCGCCGCGATCTCGGCGGTGTACACAGCCAGATCGGTCGGTTCGAAGACGGCCGGCGAGCGTCCGGACTCGATCCGCGAGAAGTCCAGCAGCGAGTTGACCATCCGCTGCAACCGCGTGCCGTTGCGCAGCGCCATCTCGAGCTCGCGCTCGCTGTCGGGGTCCGAACCGTGTAGACGCGACATCACGTCCTCGATCGGGCCCAGCATCAGCGTCAGCGGGGTGCGGAACTCGTGCGACACATTTGAGAAGAAGAGCGTCTTGGCACGGTCGAGCTCTGCCAGCTGCTCCGCGCGGGCGCGCTCCCGCTCGTAGGAGATCGCGCCGGACAGCCCGCTCGAGACCACCCGTGCAACCAGATCGAGGTGCGACAAGTACAGCTCGTCGTGCGGCAGGCGGGAGCTCAGTCCGAGCACCAGCACGCAGCGCAGATCGCCGATCCCCGCGGGCGCCAACGGCACGACGTTCAGCGCCTCGAGTGGCTCGCGCCACTCTCCGGCCGGTATCTCACCGAATGTCGACTGCAGCTCCCGAACCTCGACTCGCTCCGCGCGGGCGGCGGCAAGCGCAATCGGGCTCGTCTCGCCCCGCGCCAGCCGCGACAGCCTGAGGCGGTCATCCACGCCGGTGCAGAACGCGAGCTCGAGCGAAGCAGCTTCAGCCCCGAGGTAGAGCGCCGCGACGGGCAGGTCGCGCGCCGAGCGTGCGAGCACCCTCTGAGCGGCCGCAGTCGCCTCATCCATCGTACGGGCCTCGCTCATCTGCCCAGTCAGATCGCGCAACGTCCGCGTACGCCGTTGCGCGAGGTTGTGTGCAGTCGTCTCGGTTACAGGATGGAACAAGCCAACGACCATTCCCTGCTCGTCGAAGATCGGGCTCAGCGAGAACGTGAACCAAGTCTCCTCCAGATAACCCAAGCGATCGAGGAACATCGGCTGGTCGGTCAGGTACGCGGTCCGCCCACCGCGTGCGGTCTCAAACGCGTCCCCAATTGCAGGCCACGCTGACGCCCAGCAGACGCGATAGTCGCTGCCCAGCTCGGCCGGATGCTTGTCCCCGCAGACCATGGCATAGCCGTCGTTCCAGATCTGAACGGCCCCTTCCCCCCAAACCAGGTTGATCGGAAACGACGATGCGAGAATCAGCGAGACGGTCGTGCGCAGGCTCTCCGGCCACTCGTCGATCGGCCCGAGCGCAGTCGCCGACCAATCTTTCTTACGGATGATCTCGACGACGCCACCTTCGCCAACCAGCCAATCCGCCCGCGAGCTCATGGGAAGAATCTAGCTTCCCGACCCCGCGCAGACCCGCTTGGCGTTGGATCGCGGCGAGCCTGGTCACGTACTTCACCGTCGATGCGTTCCCGACCCACGCGTTGCAGGGACTGAGCCTCCCGTTCGGGGTGATGGCGGTGCGGGGATGGCCGCGTCTACGCGCGCCGGTATGGCTCGGGGGCTGGCGATCGCCGCAGCCTCCGCGCCCGGACTCGCCTTGGACGTGCAGAAGCTGCTGCAGAGCGCTCGCAGCAGCGTGCCCCAGTACTACCTGACAGCCTCCGACGCACGCGCGTTCGATTGGATCCTCCACTACCGAGCTTGACTGGTTCGTGAAGCTCCGATCGCCAAGTTGAGTTGGCCGGGGGCCGGCGCGGGGCTCGCGACGCTCGATTGACCGGTCGCGCTCGACACATGCCCAACCCCCTTCCGCAGAGGCTAAAGAGCGGCGGTTGGTGAGCCGATGACTGCCGAGGAATGCAACTGTCTCGAAAGCGAGCTCAAGATGGTCAGCGACTTGGACCTGCGACGACGAATCGGGGCCCGGCGCCGGGCGTTGTGCGCTGTTGTGGGGATCGCCGCGACCGCCGGGGTGCTCACGATCGCGCTCGCGCAGCGAGGGACTGCGGCGACGCCCGGGCAGGAGCCAGGCGCGAACGTGACGGCCGCCGAGGAGGCGGGATCCGGATCGCACAGCGGGCGCAGAGTGACCCTTGTGGCAGATGATGAGCTCAGCACGTCTGAGCTCTACCACGTCCTCGAGCAGGCGCACCGATCGCCCGCCGAGACTTTCTCGACGCCGGAGCTGGACGGCTACCGAGGCAGCGGGTCCGACGGCGGGGAAGTGTGATCCTGGCGCCGTCGCCGTCATCGGGTGGGCCGTGCGTGGGCGCGATGTCGGCGTCGGTACACGAACCGCAGCCCTGACCACAGCTCGATCGCGCACACC
>Ga0335081_10018049_pt1 | contig 11411 bp, 10 predicted proteins | sample Lox_Sample_35_FD_206713 | JGI IMG/M metagenome (GOLD analysis project Ga0335081, IMG submission 206713) | Soil microbial communities from Loxahatchee National Wildlife Refuge, Florida, United States - Lox_Sample_3.5 | ecosystem: Environmental > Terrestrial > Soil > Wetlands | place: USA... | reverse complement strand
GGCCGCGACGATCCGCGCGTCGGCGAGCTCCTTCTGCACCGCCCAGTCGTCGAGCGCGAGCGCGAGCGCGCGGCGGGCATCGCCCTCGACCTCGAGCTCGAACATCGCGTGCTCGCGCAGGTGGACACGATCGCCGCGCTCGGCGGCGGCCGCGATCCGGTCGCGCATCGCCTGCGCCAGCTTCTGCGCTGCGGGGCCATGCGCCGCGTGCTCGGCGATCGCGCGGCGGACGAGGAGGTTATCGATCATCTCGCGCCCGGCGAGCAGCGCCGAGGCGTCGGCCGGGTGGCCGGTCCACATCAGGACGTCGGCGAGCGCGGCGCGGCCGTAGGCGTCGTCGGGATCGAGCGCGAGCACCTCGTGGAGCTGCGCGGCCGCCGCGGCGTAGTCGCCGCGCACGATCGAGAGCTCGGCGAGCGCGGTCTCTGCCCAGCCGCGCAGCGCCGGGTCGACCCCGCCCCGCGCGAGCTCTGCGGCGAGCGCCTGGCGCGCCGGCTCGGCGTGGCCGGTCACGCCGTCGATCTGCGCGATGCAGGTGGTCGCGACGAGCGGCGCGGCGAGCTCGGCGACCCGGGCGCAGCCCTGCCGCGCGGTGGGGTAGTCGGCGGTGACGGTCGCGACCACGGCGAGCGTGAGCTGGGCCTGCGCGTCGTCGGGGCGCTCGCCGATCAGCCGGTCGAGATCGGCGCGCGCGCCGGTGAAGTCGTGAAGCGACTGGCGGATCGTCGCGCGCAGCAGCAGCACGTCGGGCGGCGGATCGTCCTGTGCCCACCAGCGCGCGAGCGTGGCCTGCGCGCGCCCGAGGTAGCGCGGATCCTGGAGCGCGCGGGCGCGCTGGATGTCGGCGCGCGCGAGCTCGGTCGCGAGATCGACGCGCTCGGGGTCCTCGCGCAGCGCCGCGCGCATCGCGAGCTCGCGCGGATCGCGCCTGGCCACCTGCGCGACGACCGATTTCGGGTCGGTCGGGGCGTAGCTCGGATAGGTCTGCGCGGTCACCGCGGCCGCCGCCGGCGGCGCGACCGCGAGCCAGATGCTCGCGACCACGACGCCGATCGCGCCGAGCGCCAGGACGGCCGTTCGGCGGCCTCGATCCCAAGTCCCCACGCCGGTATGTACGGCGATCACCCCGCTTCGGATCGCGAGGTGGATCAACGCGCGCGATCAGCTAGTTACGCAGCCAGCGGCCGATCGGCAGGCTGAGGAAGAAGCACAGCGACAGCGCGAGCACGACCGCGCCGCCGCTCGGCACGCGCCACGAGGTCGAGATGAACAACCCCGCCAGCCCGGAGATCGCGGCGATCGCGATCGACCAGCACAGGTAGCCGCGCGTGCTGCGCGCGAGGTTGCGCGCGGCGGCCGCGGGCACGACCACCATCGCCTCGACCAGCAGCGCGCCGATGATCTTGAGGCTCACCGTGATCGCGATCGTGACCAGCACGACGAAGCCGTAGTCGATCATGGTGGTCGGGGCGCCGCGCGCGCGCGCGACCGGCGGGCTCAGGCTGTCGGCCAGGATCGTGTTGTAGGCGTACGCGACCGCGGCGCCGACCAGCGTGCCGAGCACCATCACGAGGATCAGATCGCGATCGGTGATGGTGAGCACGCTGCCGAACATCACCGCCTCGATCTGGTGGATGTTGAAGCGCCGGGTCGCCGCGACCAGCAGGCAGATGCCGAGGCCGAGCGTGAACGCCATGAACACGCCGATCACGGTGTCGGGCGGCAGCGTGGTCTGACGGCGGACGTACACCATGATCACCGCGACCAGCAGGCAGAACCCGAGGATCGCGGTGTAGGTCTCGTCGAGCGGCTGGCCGATCGCCACGCCGATCACCAGGCCGGTGAGCGCGGCCTGGCCGAGCGTGGTCGAGAAGAACGCGAGCCGGCGCGCGACCACGAGGTGCGACAGCCCGCCGAGCAGCGGCGCGAGCATCAGGATCGCGACCACGCCGCGCGCGACGAACGGGTACTGGAACTCCGACGGAAGGCCGATCGCCCGCGCGAGATCGATCCACCAGCCGTACAGCCAGGTCACGGCGCCACCGCGTCGAGCGCCGCGCCGGCGCGCTCGAGCACCTTCGCCGGCTGGCCGCTGTCCTTGATCTTCACGTCGAGGAGCGTCACGCGGTTCGCGACGCGCCGCACCTGCGCGCGATCGTGCGACACCATCACGACCGTCGTGCCGTGATCGTCGCGCAGCGCGCACAGCAGCGAGTCGAGCTGCGCGATCGCATCGGGATCGAGCCCGGTCGCCGGCTCGTCGCACAGCAGCAGCTCGGGCGCCGGATCGATCGCGTTGCCGATCAGCACGCGGCGCAGCTCGCCGCCCGACAGCTCGCCGAGCCGCCGCCGCTCCATGCCGGCGAGCCCGACCTTCGCGAGGATCGCGGTGATCCGCGACCGCGCGTGCGGCCGCACGCCGAGGCACACCGGCCAGCTCTGGCGCGACAGCGCGAGGAACTCGGCGATCGTGATCGGCAGCGTGCGATCCGCGACGAAGCTCTGCGGCACGTAACCGATCACGCCGCCGCGCCGGAAGTACATGCGGATCTCGCCGGCGAACGCGGTCTGACCGAGCATCGCGGTGAGCAGCGTGCTCTTGCCCGCGCCGTTGGGGCCGATCACCACGTGGATCGTGCCGGCGTTGATCTCGAGGGACGCGTCGTCGACCACGAGCCGGCCTTCGCGCCGGATCGTGACGTGGTCGAGCTCGATCGCGGAGTTGCTCACGGCGGATCGGTGACCAGCGCCTGCACCAGGGTCTCGGCGTTGCGCTGCATCACGGTGGCGAACTCCTCGGGCGAGTACGTACCGACCGCGACGTGGCTGATGATGTAGACCTTGGCGCCGGTGGCGTCGCGCAGCGTGGCGAGCAGCTTCTCGGGGAAATCCTCCTCGGTGAGCACGACCGCGATGTTCTGCTTCTTCATCAGCTCGATCATGTCGCCGAGCTCCTTGGCCGACGGCGTCAGGCCGTGCGCGGGCTGGACCACGCCGGCGAGCTCGATGCCGAACTCCTGGAGCAGGTAGCTGTAGCCGTCGTGAACGGTGACCACCCGCTTGATCTTGGCGTGCGCGAGCTGCGCGGCCGCCGCGCTCTGGATCGCGCGCAGCTTGTCGGCGTAGCTCGACGCGTTCTGCGCGAACGCGTCGGCGTCCTGCGGGCGCAGCTCGCCCAGCTTCTTCGCGATCAGCCGGGTCTGCTGGATCGCGTTGGTGAACGAGATGAACGTGTGCGAGTTCGGCGAGTCGCCGTGCGTGCTCTTGATCAGCGGGGTCTGCGCGTTGACCTCGATCACCGCGAGGTGGGTGTTGCCCGACGCCTTGATCATGTCGCGGATGAAGTCGTCGTGGCCGATGCCGTTGATCACGATCGCGTCGAGCTTGGCGAGCTTGGCGATGTCGTCGGGCGATGGCTGATAGTTGCCGGCGTCGATCTCGCCGGGCAGGACCGGCACGACCTCGGCGTTCGGCACGCCGGCGATCACGTTGGCGGTCCACGAGTAATACGGATGCAGCGTGACGCCGACGCGCAGCGGGCCCTGGGCCACGACCGGGTGGAGCGCGGGCTGCGCCTCCGGCGACGGCGGCGGCGCCTGGTCCTTCGGCTTGTTGCAGGCGCCCAGCGCGATCAGCGCGACCAGCACGAACGTGGAGTGACAGAGCGATTTCATGGCGCCGCCATCGTGACACGCCGCCAGCCATCTTCGAACGCGGGCGTCGCCGCCGGCTTGGCGAGCGCGCGCGTGCCGACCCAGACCGAGACGTGGAGCAGCGTGCCGTCGCGCAGCTTGTGGTGGGTCTCGTCGACATAGGCCTGCGGATCGATCGGCGTGCCGGGGTCCGGCTCGAGGATCGAGATCACGAACGTGGGGCGCTTCGACGCGGCGTCGGGCGCGCCGACGTAGTTGATCAGCGTGCCGTCGCGGAGCATCGTCCAGGTGTAGCCGGCGTGATCGAGCGGATCCGGCGCGAACGGCGGGATCGCGCGCGCGGCGAGCGCGGCGACGGTCGGCCAGTCGCCGGCGCGCGAGCGCACGTCCTCGGCCTCGGTCAGGCCCTCGAGGCACGCGCGGTACAGCCGCTGCGCCTCGGGATCGAGCTCGCGGAACGCGACCTCGTCGACCGCGACCTGCGGCGCGCGGCCGGCGCCCGCGGTGTCGCGCCGGAACCACGTCGCGCCCATCAGCAGCGCCGACCAGAACACGATGTGGACGACCGCGCGCACCACGCCTGCGGTCTCGCGCAGCAGCGACGGCGACTGCACGATCACCACTTCGCACCGCCCTTCACCGGTGCTGCGCGGTCCGGCAGCGCCGGACCTTGCGATCCCCGTGCGGACCTCGCCCTCGCTCGTTGCCGACTTCGCCTTCACGTCGCTGCTCGGGTCGTCGCACGACTTGGCGGACGTGTCAAAGCCGCGAACCCCACGCCGGAGCTACGAGCGTCGCCGCGGGTCGGATCACCAGGTAAGCTTCGTAGATGCGCCTCGCCCTGGTCGTCGCGCTCGCCGCCTGCGCGAGCTCGCCCTCCCCGACTCGCTACCTCACGATCGGCACCGACGCGCTCCCGGCGGCCCGCGCCGCGGCCGCGCACGACGGCGCGACGCTCGACGTGCTCGACAGCGCGGGCGGCGTCGCCGTGATCGCGCTCGCCGACCGCGAGCTGCCCGCGCTGTCCGCGCAGATCCACGCGCAGCTCGATCGCTGCGGCGGCTACATCGTCCACGACTCGCTCGCCGACGCGCGCGCCGCGCTACGCCCCGCGCGCGAGCGGCCGGTCGACTACACGATCGATCGCGACGCGATCGTGCGCCGCGTCCTGCCCGCGCTCGATCGCGGGCGGATCCTCGACACGATCCGCGAGCTGTCGGCGATGCACAGCCGCTACTACCAGTCGCCCGGCGGCGCCGCCGCCTCGACGTGGCTCGCCGAGCGCTGGCGCGGCCTGACCTCGCGGCCCGAGGTGACGGTCGAGCTCGTCGATCACGGCTACCCCCAGAAGTCGGTCGTGATGACCATCCCGGGCACGACGCGCGCGAGCGAGGTGATCGTGATCGGCGGCCACCTCGACTCGATCGTCATGCGCGGCGGCAGCGCGGCCAGCGCGCCCGGCGCCGACGACGACGCGTCGGGCATCGCCACGCTCACCGAGGTCGCGCGGGTGTTGCTCGCGAGCGACTATCGACCGCAGCGCACGATCCAGTTCATCGCGTACGCCGCCGAGGAGATCGGGCTGCGCGGCTCGCAGGCGATCGCGCGCGACTACCAGCAGCGCGGCATCGACGTGGTCGGCGCGCTCCAGCTCGACATGACCAACTACCGGGGCTCCGACAAGGACATCTGGCTGATGAAGGACTTCACCAGCGGCAAGCAGAACGCGTTCCTCACCGCGCTGATCGATCGTTACGTCGGCGCGAGCTGGGGCCTCGACGCCTGCGGCTACGCGTGCTCCGACCACGCGTCGTGGTTCCGCATCGGCGTGCCCGCGTCGATGCCGTTCGAGTCGCGCATGCGCGATCACAACCTCCGCATCCACACCAAGGACGACACGCTCGAGATCAGCGGCAACAACGCCGACCACGCGCTCAAGTTCGCGCGGCTCGCCGCGGCCTACGCGATCGAGCTCGGCAAGGGCGAGCTCGGCGGCCCGGCGATCGCGACGCCGTCCGAGTCGCACCACCGCGCGTGGTGGCTCGGGCTCGCCGCGGGCGCGCTGGCCGCCGGCTTCGCGCTGCGCCGCCGGCGCCGCTAAGGCCTCGGCGCGCGCAGCATGTTGGCGCGCCGGCCGACGTCGTCGATCGCGCGGTACTGCTCCGGCGTCAACGTGACGTCGGCGGCCGCGACGTTCTCGCGCAGGTGCGCCGGGTTGCACGTGCCGGGGATGACGACGATCTGCTTCGAGCGGTGGAGCAGCCAGGCGAGCGCGGCCTGCGCCGGCGTGATCCCGATCGAAGCCGCCACCCGGGTCAGCACCGAGTCGGCGAGCGCGAGCGCGCCGGTCGCGAGCGGGTAGTACGCGATGAACGCGATGCCATCGCGCTCGCACAGCTCGAGCACCGGCTCGCTGCGCCGATCGATCACGTGATAGAGGTTCTGCACCGAGGCGACCGTGAAGTGCGCGCGCGCCTGCGCGATGTCGTCGACCGTGACGTTGCACAGCCCGACGTGGCGGATCTGGCCGGCGCGCTGGAGCTCGGCGATCGCGCCGAACTGCTCGTCGCGCGGCACCTTGTCGTCGATGCGATGCAGCTGCCACAGGTCGATGCGATCGACGCCGAGCGTCTTGCAGCTGCCGGCGACCGCCATGCGCAGCGCCTCGGGCCGGCCGTCGTTCACCCACTTGAACGGCGCGGGGCGCAGGCAGCCGCCCTTGGTCGCGACGACCATGCCGGCATACGGGTGCAGCTGCTCGCGCACGAGCAGCTCGCTGATCAGCGGGCCGTAGGCGTTCGCGGTGTCGACGAAGTCCACCCCGAGCTCGGGCAACGCGTGCAGCGTCGCGCGCGCCGCGGCCATGTCGGGCGGCGGCCCCATCACGCCGCGGCCGGTGACGCGCATCGCGCCGAACCCGAGGCGATGGATCGTGAGGTCTCCGATCGCGATCGTGCCGGCCGCCGCCGCGCTGGTCATCTCGGTAATCGTCGCAGCCGATCGGCGCGCTGTCGAGATGGCAGGCGCGATGCACGCGGTCGCTGCATGGACCCCACCCGCACGCTCCTACCGCGCCGCGCCATCACGGGCGGCGTGATCGCCGGGCTGATCGGCGGCGCGGTGCTCGAGCTGTACTTGCTGGGCATCGCGCTGCTCCACGGCGCCGACGTGTGGCCGATCGTCAAGGCCGCGGCCGCGCCGCTCCTGGGCGCGCGCGCACAGCACGGCGGCTTCGACCTGGCGTCCGTGGTGATAGGCCTCACCTGTCACTTCGCGGTCGCGATCGCGTGGGCGGTGGTGTTCGCGCTCATGATCTACGGGATCAGCCGACCCGCGACCGTGCTCGCGGGAATCGCCTGGGGCGTGATGGTGTGGGCGATCATGTACATCGCGGTGCTGCCGCTGCTCGGCCTGGGCCAGCTGGCGAGCGCCGCGCCGACCGGGCGCGCCGTGCTCGCCCACATGGTGTACGGCCTCGCGATCGGGGTCGGCTTCGTGCCGTTCCAGGTCCGCGAGCCGCTCGCGCCGATGCGGCCGCTCGGTGCCCCGTGACCGAGGTCGCGATCATCGGCGGCGGGATGGCCGGGCTGGCGGCGGCGCGCGTGCTGGTCGATCACGACGTCGATGTCGAGCTGTTCGAGGCCACCGATCGGGTCGGCGGCCGGGCGCACAGCGAGCGCGAGCCCGACACCACGATCGCGATCGAGCTCGGCCCCGAGTTCGTCCACGGCGAGCCGCGCTCGACCTGCCGGCTGGCGCACGAGGCCGGGATCCGGCTCGATCTGATCGAGCAGGAGCACCACGTCAGCGACCACGGCCAGCTCGTCCGCGCGCCGGACCTGTGGTCGCGGTTCGGCGCGCTCCTGTGCGACGTGCCGTACCGCGACGAGTCGGCGCGGGCCTATCTCGATCACGAGCCGATGTCGGACCAGGATCGCGCGCTGTTCGCGAGCCTGGTCGAGGGCTTCTTCGCCGCGCCGCTCGACGACATCAGCATCGCGAGCGTCGCCGCCGACGCCAGCGGGCCGGGCGAGCCGCCGGCGCGGCAGTACCACGTCCACGGCGGCTACGGCCGGATGGTCGACTTCCTGGCGGCGCGCGCCGCGGCCGGCGGCGCCACGATCCACCACGGCTGCTTCGTCGAGGCGATCGACTGGGCGTCGCGCCCGATCCGCATCGCGTATCGCACGGGCGGCCGCGTCGACGGCTTCGCGACCGCCGATCGCGTGATCGTCACGCTTCCGGTCGGGGTGTTGCCCGACGTGCGGTTCGACCCGGGCCTGGGCGATCACGAGCTCGCGCTGCGCCAGATCGCGATGGGCCAGGTGGTGAAGCTGGTGCTGTGCCTGCGCGAGCCGGTGCTCGGCGATCACCTCGCGCGCCGGCTCGACTTCGTGCACGCCAGCTCCGGCGCGTTCCCGACCTACTGGCTCGCGTCGCAGGAGGATCGCCATCAGCTGACCGCGTGGGCCGGCGGCCCGCACGCGCGCGCGCTCGCCGGCCAGCCCGCCGAGGCGCTCGCCGAGCGCGCGATCGACGGCTTCGCCGAGGCGATCGGCGTGCCGCGGGCGAAGGTCGCCGGCGCGGTCATGCACCACCACTTCCACGACTTCGACGCCGATCCGTGCTTCCGCGGCGCGTACAGCTACACCCGCGCCGGCGGCATCCGCGCGGCGGAGCAGCTCGCGCGGCCGCTGCACGACCGGCTGTACTTCGCCGGCGAGGCGACCGATCCCGACTACGAGGGCACGGTGGCCGGCGCGCTCGCCAGCGGGGCCCGCGCGGCGCGTCAGGTGCTCCGCGCGCTGCGCTACCGGGCGTAGCGCGCGAGCGCGCGCCCGTGCTCATCCTACCGCGGCGACGTGCTCCGGCGTGTAACCGACGCCGATCGCGCGCGCGACGTAGCGCCGCAGCACCGGCGCGCGGCGCAGCAGCCAGCGCGCGATCCGCAGCGTGCGATCGCCGCGGCCGCGCACCACCTTGGCGAGCACGCGTGCGTGGATCTGCAGCTGCAGCGCCTGGGTCTTGCGCGTCGCGGGCTCGCGGCGGGCCTGCACCGCATCGACCTCGGCGTCGCTCAGCGTGCCTTCGCGCAGGCCGCGCGCGAGGAGGTTCGCGGTCGCGACCGCATCCTGGACCGCGAGGTTGATGCCGACGCCGCCGACCGGCGACATCGCGTGCGCGGCGTCGCCGATGCACAGCAGGCCCGGCACCGCCCAGCGCTCGAGCCGATCGACCCGCACGGTCAACAGCTTGATGTCGTCCCAGTCGCGCACCTCGTCCACGCGTTCGCCGAGCTGCGGCACGACGCGGCGCAGGTCGCCGCGGAACGCCGCGATGCCGCGCTCGCGGATCTCGGCGAACCCGCCCTTCTCGATCAGGTACGCGCACTGCCAGTAGTCGCCGCGATCGAGCATGACCAGGAACTGATCCGCGGTGACGATCGCGAACACGTGGTCGCGATCGATCGGCAGGCGCCGGAGCTTCATCCACATCACGTCGATCGGCGCGCCGAGATCGCGCACGCGCAGGCCCGCCGCGGTGCGCACCACCGAGTGGCGGCCGTCGCAGCCGACCACCAGGCGCGCGCGCACCACGCGGCCATCGCCGAGCGTCACGCCGGCGATGCGCTCGCCGTCGCGCACCAGGCCGGTGACGTCGCTCTCCATCATCAGGTGGAAGCGCGGCAGGATGTCGGCCTTGCGGCGCACGAACTCGAGGAAGTCCCACTGCGGCATCATCGCGAAGAACTTGCAGCGGGTCGGCAGGCGCGCGAGGTCTGGTCCGGCGACGCGCTCGCCGAGGATGTCGAAGTCGATCTCGGGCAGCTCGCGGTGCGGCAACGCGAGGAGCTCGTCGAGCGCGCCGAGCTCGGCGAGCACGTCGAGCGTCGAGGGATGGATCGTGTCGCCGCGAAAGTCGCGCAGGAAGTCGCGGTGCCTCTCGAGCACGATCACGTCGACGCCGGCGCGCGCGAGCAGCCAGCCGAGCATCATCCCCGCGGGGCCACCGCCCGCGATGCAGCAGGTCGTGGTGAGCGTCTCCATGGACAAGGTTAGCGCCGCTAGCGGCGGGCGCCGAGCGCGCGCGACACCAGCGCTTCACGCACGCCGGGCGCGCGATCGCGCGACACCGGGACGGCGAGCTCGCCGACCTGGAGCACGAGCTCTCCCGAGGCGCGGCCGAGCTCGCGCACGCGATCGAGCACGACCAGCCAGTTGCGATGCGTGCGCAGCACGACGTCGGCAAATCGCTGCTCGAGCGCGGCCAGCGACAGATCGACCAGATAGCGGCCATCGACGTGATGCACGTAGGCGAGCCGATCGGCGGCCTCGAACGCGAGCACGCCGTCGATCGGCAGGAACACCAGGCTCTGCGCGGTGCGCGCGACCAGCCGGGACGGCGCGGCCGCGGCGCGCGCGGGCCGGCGCGCGATCAGGCGGTCGACGCAGGCCGCGACGCGCTGGCGGGTCAACGGCTTGAGCAGATAGTCGACCGCGCCGGCCTCGAAGCCGGCGAGCGCGTGCTCGGCGAGCGCGGTCGCGAGCACGAGCTGCGGCGCGCCGGGCTGCGCGGCGACCCGCCGCGCCCAGTGCAGGCCCGACGCGTCGCCCGGGCGATCGACCAGCCGGATGTCGACGAACGCCGCGTCGATCGCGAGCTCGGCGGCGAGCGCCTGATCGGCCTCGGCGATCGTGCCGACCGCGGCGACCAGCTCGACCCGCCGCGTGCCGGCGAGCAGCTCGCCGAGGTAGCGCCGCGCCGGCGGCTCGTCCTCCACGATCAGCGCGCGCAGCATCACGCGGTCACCAGGTGGACGGTCGCGCGCGTGCCGGTCGGCGCCGAGTCGATCACGAGCGTCGAGCCCGGCGCGTCGCACGCGAGCCGCCGCCGGGTCAGCGCGAGGCCGCGCGCGCCGTCGCGCAGCTCGGGCGCCATCCCCGGGCCGTCGTCCTCGATCGTGCAGCGCAGCGCGCGATCGGCGACGCGCAGCTCGACCTTGACCGTGCCGCCGCCGGGGCGCTGCAGCGCGCCGTGCTGGATCGCGTTCTCGACCAGCGGCTGGAGCAGCAGCACCGGCACCGCGATCGCGGCCGCGGCCGGATCGATCGACCACTCGACGACCAGCCGGCCGGCGTGGCGGGCCGCGAGGATCCGCGCGTAGCGCTTGAGCCAGGCGACCTCGTCGGCGGCGGACTGGACCTCGCGCTCGGCCATCGCGACCACGTCGCGGAGCAGGTCGCCGAGATCGCCGACCAGCTCGCGCGCGGTGTCGGGATCGTCGCCGACCAGGCCGCTGATCGCGTTGAGCGTGTTGAGCACGAAGTGCGGCTCGAGCGCGGCGCGCACCCGGGCGCGCTCGATCTCGCGGCGCAGATCGGCGCGCTCGCGCTCGCGGGCCCGCGCGTCGGCCACCGCGCGCGGCAGCAGCACGAGCATCCCCCACAGCCCGACCATCGCCATGGCGAGGTACGCGCCCTTGATCGCCTCGCCCAGCAGCGTCGCGCCGGGATCGAACTCGAGCACGCCGGCGCGATCGAACGCGAGCGCGATCACCGCGAGCACCGCGCCGCTGACCGCGGCGAGCCCGTAGGCGAGCGCGATCGTGCGCGTGGTCGACAGCGCGCGGCGCTCGCCGAGCGCGAGCCCGAGCGCCAGCGTCACCGGCACGACGATCACGACCGCGGCGAAGAACGCGACGAGGCCCACCGTGGTGTCGGGCTGGCCGGCGAGCGCGCGTGCGGCCGAGGGCGCGAG
>Ga0335081_10018048_pt1 | contig 11411 bp, 10 predicted proteins | sample Lox_Sample_35_FD_206713 | JGI IMG/M metagenome (GOLD analysis project Ga0335081, IMG submission 206713) | Soil microbial communities from Loxahatchee National Wildlife Refuge, Florida, United States - Lox_Sample_3.5 | ecosystem: Environmental > Terrestrial > Soil > Wetlands | place: USA... | reverse complement strand
CGTCGGGTCCCACACAATTGAGCCCGCGCGCGATGATGCGCGCGGTGGTGGTCTTGCCGACGCCACGCACGCCCGTGAGGATGAAGGCGTGCGCGATGCGTCCCGTGGCGATAGCGTTGGTGAGGGTGCGCACCATCGCTTCCTGCCCGATGAGCTCGCCGAAATCGGAGGGCCGATACTTGCGGGCGAGCACGCGATAAGCGCCGTCGGCTGTGACCATCTCGCTGTCGCTCATCGAGGCGTGCCCGGGGACTGCGGCTTGAGGGTGGGAGGCTGGACAAGCGACCCGAGCGGAAACTCGTTACGGCTGCTTCCTTCCGGACCTGACCGGGTTGGCGAGGCGCCCGTCCGCCGCCAACCTCCCGGAGCCACTATATCAGGCCGGAGGCGGCTCGGGGCAAGGCCCGCGGCCTTGCCCTCGAAAGGCGCGCCGTGCCAGGGTCGCACCTTATGAAGCCGCCGAATTTCTACGCCGATAATGGCCTCGACCGAGCGGGAAGGCGCCGCCGCGATCCCGCTTGGCTTAGCGAGCGCCTCAACCATCCGGAGAGCCGATTCGTCGCGGTCTGGCGGAGCCAAAGCTTGATTACTGGCCTTGCCGGCGGCGCCCCCGAAGCGGTGCTGCTGCGGCGCGAGGCCCTCCTCGCCGTCGAGGGCGAGCCGATTCTCCTGGGGTTGCGGGAGGAGCGGGCCTATTTCGCGCTCGATCTCTCCGCGCGCGAGACGCCGCTCGAGGCGATCCGGGCGCCGCAGGAACCGCCCGTCGAATTCACCGATCTCCGGCGCGTGGGTCCGCTGCTGGCGCGGCCGGACGGCGCGCTCCTGGCCTACGCGCGGGGGATCGTGCATTGGCACGGGCGCCACCGCTTCTGCGGCGTCTGCGGCAGCTCCACACGGAGCGAGGAGGGCGGCCACATTCGCCGCTGCACCGACCCCGCCTGCAATTCCCCGCATTTCCCGCGCACCGACCCCGCCGTCATCATGCTCGTCACCGACGGCGATCGCGCGCTCTTGGGCCGCCAGAAGATCTGGCCCAAGGGGCAGCATTCGACGCTCGCGGGCTTCGTCGAGCCCGGCGAGAGCCTCGAGGAGGCGGTGGCACGCGAGGTCGAGGAGGAGACGGGCGTCCGGGTCGAGGACGTCCACTATCATTCCTCGCAGCCCTGGCCATTTCCCTCCTCGATCATGCTGGGATTCACCGCGCGCGCGATAAGCACGGAGATCACGCTCGACGGAGAGGAGCTGGAAGCCGCGCGCTGGTTCGACCGCTCCTTCATCCTTGCCCATCCCGAGGACGACGAGTTCCGCCTGCCGCGCCGCGATTCGATCGCGCGACGCCTGATCGAGGATTGGCTAAAGCGTTAACGGAGGGTCCGCGATGCTCTTCATGGTGATCGAGACGTTCCGCAATCAGGACGCGAAGGCGGTCTATCGCCGCTTCAAGGAGAAGGGCCGGATGACGCCGGAGGGCGTCGGCTTCGTCGAGAGCTGGGTCTCCGCCGATCTCGACCGCTGCTTTCAGATCATGGAATGCAACGACGTGAGCCTGCTGCAGAAATGGGCCGCGAATTGGTCGGACCTCGTCGAATTCGAGATCATCCCGGTGACACAAGGCAAGAACACCGCCGCTGCCCTCGCGGCGAAATAGCTTCTTTGCTTTCCTTCAATCCACCTCCGCCTGGCTCGCGGCGTAGCGGAAGGGGTGGGCGGGGTAAACGCCGAGGATCTTTAGCTCGCGGGTGAAGAAGCCGAGCTCGTCGAGCGCGAACTTCACGTTGCGATCCTTGGGATGGCCCTCGATATCGGCGTAAAACTGCGTCGCGGTGAAGCGGCCGCCGAGCATGTAGCTCTCGAGCTTCGTCATGTTGACGCCGTTCGTCGCGAAGCCACCCATGGCCTTGTAGAGCGCCGCGGGAACGTTCCGAACACGGAAGACGAAGGTCGTGATGACGGCACCGCCGTCATGCGCCGCGACCCGCGGCGACTTCGATACGATGAGGAACCGCGTCGTATTGTGGGCGGCATCCTCGATGTCGCGCTTCAGCGAGACGAGGCCGTAGATCTCGCCCGCGAGTTCCGAAGCGATCGCAGCCTCGCTGGGATCGCCGCGCCGCGCTATCTCGCCGGCCGCACCCGCGGTATCCGCCACCACGATCGCCTTGAGGCGGAGCGCGCGGATCAGCTTCCGGCACTGGTTGAGCGCATGCACGTGGCTGCGCACGGTCTTGATGGACTTGAGCGAGGCCCCCTTCGGCGCCAGCAGGTGATGGTTCACGCGCTGGAAGTGCTCGCCAATGATGTGGAGGCCGGACTCCGGCATGAGGTGATGGATGTCGGCGACGCGGCCCGCGACGGAATTCTCGATGGGCAGCATGCCCAGCCGAGCGCGCCCGCCGGTCACGGCCTCGATCGCGTCCTCGAAATTCGCGCAAGGAAGCGTCGTGAGCTTCGGGAAGACCTCGCGGCAGGCGAGGTCGGAATAGGCTCCGGGTTGTCCCTGGAACGCGATGGTGCTGGCGGGCGAGCGGCGCATGACGCTCCGAGGGCTACGAGATTTCATTGGGAGCGCGCGAGAATCTCGCGCGCGCGGGCGAGATCGCCGGGAGTATCGACACCGAGCGGAAGGGTGTCAACGAGCGCAACGTCGATGCGCATGCCTGCCTCGAGCGCGCGGAGCTGCTCCAGGCTCTCGCGCCGCTCCAGCACGCCCGGCGGCAGCGAGACGAATCGCTCGAGCGCCTGGCGGCGATAGGTGTAGAGGCCGATGTGGTGGTAATAGGGCCCGGCCCCCGTGGGGATGACGGCGCGACTGAAGTAGAGCGCGCGCGCGATACGCCGCCCCGGCGGGAATGCCACTGCGATCTTGACCACGCTCGGCGCCGCGCGCTCGTCCGCGTCGGAAATCTCCGTCGCGAGCGTGCCGATGTCGACGCCGGCCTCTTCAAGCGGCTCCAGCCCCCTCGGGATCATCGCGGGGTCGATGGTCGGGAGATCGCCCTGCAAGCAGACGACGGCGTCGTGTCTGCGCTCGGGATCGAGGCTGGCGAGCGCCGCCGCGATCCGGTCCGAGCCCGAGGGGAGCGCGGGATCGGTCAGCACTGCACGGCCTCCCGCGCGTTCGACCGCCTCGGCGACCACCGCCTCGGCGCAGGCGACAACCACGGGGCCCACCGCCGCCTCGGTCCCTCGGCGCCAGACATGGACGATCATGGGCTCGCCGTGGATGTCCGCGAGCGGCTTTCCCGGAAGCCGCGTCGAGGCCATGCGGCAGGGGACGAGGACGATCGGATTTCGAGGCTTTTCACTCACGCGCGCTCAACTCCTTGCGGCGCCGAGACGATTGCGGCGTTATGCCGCACGGAAAGGGCGGCATAACGGGCAACCGAGTGCCGCTCCACCGAGGCGCATCAATCATATTTCGTTTGAGTTGTCAGCGAAAATTCGGTTTCTTCCTGTCGGCACCGGGTCCGGCCCGGCCCGCCTGGGGAAAGCCGTTCTGCTCACCGTCGAGGGATCGCTGAATGTCGTCGATCGAGATCAATAAGGTCGTGGCCTCGGTGCTGCTCGCACTGATCGTCGCCTGGGCTTCGGGCTTGCTCGCGAGCAAGCTGATCGAGCCGAAATTCCCGGAGAAGGTGGCAGCGACAGTCCCAGCCGTGCCGGGCGGGACCGGCGGTGGGGAAGCGCCCGCGCCCGCCGCCGAGAAGGGTCCGGAGCCGATCGGGCCGCTGCTTGCGGCCGCGAGCACCGATACCGGAAAGACCGTCGCCAAGAAATGCGTCGCGTGCCACACCTTCGACAAGGGCGGACGCAATGGCGTCGGCCCCAATCTCTGGGGTGTCGTGGGTGACGAGGTCGCGCACGACCGCGGTGGCTACTCCTTCTCGAGCGCCCTCCAGAAAAAGGGCGGCACCTGGACGCCGGACGCCCTCAATGAGTGGCTCTTCCGGCCGCAGGCTTTCGCCAAGGGAACGAAGATGACTTTCGTCGGTCTCCCGAGCGCGAAGGAGCGCGCCGACATCATCGCCTATCTGAACTCGCTTTCGGATTCGCCGAAGCCGCTCGCAAGCCCCTGACCGCCGGAGGCGCGGGCCGCGCCCGATGAGTGCAACCATCGAGCCCGGGCTCCTCGCCTTCGCCAACGAACTCGCGGAGATCGCGGGCACGATCGCCCGCCGGTATTTCCGCAAGGGCGTCGCGGTCGACGACAAAGCCGATCGGAGCCCGGTTACCGTCGCCGACCGCGAGGCCGAGGCTGCGCTCCGAGCGGCGATCGAGCGCGCCTATCCCGCAGACGGCATTCTCGGCGAGGAGCACGGTGCGGTCCGCTTGGACGCGCGGCGCGTCTGGGTGCTCGACCCCATCGACGGCACCAAATCCTTCATCAGCGGCGTGCCGCTTTTCGGTACGCTCATCGCCCTCGTCGAGGCGGGTGAGCCTGTGCTCGGCGTCATCGATCAGCCGATCTCGCGCGAGCGATGGCTCGGCGCACGCGGTCACGCGACGACGCTCTCAGGCGCGCCGGTCCGCACCCGTTCCTGTCCCACACTCGGCGCTGCGACGCTCTACGCGACCTCGCCCGACATGTTCACGGGCGCCGAGGCCCAATCCTTCGCGCGCCTCAAATCCGCGGTGAAGCTCGCGCGCTTCGGTGCCGACTGTTACGCCTACGGCCTCCTCGCGGCGGGCTTCATCGACGTCGTTGTGGAGGCGAGCCTCAAGCCATACGACTACCTCGCGATGGTGCCGGTGATCGAAGGCGCGGGCGGACGCATCGTCGATTGGGAGGGACGGAAGCTCGGCCTAGGTTCCGGCGGGCGCATCCTCGCCTGCGGCGATCCAACGCTTCTTCCGAGCGCGCACGCTCTTCTTGCGGGCGGCTCCTAGGCGAAACCAAGCCGCTGCCGCCTCGCGACGAATTCCTTTAGAGTGGCATCATTGGGCATCGGAGCCGGAGCATGCGCGCATTCCTTCCCGTCGTTATCGCAGCGTTTGCCGCGCTCGCGCCGCTCGCGCCCGCTCACGCGCAAGGCGATACCACGATCGCGGACGGCATATCGCTCTATGGCGATCTCAAATACCGCGAGAACTTCACGCATTTCGACTACGTCAATCCCGACGCGCCAAAGGGCGGGACGATACGCCAATACACCGTCGGCACCAGCTTCGACGGCTTCAACCCCTTCATCCTGCAGGGCGTGGCGGCCTCGGGATCGGGGTTCCTTTTCGACACGCTGACGGTGCGCTCGGAGGACGAGCCCGAATCGGCTTATGGCCTCGTCGCGGAATCGATCGAGCTCCCGAAGGACCGCAGCTGGGTGATCTATCACCTGCGCAAGGAGGCGCGCTTCAACGACGGCACGCCCATCACCGCCGACGACGTGATCTGGACCTTCGACACGCTCAAGGAGAAGGGCCACCCGCGCTTCCGTCTCTACTACGCCGACGTGCTTAAGGCGGAGAAGCTCGACGACTACACCGTAAAGTTCGTCTTCCGCAGCAACGAGAATCGCGAGCTCGCGAGCATCGTCGGCGAGATGCCCGTGCTCTCGAAGGCCTATTTCGCGACGCATCAGTTCGACCGCGCCTCGCTCGAGGCGCCGCTCGGCAGCGGCCCTTACAAGGTCGAGAGCTACGAGCCCGGCCGCTCCGTGACCTATCGGCGCGTTCCGACCTATTGGGGCGCGAACCTCGCGGTCAACAAGGGCCGCAACAACTTCGACGTGGTGCGCATCATCTACTACCGCGACCGCAGCGCCTCGCTCGAAGGCTTCAAGGCCGGCGACTACGATCTCCGTCTCGAATACACCGCGCGCGACTGGATGGAGGGCTACGACAGCCCAGCGCTCCGCGCGGGGCTCATCAAGAAGGAAGTGCTGACGCGGACGGGCGTGCGGCCGCTCCAGGCCTACGCCTTCAACACGCGGCGCGCCATTTTCAAGGATCGTCGCGTGCGCGAGGCGCTGGGCTACGCGCTCGATTTCGAGTGGACCAACAAGACGTATTTCTACGGGCTCTACGACCGCTCCACGAGCTATTTCGGCTCGTCCGAATTCGCCGCCACGGGTCTCCCCGAAGGCGAGGAACTGAAGATCCTGGAGAAGTACCGCGGAGGAATTCCCGACGAGGTCTTCACCAAGGTCTACGAGCCCCCGAAGACCGACGGCAGCGGCAACAACCGCGAGAACCTGAAAAAGGCGCTGGAGCTGTTGCAGCAGGCGGGCTGGTCGGTGAAGGACGGGAAGCTCGTCGACGCCAAGGGCCAGCCCTTCGTCTTCGAGATCCTGCTGCAGAAGGACAGCGCCTTCGAGCGGATCACGCTTCCTTTCATCCGGAATTTGGAGCGGCTCGGCATTACCGCATCGATCCGCGGGGTCGACGATGCGCAATACGTGAAACGCGTCGAGACCTTCGACTTCGACATGACGACGGTGGTGCTCGCGCAGTCGACCTCGCCCGGGAACGAGCAGCGCGAGTTTTGGACGAGCGAAGCTGCGGATACGCCGCAGAGCGAGAACTACATGGGCATCCGCGATCCCGTCATTGACGAGCTCGTGGACCGGATCATCGCCGCACCCGATCGGGCGAGCCTCGTTCCCCTGGTACGCGCGCTCGACCGCATCCTGAGCTGGGGCTACTACGTGATCCCCGAATGGTACGACGGGCATTACCGGCTCGCTTACTGGGACAAGTTCGGTAAGCCCGCCACGCTCCCGAAATACGGTCTCGGCCTCGATACTTGGTGGCTGGACCCCGCGCGTGCTGAGACACTCGAGAAGAAGCGGGCGGAGATCGGCAGATGACCGCGCCGCCGAACGGCAAGGGCTGAGCCGGAAATGCTCGCCTACATCGTTCGGCGTCTCCTTTTTGTGATCCCGACTCTGTTCGCGATCATGGTCATCAATTTCGCGGTGATCCAAGCGACGCCCGGAGGCCCCGTCGAGCAGATCATCGCGGAGCTCAGAGGCACGGCCGTGGGCGCGACCGCAAAGATCGGCGGCGGCGGCGGCGATGTCGGAGGCGGTGCCCGAGGCGACGCATCGCGCGGCACGCGCGGGCTCGAGCCCCGCATCATCGAGCAGATCCGCATCCAGTTCGGCTTCGACAAGCCGCCGCTCGAGCGCTTCGAGCGGATGATGCGCCAGTACCTCACCTTCGATTTCGGGCGCAGCTACACGCACGACCGTCCCGTGGTCGAGCTCATCGAGGAGAAGCTGCCGGTCTCGATCTCGCTGGGGCTTTGGACGACATTTCTTTCCTATCTGATCTCGATCCCGCTTGGGATCCGCAAGGCCGTGAAGGACGGCTCCCGCTTCGACGTCGCGACCAGCGCCGCGATCATTGTGGGGTATTCGATTCCCTCCTTCCTTTTCGCGATCCTGCTGGTGGTGCTCTTCGCGGGCGGCAGCTACTGGAGCCTTTTCCCGCTGCGGGGGCTCGTCTCCGAGGACTGGGCGAAGCTCGATCTCCTGCACAGGGTGCTCGACTACCTCTGGCACATCACGCTGCCGATCACGGCGCTCACCATCGGCAGCTTCGCCACCCTCACCATCCTCACGAAGAATTCCTTCCTCGAGGAGATCGGCAAGCACTATGTCGTGACCGCGCGCGCAAAGGGGCTGAGCGAGCGCCGCGTCCTTTACGGCCACGTCTTCCGGAATGCGATGCTGCTGGTGATCGCCGGATTTCCCGCGGCCTTCGTCAGCATCCTCTTCACGGGCGCGCTCCTCGTCGAGGTGATCTTCTCCCTCGACGGGCTGGGCCTCCTCGGCTACGAGGCCGCGATCAACCGCGACTACCCCATCATGTTCTCGACGCTCTACGTCTTCACTCTGGTGGGGCTGCTGCTGAAGCTCCTGAGCGATCTCACCTACACGCTGGTCGATCCGCGGATCGACTTCGGGACGCGCGGCACATGACCGCGGCGACCGCGACGCGCCCCAGCGAGGACCGTTTCCTGGGATTGAGGATCACGCCGCTCGATCGCCGCCGCCTCGAGATCTTTCGCTCGCATCGGCGCGGCTATTGGTCGCTCTGGATTTTCCTCGCCTGCTTCGCAGTGAGCCTCTTCTCCGAATTCATCGCGAACGACCGCCCCCTGCTCGTCTCCTATAAGGGCGAGCTCTATTACCCGATCTTTCACGACTACCCCGAGACGACCTTCGGCGGATTCTTCCCCACCGACACGCATTACCGCGATCCCGAGGTCGCCGACGAAATCCGCTCCAAAGGCTGGATGCTCTTCCCGCTGATCCCCTTCAGCTACGACACCATCAACAAGGAGCTCACCGGCACCGCACCCTCGCCCCCCTCGGCGACGAACTGGCTTGGCACCGACGACGTCGGGCGCGATGTGCTTGCGCGGCTACTTTACGGCTTTCGCATCTCCGTCCTCTTCGCGCTGGTGCTGACCCTCCTCTCCTCCGCGATCGGCGTCGCGGCAGGTGCGGTGCAGGGCTATTTCGGCGGGCTCACCGACCTGCTCTTCCAGCGCTTCATCGAGATCTGGTCGGGGCTTCCTGTCCTCTACATGCTGATCATCCTCTCGAGCATCGTGCAGCCGAATTTCTGGTGGCTGCTCGGGCTGATGCTGCTCTTCTCCTGGATGAGCCTCGTCGATCTCGTGCGTGCGGAATTCCTGCGCGCCAGGAATTTCGACTACGTCCGCGCGGCGCGCGCCCTCGGCGTCGGTAATTTCACGATCATCGTGCGCCACGTTCTCCCCAACGCGATGGTCGCGACCGTGACCTTCATGCCTTTCCTTTTGAGCGGCGCCGTCACGGTGCTGACTTCCCTCGATTTCCTGGGCTTCGGCCTTCCCGTGGGTTCTCCATCGCTGGGCGAGCTCCTCGCACAGGCCAAGAACAACCTGCGAGCGCCGTGGCTCGGAATCACCGCGTTCCTGACACTCAGCATCATGCTGACCCTCTTGGTGTTCATCGGCGAAGCCGTCCGCGACGCGCTCGATCCCAGGAAGACGCTGAGATGATTAACCCTCAACCCCCTCCGCCCCTCCTATCCATCCGCGACCTCAGCGTCGTCTTCGAGACGCCGGGGCAGCGTGTCGAGGCGGTGAAGCGGGTCTCATTCGATCTCAATAAGGGCGAGACACTGGCACTGGTGGGCGAGAGCGGATCCGGGAAATCGGTGACGGCGCTCTCGGTGCTACAGCTTCTGCCCTATCCGACAGCGTGGCACGGGAAGGAGAGTTGGATCGCCTTCGAGGGGCGCGACCTCATCGGCGCGCCGCCGGGCCTGCTGCAGCAAATCCGCGGCGACCGCATCGCCATGGTGTTCCAGGAGCCGATGACTTCGCTCAATCCGCTCCACACCGTCGAGAAGCAGATCGCGGAGACGCTCTACCTGCACAAGAGCATGCGCGGCATGGCCGCGCGCGCGCGGGTTATCGAGCTGCTGCATCTCGTCGGCCTCCCCGATGCGGAATCGCGGCTCGGAGCCTATCCTCACCAGCTCTCCGGCGGACAGCGTCAGCGCATCATGATCGCGATGGCGCTCGCGAACGAGCCCGACATCCTGATCGCGGACGAGCCCACCACCGCTCTCGACGTGACGATCCAAGCGCAGATCCTGAAGCTGCTGAAGGAGCTGCAGCAGCGCTTCGGCATGGCGTTGCTCCTCATCACGCACGACCTCAACATCGTGCGCCGCGTCGCCGACCGCGTCGCCGTCATGACCAAGGGCGAAATCGTCGAGGCGGGCTCCGCCGCCGAGGTTTTCGCCAATCCGAAGCACGAGTATACGCGGCATCTCCTCGCGGCCGAGCCCAAGGGCGAACCCGTGCACCACGACCCGCCCCCGCCGGTGCTGCTGGAGGCACAGGATTTCAAGGTCTGGTTCCCGATCCGCACTGGCGTCTTCCGCCGCGTCACTGGGCACGTGAAGGCAGTTGACGGCATCGATGTCATGGTGCGCGCGGGCGAGACGCTCGGCGTCGTCGGCGAGTCCGGCTCCGGCAAGACCACACTGGGCCTCGGCCTATTGCGTCTCCTGGAGAGCGAGGGCCCGATCGAGTACGACGGCAAGCGCCTCGACGAGCTGGGCTCACGCGCGATGCGGCCGCTGCGGCGCGAGCTGCAGATCGTGTTCCAGGATCCCTTCTCGAGCCTCTCGCCGCGGCTCTCGATCGCGCAGATCGTCGAGGAGGGGCTCCGCGTGCACGGGATCGGCGCGAGCCCCGAGGAGCGCCGCAGCCTCATCGAGGCGGCGCTCCGCAACGTCGATCTCGACCCCGACACGGCCGACCGCTACCCGCACGAATTCTCCGGCGGCCAGCGCCAGCGCGTGGCAATCGCTCGGGCGCTGGTGCTAAAGCCCCGGTTTCTTGTGCTCGACGAGCCGACCTCCGCGCTCGACATGTCCGTGCAGGCGCAGATCGTCGATCTCCTGCGCCGGCTGCAGCAGGAGCACGATCTAACTTATCTCTTCATCAGCCACGACCTCCGCGTCGTCCGCGCGCTCGCGAGCGAGGTGCTCGTGATGAAGGACGGCAAGGTCGTGGAATCCGGCGCCGCCGCCGATATTTTCGACCGGCCGCGCCATCCCTATACGCGCGCCCTCATGGCCGCCGCCTTCGAGCTCCACGCGGAGGAAAGCGGCATCGTCAGGACCTGAACCGTCCATCGTTGCGCGGCACCAGGGCTGGCCGCTAGAGTGCCGCATGATCCTCTTGTTCCGCTCCAGCTTGAATTCCGCCGCCCTCTGGCGCTCGGAGCTCCATAAGTATCTTCCCGATCTGGAGCTGCGAGTCTTTCCGGAGGTGGGCAATCCCGCGGAAATCGACGCGGCACTCGTTTGGAAGCCGCAGCACGGGCTCCTCGCGTCGCTCCCAAACCTGAAGCTCGTGATCTCGCTGGGTGCAGGCGTCGATCATCTCTTCCTTGATCCGACCCTGCCGCGCCACGTGCCGATTGCCCGGCTCATCGATCCCTACATGACGGAGGCGATGAGCGAGTATGTGCTGACACAAGTGCTCCGCCTCCACCGCCGCGACCTCGATTACCGCGCGCAGCAGGGCGAGCGCGCCTGGCTGGAACTGCCGCAGCCGAATGCCTCCGCGCGCCGCGTGGGCGTCCTGGGGCTGGGAGAACTCGGCGCCGACGCCGCGCGCAAGCTATCCGTGCTGGGCTTCGCGGTCGCGGGCTGGAGCCGGCGCGAGCGGCGCATCCCCGGCATCGAGAGCTTCTCGGGGCCCGATGGCCTGCTCGCCCTCGCGCGCCGCAGCGACATCCTCGTGTGCCTCCTGCCGTTGACGCCCGAAACCGAAGGCATTTTCAACGCCGCGCTCTTCGCGGCGATGCCGAAGGGGGCGATGATCGTCAATGCCGCACGGGGAGCGCATCTCGTGGAAGCGGATCTATTGGCGGCACTCGAGGCCGGCCAGCTTTCGGCGG
>Ga0335081_10018047_pt1 | contig 11412 bp, 8 predicted proteins | sample Lox_Sample_35_FD_206713 | JGI IMG/M metagenome (GOLD analysis project Ga0335081, IMG submission 206713) | Soil microbial communities from Loxahatchee National Wildlife Refuge, Florida, United States - Lox_Sample_3.5 | ecosystem: Environmental > Terrestrial > Soil > Wetlands | place: USA: Florida... | reverse complement strand
AAGGGAAGGAGCGCGCCGTGGGCGTATTCGCGGTCGACCAGGGGTTGCGCCGCCGACTGCAGCAGCGGCAATTCGGCATGCCCAGCGCCGGTAATGACGACGCTGTGAACGATAATGCTCACCCCCGAGACGGAGTAGTAAAACGACTCGACCTGCAGCTTGGCGTCGTTGCTCTTCAGATAGTCCACATGACCGGGGATGGCGTTTTCCACCAGCAACGACTGCAGAACATCGGAGACTTCATCGGCAAGACGGCCCGTGACCGGCAATTCGCCATCAAATAAGGGAACGCGCGCATGTACCTTCTGGAGCAACTCTGGACCGGGAAACCAGACGAAATCTACCAAGTGCACTGGAACGAATTTGGCGGCGTCGGCGAGTTGGAAATGCAGCTTCGTGCCCTCCGGGGAATAGGAATATGTGTAGGAGACATCGGTGAAGGCCCCGCTTTCGCCCAGTTCGCGGGCGGCGCGATGGAAATCGTCGTCGCCGACTGAGGTTCCCAACAGCAGCCCGCTGGCCGCGGCGATTTCCTGCTGCGTGAAACGCTTGCTGCCGCTGGCGGTGATCTCGATGAGCTTGTACGAGGAAGCCGGCATGAGTTGAGCGGAGGACTGGCCCCAGGCTTGTGGCAGCGCTTGCAAAACGCACAGTGCCGCCGGGAAGATAAGGCAGACCAGGAGTTTTGAGCAGTGCGTCCTCATTTACTTAAAACTGGAAGCCAGCAGATCGCTGGACTTGTGCTTGACTGCAATATCGATGAAGGCCAAGGCCGCGCGGCTCAGCGCTTTGTCTTTGCGGAAAACCAGTGCCAGGTCCCGGCGAATCTGGGCATCGCTCATGCGAATGGCGGCCAGGACGCCGGCCTGCACGTCCTCCTGCACGTTGGACCGAGCGATAAAACCCACACCCACATCGGCCGCAACGAAGCGCTTGAGAAGCTCACTGGAATCAAGCTCCATGGCGTAGGCCGGTTTGAGGCGCCGCTCGTGGAAAAGCTCTTCCAGGGCGTCGCGAGTGTGCCCGGCCTTGGGGACGACCAGCGGATACCGCGCCACTTCTGCGATCGAAACTGATTTCATCCTGCCCAGCGGATGGCGAGGCGGCACGATGACGATCAATTCATCTCGATGGATAAGCACTACCGTGAGACGGTTGTCTCCCACGGGCAGTGAGACCACGCCGAAATCGACCGAGTTGTCGATGATGGAGTCAAGAATACTGGCGTAGTCAGCCCGTTTGATGTTCACAGACACATCGGGATACTGCTTCTTAAAATCGGCGAAGACTTCGGGCAGAATGTGGAGGCAGGTGCCTTCGTTGGCGCCCACAATCAATTCGCCGCGCGGGACCCTCTCCATCTCGGCCAGCGAAGTAAGCATGGCCTTACGCGCGTTCAGCGTTTCCTCCACATATTTCTGAAACGCCTTGCCTGCAGCGGTGAGCGAAACCTTGCCGCCGGAGCGGTCAAACAGTTTGGCGCCGACTTCCTCCTCCAGGCCGCGAATCTGCGAAGAGATAGCGGGCTGGGTGCGGAAACGCTTTTCCGCCGCCCGCGAAAAGGAGGCGTGCCGCGCCACCTGGAGAAACGTTTCGAGCTGATCAAAGTCCATAAGGACGGCGGCCAGCCGGCGGTCAGGGTCCCGCGAGAGTGACTGGCGCACGGACAACTCCAGTATAAGGTCGCCTTATTGCCACGATAAAAACTATCGAATTGCCAGCCTTGGCAGTCGCCGGTTACACTCGTGCGTTTTGCGGCGCGACCGATTGTAGCAGGACGTACGCAATCGTCCGTCCCAACCATCTGCTCGCCGTTCTTTCCTCAAGGAGTCGTTCATGGCTGATGGCAAGACAGTTCTCGAGTTCGCCAGCAAGCACGACATCAAGATTCTCGACTTGCGCTTCACCGATCTGCCCGGATTGTGGCACCACGTTTCATTTCCTATCAATCAGCTGACCGAGGCGTCGTTGGAGGAAGGTTTCGGCATGGACGGGTCGTCAATCCGGGGGTGGGCGGCGATCCACGAGAGTGACATGCTGCTCATCCCAGATCCGGACTGTCATTTCCTTGATCCCTTTACCGAGACCCCGACACTGGTCATGGTATGCGATGTGGTGGATCCGCTGACCAAGCAGCGCTACGATCGCGATCCCCGCCACATCGCCAAGAAAGCGGAAGCCTACCTGAGCTCGACCGGCATCGCGGACACCGCGTATTTTGGGGCGGAAGCGGAATTCTTCATCTTCGACAATGTACGCTTCGATCAGCGGGAGCAATACGGCTTCTACTTCATCGATGCGGAGGAAGGCCGCTGGAATTCAGGGCGGAAGGAAAACAATCTGGGTTACCGCCCGCGCTACAGAGAAGGCTATTTTCCGGTGCCCCCTACCGACCATTATCAGGATTTGCGCTCCGAAATGGTGCTGGTCATGCAGGCCTGCGGCATGGAAGTCGAGTGCCACCATCATGAGGTTGCTACAGGGGGGCAGACGGAGATCGATTTGAAGTTCGATTCCCTGGTACGCTCGGCCGACAAAATGCTGCTATATAAGTACATCGTCAAGAACGTCGCCAACCAGTACGGCAAAACGGTCACGTTCATGCCGAAGCCGCTTTTCGGCGACAACGGCAGCGGCTTGCACACACATCAGTCGTTGTGGAAAGAGGGTAACCCGCTATTTGCCGGCGAGGGATATGCCGGCATGTCACAGTTAGCGTTGTGGTATATCGGCGGGCTTATCAAGCATGGCCCGGCCCTTTCGGCGATTATCGCACCCACCACGAATTCCTATAAACGGCTGGTGCCAGGTTTTGAAGCGCCGGTCAATCTCGCCTACTCAAGACGGAACCGCTCGGCGGCGTGCCGTATTCCGATGTATTCGCTCTCGCCCAAGGCTAAGCGGGTAGAGTTCCGTCCGCCCGACCCGAGCTGCAATCCTTATATGGCGTTTGCCGCCATGATGATGGCCGGCCTGGACGGCATCGAGAACCGGATGGATCCAGGCCATCCCATGGACAAAGACATCTACGAACTGGATCCGGAAGAGCTGGCGGGCATACCCTCGATGCCGGGCTCACTGGAAGACGCGTTGGAAGCCCTGCAGCGCGACCACGCCTTCCTGTTGAAAGGTGACGTTTTTACCGAGGAATTACTCCGTACCTACGTCCACTACAAACGCTCGAAGGAAGTCGATGCCGTGCGGCTGAGGCCGCATCCCTATGAGTTTGCCCTTTATTACGATATCTGAGAGGTAGCGTTCGATCGGGCCAACCGATCCATGGCCGGTTGTGTTGCCTCGTAAGAGCGGGAAGTGGAAGTGCGAGCAGATTCAGGCGAGAAATTTAAACTGCTTGTCTTTTCGATGCGGGGATATCAAATCGCCGGACTGGCATTCGCCTGCTTGACCGGCTGCTTTACGATTCGCTCCATCAATTTGAGGGTTCTGGTGGAATCCGACGATTGGGGGGCCGACTCAGTGGCCGCGACGAGACCCTGCTCGATGGCGCACAGCGCTGAGGTGGAGTGCTCCAAGACCTCCAGCAAGTATTTTTGCGCGATGGGGCGGTCGGCTGGGTGGATCAGTTCCCACCAGCGGCGAACAGACTCCTGAATCTCAGCCTCGGTTTTCTCACCTACCACGAGGGTATCTACCAATCGGTAAACCTTGCTCTTAATAGCCTGGTACGAGACGGAAATTTCCTGGGGCATAGGGGTCCTGGATTTACTGCGTGCGTTACGATGCAATCCTGCCGCCAAACTGTAGGTGCCGCCGCTACAAGCTCTTGCGGTCAATCCACGGTGCTGGAGCGATTTTACGAATGCCGTAAATCGGGATTTTAAATATGGATTCTGGAAGGACCGAAGCAAGAGACGCCCGAGCGGGGAGGCGCGCGTTACAATAGCCCGCTTCAGAATCCGGAAGAGCATGCTTTGGAGGGCCAATGAGGAAACTGTTGTGGATTTCAACAGTGATTGCGTTGACTTCGATCTTTGCCAGTGCGCAGAATCCGCCTCAACCTGCGCTTGCCGGCGCAAGCGGCGCCGACGAGCGACTGTTCTTTCCCCGTGACATGTTCTGGGGATGGGCGCAATTTGATCTATCGCCGCCGCATAACGAAATTGATCCCAACATCTGCGCCGGTAACGCCGGACAATACGGCGGGGTCAATGCCCCCTGCAGCATGTTCGCGCGTTACATGATCTCCGGAATGCTGGAAGTGCGCCCGTTTGGCCGCGGCGCTCTCCGCCGCTTCATGGTATTTGGAGCGCCGGCTTTTCTGTTTGGCAGAAACGTGCCGCAGATGCTCTACACATGGTCCTGGGATGCCATCGGCATCGAACACTCGTGGGGCGCGGGAATCTATCTCGGCAAAGGATTCGAGTTTCGCGTCACCCAGCATTTTCTATTTGACCGGCTGGGCGCCCGCGACACAAACCTCGGTCCCGCGGACCAGGGCAACAACGGCCCGTGGGGACGTTACATGGCGCTGGGAGTTCGCAAGACTTTCGGAACGAGGAGGTGGTGAGAGTTTAGGCCTCCACACGAACTGAAGAGAAATTTACCAAGATTTTACTTTGTCGTAACCCATTCGCGAGACTTACGGTCCATCATTACCCGCCCGGCTGTTGGTCCAAACTGCAGAGGTACGCCATGACGTCGCATCGAGGTGGTTTGCTTGTTCGTTCTTTGCTGTTACTGGTTCTGGGTGTTGCTGGGGCGAGAGCCGCCTGGCCGCAGTCCGTGACGACATACCACTACGACAACAACCGGACGGGATGGAACCCGCACGAGACAGTGCTGACCCCGGCGAACGTCAACAGTTCCTCGTTTGGGTTGCTTTACTCCGCAACCCTGGATGACCAGGTCGATGCTCAGCCCCTTTACATGCCGGGCGTGAAAATCACTTCAGGGCAGTATCAAGGGGCGCATGATGTCATCTACGTGGCGTCCGAGAACAACACCATCTACGCAATCGACGCAGAAAGTGGAACGATATTGTTGAGCCCAAACTTCGGGACGCCAATTTCATATCCTCTTGGCTGCAACAACAACGGCCCGAATGTCGGCATCAACTCCACGCCCGTGATTGACCCCAGCTCGAACACCCTGTACGTCATGGTGTACGCGCAGCAGAACGGCACGCCGGCCTATATGCTCCACGCACTGGATCTTGGCAGCCTGATGGATAAGGTCACGCCGCAACTGGTGACCGCTTCTCACACGCTCAGCGACCACAGTACCTTTAATTTCAACGCAACGTATCAGCGGCAACGCCCCGGCCTGTTGCTGGCGAACGGCAATATCTATGCCGGATTCGGTAGTTTTTGCGATCTTAATGCCAACCTTTCCCGGGGATGGCTTCTGGGCTGGCAAACGGGAACACTCACTCCGCTGGCGTCGAATCACCTTTTCGACACGCAGGCCAGCTCGCCTGATAGTTTTTTCCTCTCGGCGATCTGGATGTCTGGGTACGGCCCGTCCACCGACGATTCGGGCAATATTTTGGTCGTCACCGGTAATTCCGACCCCTCCGGAACCACCTACGACGGCGCGACCAATGTGCAGGAAAGCGTAGTCAAGGTTTCGCCGGACTTGTCCACAGTCATCGATCTGTTCACCCCTTCGGATTGGTCAGAATTGGATCAGGATGATGCAGATTTCGGTTCTGGAGGTGTGCTCGTTATGCCCGATCAGCCGGGCTCGGATCCACACTTGGCCGTGGCCGCTGGGAAGGAAGGCTCGATGTTCTTCATGAATGAAGATGACCTGGGGGGATATTCCAGCGAGCAGAATAATGTCCTGGGTACGTATTCGATCGGCGGTTGCTGGTGTGGGCCGTCGTACTTTGAAGATCCCACCGATTCCACCGCCCGTGTGGTGAGCAGCGGCGGATCGAACGTCGACGTGTGGAAGTTGCAAACCTCATCTCCGACCTCATTAAGTCTGGTTGGCCAGTCGGCATCCATTGGAGGCGGACAGGACCCAGGTTTCTTTACCAGCGTTTCCTCCAACGGCACGAGTCACCCGATCATCTGGGCATTGTCGCGGCCGGAATCCAGCAGCAGCCCTGCCATCTTCCTCTATGCTTTCGATCCAGATTCTGGCATGCAGATGAAAACCCTCTTCAGCGCGAAGGCTGGATCGTGGCCCAACATAAATGGCAATGCAAACCTGGTTCCGGTGGTAGCGAACGGCAGAGTCTTTGTGGCAAGTCATGACACGCTGGAGGTCTTCGGCCTGGAACCCAACGGCACGACGACGGCGCTGAGCTCGAGTGCGAATCCGGCGAATTACGGCCAGTCAGTGACGCTGACGGCACAAGTCACGCCCAGCGGCTCCACAACTCCCACGGGGACGGTAACCTTCAAGAATGGAACCATGGCCATAGGAACCGAGAACCTGAACGGAAGTGGCATCGCGACCCTGACAAAAACCAATCTTCCGGTAGGCTCTGCCTCTCTGACCGCCTCCTACAACGGAGACGGGCTCAACGGCAAAAGTACATCGCCAGTTCTGACGGAAGTGGTCCAGCAGGCACAAGTCGCCATGTCCTTGACTTCCACACCAAATCCCGCGCCGGCGGGAAAGTTGGTGAAATTCACAGCTACGTTTACCAGCAACGGCGGGCTGCCAAAGGGCAAAGTAACGTTCAGTTATAACGGCACCGCCCTGGGTTCGTCGGGCATTGGGGGCACCGGGGAGGCCATATTTTCGACCAGCACTTTACCCGCAGGCTCGGACGTAATTGCCGCAACGTATCCAGCTAGCACCGACTATTCAGCAGCCACTGCTTCGCTCACGCAGGTGGTCAACGCCACGACCACGACGCTCAGTTCGAGTCTGAATCCGTCCAACTACGGCCAGTCGGTCACGTTGACTGCGCAGCTGACTACGACCGGCTCGACGACGCCGACGGGTAAAGTCTGGTTCAAGAATGGAACGATGTCTCTGGGAATGGGGACGTTGAACGGAAGCGGCGTTGCGACTCTGACGAAAACCAATTTGCCGGTAGGCTCGAACTCGCTGACTGCTACCTATGAGGGAGACGCGCTAAATGGGAAAAGTACATCTTCAGTTCTGACGCAGGTAGTGAATCAGGCCCAGGTAAGCATGTCGCTGGTCGCGGCGCCGAATCCGGCTGCCGCGGGCAAGCCTGTAAGATTTACGGCAAAGTTCACGAGCAACGGCAAGCTGCCCGTCGGGACAGTGACTTTCAGTTATAACGGGATGACGTTGGGCACCGCGAACATCGGAGGCTCCGGAGAGGCCATCGTTTCGACGTCGGCGCTGCCGCCGGGTTCCGACTTGGTGACGGCAACGTACCCAGAGAGCACGGATTACTCCGCGGCGACATCATCGGTAACCGAAACCATCGATTGATGGCACGGTGCGCATCCTGACCTGCACGAATGAGGTATTTGCCAGAAACGAGTGGTGGAGGCGGCGGGAGTCGAACCCGCGTCCGAAAATGTTACTGGTCAAGAGCCTACATGCGTAGTCGCGTTCCTGCCCTGAGCGTTACCTCAGGACGTTCGCGCCTGCGGCTCAGAACGGACAAGAAACCGCAGTCGCTAGCCTGTAGTCTTAGCCTCCCAGCCCAGACGTAGCTGGAAGGAGCAGCCCGCTGTGCGACGTCCTTACCGCAGCCCACGGGCGAAGCCGCGGAGGACGGCTACTTAACTAATTAAGCAGCGTATGCCATCTGTTGATTGGCAATTATCATTTTGCACGCGATTACGGGTGTGTGCACCCCGGCATGCCTCTTGGCCGCAAGCATCTCCGTCGAAACCGTGACGCCCCCACTGGTGGGATCGACCTGCTCAAAGATCTGCTTCCAGCCTAGGATTTGACTGGCTGGAAGTCAACATGACGTTAGATGACAACGTTCCAAGCGGCGCTTCCGGATCTAGCGCTGTCGGCTTTCTTTGTGCGATACCGGAACCATAATCTCAGGCATTGGTCATAATATGTTGCATCTTGGGATGGCTTGAGGCATCTCAATGACAACCGTGGGCATGCACCTGGGATGATCCTGGATCTCCAGTACGAGGCAGAATTCTGTTCGCGCCGGCTTTGGTGTCAGGAGGATACCCGGTGAAGGCGCACTGTCTACCGTTTAGCCAAATCCCGCACACCACGGGCCTTTTCACAGATTTCCTCGCCTATGCGCCCGCCGTCCAGCCCTTCTACCCGCGCCCGCCTCATTTTGCGGAGTGGTTCGAGAGGGAAGCGGAGGCCATCGATTACAATGCGGCCCGCCGGGGACTGGTGAGCGCGATTCTGGAACGCCAGAACAAATCGTTCGGTTCCAGGGCCGAAACCCTGGCGAACATCGCGCGTCTGCGCGCTGGAGCCTATGCGCTAGTGACCGGTCAGCAGGTAGGGCTGTTCGGCGGACCTGCATTCGCCCTTTACAAGGCTCTGACCGCGGTGAAGCTGGCGGAGGAAGCGACGACAGCGGGCGTGGATTGTGTCCCTGTGTTCTGGCTGGCCACTTCGGACCATGATCTGGCCGAAGTAAATCACGTTTCTATTCCGGGGCATGACGGCCTTCTGCGTGTTCTAAGCACCTCGAGTCATGGCGTCAGCAACGCTCCTGTCAGCGAAGTGCTTCTGGGAGATGAGATTCTTCCCGCGCTTGAGGAGGCCGCTGCCTTGCTGGGCGACTCGCAAGCCACTGACTTGCTTCGCGAGGCATATCGTCCGGGGCAAAATCTGGGATCGGCATTTGCGCGGCTCTATGCGCAGCTTTTCGCGGAATGGGGAGTGATTCTGCTGGACGCTTCCGATCCCGAGCTGCATCGCGTGGCTGAACCGCTGTACAGGAGAGCCATTGAAGACGCGGATGTGCTGGACGCGGCTCTGCTCAAGCGCGGCGAAGCGCTCGATCATGCCGGATACTTCCAGCAGGTGAAGGTGACTCCGTCTTCGGTCCTGCTGTTTTCGATGCGTGAAGGCGCGCGCACCGCGATTCATCACCGCGCTGGTGAGGCGGGGAAGAAAGAATTTGCGATTGGCCCAGAGCCGGGGGCGCAGACTCTTACGGAAGCAGAACTGCTGGCGCGTGTAGCGGCCCATCCCGAGCAATTCAGCCCGAATGTGCTGCTGCGGCCCGTGGTGCAGGACTATCTTCTGCCCACGCTCGCCTATACTGGTGGCGCCGCTGAGGCGGCCTACTTTGCGCAGGCGGGCGTCGTCTATGAGACCCTCCTGGGCCGTGTCACGCCCATTGTGCCGCGCTTTTCCGCCACGATCGTCGAACCGAAGACGCAGCGCTGGCTGCGGCAGTACGATTTTGCGGTTTCGGACGTGTTTCACGGCTTTGAAGCGCTGCGGCAGAATCTTGCCGCGCGGGCACTGCCGGCGGATTTGCAAACCGCTTTCGATCGTACCGGCAAGTCAATCGGGGAATGTTTTTCCACCATTCAGGAGGCGCTGGCCAAGCTTGATCCCACGCTTGTCGACGCCTGTCGCACGGCCGCGTCCAAAGCCCAATATCAACTGGAACGGTTGCGCGAACGCGCCACCGCGGCCGAACTGCGGCGCAGCGAGATCGTCGTCCGGCATGCGGAAGCGCTCAGTCACGCGCTTTATCCCGATGACGCGCTGCAGGAGCGGGGAATTGCGGGAATTTACTTTATCGCCCGCCACGGGATGGAACTTTTGCCTCAGCTTTACGAGAACCTCAGCACCGATTGCCACAACCACCAGATTCTCGAGTTGTAGCGGTAGACAAACTGCCTGTTCCTACTTTCCTTCGCTTGTCGCCAGGTAAGCTCCCAACCCGATCATGATCGCTCCGCTGACCGTTCTCTGCCTCCTGCGAAAAACTGGCGACGAGCGAATGAGCCTTCCGAGCGGTCCCGCCAGCAGGATCACGATCAAATCGGCGGATGTATTGAGAAATACGGAAAAGGATCCCAGGGCAACAAACTGAAAGAACACATGTCCCGCCTCTCGATTCACAAATTGCGGGATAAAGGACAGAAAAAACAGCGCGGTCTTGGGATTCAGGACTTCGGTGGCCACGCCCTGCCATAGAGGATTTCTGCGAGAGTTTACCGCGTCGAGGCTAACCTCTTCGATTGTGCCGGCACCTTCTTTGTGCGCATCCAGAATCATGCGCACCCCAAGAAAGCACAGATAGGCCGCTCCGATGTACTTCACAGTCGTAAAGGCTACAGCCGACCGCGCCAGGATAAGCGAAATGCCCAGCGCTGCGGCCAGCACGTGCACCATGCCTCCCAGAAACGTTCCTAACGCAGAGAGCACACCTTCGCGCTTGCCACCCGCCAGGCTGCGCGCCAGCACATAGAGCATCCCAGGTCCCGGCGCCACGGCCAGCAGTAAAGCTGCTGTAAGAAACAACGCTAGTCGTGTAAGGTTCAACATGACAGGAATTGTATCGAACCGTGCTTACTTCTCGCGGTCAAGCCACTCCTCCAACCCGGACAGCGACCCAACACGCGGCAGGTTTTGCTCACCGTAAGTCCCTGCTACATCGAAGAGCACAGCGTCCATGCCAACATTGCGCGCGCCCAGATAGTCGACAGAGTAAACGTCCCCGACATAGAGACTCTCCTCCGGACGCGCCCGCATGGTTTCAAGGGCTGCGGCGAAAATCTCGGCGTGCGGTTTTTCAAATCCCACAATGCCGGAATCCGTGATTGTCTCAAAACAATCGGCAATGCCGCAGCGTGCCAATACCTCTTCGATCTTGCCGTCGGCATTGGAGATCACGGCGATGCGATAGTTGCCCCGAATGCGGTCGAGCGCTTCTCGTGTCCCAGGAAGAATCTGATCCCAGTTGGCGGAGAGTCGCGTGTTTTCCACCAGTTCGGTGCGTATGGCACCGTTCATTTCGCCAAGGCTCTCCAATAGGTATGTGTGGAAGTTCCACCAGAACCCGTGATCGACACAGCCGCCGAGCATGCCCCGATCGAACTCTTTCTTGGTTTTACGTTCAAAAGCCTGCCATTGCTCCAGTGTGGGGCGGGACCCATTGGCCAGCGGAGCGAGAATCGCAGTTCGATTGGGAAAAAGAAGCGTATTGCCGACATCGAAAAAAATCACTCGCCGTTCTGCCATAGGAACCATCTTACTCAAGGCTCGCCACTCGTGACCGCGTAGAAAAAAACAGGTAATATCCAATATTCCGGAGGGCCTTTCCGGGAGTCCGGAAAGCAGAGCTTCTCAATGACGGTCACGCTTATCTCGCGAGTTGCACGAACGGCGGTTCCGGTCTACGCCCTCGTCCGCGCGCAGGCCGCTGTGCTGATGAGCGTGATTCTCTTGGAGCGGCGCGCTTCCAGCCGCAGCGATATCTATAACGTCCTGTGGGCCGTGGTCTTTGGCTTCGCTACCCTAAACATTCTCAGCCTGGCGGCGCGTCACTTCGAACCCAACCGC
>Ga0335081_10018045_pt1 | contig 11413 bp, 5 predicted proteins | sample Lox_Sample_35_FD_206713 | JGI IMG/M metagenome (GOLD analysis project Ga0335081, IMG submission 206713) | Soil microbial communities from Loxahatchee National Wildlife Refuge, Florida, United States - Lox_Sample_3.5 | ecosystem: Environmental > Terrestrial > Soil > Wetlands | place: USA: Florida... | reverse complement strand
TATTTGCCGTTTCGCCATGAGATCACCAACTGGCTCAAGCCGGGCGAGAACGTAATCGCGGTAGCCGTGGATTCCCGCTGGAAAGGCATTCCGCCGGATGGCAATCCGAAGGGGCCCAGCTCCGTGGACTATCTGGAACCGGGCGGCATTTTCCGTCCGGTGAGTCTTTATGTTCTGCCGCAGGCTTTTCTCAGCGACGTTTTTGCCAAACCGGTGAACGTGCTGGATTCGAGCCGGCGCGTGGAGGTGAACTGTTCGGTGGATGCCGCGGCCATCCCCGGCCAACCGGTGGCGATCCGTACCGAGCTGAGGGATGGCGCGCGCGTTTTGGCGAGCGCGCAGAAAGCCCTGAAGCTGGAGAAGAGCGGCATAGCGGAAGCGGCGCTGACGCTTTCGAACTTGGGCAACATCGCGCTGTGGGATAACGACAACCCGCGGCTATATGAGGTAGCGACCACGCTCGAAATCGCCGGCAAGGCGGTGCACGAGTACCGCGTGCGCACGGGCTTCCGCGAGGTGCGGTTCGAAACGGACGGGTTCTTCCTGAACGGCCGGCGGGTGCACCTGTTCGGTTTAAACCGGCATGAGCTGTATCCCTATGTGGGTTACGCGATGCCGCCGCGAGTAATGCGCCGCGATGCGGAAATGCTGCGGCACGATTTCCATTGCAACATCGTGCGCTCGTCCCACTATCCGCAATCGGAAGCGTTCCTCGATGCCTGCGACGAACTGGGGCTGATGGTGTGGCAGGAGCCTCCCGGCTGGGGATTTCTGGGCGACGATGCGTGGAAAGAGCAGGTGGTGGAGAATGTGCGCGACATGGTTTTGCGCGACCGCAATCACGCCTCGATCGTGATCTGGGGCGTGCGCGTAAACGAATCGCGCAACGACGTGCCTTTGTATACGCGCACCACCGAAGTTGCGAAAACGCTGGACGGCACGCGCGCCTGTTCCGGCTCGATGACCAGCGGTTCCATGCGGACCTGGCAGAAGGAGTGGCGCGAGGACGTGTTTGCGCTGGACGATTATCATGCCGAGCCCGATGGCAGCGTGGGCATCCTCGCTCCGCTTCCCGGCGTGCCCTACATGCTGGCGGAAACGGTGGGGCAGTTCAACTACAGCCAGCGCAAGGGATTCGATGCGAAGTATGTGCGCACCGCGGACGCCGCCCTGCAACAGGCGCAGGCCGTGCGGCACGCGCAGGCGCACGACCGGGCGAGGGCGTTCCCGCGATTCTGCGGCGTGATCGCCTGGTGCGCTTTCGATTACGCCAGCTTGATCAATTCCTACCACGCGGTGAAGACTCCGGGGGTGGCCGACGTTTTCCGCATTCCGAAATTGGGCGCGGCGTTTTATCAGACGCAGGTGAGCCCCAAAGTCAGGCCGGTGATCGTTCCGGCTTTCTATTGGGACGTGTCCGCGGCTCCGGGGAAGAATGCCGCCATCTTTTCGAATTGTGAACGGCTGGAGGTTTTTGTCGGTGGAAAGCGTGCGGCGGTGTTGCAGCCGGACCGCGCGGGATTCCCCCACGTCGAGTATCCTCCGTTTTTCTGCGATCTCACGGTGGTGGGGGAACTGCGCATCGACGGCTACGTGGGCGAGCGTTTGGCGCTTTCGCGCTCGTTTTCCTCCGACCCGGGTCACGACCAGTTTCTGCTGCGCGCAGACGATGAGGAACTGGTGGGGGACGGCGCCGATGCGACCAGGCTGGTGTTTCAGGTGGCAGACCGGTTTGGCGCGCCGCGTCCCTTCGCCGGGGGTGACGTGCGTTTTGAACTCGCGGGACCGGGCGAGATCGTGGGCGACAACCCGTTCCATCTGGCGGAGAGCGGCGGCGTAGGGGCGGTTTGGGTAAAGACGGCGCCACGGAGCGAGGGAAGGATTGCGGTCAGGGCGGTGCATTCGTCGCTGGGAGCGAAGGATGTGACGATCAGGGTCAGGCGGTAACGCCGGCAGTCTTGCTGCCGGCCATGCTCGCCGGCGGCAGGACCGCCAGCGCTACCCGATCCTGAAGCGGAAGCGCATGTCCTCGCCGAACCACTGCACGTAGTTTGTGCCCCAGCCATTGTTGAACAGGCTGAAATGGAATCCCTTGGCCAGGTCGGGCTGCTCGCGCGTGAAGTAGACCGGCAGTTTCTCGCCCAGCGCGACCACCGGCGCATCCAACGTTTCGATGCGCAACGCGCCCTCGGGACCCTGGTAACGAAGGCCGCTTGAAAGCGCGTGCATGGCGCGGTTGCCGCCGGTTACCACATCGAACGGCGAAACCGGGCTTCCCGATTTGTCCAGCATCCAGCCGCGCGGATCGGAAGCGATGGGCTGGAACGACAGCCAGAGCGCTTCCGGCATGCGGTTGGCGGGCTTTCCGAACCAGGAGAAGCGAACCTCGACCACCGGTTCCGCGTCCGGGAACTCGTACTCCAGGTACATCTTTGCCGGCCATGCCATCACGCCCGATTTTTCCGCCGCGGCATCGTCAATCTTAAGCTGCGCCAGGATGCGATGGCCGCTTGCATTGGACGCGTGCCGGCAATCCACCAGCGAAGGAGTCCACGTGCGGCTCTGGGCGCCGAACCGCTCGATGTTCGGTTTGCCGAAATCTTTGGGCGCCCAATCGGCTTTGCTCTTCAGATAGGCGTCGAAGAAACGGTCGTAATCGGCCTTGGAAAGCGTCTGGTAGGAGAACAAAGCCAGCGGCTGGCGGGCTGAGGCCCAATCGCGCCCGGTCTTCTTGCTGTGCAAGCGAGTGATAGCGCCGGTTTTCGCATCCAGAGCAATGGTGAAGTGTTTCGTCTCGATGGGGTCGGCGGCGGAGTGCGCCTCCATGCCGGCGGCAGAGGGCTCAGCCGCCGCCAGGACGCGCACGCGCTCGGTGGCCTGGGTACGCAGCGGCGCGGGCAGGGCTGCGATGGCATCGAACAGGTCCTGGCGCTTTTCCACCCAACTGGAGAGCACAACCTTATACTTCGGCTGATCGAGCATCCGCGCCAAATCGTGCGGAGTGTAATGGTCGAAATCCAGCCAGGTTTTGGTGTCGGTGCCCCAGGTATGCTCCACTTCCAACAGAAAGCTGGCGAGGAATTGAAGATCAGTCGGGCTGCCCGCTTCGAGCTTCCCGTTCGCGATCCACTCGCTGCGCAGCCGCGCCACCTCGCGGTAGCGGGCCACTTTGAGCGGATCGCTGGGCACGCCGTAAATCCAGGTGTCGCCGATCTCCCGGGTGAAAACGGGCAGATGGCCGCGGTACGGTTCCACTGCATTGGCGATTGAAGTAAGGTCGGATGCGCTGATGGTGGCGTTGGGAAATTGCTCGCGCAGCCTGGTATAAATCGCGTGAATCTGCTGGAGGGAATGGGGGCCGGCATTGTCGTTAGCCACTTCGATATCGATGGCCAGATCCGATCCGGGAATTTTGACCACGCCGCCGTATTCGTGCAGATGATACATGACGATGAGCGAGCGGCCGGCGGTATCCTTCCAGACGAAGATCGGCGGGACGTCCGGAGGCGTGCTCGCCGAATTGACGCCGATATCGAGAAACTTCACGCCGTGTTCCGCCAGCGGGCCGACGATGGCGCGGGTGTGGCCGGGAACGTCCGTCATCTTGGCGCCAGTGGTGGTGCGGCCGAAGCGGCGGTCGAGCGCGCGCGAAAAACCCAGCCCGCCCGCGATCAGGACAGGGTCCATGAGCTCGGTCTGCCACGTGAAAGGAATGGCGTGCCAGGCGATATCGCCCGCGGCAATGGCCTGCTCCATGCGTTGCCGCTGCGGGCTTCCGGCCTTTTCGAGGTATTGATAGGGCAGCCACGAGCCGGTGGTCCAGACGTAGCGGTCGTTGCCTTCGCGCCGCAGGGCCGCGGCGGTTTCGATGGCGCGCGGAAAATACACGTCGAAATATTTTTTTATGACATTGGCCTGCGTATCGATGAAGCCGACGTCCAGGTGGCATTTGAACATGAACAGCACGCGCTTGATAGCGGGGTCCGGAGCAGACGAATCCGGATTCTGGAAAGCGAGCGCACCGCCCGCGGCCAGCAGGTTGCCGATGAATTGACGTCGTTGCATGTTAGTCCTTAGGCCGACAGTGGGGCAGGATGGCATCCTGCGCGCCGGTTGGCAACCGGCGCTTTGGCGGGTTACCAACCCGCCGCAGGTTACCAACCTGCCCCACGAGCTTCTAATTTAGCCGACTGCGCGGGTTCATGGGACAATGAGGGTCACCACAGGGATGGCATCCGGACAGAGGGTAAGTGAAAACCTGACCGCGGCCGCCGATGAGGCGCTGGCGGTTCGCACGCGCAAGCGGGTGACGCGCCGCCTGATTCCGTTCCTGATGTTCATCTACTGGCTGGCCTATCTGGACCGTGCCAACCTGGGCGTCGCCAAGCTGCAGATGCAGAACTACCTGGGTTTCAGCGATGCGGTGATCGGGTTGGGCGCGGGCATCTTTTTTCTCGGTTATCTGCTGCTGGATATTCCCGGAAGCCTGATTGTGGAACGCTGGAGCGCCCGCAAGTGGATTGCCGGCATCATGGTGGCCTGGGGGCTGGTGGCAACGCTGATGGGTTTCGTGGGCATGCCGCTGCTGGGCGCGGCGCGCCCGGTGACGCAGTTCTACGGCCTGCGGCTGTTGTTGGGAACGGCCGAAGCGGGCTTCTTTCCGGGCGTCATCGTCTATCTTTCGCACTGGTACCGGCCGGAAGACCGCGCGCGCGCCAAAGCGTATTTCATGATCACGCAGCCGCTGGCTGTGGCCATCGGCATCCCGCTTTCCCGCTGGATTCTGGAAAACTGCGGCTGGGCGGGCCTTCCGGGCTGGCGATGGGTGTTCCTGCTGGAAGGCATCCTGCCCGTGATTTTGGGCGTAGTGACGCTCTGGTATCTGACCGACCGGCCGTACAAGGCGCGCTGGCTGCCGCCGGACGAAAAACAGTGGCTGATCGGGCAACTGCGGAGCGACGAAGCGCGCAAGAGCGCCACTCACCGGGTAAGCGTGATGGACGCTTTGCGCAATCCGCAGACCTTTCTGATGACGGCGTCCTTTTCCCTGATCGTCACCGGCAACCAGGCGCTGATCTTTTTTCTGCCCTCCATCACCGATAACATGAAGAGTATGCCGGTGGCGATCCGCACGCTGGGAGCCGGCCTGCCCTATGCGTGCAGCGCCCTTGGAATTCTGATCAACGGCATTTGGGCGCATCGGACGAACGAGTTGCGCTGGCACACGGCGGGGCCGGTGCTGGCCACGGGCGTCACGCTGGTTCTGACGGTGCTGGCCAGCGGCCACCCCTGGCTCACCATGGTGCTGTTTTGCATGGCAGGGTTTACCTGTCAGGCCTACCTGCCGGCGTTTTTTAGTTTGCCGACGAAGCTCTTGGGAAAATCGGCCGCGGCCACCGCCGTGGGGGTGATCTGCCTGGGCAACCTGGGCGGATTAGCCGGGCCATGGATTTTCGGCAAGCTGAAGACGGTCACAGGCACGTACGATGCCGGCCTGTGGGTGCTGGCCGGATGCATGCTGGCGGCCGGTGCGCTGGCCACGCAGATTCGCGTGCCGCGTGCCGCCGATGAGACGCAATCGCAATGACAGATCGAAAGAAGCCCGATGAGTTGCGGAGTTACCGCTGGTTCGGCCCGGATACGATGCGCGGTTTCAGCCATCGTTCCCGCATGATGCAGCTTGGCTACCGGCGCGAAGACTTCACCGGCAAACCGGTGATCGGAATCGTCAACACGTGGAGCGAAATCAACCCCTGCCACGCGCACCTGCGCGAGCGCGCCGACGCTGTGAAGCGCGGCGTCTGGCAGGCGGGCGGATTCCCGGTGGAAATTCCGGCCTTCTCCATCACCGAAACCTACATGAAGCCTAGCCCGATGCTCTACCGCAACCTGCTGGCCATGGACGCGGAAGAGTCGCTGCGCAGCCTGCCGTTGGATGGCGCGGTTTTGATGGGCGGGTGCGACAAGACGACACCGGGCCTGCTGATGGGCGCCATCAGCATGGATCTGCCGGCCATTTTTTTGCCCGCCGGCCCGATGCTGCGCGGCAATTGGAACGGCCAGCCGCTAGGCAGCGGCACCGACCTGTGGAAGTACTGGACCGAGCGCTGCGCCGGCGCGCTGAGCGATGAAGACTGGAATGCGATTGAAGGCGGCATCGCGCGCTCGCCCGGCTTCTGCATGACCATGGGCACGGCGGCCACCATGACCTCGGTGACCGAAGCCTTGGGGATGACGCTGCCGGGCGGGTCGTCGATTCCGGCGGCGGACTCGAACCACACACGGCTGGCGATCGAAAGCGGCCAGCGCGCGGTGGAGATGGTATGGGAGGACCAGAAGCCGTCGGACATTCTGTCCATGGCGGCTTTCGAGAACGCCATCACGGTGGATATGGCCATCGGCGGTTCCACCAACGCTATTATTCACCTGGTAGCGCTGGCGCGGCGGCGAGGGCTCGACTTGCCGCTGGATGTGTTCGACAAAATCTCACGGCGCGTTCCCGTGCTGGCGAATATTCGTCCCTCGGGCGAATTTCTGATGGAAGACTTTTACTATGCCGGCGGGTTGCGGGCGCTGATGGCGGAAATCCGCGATCTGCTGAATTTAGATTGCCGAACGGTCAATGGCAAAACAGTCGCCGAGAATCTGGAAGACGCGCAAGTCATCAATCGGGACGTGATTCGCGGCCGCGAAGCGCCGTTGATGGAGAGCGGTGGAACGGCCATTCTCTACGGCAACCTTGCGCCCGACGGCGCGGTGATCAAGGTAGCCGCGGCCGACCGGCGTTTCTGGCAGCATACCGGTCCGGCGGTGGTGTTCCGCGATTATGCCGATATGGAAGGGCGGCTCAACCGCGACGATCTGGTGGTAAACGAGAATTCAGTGCTAGTGCTGAAGAATGCCGGGCCGCAAGGCGGTCCGGGCATGCCCGAATGGGGCATGCTTCCCATTCCCAACAAGCTGCTGCGCCGCGGCGTGCGCGACATGGTGCGTGTTTCCGACGCCCGCATGAGCGGCACGGCGTACGGCACCTGCGTGCTGCACGTTTCGCCCGAGAGCTACGTGGGCGGCCCGCTGGCGCTGGTGCGCGACGGCGATCCGATTACGCTGGATATTCCGGGGCGCAAGCTGGAACTCGGGGTACCCGCAGCCGAACTCGAAAGCCGGCGGGCGCAATGGACGAAGCCTGCCGCGCAGGACCGCGGCTATCTGGCGCTATACCGCGAGCGGGTGACGCAGGCGCACCTGGGGTGCGATTTCGATTTTCTGGCGACCGAGCCGGTGCGAGAGGAACCGGCGATTTTCTAAAGCCAGAACCAACCGCATTACTGCCGAGGTTTTGGATAGGCGCCCGTGGGCGTCGTCGGATCTGTCTGGCGCGCTTTCGTTTCCGCCCAGGCCTTCTGCACCGGGTCGGGAAAAGTGGACAGCATGGCGGCGATCTTTTCTTGCATCTGGGCAATCACCTGGGGGTTCTCCGCGGCCACGTCGTAGCTTTCGTCGGGATCGTTTGCCAGATTGTATAGCTCCGGCTTGGGCAGCAGAAAACTGTGGCGGCCGCCGGGAGGAGCCGGCGTGTAGGCGGCGGTGTTGTGGCGCGCAATGTGCAATTTCCAGTTCATCCAACGCGCGCATTGCAAATCCCAGTTGTCGAAATAGAGCAGCGGCGCGCGCTCGGTGGATTCCTTGTCGCCATGGAGCAGCGGCCAGATATCGATGCCATCCAGCGGTTTCGAAGGCAATGGTGCGCCGCACAACCGGGCCACCGTGGGGAAAACGTCCATCATGGAGGCGAGCGCGTCGGAGGTGCGCCCCGCCGGAATCGTGCCCGTCCATCGGGCCACGAACGGCTCCCGCACGCCGCCTTCGTAAGTGGTGTTTTTGCGGCCGCGCAGTTTCCCCGGGCTTCCCTGGTACCACGGGCCGTTGTCGCTCGAAAACATCACCAGCGTGTTGCTGTCCAGTCCGTTCTCGTTCAGGGTTGCAAGCACTTCTCCGACGCTCCAGTCAATTTCCTCCACCACGTCGCCGTACAAGCCCTCGGCCGATTTCCCACGGAAGCGGTCGGACGCCGCCAGCGGAATGTGGGGGAACGTGTGCGGCATGTAAAGGAAGAACGGACCGCCCTTGGATGCCTCGATGAATCGCCGCGCCTCCTCGGTGTAGCGCCCGGTGAGTGTCTCCAGAGTGGCCGTCTTTTCGATCACTTCCCTGTTGCGCATGAGCACCCTGGGGGTCATGTCGTTGCTATAGGGAATGCCGAAGTAGCCATCGAAGCCGCGGCTGGTGGGAAGGTAACGCTCGGGACGGCCCAGGTGCCATTTGCCCACGCACATGGTGCGGTAGCCGGTGCCCTGCAAAGAATTCGCCAGCGTGGTCTCGTCCAGGTTGAGGCCACCGGCATCGTCAGGAAAGAGCACGCGCGGAACGCCGACACGGGTGGGATACCGGCCCGTCAACAGCGCGGCGCGCGAGGGCGAGCAGACCGGATCGGCGGAACAGAAGTTGGTGAAGCGGACGCCCTCGGACGCCATGCGGTCCAGGTTAGGCGTACGAATGCGCGAGCCGTAACAGCCGAGGTCGCCATAACCGAGGTCGTCGCAAAGGATGAAGACGATGTTGGGCGGCTTTTCGGGCGCCGCATAAGCACGGGCTGCGATTCCGGCGGCAGCTGCGGTCACAAACGTTCGTCTGGTCATCATGGCACCCGCTCGAACACAATCGCGGTGCTGTCGTAGTCGCCGCCCAGGCGCAGGTTGATGCCCTGGTTCATGAGATATGCGCCGCTGGCGGTTTCGATCTTGTCCACCAGCTTGTTATCCATGGTCTTCAGCCGATACACGGCCCGCTCGTCGAGCCCGGAGAGCCGCACGGTGGGAGGCGGATAGCCGAAGTGCTGCGCGGTTCGAAAGGCGAAGAGCACAGTCTGGCGGCCATCTTCCGCCACGTACTGGTTGGCGGAAAAGCCATCGGACCGCGGCGCGAAAAGGCGGTAGAGCCGTCCCTCCTGCACGGTCTTGCGAACCGATTTGTAGAGGTCCACCATGCGGGTGGCCAGCGCCATATCGGCGTCCGACCACTTGTTCAGATTGCCGCCGATGCCGAGCGATCCCATCATGGCCACCAGGAATCGGTACTGAAGCGGCGTCGAACGGCCGTTGAAGTTGGGTACGTCGGTCACCCAGGCCATCATGGTCTTCGGCGTGTAGGCCAAAGAGAAACCTTCCTGGATACGGAGACGGTCAAAGGCATCGGTATTGTCGGACGTCCAGACTTCATCGGTGCGGGTGAGGATGCCGAGATCGACACGCCCGCCGCCACCGGAGCAGGATTCGATTTCGAGTTTGGGGTATTTCGCCCGCAAACGATCGATGATTTCGTAAACGTTGCGCGTGTAGGCGACCCAGAGCTTGCGCTGCTCCGGCGGCGGAACTTCCGGCCAACCGGGCTCGGAGAAATTGCGGTTCATGTCCCACTTGAGGAACGCGATCTTGGGATTTTCGGCGAGCAGCTTGTCGAGCGCTCCGAAGATATAGTTCTTTACGTCTTCGCGCGCCATATTAAGGTCAAGCTGGTTGCGCGCTTCCGAACGGGGACGGTCGGGAAAGTGCATCGCCCAGTCGGGGTGCCGGCGGTAGAGGTCGCTATCGGGATTAACCATCTCCGGCTCGACCCAGATGCCGAAATCCATCCCCAGCTTGTTCACTTCCTCGATCAGCGGACCGAGGCCGTGGGGAAATTTCGCAGGGTTGACGGTCCAATCGCCCAAGCCGGCGTGGTCGTTGTTGCGTGCGCCGAACCAGCCATCGTCCATCACAAAACGTTCGACGCCCAGTTTGGCGGCTTTTTCCGCCAGTGCCTTTTGGCCCGGCTCGTCCACCGAGAATTCGGTAGCTTCCCAAGAGTTGTAGAGCACCGGCCGCAGGCGCGACGTCAGGCCGCCGGGCAAAATATAGGCGCGCTCGAAGCGGTGCATCAGGCGCGACATTTCGCCCCAGCCGCCTTCGGTAAAGCCGGCGTAAAACGGCGGCGTCTCCAGCCGTTCCCCGGCCGCCAGCGGATAGCTGAAATCGAACGGATTGAAACCGCCGGTAACGCGCACCTGCTGGTGTGAAGTCTGCTCGATGGCGAGCCGCCAGTTGCCGCTCCAGCCCAGCGCGCCGAACCAGACGCGGCCATGCCCTTCATTGGCTTGGCCGTCGTCGATAGCGAACCAAGGATTGGCCTGGTGGCTGGTGTTGCCGCGCCGGCTCTCGATGACCTTCACGCCCGGTTGGATCGGCTCCTGGTTGATCTGCCATTCGCCGGCCCATCGGCCCGAAAGATAGGTGAGGCGGTAGCCATCGCCGCGAGGCAGCGTCCACGAACCCGATTGCGAGCTTTCCACAGTCAGGCCATTGGGCGTGTGGTTGACGATGACGGCCGATTTGCGAATCATGCCCGTCTCGGGAAAAACGCGGTAGTGAAGGGTGACGGCCAAATCGTAAGCCGTGTCTTTCAGGTCGATCTCCAGATCGTCCCCGGCGATGCGATGGGTCACATATTTCAGCACCAGGTCGCGCACCCCATCGGGCAGCGTGACCTTGAGGCACGGCTCGATATAGCGGCCGCCGCCCCAACCGGGAAACTCCTGCGGCGTAGTGGTGGAACTGAGATCGAACGATGCCCATTCGGGCTGGGAGTGCGCGGCGGCGAGATCGTCGTCGCGCCACAGACGCTTGCCCCAATATATAGGCTCGAGCTCGTTGCGCTCGTTGACGCCGATCACGTAAGACACGGGACCGGCTTCCAGATGCCACAGTTTCTTGGCGGCCACATAGCGGATTTCACCGAAGGCGGCGGGAGCGAGCAGGCTCATCAAAATTGATATTACAAAGCGGCGGCGCATCAGGCTCAGAATACCAGCGTGTTCGTCCCCGCGTGAAGCGGCTCTTTCCGCCCTTCCCAGACGAAGTCGCCGGAAGTGTCCGGGGGCAGCGAAACGGTGGCGTGCAGCTTGCCATCGCGGCGGTCGAGCGAGACCGCGATCTCGCCCTTGGGATGCGGGATGGCGCCGGAAACGTGGTCGAGCTTGCCCAGGAAGGGCCGGATGAGGACGCTCTTGAACCCGGGCGCGGCGCTGTCGATACCGAGTACGGTGCGGAACAACTCGAAATTCGGGCTGGCGCCCCAGGCATGGCAGTCGGAGCGCGATGGCTCCGGAGACTCGGCCCAGGTGGTCATGCCGCGCGCAAGCTGCGCGCGCCACTCGCCCAGCATATCGAGATAGTGATCGCCCTCGCCCGCTGCGTTCAGCGCGGAGTGCAGATAGTGGCGGAAATAGATGGTGGCCTGGACAAGCGACGGGTCGGACGCGGTGCGCGCGATCAGGTCGCGGGCGGCATCGCCTTCCACCAAGCCAGCCAGCACCGCC
>Ga0335081_10018044_pt1 | contig 11413 bp, 12 predicted proteins | sample Lox_Sample_35_FD_206713 | JGI IMG/M metagenome (GOLD analysis project Ga0335081, IMG submission 206713) | Soil microbial communities from Loxahatchee National Wildlife Refuge, Florida, United States - Lox_Sample_3.5 | ecosystem: Environmental > Terrestrial > Soil > Wetlands | place: USA... | reverse complement strand
GCCGAACTCACCCCGGCGCAACTCGAAGGGGTGGTTGCGGACGCCCGGAGCGTTGGGTTCCTTCCCGATGCCCTTCCGCTCGACCGCCTTTTCTCCCGCAAACCATGACCCTGGAGCAGGAACTCGCCGCCGCACCCAGCGCCAAGCTGGCCGTGCAGAGGGTCTCGAAGACTTTCCGCACCGGCCGCGGCAGCGTGCACGCGCTCGAGCGCGTCACGCTGAATGTCAACGAAGGCGAGTTCGTCTGTCTGGTGGGCCCCAGCGGCTGTGGCAAGACCACGCTGCTCAACATCATTGCGGGACTGGAGGCGCCCGACGAGGGCGTGGTGTTGACGGACGGCGAGCCGATCCGCGGTCCCGGGCGCGACCGCATGATGATGCTGCAGCAGACGGCGCTCTTTCCCTGGCTCGACGTTTACGACAATGTGATGTTCGGGCTGAAGTTGAAGCCCGGCCTGTCGGCGGCCGAGCGCCGGGAGGTGGCGGATTATTATCTGCGCCTCGTTGGCCTCGAGCGCTTCGTGCATGCGTATATCCATGAGCTTTCCGGCGGCATGAAGCAGCGCGTGGAGCTGGCCCGGGCGCTGGCGCCCAATCCGCGGGTGCTGCTCATGGACGAGCCGTTCGCCGCTCTCGACGCGCTTACCCGCGAGCAGCTCTACGGCGACCTCCAGCGGATCTGGGGGGAGCGCCGCAAGACCATCGTGTTTGTGACCCACAACGTCCGCGAGGCGGCCTGCCTGGGCGATCGCGTGATTTTGTTTTCGCCGCACCCGGGCCGCATTCGTGAGGAATTCAAGATCCCGCTGCCGCGGCCGCGCGACATCAACAGCGTCGGCCTGGCGGAGCATGCCACGGAAATCATGCGCGCCCTAAAGGGGCACATGCGCACCACGGAGGTCCAGGAATGAAACGGATACTCACCGCTCTGGTTTTCTTCGCCGCGCTGGTCGCGGCCTGGCAAATCGTCTGCCTCGAAAAGGTCTGGTCGCCGGTGCTGGTGCCGCCACCCAAGGCGGTGGCGCTGTTCCTCTGGGACAACACCTTCAATCCGTGGCACCGCGATCTCGGGGGCGCCGTGACGCCGAACCCGAATCAGTGGCAGCTGTTCCTGGCCATCAGCATCACCCTGAAGCGGCTGCTGGCGGGCTATGTTATCGGCCTCGCAGTGGGCCTGCCGATGGGCCTGGTAACGGCGCGGTTTCGGGTGGTGCACGACACCGTCGGGGTGCTGGCGCTGGGCCTGCAGGGACTGCCGAGCGTGTGCTGGGTGCCCCTCGCGCTGCTGTGGTTCGGCCAGACCGAGGGCGCAATGCTGTTCGTCGTCGTGATGGGCACGCTGTGGTCCGTGGTCCTGGCCACCGAGGCGGGCGTGCGCAACGTGAACCCCATCTATATCCGGGCGGCCCGCACCATGGGTTCGCGCTGGCTGCACATTTGGCTGAAGGTGGTCATGCCGGCCTCCCTGCCCTTCATCGTCAGTGGTATGAAGCAGGGCTGGGCCTTCGCCTGGCGCTCCCTGATGGCCGCGGAGATTTTCGTCACCATTCTCACCGGCTTCGGTCTCGGCCAGGTGCTGCATTACGGTCGCGAGCTCAACGCCATGGACCAGGTGATCGGCATCATGGTGGTCATCGTGCTGATTGGATTGCTCGCCGACAAAGTGCTCTTTTCCCCGTGGGAGCGCTTCCTGCACCGGCGCTGGGGCACGGGTTGACGGCTGAGTGGGGCCGCGAACCCAAGCGAGAATCCGCTTTCCAGCTTCCCGATTGAAAAGATAGGTATCTCGGTTAACATAATCATCTCAAACCTTAATCCTCCGTCCCATGGCCAAGATATACGATTCCATCGTCGACACGATCGGCAACACGCCGCTCGTCCGTCTCCACCGCACCGCTAAGGCTCACGGCGCCGTCGCCGACGTCCTGCTCAAACTCGAGTTCTTCAATCCGCTCGGCAGCGTGAAGGACCGCATCGGCGCTGCCATGATTGACGACGCGTTGAAGGCCGGCCGCATCAACAAGGACACTGTTCTCATCGAGGCCACAAGCGGCAACACCGGTATCGCGCTGGCCTTCGTCGCCGCGGCGCGTGGCCTGCGCATTGTCCTCACCATGCCGGAGACGATGAGCATGGAGCGCCGCAAGCTGCTCAAGATTCTCGGTGCCCGCCTTGTACTGACCGAGGGTCCCAAGGGCATGAAAGGCGCCATGGCCAAGGCCGAGGAATTGCAGAAGCAGATTCCCAACAGCGTCATCCTGCAACAGTTCGCCAACCCTTCCAACCCGGAGATCCATCGCCGGACGACGGCCGAGGAGATCTGGCGCGACACCGATGGCAAGGTCGACATCATTGTCTCTGGCGTCGGTACGGGTGGCACCATCACCGGCGTCGGCGAGGTGCTGAAGCCGCGCAAGCCGGGCCTCCGGATCGTGGCGGTGGAGCCCGACGCCTCGCCGGTGCTGTCGGGCGGACAGCCCGGCCCGCACAAGCTGCAGGGCTTGGGCGCGGGATTCATTCCCGAGGTGCTCAACACAAAGATCTACGACGAGGTCATTCGCGTGAAGGAGGTCGACTCCGCGCCCATCTCGAAACAGGTCAACCAGCAGGATGGCATCCCGATCGGCATCTCCTCCGGGGCGGCCGTATGGGCGGCGCTCCAGCTCGCCAAGCGCCCGGAAAACAAGGGGAAGCAGATCGTCGCCATCGTCCCGTCGTGCAGCGAGCGCTACCTGTCCACCTGGCTCTTTGCGGATCTCAACACCGAGAGCGACTCGGTCGACGATCTGATGCAGAAGTGACGGGGCGGCCCGCCGCTGCTGCTGAAGAACCGCGGGACGTGGGTGCGACGGGACGCCGGGGCGCCGCCGGCTAGCGCGCCCGCGGCGGGTTTGAGGCTTGGTACCAGCGGTAGAAGCTGACGCCAAAGGCGATCAGCGCCACGCCCATGCCCACGATCTTCATGAGGACCCCGGCGAGCAGCTGGTCGTCGGCGGGACTGAAGTTGGCGATGATCCGCGGGGCGAATTCGTACGTGGGGTAAAGAATGTCGGTGGAAAACGTGACGAAGGCAAACACCTGCGTCATGCCGATGGCGACCAGGACCAGGTAGAGCATTTGTCCGGGGTAACTGATGGGCGGGAATTCGCGCGCGGGACTGTAGAGCGGCCACCAATAGAGCAGGGCTGTGCCAAAGAACATCAGGTGCTCGACGACGTGCACCACCTTGTCCTGCAGGGACCAGTCATAGAGCGCGGGCAGGTGCCAGACGGAAAACGTCGCGACGAAAAGGATGCCGCAGACCACCGGGCGGGTCAGCAGCCACAGCGGGCCGTGAAGGAAGCGCACGGTCGTGACCGGCCGCACCGCCCAGGCGGGCAGCCCGAGGAGGAACAGCACCGCGGCCGGATACATGAGCAGCAGATGTTGCACCATGTGGGCGCTGAGCAGAAAGCGCTCACCCACCTGGTCGAGGGGCGAACCGACCGCGAGATAGAAGAGGACGAGCGCGGCGTAGAATTTGACGGCATGCGCCCACGGAAAACGAGCCGCGTCCGCCTCCGCGGATCCTCCGGTGAGCCGCGAGCGCAGCGGCCCGGTGAGGATGGCGTAGAGCCACCCGAGGAAGATGAGGCCGCCCACGAGAAAGGGCTCGTTGTGCCAGTGCCGCCAGTCGATCATGGGAAGGGTGACACCACGGATTACACGGAAGGGCACGGTGATCCAGCTGCAAACCATGCCGCCGCCGCGGCCCAAGCGCGCGGCTAGTGGCTCCGGCCGCTCCGCGGACGAGGACCAACGCGAGCTGGGACGCCCCGCGGCCGGCCCAGCCGCGTCCGCCACTTATTCTGCGGACAGGAACGGCTCCATGCCCTTGTCGACTTCGTCGGCCGACGCCGCGACCTGATCGATCATGGCCTTGAATGACTGGGCATCCAGAGTTCGCACGCTCGAGTCACAGCGCACGAAGATGTCGCCGTCGGAGTCCAGGCCCACCTTGACGAAGTCGAGCGAGCGGTTGAATTTCAGCAATGCCTGCAAGAATGCCGGGGTCACCTGAAAATGTGACTTGGCGGCCACCGTTACGAACGTGACGAGCAGGTCGTTTTCGACCGCCAACACGATCTTGAAGTCCTTCAGGGCTGACCCGTGCCATTCGCCATACCAGACGGTGTCCGTTTTCGGCGTGAGAGTGTGGCCAGAGGTTTTGATCAGTTCCGTGATCTTGGCGGCGCTGGCGGCCGTGGCGCTCGGCTCCGCCCCCCCGGCGGGCACGGCGCCCGCGATGCCCGCGAGCGCCATCAGCGCCAGCGCAATACGTTTTCGGTTCTGATGACAAACCATGATTTGTCCTCTTTCGTTAATGTCGGATTGGGCAGCACAAGGGGCGGCCGTTGCGCGCGGATGGAATTCCGGAAGGCGCGGCAGACACGGGCGCCGCATCAGGCGTCACGGCTGGTAGGAGAGCGGGATGCTGTCCTTGACCGAGAACAGGTTGACTAGGGCGCACAGCGTGCCACCGCCCAGCACCAAGCCGATGAAAAACACGCACGTGCAGAGCGCGCGGTCCCACCGCAGGTGCATGAAGAAGAAGATCACGAACATGAATTTCACCGCGGACAGGAGCACGAGGCTCCCGATGAGCAGCGGCTTGGGAAATGGCAGGAAGATGAGGAGAAGTTCCATCCCGGTGATGACGGCGAGGATCATCGCGATCTGCACGTAGGTATGAAACCGGTTCCGGGCGTGGGCCGGGCTGGGGGTATCGGCGGGAAGGGCGAGGTCCATGGGAAAACGGATGGGATGAAGGTGCGGGAGAACGCGGGGGGGCGGGGCTTCAGCGTGCGGGCGTGACGGGGTAGACGTACTCGAGCAGGTAGACCGCGGTGAAGATGACGATCCACACGATGTCGACGAAGTGCCAGTAGAGGCCCATCGACTCCACGTCGACGGCGTTGCGCTGGTCGAAACCCTTCTTGAAAGAATAGGCGTACATCGACAGCAGCCAAAGCACGCCGACGGCCACGTGCGTGCCATGAGTGCCCGTCAGCGTAAAGAAGGTGGAGCCAAAGATGCTGTTCGTGATCGTCATGTGCTTCTCATACACGAAATGCCAGAATTCCCACACCTGGCAGCCGAGGAAGGTCAGGCCGAAGAGCGCGGTGATCAGGAGCGAGCCGCGCATGGTCTTGACCTTCCCGCGCTGGATGGCGTTCACCGCGAGCGCCATCATGAGTGACGACATCAGCAGGACGAATGTGGAAAATGAGGTGAGCTCGATGTCGAAGACCTGTGTGGCGACGGGATTGCCCGGCGGCGGATGCTGGCGGTAGACGAGATGGCTCGAGATCAGGGTGCCAAAAAACATACAGTCCGAGGCCAGAAACGCCCAGAGAAGGAGTTTCTTGTTCGGAATGCCCGTCGCGGTCGCGGGATCGTGCGGGTGGGCGAGGGCGGCAGTGGCGGCGTCGCTGCTCATCAGGAGTGTAAGGTGTAAGGCTCTGGGTCCAAGGTGTAGGCCGGGATGCGGTGTGCTCCCCGGTTCAGCGTTTCGCGTGGCTGGTGCCGGCGGCGTCGGCGCCGGATTCTTCGGGATGCACGTGGTAACCGCCCGGCCCCTCCAGCGCCCAGAGGTAAACGCCGATCAGGAGAATCCCTACACCGACGAGCGAACCCGCGAGGCTATAGTTTGCGAAGCAGAGACCCGCTGTCAGCAAACCGGCGGCGGCCAACAACGGATACCACGATTGGTCGGGCATGTGGATCCCGCCGTGCGCCGCTTCGTCCTTCGCGTGCGCGGCCTCCTCGCGGGCGGTCTCCTCCCGATGATGCTTTTCGTACCACCAGGCGTCGCGGGCATGCACGGTGGGGATGACGGCAAAGTTGTACTCGGGCGGAGGCGACGGGATGCTCCACTCCAGGGTGCGCGCATCCCACGGGTCGGCGCCGGCCCGCTCGCCATTGAAACAGCTCCAGATGACGGTGACGACGTAGATGAGAATGCCGATGCCGAGCAGGTAGGCGCCGAGCGTGGCGATGAAGTTGCCCGTGTTCCAACCCATGTCCGCATCGTACGTCCAGGTCCGCCGCGGCATGCCGTTGAGGCCAAGGAAGTGCATGGGGAAGAACGTGGCGTTGAAGCCAATGAAGATGGTCCAGAACGACAGCTTGCCCCAGAATTCAGCGACGAGCCGGCCGGAGAATTTTGGCAGCCAGTAGGGGATCGCGGCGAGCAGTGCGAAGGTGGCGCCACCGATCAGCACGTAGTGGAAATGCGCCACGACAAAATAGCTGTTGTGCTGCTGGGTGTCAGCCGGCGCGGCCGCGTGCATGATGCCGGAGAACCCGCCCATCATGAACATCCAGATGAATCCGAGGGCGAAGAGCATCGGCACGCGCATCCGCAAATGCCCGCCCCAGAGCGTGCCGATCCAGTTGAAGATCTTCACGCCCGTGGGCACCGCGATGGCCATGGTCGCAAGGGCGAACGCCGAGGTGGCCACGGTGCCCATGCCCGTGGTGAACATATGGTGGCTCCAGACGCCGAACCCGATGAAGCCGATCATCGCGCCGGAGAACACCACGATCGGATAGCCGAAGAGCGGCTTGCGCGCAAAGGTGGGCAGGATTTCCGAAATGTAGCCCATGGGCGGAAGGATGAGGATGTACACCTCGGGGTGGCCGAAGATCCAGAACAGGTGCTGCCACAGGATCGGCTGGCCGCCGTTTGAGACTTCGAAAAAGTTGGTGCCGAAGTGCCGGTCGAAGATCACCTCGACGAGCGCGATGGCGATCGAGGGCATGGCGAGGATGAGCAGGAAGCTCGTCACGAGTGTCATCCACGAAAACACCGGCAGGCGCATCATCGTCAGCCCCGGCGCGCGCAGGTTGATGATGGTGACGATGAAGTTCAGCGACGCGACGATCGACGACACGCCCAGCACCTGCAGGCCGACTGTCCAGAGGTCCGCCGAGATGTCCGGCGTGAACAGCTTCGAGGTCAGCGGCGCGTAGCCGAACCAGCCGGCTGCGGGAGCGCCGGCCTTGAGGAACCAGCCGACGTTGAGGATGATCGCGCCGGCGAGGAAGACCCACAGACTGAAGGCATTCAGGCGCGGGAACGCCACGTCGCGCGCCCCGATCTGCAGCGGCACGAGCAGGTTGAAAAAGGCCGCGTTGAGCGGCATGACCGCCAGAAAGATCATGGTCGTGCCGTGCATCGTGAAAAGCTCGCTGTAGAAGTGCGCGCTCACGAGGTGGTTGTTGGGCACGATGAGTTGCGTGCGGATCAGCAGGGCCTCGAGGCCGCCGAGCAGGAAGAAGATGGCGGCGAACGAGCCGTACAGGAGGCCGATCTTCTTGTGATCGACCGTCGTCAGCCACGCCACAAGGCCGGTCTTGGCCGTGGGACGGCGCAGCAGGGTGACCGGGCGGACGCCGGGGGGCGCCTCGGTGCCGATGAAGTTTGATCTGGCCAGGGCTTCAGCCATGAAAAGGGGAGGGTAAAGGGAGCGGGCGAGCGCCGGGGGCCGGGAACGGTCAGCGCGCGGCAGTGGTTATTTCAGGCTCTGCAGATAGGCGACCAGGGCGTCGATCTCGGCGTCGTTGAGGTGGATGAGCCGCTGGCCGGTGGCGGGATCGGTGTAGCCGCCGTTGTACATCTTGTTGCCGGGCTTGAAGTGATTGGGGTCCGCGATCCACGCGTGCATCCGCCGGGGCGTGTTCTCCAGCGCCCCCGCGGCGATCGTCGTGCGGGCCCCCACGTGGGTGAGATCGGGACCGGTGACTCCGACGCCTTCGTGGCCGCGGATGGTGTGGCAGGCAATGCAGGTCTTCTGCTGGAACAGGCGGCGGCCCTCAGCGATGAGCATCGGATTCTCATGCGTCGGATCGGGCTGCTGTTTTTGCTGCCACGCCGCGAACGGATCGGCGTCAAATGCCGGCGAGCCGGACAGGGCTCCGCCCGGCGTGGTCTGGAGTCTGGCAAAGACCGCGTGTGGCTTCGGCGTTGCCGCAGCGCCCGGCGCGACGACCCGCGCCGGCTTCTCCTGGTTGGCAAGCCACGCGGAAAACTCCGGGGCGGAGAGCGCGATCACCCGGAAACGCATGATGGCGTGGGAATCCCCGCAGAATTCCGCGCACTGGCCGTAGAAGTAGCCGGGTTCGTCGGCCTGGAGCCAGAGGTGGTTGGCCCGGTTGGGAATCATGTCCACTTTGCCCGCCAGCTTCGGCACCCAGAAACTGTGGATCACGTCCAGCGTGCGCAGATCGACGCGCACGGGCCGGCCGGCCGGGACGACTAACTCATTGCCCGTCACCAGCGGGCCGACGCCGTTGATCTGCTCCCGGGGATACTCGAACTTGAACCACCATTGCGACCCGGTCGCCGTGATCTCGTACGCGTTCGCCTTCTCGTCCTCGGGCACGTCGTAGGTGAACGAGATGTTCTTCAGCGTGGGGAACGCGATGATGACAAGGCACAGCACCGAGGCGCTGACCAGGCTGAGCTCGACGAGAGGATTGCCGTGACTCTGGGGCGGCGGCTCGGCCTGCTCGTCGGCCGCGGAGCGCGCCCTGAAGCGGAGCGTCGCATAGGCGAGCGTGGCGCCGACCGCGACGAATATGAAAGCCGTGACGTACACGGTGACCATGAACAGGTCGAGCTGCGCCCGCGCCACCGGGCCCTTGACGTGAAAGGTCGACTGCGGTCCGTCGAGCCAGCAACCGGTCAGCAGCGTGATTCCTCCGAGGGCGAAAAACACGGAGACGAGTCGGACGGGTTTCGACAGAACGGTCGGGCGACGCATGTCGGAAGGAAAAAACAGATGCGCTGTGCTGAGCTGGAGGGGCGGCGGGTTTGGTCGTCCGCGCCGCTGCTGCAACGGATAGCGCAAACTCCCTTTGTCGCAAACGGATCGACAACAAAATCCATCCGATTACGCCCGTTAATCTCACGGCGCTGCAGGATTAGGTTGGGCTTAACAGACGGCGATGGTTTGGCGGGGGCCGACCGACGGGACTATCATGCCGACGTCATGAAAAACCCGTCCGTCTTGATTCTTGTGTCGTCCGTGCTGCTTGTCGCCAGCTGCGGCAAAAAGGAGTCGGCCGAGCCGCCCGCGGTCGCCGTACCCAATGGTGGCGCCGTTTTCGCGCTCACGGCGAACGACACGATGAAATACAACCTCACCCGGCTGGAAGTCACCGCCGGCCAGGAAGTGCAATTGACCTTGACCAACCTCGGCACGCTGCCGAAGCAGTCGATGGCGCACAACTGGATCCTGCTGAAGCGGGGCTCCGACCCCGCGGCCTATGCGAACGCCGCCGTGACGCATCAGGCGCAGGATTATTTCCCGCCGGAGCTGGCCGGCGAAGTGCTCGTGCACACCCGGCTGCTCGGTCCGAAACAGAGCGACACGATCACGTTCAAGGCGCCCACGGAGCCGGGCGAGTACCCGTTCCTCTGCAGCTTCCCGGCGCATTATCTCACCGGCATGAAAGGGGTGCTCGTCGTGCGCTAGCGCGCACGACGCGATTTCAGGGCGAAGAAGGAAGATTCAAGACCCGGAGCTGGCGGCGACGCCCGCCCCCGTCCCCGTTCTTCCCTCTTGGATTTTGAATCGCCGGCGCGCCGCTAAGGCGGCGCGGCGGGCCACCACCGGTACAGAAAGAAGTAGATCAGTACGCCAGTGACCGAGACGTAGTACCACAGCGGAAAAGTCCAGCGCGCCCATCGCCGGTGCCGGTCGAAGCGCCCGCGCAACGCCAGCAGCAGGGTCGTCAGAATGAGCGGCACGATCACCAGCGCCAGCAGGACATGTGAGATCAGCATGGCGAAATAGACCGGCCGAATCCAGCCGGTGCCGCCAAAGGGGGTGCGCGCTCCCGTCTGCAGGTGATAGGCCACATAGCAGGCCAGAAACGCCACAGATACCGCGAACGCGGCCAGCATGCACGCGCGGTGAGCGGCGACCCGCCGGCGCTTGATGCAGAGGAAGCCGGCGCTGAGCAGGGCAGTCGCGGCGCCGTTCAGACCCGCATTAAGCGCGGGGAAATCGTGCAGGGTCATGAGAAAGGCCGATCGCCGAAAGTCGAATGCCGAAGTCCGAGCGTCGCGGGCATCGCCAGTAGGAGCCTGCTTGCAGGCGAAATCAACTTCCGCGTACACCAGTCCGCGATCGCTTCATGTGAAGGAGGGAATCCGCTCCTGCGGGTCTCAAAACACGAGGCGGTCGATCACCAGCGCGGCCAGCAGCAGCGGCAGATAGCAGATGGAGGCGAAAAACAACCGGCGCGCCGCCGGCTCGCGTCCGTCCCGCCTTAAGAAGGCGATCGCCCGCCGGAGAAACCAAGCGCCGAGGCCGGCTGCCGCCGCCCCGTAGCCAACGCTGCCATAGCCCAGGCGCACCGGCAGGAGGGAAAGGGCCACGAGCAGCGCGGTGCACACGAACGACCACGCGGCGACCCTTCCGCCGCCGGCGTCGCGTGCCGCCAGCATCGGGAAATGGACCGCGACGTAGTCGCGCCGGTAGATCCAGGCGATCGCCATAAAATGCGGGATCTGCCAGAAGAGCAGCACGCCGAAGAGAATCCAGCCCAAGGTGGAAATTCGTCCCTCGGCCGCCGCCCAGCCGATGAGCGGCGGCAGCGCCCCCGCGACGGCGCCGATTTCGGTTGACCAGCGCGACCAGCGCTTGGCCGGCGTGTAGAGCGCCAGATAGCATACCATCGTGGCCAGCGCGAAACCGGCCGCGAGGGCGTTGGCTTTGGCGAAGAGCACCGCCAAGCCAGCCGCGCAAAAACTCCACCCCAGGACAAACGCGGAGCCCGTCGCGACCCGGCCCGAGGGGATGGGACGCATCCGGGTCCGGGTCATGCGCGCGTCCGTGTCAGCTTCCAGCCATTGATTGAGCGCCGCGACACCACCGGCGGCCAGCGCCGTGCCCAGCAAGACAAAGAACAGCGTAGTCCCGCCCCGCGCCGCACCGGCGACTCCGCCCAGGGTGGGCCGCGCCGCAAGGTAGCCCACGAGCGCGGTCAGCACCGACAGCGAGCTCAGGCGCGGCTTGGTGAGTTCCAAGTAATCGGCGAAGCGGGCGCGCGACGCCGTTTCCGCCAGCAAGCCGGATCGTGCGGCCGATTCGTACGCGGGATGGAGTCCGGAGTTCATGCGTGAATCGGGAGGCGCCGCACCGCCGGGCCGGTGCGCGCCGCCGGGGCGCGGCGGGGACAGGCGGCCTCCAAATCATCCCGATGCAGCGTCAAGGTCAGGAGGAACGTCGTGGCCAGCGTCAGCGCCCCAACGAGCACGTGCGCGGTGGTGAAATAGGCGTTGCGTCCGCTCCAGATGACGAGCGCGCCGAGGGCGACCTGCGCCACCAGCAGTCCCAACATCAGGGCGGCCAGGCCCCTT
>Ga0335081_10018043_pt1 | contig 11414 bp, 8 predicted proteins | sample Lox_Sample_35_FD_206713 | JGI IMG/M metagenome (GOLD analysis project Ga0335081, IMG submission 206713) | Soil microbial communities from Loxahatchee National Wildlife Refuge, Florida, United States - Lox_Sample_3.5 | ecosystem: Environmental > Terrestrial > Soil > Wetlands | place: USA: Florida... | reverse complement strand
CTCCCTAGTGGAAGTCCCGCGACCGCACGTGGCTCGCGAGCGCCTCCTGCAGGCTGTAGAAGCGATCGCCCTTCACGCTGGTGACGCCGTCGAACTTCTCCAGGCGGCCTTCGACGACGAGCAGCGCGCTGGCGAGGATGGGCAGCCGGTTCTGCTCGAAGGTGGGCGGGTCGATGACGATGTTGGAGATGCCGGTCTCGTCCTCGAGCGAGAGGAAGACGAACCCCTTGGCGGTGCCCGGCCGCTGGCGGACGATGCAGAGGCCGCCGGTGCGGACGCGGCTGCCGCGCTTCAAGTGCGGCAGCTCGGCGGCGGCGTGGATCTTCAGCTTGCGCAGCTTGTCGCGCTCGAGCGCGACCGGGTGCGGGCCGACGGTCATGCCGGTGCCGCGCAGGTCGGCGGCGATGCGGTCGCGGAGGTCCATCTCCGGCAAAGGAGAGGTCGCACGGCCGAGCAGTCCATCCACTCGTGGATTGTTGTTCTTTGATTCCCGCGCCGCTTCCGCGGCGCTCCCCACCCCCACTCCCCCGCACGCTGCCGCAGGTGCGGAAGTCCCCTCGCCCCCGAGTGGGGCGAGGGGCTCCCGCTGCCCAGGCGCGTCGTCTTCTTTCGGCTCGACGCGCGCGAACAGCCCCGGCCCGCGCCGCGACGCCGCCTCCGCCTGCCACAGCGCCGCCCGCCGCGTCGGCAACGGCCCGCCCGGCCGCGCCGGGATCGATGCGAGCGCGCCGATCTCCGCCAGGGCCGACAGCTCGTCGCGCCGCAGCGGCACGCGCGCGGCGAGGTCGGCGATGCTGGCGAACGCCGCCTTTTCGCGCTCGCGCACCAGCTCGTGCCCCATCTTCTCGCGCAGCCCGCGCGCGTAGCGAAGCCCGAGCCGCAGCGCGAGCTCCTCTTCCGGCCCGTCGCGTTCGAGCGTGCAGAGCCACCCGCTGCGGGCCGCGTCGATGGGCCGCACCCGCACGCCGCGCCGCTGCGCGTCCTTGACCAGGGTGGCCGGACTATAGAAACCCATCGGCCAGCAATTGAGCATCGCCGTATAGAACGCGTGCGGGTGATGAACCTTGAGATATGCGCTTGCATAGACGAGCAACGCAAACGACGCCGCGTGGCTTTCGGGAAAGCCATACAATGCAAACGAGGTGATGCCCTGCACGATCTCGTCCTGCGCCTTCGGCCTGATTCCGTTGGCGGTCATTCCCGCGCGCAGCTTCTCTTCGATGCGCCTCATCCGCTCGACGCTGCGCTTGCTGCCCATCGCGCGCCGCAGCTCGTCGGCCTCGCCGCCGGTGAAATTCGCGGCCACCATCGCGATGCGCATCAACTGCTCCTGGAACAATGGAACGCCCAATGTCCGCTCCAATACCGGCTCCAATGACGGATGCGGATAAGTGACCTTTTGCCTTTTTGCGCGCCGCTCCAGGTAAGGATTCACCATTTGACCGACGATCGGGCCGGGCCGGATGATCGCCACCTCGACGACGATGTCGTAGAAGTGCGTCGGGTGCATGCGCGGCAAGGTGGCCATCTGCGCGCGCGACTCGACCTGGAAGACGCCGACGGTATCGGCTTTCTGGAGTAACTTGTAAACGCCGGGGTCGCCGGGCGGTAACTGCGCCAGATCGAGGTCGATACCTTCGTGACCTTTAATCAAAGGAATCGATTGCTCCAATACGGCCATCATCCCCAGGCCGAGCAGGTCGATCTTGATGATCCCGAGATCGGCGCAATCGTCCTTGTCCCATTGCACCACCGCGCGGCCGGGCATCGACGCCGGCTCGATCGGCGCGATCTCGTCGAGCCGGCCGCGCGCGATGATCATTCCGCCCGAGTGCTGGCCGAGGTGCCGCGGCAGGCCGGCGATCTGCTGGCACAGCTTCAGGTAAAGCTCGACGCGCCGGTCCTGCACCGCGAGGCCCGCCTCGCGCGCGCGGTTCTGCAACGAGTCGTGATCGGTGATGAACTCGAATTGCGGCAGGAGCCTGGCGAGCCGGTCCAGTTCCTCCTGGGGCAACCCCAATACCTTGCCGATTTCGCGCGAGGCCGATCGCGCGCGATAGGTGATGACGTTGGCGGTCATCGCCGTTCCCGACGCGCCATATCTTTTGTAAACGTGTTGAATGACTTTCTCGCGCTGATCGCCGCTGGGCAGGTCGAGATCGATGTCGGGCCACGCCTTGTGTCCGGTCGAATCGGTCCGCTCTTCCGAGAGAAATCGTTCGAAGAGCAGGCCCATGCCGACCGGATCGACGGCGGTGATCTCCAGCGCGTAGCAGACCGCGCTGTTCGCCGCCGAGCCGCGGCCCTGCGCGAGGATATGCTCGCTTTGGCAAAAGAGGACGATATCGTGAACGATCAAAAAGTATCCGGCGAGGCCAAGCTTCGCGATCAAGGCGAGCTCCCGCTCGAGCTGCCGGATCGCCTTCGGCCAGCGCGGGCTCGACGGGCCGCCGTAGCGCTTGCGCGCGCCGATCATCGTGCGGTGCCACAGCTCGTGGTCGAGCGAATCGTGATCGTACAGCCGCTGCGGCTCGGGCAATTGGTAGCCGAGATCGTCGAGCGTGTACGCGCAGCGCTCGGCCACCGCGCGCGTCTCGCGCACCGCCTGCGGCAGGTCGCGGAAGAGCGCGGCCAGGTCGCGCGGCGGGCGCACGTGGCTCTCGGCGTTGCGCGCCAGCCGGCGGCCGGCGTCGTCGAGCGTCGCGCCGATGCGGATGCACGTCAGCGCGTCGAAGAGCGGCTTGCCGTGCAGCGTGGCGTGGCGCACGCCGCCGCCGGCGACCAGCCTGAGGCCGCGCGCGCGGGCCGCGTCGATGCGGCGGCGGTTCTCGCGCTCCTCGGCCGGATCGAGGTGGCGCTGCACCTCGGCATACGCGCGATCGGTGCCGAGATGATCGGCGAGCACGGCCAGCTCTTGCGGCGTCCCGCAGCTCAGCGCGACCAGGCCCTGGCGGAGATCGGCGAGCTGGGCGGGCGTGACGCGGCACTCCTGCTTTCCCGCGGCGGCGTGGCCGAGCGTCAGGAGGCGGCAGAGGTTCTGGTACCCGCGCCGGTCTTCGCACAAAAGCGTGACGGCCCCGGCGCGCTCGACGTCGAGCTCCGCGCCCACCAGCGGCCGGATGCCGGCGCGGCGCGCGGCGGTGTGGAAGCGCGGGGTGCCGTAGAGGCCGCCGGCGTCGGCGACGCCGAACGTGGCGTGGCCTGCGGCGGCGGCGGCCGCGGCGAGGTCTTCGGGGAGCGAGGCGGCGCGCAGGAAGGAGAACGCCGTGCGCGCGTGGAGCTCGACGTAATCGCAAGGCGTGCCGGCGGACCCGCGTGGTCGAATGACCTCGGGCGTCTCGATCAAGTCGTCCTCGGCGTGCGGCGACAGCCGCGCCTGCGGAGCGTTCGCCGCGTCGATCGCCTTCTGAATCGGGCAGTCTTCGTGCGACTTCCGCGGATCGCCGCGCGCGATCTCGCGGCGAGCCGCTTTGCGCCGCTCTTCGCGCGATGGCCGCTTCATGGGCTTTTCGCCCCTCGCCCCACTCGGGGGCGAGGGGGCCTCGAGGACCTGCCGCAGCTTTCGGGGGGAGTGGGGGTGGGGAGTGCCCGCGCCGCAGGCGCGGGCCGGGAACCAGGAGAAAGCGCTGCCTCCCGGCTAGTCATAAATCGCTTCCACGCGCCATTCGTCGGTGCCGAGCTCGCGGGCCGCGCGCACCAGCAGGCCGCCCACCAGCTCCAGGTCGTATGCGTCGAGCGCGATCGGCTTCTCGCTCCACCATTCGGCCACCGTCCGCCATGGGCCGGCGCTCGCCACCACCCGCCCGCCGAGCGCGCCCTCGCCGATGACCAGCAGCGGCGCGCCGGACGCGTCGCAGCGCACCTCCACCGTCCGCGGCGGCCGCAGCGCGCGCGCCGACAGCGCCAGCTCACTCGATCCGGCCAGCGGCGGAAGCGACGGCGGCGGCGCGGCGAACTTCGCCGAGCCTGCCGCGAACGGCGCCCAGCGATCGGGCGCCACCGGCCGCCCCACCCGCTCCGGCCCGACCAGCGCCGACAGCCGCGCCACCGCCGCCGACAGCTGCGTCGCCGACGCGCCGCGCGGGCCGAACAGCGGCATCTGCTCCAGCACCTCGCGCACCGGCACCGCCGACAGCCGCACGGCGCGCACCCCGGCGGGCGGCGGCCGCGACTCGACCGACAGCCGCAGCAATTGCAACAAGGCCGGCGCCTCGCGCGTCGGCCCGGCCAGGTCGAGCGCGCGCTCGTCCCACGATCCGTCGGCGAGGCGCAGCTGCAGCGACAGCTCGCCGGCCATCAGCCCGCGCGCGGCGAGCCGCTGCGCGAGCCGGCCGAGCAGGCCGTTCCAGACGAAGAGCAGCGGCTCGATGGACGAGGCGTCCCACTCCAGCTCCTCGCCCTCCTCGAAGCGCTCGCCGTCGGCGCGCGGGGCCAGCGCCGATGCGTCCTCGCCGCGCGCCATGCGCGAGAGCAGCGCTGCTTCCGGGCCGAGACGCGCGGCGAGCGGGCCCGGCGGCAGCGCGGCCACCTCGCCGAGCGTGTGCAGGCCGAAGCGGCGGAGCGACTCGTGCAGCTCTTCCGGCAGCGACAGCTCGTGCAGCGGCACGCCGGCGAGGAACTCGCGCTGTCGTTCCAGCGTCACGACCTGGAAGGCGCCGCCGCCCACGCCCCACCGCGTCGCTTCCAGCGTGAGATCGACCGCTGCCGCCCGCGCCGCGAGCCGCGCCACCGACTTGCTCGACGCCAGCCCCACCGCGGCGCGAAGCCCGACGCGCTCGGCCGCCTTCACCAGCTCGCCCGCCACCGCGCGCTCGTCGCCGAAGAGCTTTTCGAGCCCGGACGCGTCGACGTACACCAGCCCCGGCGCAACCTGTTCGATTCGCGGCGAGACGCACAGCGCCGCCTCGCGCGCCGCCTGCGCCGCCGCCCGCTCGCGCTCGTCCGACGCCTGCCGCACCTGGATGCCCGGGCAGACGGCGCGCGCCTCGGCGAGCGTCTGTCCCGGCTCGACGCCGTCCGCGGCCGGAGTGCAGCCCAGCACGCGCGCGCGCCCGCCGAGCTCAGGGCCTGCCTGCACCACCGCGAGCGGCGTCGCGCAGAGCTGCGGTTCGGCCCGCAGCGCAGCGACGAGCGAAAGATCGCAGATGTGCAGGCACGCGACGCGCATCGGGAGTCACCGCAGCGGCAGCCTCAAGAGGAGCGGCGCCGACGGCGGCATCCGCTTGTGCCGCGTCACCGCGCCCACCGGCATCGTCCCGCGCAGAAAGCGCCCCGGCGCGCCTTGCCGGCCCTCCCACACCACCCGGCCGCGCTCGAGCTCCACCACTGCCGCGGCGAACGTGCCTGCCTGCGGCTCGCGCGCCAGCAGGAGGAGCGCGCCGCCGTGCTTTTCGGACCGCCGCTGCAGCCGCGCCCACGGCGAGGCCCCGCGCGGCGCCTTTCGCGAAACCTCGAAGCGCACCACCTGCACCACGCCTTTCGGCAACCGCGGCGCAGGCAGCGCGCCGGAGGAGCCGGCTTTGCCGGCGACGGGCGGAGCCCAACGGGCGGAGCATCCAACGTCGCCGAGGTCGATGGCCACCAGCGCGAAGCGCGCCTCGAGCGCGATCTCCGCCGCGCGCAGCGCGGTGACCGCGTCCTTCGGCCGCACCCAGAGCAGCCGCTCGAGATCGATGTCGGCCGGCGCAGGATCGAACGCGTCGGCCGGATCGATGAGCGCGCACAGCTCGCCCGCGCGGGTCGCCGCCGCGAGCGCCGCGCGCAAAAGCGCGGTGCCGCCCGCGCCCGGCGGGCCGACCAGCTCGTGCAGCTGGCCGCGCATCCAGCCGCCGCCGAGCGCCGCATCGAGCGCCCCGACGCCGCTCGGCAGCGGCCGCCGCGCCGGCGGCGAGAGCGCCGGCGCGCGCCGCACCTGCCCGTCGCGCAACAGCTCGTCGAGCAGCTTCGGGATCGGGCTCGCCACGGCTTCGATCTAACTAAACATGCGTTCAGGTGCAAGGGCCTGAAATCGATCCCGGCCGCGCCCAGAGCGGCTCCGAGCGATGTCAGACCCATCCGGTACGATCCCGCGGGGGCGTGTCGGCGCCCGCAGTGAACAGCGTTCACCGGGCCTCTCTCGACAAGTGAACGACGTTCACTGCCACCCTGCGCACCCCTCCGCACTTGCGTTGCACGCCAAATGCTGCCAAACGGCACCTCCATGCTGCAGGTCGGCGATCCCGCCCCGGACTTCGAGCTCCTCGACGAGGAGGGCAAGCCCACCCGCCTCTCCAGCTTCCGCGGCCACACCGTAGTGCTGGTCTTCTTCCCCGCGGCGTTCTCGCCCATCTGCACGCAGGAGCTGAAGGGCCTCGCCTCGCACCGGGGCGAGCTCGAGGCGCAGGACGCCCGCGTCATCGGGATCTCGGTCGACAACAAGTGGAGCCTGAAAGCCTTCAAGCGCGACGAGGGCCTCACCGCCACCCTGCTCTCCGACTTCCACCCGAAAGGGAACGTCTGCCAGAAGTACGGCGTCTTCATGGGCGAGACCGGCTACGCCAAGCGCGGCACGTTCGTCATCGACAAAGACGGCGTCATCCGCGGCGTGACGATCAAGGAGCCGAAGGAGCCGCGCAGCGAAGAGGACTGGTTCAACCTTCTCCGGAACTGCCCGCGATGAGCGCCACCCCCATCGTCTACCTGGAGCTGCCGGCGAAGGACATCGCCGCGGCGAAGAAGTTCTACTCCGACGCGTTCGGCTGGAGGTGGCAGGACTGGGGTCCCGACTACGCCGACACCACCGCGGGCATCGGCGCCGGCCTCAACGCCACCGGCGAGCACCAGCCGAAGGCGCCGCTCGCGGTGATGAAGGTGGAGGACCTCGAGGCCGCGCGCGACGGCGTGCGCAAGGCGGGCGGGCGGATCACGCTGGACATCTTCTCGTTCCCCGGCGGCCGGCGGTTCCACTTTACCGATCCGGCCGGAAACGAACTGGCGGTACTCTCCGAGAAATGAGCTTCTCCGGTTTTCCCGAGAGTGGGCTGTCGTTCCTGCGCGAGCTCGCCGGCAACAACGATCGCGACTGGTTCGAGGCGCACCGCACCACCTGGGACAACGAGATCATTCCCGCGATGCTCGACTGGTGCGGCGAGCTGAGCGATCGGCTGCGCGACGTCATGCCGCGCCTCGTCTTCGTGCCGCGGGTGGGCGGCAGCGTCTACCGGCTCAACCGCGACATCCGCTTCTCGCGCGACAAGAGCCCGTACAAGACGCACGTCGCCGCGCTGCTCTGGGAAGGCGGCGAGAAGCACGATGCGCCCGGCGTGTACCTGCACGTCTCGCCGGACGAGGTCATCTTCGGCGGCGGGCTGTACGTGTTCGAGGAGGGACGCATCGATCGGTTCCGCAAGCTGCTCCACCACGACGGCGCGGCCGGGCGGCTGACGGAGGCGCTGTCGAAGGCGAAGAAGCACGGGCTGCGGCCAGACGGCGAGAAGCTGCAGCGGCCGCCGCGCGGTTTCGATCCGGAGGGTCCGTACGCCGACCTGGCGAAGTACAAGGGCCTGGTGGTGGGCAAGACGGTGAAGCCCGGCGGCTGGCTGCATTCGCGCGAGGCGCTCGAGCGGAGCGAGGCGATGGCGAGGGCGTACGTGCCGCTGCACGCGTGGCTGCGCGACGAGCTCTGCGGTTGAGCGCGAGAGCTAGACGGGCGGCTTCAGCCCGATGAGAAAGCCGTAGCCGACGACCGCCAGCCCGGCCACGCCGAGCGCGATCGCGGTCGCCCACAGCTCCTTCCGCTTGGCGCTCGCGGCCACCGTGCAGAGCACCACGCCCGCCTGCAGGATGATGAACGCCCCCTGGAACCAGTTGCCCTGCCGCTCGTGCAGCCGCTTGATCTTCTCGGTCGTTTCCGCCTGCGTCTTCGCGTCCGCCAGCTCCTTGATGTACTTGTCGACGGCCGCCTTGTCCTCGTCCTGCAGCTTCTTCAGCTCGGCCGCCGCGTCGGGCCGCGTCAGCGCCATGGCCGTGAGCAGCGCGATCTGCCCCTCGACCACGTGCCGCTTGATGCTCTTGGCCTGGTAGTAGCTCCACTGATCGCTCGCCTCGGCTTGCGCGAGGATGGTGCGCGAAAACTGGTTCGCGTACTGCCCCGACGACACGGCGGCGAGCACGGCGAGCACCGCGGTGGTGCGCGCGGCGTTGTCGATCCACTCGCGCTTCGGCTTGACGGCGGCGTGCGGCGCTGCCACGACCTTCGCCTCTGGGGTGGCCATCGGACCGCAGTCTACCTGAATCGCTTTGCTTTCTTGCAAGCCGACGCCGTGTGCTAGCGTAGGTTTCACGTCCCCCATGCATCCCACGTTCGGCCGCTATGAATTATTGAAGCGCCTGGCCGGCGGCGGCATGGGCGAGGTCTACCTGGCCCGGCAGAGCGGCATCGACGGGTTCCAGAAGCTGCTGGTGATCAAGACCCTCCTTCCGCACCTGTGCGAGGACGAGGAATTCATCACCATGTTCAAGGACGAGGCGCGCGTCACCGCGCAGCTCATCCACCCGAACATCTGCCAGGTCTTCGAGTTCGACGAGGTGGGCGGCGTCTACTACATGGCCATGGAGTACCTGCGCGGCGAGGACCTGCGAAGGCTCTGGAAGGCCTGCGAGCAGAAGGGCATCCCGCTGCGCGTGCCGCTCATCTGCCGCGTCATCGCCGACGCCGCCGCCGGGCTCGACTTCGCCCACTCGCTGCGCGACAGCAAGGGCGAGCCGTACAACATCGTGCACCGGGACATCTCGCCGCAGAACATCCTCGTCACCTTCGAGGGCGGCGTGAAGGTCATCGACTTCGGCGTGGCCAAGGCGGCGGGCCGCGCGCAGCACACGCGCACCGGCGCGCTCAAGGGCAAGTACAGCTACATGAGTCCGGAGCAGGTGGCGGGCTCGGAAGTCGACGGGCGGTCGGACATTTTTGCGCTCGGCATCGTTCTGCACGAACTGCTCACCGGGCGCCGCCTCTTCAAGGCCGACAGCGACGTGCAGACGCTGGCGCGGGTGCGCGAGTGCAACGTGCCGCCGCCGTCGCGGCTCAACCCGCAGCTGCCGCCGGGCCTCGACGGCATCGTGCTCAAGTCGCTGGCAAAAAATCGGGACGAGCGGTTCGGCACCGCGCAGGAGTTCCGGCTGGCGCTCGAGGACTGGCTCATCCAGGGCCGCATGAGCGCCTCGAGCGCGCACCTGGCCGAGTTCCTCAAGCGGATCTACGCCGAGCGGCTCGAGAAGGAAGCGCGCCTCGGGCCGCTGATGGGCGACCCCGGCTATACCGGGCCCGCGCCGGGCGCGACGCCCACCGGCTCGCCCTCGGCGACGCCCTCCAGCCCCACGCCGCGTCCGGGCGCGGCGGCCGAGGGACCCACGCGCAGCGACCGCGGGGCCACGCCGAGCGGCACCGACGACCCCTCGAAGCTCTCCACCGAGAGCGGCGCGCCCGGCTTTCGAAGCCGCAACCGCATGCGGGTCACGGTGGCGGCGCTGGTGGCGGCCATCGTCGGCGCGGCCATCTTCGTGATGACGCCGAAGCAGAAGCCGCCGCCGCCCGAGCCGCAGCCGGCGCAGCTCACGCTCGACGTCACGCCCGGGAACGCGACCATCCTGGTGGACGGCCAGCCGTCGGGGAAGATCGTCACCCACAGGCCCGGCGCGGCGCGCATCGAGATCAGCGCCGACGGCTACGCGCCCCAGGTGCTCACCGCCACGCTGGTGCCCGGGCCGCAGGTGCAGGCCATCGCGCTGCAGAAAGCCGGCCCCCGGCTCTACATGGTCAAGGTCGCCTCCGAGCCGTCGGAGGCCGAGGTGTTCGACGGCGCGGTGCTCATCGCCCACAGCGGTTACCGCGACGAGACGCAGAAGGTCACCGTCGCGCGCGAAGGCCAGGAGTTCAACTTCAAGCTGCGCAGGCTTGAATCGGCGAGGAAGCCGCAGCCGGAACTGGGCATCAAGGCGGAGCGGTAAGTGCGGCTGGCCGCGCTTGTGCTCGTCCTGGTCTCGGCCGCGCCGGCCGCGCGCGCAGACTCCATCGCCGACGAGGCCGACTTCCGCTTCCACCGCGCGGCCAACCTCTACCGCGAAGGCAAGGTCGAGGAGGCGCTCAGCGAGTTCCTCGCCTCGAACCGCCTGGTGCGCAACCGCAACGTCATCTTCAACATCGCCCGCTGCTTCGAGCAGCTGCAGCATTTCAACGAGGCGTACCGCTGGTACAACGAGATCTGGAACGACGACATGCCGGATGCCGACCGGCGCGACCTGCAGGAGGCGGTCAAGCGGCTGCGGCCGTCGCTGGCGCTCTTGCACGTGGAGAGCGATCCGCCCGGAGCCACCGTCTACGTCGACCGCGAGGACCTGGGGGGCGCGCGGCCAGACGCCGGTCACGCTGGCCATGCCGAAGGGGCCGATCACCGTGATGGTCGAGCTGGCCGGGTACAAGCCGTACGAGCAGCAGATCAGCATGTTCATCGGCCGCGTCGGCGAGGTGCACCCCGCGCTCGAGCGCATCTACGGCGCGGTCGAGGTCACCGGCGAGCCCAACGAGTTCGAGCTGCACGTCGACCAGGGGCCGGCGCTGCAGCTCGACGGCGGCCGCGCGAAGGTCGTGCCGGGGCGGCACATCCTGACCATCTCTGCGCCGGGGCACGCGGCCGAGCAGCTGGCGGTCGAGGTCCCCGCCGAGGGCGTCACGCCGGTGAAGTTCAAGCTGCTCCCGCTCCCGCCGCCGGCCGGCGCGCTGGTGGTGCGCGCCAACCTCGAGGGCGCGCTGGTGCGCGTCGACGGCAAGGAGGCGGGCTTCACGCCGGGCGTCATCGAGCACGTCACCGTCGGCCGCCACAAGCTCGAGTTCACCGCCGACGGGCGCGAGCCGGTGGTCGAGGAGCTCGACGTCGCCAGGGACGAGCGCCGGTTCGTCGACGTGAAGCTGCGGTACGCGCTGCCGCGCGTGGTCGCGGCCGAGAAGGAGCAGACCCTCGCCTCCGACGCGCCGGCGAGCATCACCATCATCACCGCCGAGGAGATCCGCGGCTTCGGCTACACCACGCTCGCCGACGCGCTGCAGGCGGTCCGCGGCCTGTACACCACCTACGACCGCGATTACGCCACGCTCGGCGTGCGCGGCTTCTCCAGCCCCGGCGTCTACAACTCGCGCGTGCTGGTCTTGAGCGACGGCCACATCACCAACGAGTCGTCGCTCGGCCAGGGCTACATCGGCCACGACTTCGACGCCGACCTCTCCGACGTCGAGCGCATCGAGGTGGTGCGCGGGCCGGGCTCGGTGCTCTACGGCAGCGCGGCGTTCTTCGCGGTGGTCAACGTCGTGCACCGCACGCCCACCCGGGGCCTGCACGGCGAGGCGGGCGGGCTCGCGGGCAGCCTGGGCGAAAACTCGGGCC
>Ga0335081_10018042_pt1 | contig 11414 bp, 6 predicted proteins | sample Lox_Sample_35_FD_206713 | JGI IMG/M metagenome (GOLD analysis project Ga0335081, IMG submission 206713) | Soil microbial communities from Loxahatchee National Wildlife Refuge, Florida, United States - Lox_Sample_3.5 | ecosystem: Environmental > Terrestrial > Soil > Wetlands | place: USA: Florida... | reverse complement strand
TTGCGATAGGGTTTTTGCTCGTAGCTGACCTTGACCATATAAACGTTGCATTCCAGGCCAAACAGTTTGCAGCCCAACGCCAGGGCCGAACCCCACTGGCCCGCGCCCGTTTCGGTGGCGAGCCGTTTGGTACCGGCGACCTTGTTGTAATAAGCCTGCGCCACGGCGGTGTTGGGCTTGTGGCTGCCGGCGGGGCTGGCGCCCTCGTACTTGTAATAAATATGCGCCGGCGTTTGCAGCGCCTTCTCAAAGCGCACCGCACGCAGCAACGGCGTCGGCCGCCAGAGGGCGTAGATGTCGCGTATCTCCTCGGGAATCGGGACCCAGCGGTCGGGGCACATTTCCTGTTTGACGAGGTTCTCCGGGAAAATGGCCAGCAATGCCTCCGGCGGTATCGGCTGTTTGGTGCCCGGATGCAGCGGCGGCGGCAGCGGTTCCGGAAAGTCCGCCAGCAAATTATACCACTGTTCTGGAATGTCCGCCTGGGTCAACGCGAAGTGGGTTTGCGTGCTCATAATGCCATAAGGTGTTGGTCTTCAGTCTGGTGAGTTTACCCACAAGCAAACTGCTTGTCACGCAAATATTAGCGAATAGCTAAAAATGTAATAATAATAACAAGATACGTTTATTCAAAGCGCCTCGTGGGTGTTGGCCGGGATCGGCAAGTGTCTGGGGGGAACGTTCCCCGCTTGGCCAAACTTTGCGAGACCGGCGAAGCGGCGCGTCAGCGGCCCACCGGGGTTTTCTGCCAAACTCAAAGGGTTGCATTTTGAAACGGGAATTTGCGGCTTTCTCCCGCAAGCCGGCGCGGCGTGCTTCTGTTCGTAACTCTGCGTATTCGCCCTTTGGCGGTTTTGCGTCCTTCCTGGTTTTGGGATTTGCCAGTGCCGCCATTTTCAGGGATATTATCCGCCGTTTTTTCACGGGCATTGTATGAAACCCCAGGTCGAAATCTATGACACGACCTTGCGTGACGGTTCGCAAGGCGAAGGCATCAATTTCTCGGTCGCGGACAAACTCCGCATTGCCGAGAAGCTCGACGCGTTCGGGGTCCATTACATCGAAGGCGGCTGGCCCGGTTCCAACCCGAAGGACCTGGAATTTTTCGCGCAGGCGAGCCGGCGCAAATGGAAGAACGCCCGGATCGCCGCGTTCAGCATGACCCGCCGCAAAGGCGTCGCGGTGGAAAAGGACGAGTTGATGCGGCAGATTCTCGAATCGAAAACGCCGGTCGTCACCATCGTCGGCAAGACCTGGCTGCTGCACGTCACCGAGGTTCTGCGCGCCAAGCCGGACGAAAATCTGGCGATGATCGGCGACACCATTCGTTTCCTGAAGGACCACGGCAAGACAGTCATCTACGATGCCGAGCACAGCTTCGATGGGTTCAAGGATGAACCGGGTTACGCCCTGGCCACCTGGCAGGCGGCCGAAAAAGCGGGCGCGGAATGCATCGCCTTGTGCGACACGAACGGTGGCTGCCTGCCGGAAGAAATCGCGCGTATTACGGCAGTGGCGAAAGGCAAGCTCACAACCCGCATCGGCATCCACACGCACAACGATTGCGGCGTGGGCGTGGCCAACGCCCTGGCCGGCATCGAAGCCGGCGCCACGCAGGTGCAGGGCACCATCAACGGCTATGGCGAACGCACGGGCAACTGCAATCTAATCAGTGTCATCCCGCTGTTGCATTTCAAAGTGAAAAAGACCGGCGTGCCCGCGAACTCGCTGGCCAAGCTCAAGGAACTTTCCGAATACGTGGACGAGATTGCGAATGTCCGGCATGACCCGCGCCAGCCGTGGGTGGGGCAGACGGCATTTGCGCACAAGGGCGGGATGCACGTGCACGCCATTGACCGTGTGGCGCGCAGTTACGAACACATTGATCCGGCCGCCGTCGGGAATTTCCGCCGTGTGCTCGTCAGTGACATGTCGGGCCGGACGAACATTTTGATGAAAGCCGCCGAACTGGGGTTCAAGCTCAAGCCGGACATGCCGGAGGTGAAAGCCATCACGTCGCGCGTCAAGGAACTGGAAGGGCAGGGGTACGAATTCGAAGCGGCCGAGGCATCGCTGGCGCTGCTCATCGGCCAGGCGCTCAAGCATCGCGACCCGTCGTTTCACGTGGACGCCTACCACGTTTCCATGCGGCGCAACGGCGGCAGTTCGGTCTGCGAAGCCACCGTCAAGGTCCGGGTGGGGGTCGAACGGGCCCAGACCGTGTCCGACGGCGACGGCCCGGTGAATGCGCTCGACGGCGCGATGCGGCTGGCATTGGTAAAATTCTTCCCGCAACTCAAGCAAGTGACCCTCACCGATTACAAGGTGCGCATTCTCGACACTGCCACTGGCACCGCCGCCAGGACGCGTGTGCTCATCGTGTCGAGCGACGGCAAACGCGAATGGGGCACCGTCGGCGTGAGCGAAAACATCATTGAAGCCAGCCTCCAGGCGCTCGTGGACAGCATGGAATACGCGCTGTTAAAAAAGTGAACATCGAACATTCAACATTCAACGCCCAACACCGAATTTTGCCCGTCGGGCGTTCGGAGTTGAATGTTGAGTGTTGAATGTTTCCATCGCGACTATGTCCGAGATTTCCAAAGCTTACGAGCCGCAGTCCGTCGAGGACACGTGGTACCAATTCTGGCTCGACCGGAAGTGTTTCGTCGCCGACCCGGCGCGCGTGTCGCCCAAGCGCCCGGCTTATTCCATCGTCATCCCGCCGCCGAATGTCACCGGCATGCTCACCATGGGCCACGTCCTCAACAACACCATCCAGGACATCCTCGCCCGCAAGGCGCGCATGGACGGCAAGGAAGTGCTCTGGCTGCCCGGCACGGACCACGCCGGCATCGCCACCGAAGGCATGGTGGCCAAGCAGCTTTCCAAAGAAGAGAAAAAATCCAAACGCGACATCGGGCGCGACGAGTTCATCAAGCGCGTGTGGGCGTGGAAGGAAAAACACGGTGGTATCATCATCGGCCAGCTCAAAAAACTCGGTTGCTCGTGCGACTGGACACGCGAACGTTTCACGATGGATGAGCAGTACGTTCGCTGCGTACGGAAAGTCTTCGTCGAACTTTACAAAAAGGGCCTCATCTATCGCGGCAAGCGCATGGTGAACTGGGACCCTGCCGCCCGCACCGCGCTCTCCGACGAGGAAGTCGAGATGATTGAGGAGAAAGGGCACCTCTGGCATATCAAGTATCCATTGCTCGACGAGGCTGGTTGCCCCAAGGCCGATGAATTTGTGGTCGTGGCTACGACGCGGCCGGAAACGATGCTTGGTGACGAAGCGGTGGCGGTAAACCCGAACGATCCGCGTTACACAAAGCTCGTCGGGAGAAAGGTTCTCCTCCCATTGCAGAACAAGCCTATTCCTGTCATTGCTGACGAATTGGTGGACCCGAAGTTCGGCACCGGTTGCGTGAAGGTGACGCCTGCCCATGACCCCGCCGACTACGAAATGGCCGTGCGGCATAAACTCCCGTTGACGGTCGTCATCGGCATGAACGGTCACATGACATCGGTTGCCGGCAAGGAGTTTGAAGGTTTGGACCGGGCAAAAGCGCGTCAGCTCGCGGTTGAGAAATTGACCGAGGAGGGTTTGCTGTTAAAGACCGAGGATTACGTCCACAACGTGGGTTACAGCCAGCGCAGTCACGTGCCCATCGAGCCGTATCTGAGCGAGCAATGGTTTTTGAAATATCCGTGCGTTGAAAAATCCCGCGCGTGCGTGGAGCAGGAATCGGGTGGCACAGGCTACCAGCCTGTTGCGGTCGGCAACCTGCCGACCGCTTCTTCCGCCGGTAACAAATTGAGTGCCTCGGAGGTGTCAGGCAAGTTGCCTGACACAACGGGCAGGTTGCCCGTTCCACCCGGAAAAATGCGCTTCCACCCGCAACGCTGGGCGAAGGTCTATGACCACTGGATGGGCAACATCAAAGACTGGTGCATCAGCCGCCAGCTTTGGTGGGGGCATCGGATTCCGGTGTGGCGTGGCAATGACCAGACATGCTCGCAATTACAATTGAGTGAGGCACATGGCGAACTTGAGGAAGCTGACAAAAGCAAAGTTTTCTATACCATAAGACTTAAGCCTGTTGACCCTCTAGTTGGTGAAAAATGGAACGCGACAAGCAAATACATTGAATCAATTGAGGCCTGCATCGCACCGGGTGCAGACGAAATGATTTCACAGTTAGAAGATTTGAATTTCACCCAGGACTCTGACGTGCTCGACACCTGGTTCAGTTCCTGGCTCTGGCCGTTTGCGACGATGGGTTGGCCCGGGCAAACGCCCACGCTCAAGGCTTTTTATCCGACGACCGACCTCGTCACCGGACCTGACATCATTTTCTTCTGGGTCGCCCGCATGATCATGGCCGGCTACGAATTCATGGGCGACTTGCCGTTCCACAATGTCTATTTCACCGGCATCATCCGGGACAAGCAGGGACGCAAGATGTCCAAGAGCCTCGGCAATTCGCCCGATCCGCTCGATCTCATCGGCAAATACGGCGCCGATGCGCTCCGGTTCGGCACGATGCGCAGCGCGCCGCTCGGCCAGGACATTTTGTTCGACGAACAGAACGTCGAGCTGGGCCGCAACTTCTGCAACAAGCTGTGGAACGCCTGCCGCTTCCGGCAGTTAGTGGCACGGGCATCTTGCCTGTCCGATTCAGCTTCAATTGAAAACCATGCAGGCAAGATGCCTGCGCCACTATTTGAAATTCAGGGGGAAATTAATCCGCAACTACTGACGTCAGACGACAAATGGATTTTGCTCAAGCTCGACGCTGCCATCCGCGAAATTGACGCCGCGTTTGCCGAATACAAATTCAGCGATGCCACCGCGACGCTCTACCGCTTTTTCTGGAGCGAATATTGCGACTGGTATGTCGAGGCGAGCAAAGCAGCGCTGGCGCGCCCCGCGGAGAGAGGTGTGAATGAAAATGACGCTTCGCGTAAAACAACGGCCCCACCTCACCCTGACCCTCTCCCCCCCGCTGCGCGTGGCGGAGAGGGAACAGTAATGGACGCGGCCTTGTGGAACAAAGCTCATCGCGCAAACACGCTGGCGGTGATTGATTTTGTGCTCAGCCACACGTTGCGGCTGTTTCATCCGTTCCTGCCGTTCATAACGGAGGAACTTTGGCACGGGATGGGGTACGCCGACGACATGCCGGAAAATCAGGGTGGCCAGACCATCATGACCGCGCCGTGGCCGAAACCGCTCGATGACGATTTCAAATCGCACTACGGCCTGACCGAACAGGACGAAAAATACGTCGAGGCGCGGAACGAACTGGTTTCCCAGGGCCGCAATCTGCGCCGCACGGCGAACATTGCCGCCAACAAAAAGGTCAAATTCATCCTCAAACCAACACGCGAATTGGCGTCGCACGACCTCGAAGTACTCAAGCTGCTGCTCAATGCCGAGGCAGTCGAGGTGAGCACGAATTATCATCCAGCCAGGAACACGATGACAGTGCGCGTCGCGCTGGGCGACTTGTTCCTGCCGCTGGAAGGTCTGATTGACATCGAGGCCGAAAAGGCGCGGCTGAAAAAGGAATTGGAAAAAATCGAGTCGGAGATTGCCAAAATCGAACAAAAGCTCGCCAACCCGAACTTCGTCCAAAAAGTTCCGGCGCACGTTCTGGCGGAACACCAGCAACGTCTCGCCGATTGGCAGGCCAAGCGCGACCACGTGAAAGCCGCTCTTGACGCACTGGGTTGACTGCGACCTCGCCGTAGATCCTGTAGCCGCGGACGTGAGTCCGCGCATTTCTTTGCCGGGTGAAGATCGGCGCCGACTTGCGTCGGCGGGCAGGAGTTGTGTTGGAAGGCCTGTCATCTCTCAATTCCCGCCTCGACGCGCTGCCGACCCGTCTTTACTTTCCCACCGCATGGAGCAAGGCCTCGTCAGCGATATCGCCATTTGCATCATTGCGGCATGGGTATTGGCAGTGGTGTCGCAGGTCGCACGCCAGCCGGTGTTGCTCGCTTACCTCGTCGCGGGATTTGTCATCGGCCCGCACGGTTTTCAATGGATTGACGATACCCAGAATATCCAGACCATTTCCGAAATCGGCCTGTCATTGCTCTTGTTCATGATCGGGCTGGAGATTGACCTCAAGAAAATGCTAAGCGCAGGCCGGGTTATCACGATCTCGGCCCTGGTGCAAATCCTCGGCTGCGTACTGCTCGGTTGGCTGGTGTTCGATTGGATCGGACCGGCGAAAACGCGCCTGGAAGCGTTCTATCTCGGGGTTGCGGCGGCGATGAGCAGCACGGTCATCATCGTCAAAATCCTCTACGACAAACGCGAACTGGAATCGCTCGTCGGCAGGGTCACGCTGGGCGTGTTGGTGTTGCAGGACGTGTTTGTCATCCTGTTCCTCGCCCTCCAGCCAAACCTGAAACATCCAGCGGTTGGCGCGCTGGGGCTGGCCCTGGGCAAGGTTTTGCTGCTGGTGGCAGCGGCGTATGTGGCCAGCCGGTTCATTTTGCCCCCGGTATTCCGAACCGTCGCGCGCCTCCCCGAACTGGTGCTGGTCGGCGCCCTGGCCTGGTGTCTGGCCATGGCCGGTTTTGCCGGCTGGCTCGGTTTGTCCACGGCCATGGGCGCGCTCATTGCCGGCGTGATGGTTTCCACGTTCCCTTACACGCTCGATGTCGTGGCCAAGGTCACCAGCATCCGCGACTTCTTTGTGACGCTTTTCTTCGTCGGCCTCGGCATGGAAATCCCGGTGCCGACGTGGAATTATTTGTTCTGGACAGCTTTCCTGTGCCTGTTCCTCGTGGCCAGCCGGTTCGTGACCGTTTTCCCGCCGCTCTACTTCATGCGCCAGGGCTATCGCGTCAGCCTGCTTCCTACGGTCAACCTCTGCCAGTTAAGCGAGCTTTCCCTGGTGCTGCTCGCGCTCGGCCAGGCCAGCGGCGATGTCTCGGAAAATTCCGTCGGCATCGCGGCCTTTTCCTTCGCGTTCCTGGCCATCGGCTCAACCTACGCGATCCTGAATAGCAATGGGTTGCTCCACCAGGCAGCCCCGTGGCTGGATCGGCTCGGTTTACGCGATCTCGCCCGGATTGCGGCCGAACCCGGCAGTGAAGCCAAGCCAAAACGCATCTGCCTGCTTGGCTTCTCGTGGACCGCCAGCTCGCTGCTCGAAGAAATCAGCCGGGAACGTTCTGACCTGTTGGCGGAAATCGTCGTGGTGGATTTCAATCCGAACGTCCACGAAAAACTTCGCCGGCGCGGCGTCCACGCCGTGTATGGCGACATCACTCAGCGCAACACCCTGCGTCATGCCGGCGTCGCAGAATGCGAAATCATCATCTGTTCATTGCCCAACACTGTGCTCAAGGGCGCGGATAATCTGAAGATGTTGCGGCAACTCCGCGAATTAAATCCTGACGCGAAAATCGTCGTGCACGCCGAATTATTAGGCGACATTCCCAAACTGTACGCCGCCGGCGCCAATTACGTCACGGCCCCGCGCCTGCTGGAAGCCGCCAGCCTGCTCAGCGTCATCGAAGCCGCCGTAAACAATCTCCTCGACCAGAAGATCGAAGAACAACTGAGACAACTCGCCGGCCGCACCGAGGTCATTCCTTGACCGGAGCGCCGAACTCCAGTCGGGCGCGTTGCACAAGGCCGATCAGCTGTTGCCGACCGGGATAGTGGCGTTTTAATCCAGTGTTCAATCAAGAAATCGCTTTGCATTTTCACCGGCTGGTGATAAGCCTCCAACGGGAATGCAACGGATTGTATCATTCTTGCTTCTTTTGTTCCTGCCGGTCGCGGCACTGGCCGACGGCAAAGTGATTCCGCTGGCTGCCTATCCCGCCAGAGTAACGATCCCGGACCAGCGGGCGTTGATCTGCTATACCAACGGAACCGAGCGGCTCGTCATTGAAACGCGTTTCAACGGCGCGGGCACAAATTTCGCGTGGGTCGTTCCCTTGCCAGGCCAGCCGGTGATTGAGAAGGCCACAACCGGATTGTTCCCAACATTGGGCTATCTTTTCCGGCCGCAAATTGTTCACAATGTTTCCAGGTATTGGCTCGAGACACTGGCAGCCATCGGACTGATTTATCTTTTCCGGCGGCTGATAAAATACACCTCAACCGGTTTCACAATTTTCATCGCGTTCCTTTTGTTGTTTCTCGCGGGGTTCCTGCTTCCTGTGCTTACTGCTGCAGGACGAAAAGGAATGGAATCAGCATCTTCAGAGCAAAATGTTTCCATTCTCGACCGCAAGCCGGTCGGCGTTTTTGAAACGACCACTATCGGCTCGCACAATGCGAAGGCACTGCAAAACTGGCTCTCGGAAAACGGATATGCCGTCCCGACCAATGCGGAGCCGGTCATCGCCAGTTATGTCAAAGAGGGTTGGGTATTCGTGGCCGCAAAAGTCCGACGGAACAAGCCGGACAACGAAACCAACACGCCGCATCCACTGTCATTCACCTTCAAAACCGACCAGCCCGTTTATCCGATGCGGCTGACCGGTGTGGACAACGGGCCGGTGAGCGTCGAACTTTATGTGTTCGGCTCGTCCCGGGCAGGCGCAGCGCATTTCAAAGTTGAAAGCTGCACGCGACCGAACATCGCTCATCCGCTGCTTCGCACGTGGGTTGGCGATCTGGCGACGGCCACCCTGCTCACAGCGACACTTTCACCCGCCGACATGCGCAACGACGTGTGGCTCGACTGGACGCCGTTTTCGGAAAAAGAGAATCGTCTGTTCAGCCAGCAGGGGGCGTTGACCGTGGCGCTGAATTGGGGGGCGGGGCTTTTTGCCGCAGGCCTGCTCGCAGTTTACCTTTTGGCGTTCGCCAGCGAAACACACAAAATCAAACTCCGGCGACGGATTGGCATCGTGACGCTCGCCGGCATCGTTTTGGCCGGATTGCTTTATCTCTGCCTGCCAAAAATCGAAGTAAAATTAGTGAAGGCGCGTTCCTACATCAACGCAAGCACGGAACAAAAAATAGTGCTTGAAATGATTTTGGATGATGGTGGCTGGCAGAACGTGGCCGAGGCGCGCGCAATTCTTCAGCAGGCGACCTCGAATCCAACCAACGCCGTTGCTTATGACATGAAAGACTGGAACAATAATTTGGCGGGCGGACAAATTCGCGAAGAAGACTCGCCGGGGAATTATCTGCTGCGCGAGACCAATAATCAGTTGCACTTTGTGTCGATCGGCGCTGATGGCGGGGAATATGTTCTGAACCATTGGGATCTGCCCGCTCGGCATCAAACTCCTTGAAAAACCTCGACCGCGGGGCTTTCTGCTGGCATCAACTCTGGCGTGATTTTAATCGCTGCACAAAAGGCCGCCGTCAAAGCCGCGCGGGCGGCCGGGAAACTCATGCGGGCCAATTGGCATCTACCCAAGCGCGTCAATGCCACCGATGCCCACGACATCAAACTCGAACTCGACGTGCGTTGCCAGAAACTCATCGAGCGGACCTTGCGTGCCGCGTTTCCCAAAATTCCAGTGCTTGGCGAGGAAGGCTGCACCGGCGACATGAACGCCGAGTATCGCTGGGTGGTGGACCCGATTGACGGCACGGTAAATTACGCTTTCGGCATTCCGCACGCCGCTGTCTCGATTGCGCTACAAGTCCAAAGTTCAAGGTTCAAAGTTCAAAGTCGGAAATCTGTTCCATCTTCTATCCGCTATCCTCCATCTTCGCATCAAACCATCCTCGGTGTCATTTATGGCCCGTTCACGGACGAACTCTGGACGGCGGTTCGCGGCGGGCCAACGCGGCTCAACGGACGCATCGTCCGGGTCAGCCGTTGCGCGGACGTCGGCAAAGCGGTCATCGCCATGGGCTTTTCCAAGAGCAAACAGAATTTGGAGAAAAGCCTGCCGCACCTGATTCGGCTTTCCCGGCGCGCGTTGAAGGTCCGCATTATGGGTTCGGCGGCGCTGGAACTCGCCTACGTCGCCTCCGGCCGGCTGGACGCCTACATCGAGCGCACCATCAATTTGTGGGACATCGCGGCGGGCGCGTTGATGGTGGAATGTTCCGGCGGCGAATTTTACACCCGGCCTGCGCCGGACGGAAAGTTCCGCATGGTGGCCAGCAACGGCCGGCTGAGAAAGAAGTTGCAGCTTGACGGGTTGCTGAAATAAAAACCTGCCGAAAATCCGCCGCAAACTGCCCGTTCCGTGATGGCGTTGAAATCCGGTCAGGAACGTGTATCTTCTACGCCATGTCGCGCCTTCAGACGATTGGTTGTTTAATCGCCTTCACCACTTTTCTCAGTTCCGCCGGCGCCGGCACGCTCGTGCAATTTCGCACCGTGTTTGGCGATGTTGAGGTGGAATTGTACGATCAGGACAAGCCGGTGACGGTGCAAAATTTCCTGAGTTACATCAGCACCGGGCGCTATGAAGACGAATTTGTGCACCGCCTGGTGCCAGGCTTCGTGCTGCAAGGCGGCGGGTTTACTCTCACCACCAACACCATCAGCGCGATTCCAACCTTTCCACCCATCACCAACGAGTTCGGGGTGGGCAGGCAGTTCAGCAATGTCTTCGGCACCATCGCGATGGCCAAGGTCGGCGGTGACACCAATTCCGCGACTTCACAGTGGTACTTTAATCTCGCGAACAACACGTTTCTCGACGCGCCGGACACGAATAATTTCTTCGTCGTATTTGGGCGCGTCATTGCTGGGACAAATGTCCTGAATATTTTCAACAATTTTCAATACTGGACATATCCCTGGCCGATACCACCGGCGGGAACAACGAATCTGATTCTCTATCAATACTATTCACCGCCGTTGGACAATCTGCCGTTACTTCATCCCAGTCTTGCCCAAACCAATTTCGTCTTTATGGACATCTCGCTTATGCAGGTCGCCATTCAACCGGTTTCCGGCGGTCAACAGATTTCCTGGAACAGTGCCACGGGATTGACAAACATCGTCGAGTACACAACGAATCTCCCGCCGGTCTGGAATACGCTGATCACAACCAACGGCACCGGCGCGCGCATGACCGTGATGGACAACGCTATCGCTTCCAGCCGGTTTTACCGAGTGCGAGTCATCTACTAGATCGGGCGCAATTCTCCATTAACCCGCTTGCCTGCCTGCTTCGACCGTATCCAGCCACCGTTTCAACTTCGCCAGCGCCTGGCCACGGTGGCTCAATTGGTTCTTCACGCCTTCGCCCAACTCGGCAAAGGTCTGTTCGTATCCATCCGGAACGAACAGCGGGTCGTAGCCAAATCCATTCTGCCCGCGCGGTTCAAAACTAACCCGCCCTTCACAAACGCTGTCGAACAGTTGCGTTTGCATCTCGAATTCGTCCGCATAACAAACCGGCGAAGCAACCTCGATTCTCCCGGACAACCCCGGGGTCAAGGCAATGACGCA
>Ga0335081_10018041_pt1 | contig 11414 bp, 7 predicted proteins | sample Lox_Sample_35_FD_206713 | JGI IMG/M metagenome (GOLD analysis project Ga0335081, IMG submission 206713) | Soil microbial communities from Loxahatchee National Wildlife Refuge, Florida, United States - Lox_Sample_3.5 | ecosystem: Environmental > Terrestrial > Soil > Wetlands | place: USA: Florida... | reverse complement strand
GCCTGATCTCCCGCCTGTTTATCGGCTTCTTCGTGAATCCGGTACTCTACCAGTTGGTCGCCCGTGAGGGCGACATCCTGCAGGTGTAGTCCATAAAATTCAGGACTTTCGGATGACGAGCACGGGCAGGCCTGGCCCCTGGGTGAAGCTGGCCTCGGGTACAGGTAGCTCGGGTAGAGCTGGCCTTCAGAGCCTGCACTGAGCGCAGCCGCAGGGCCAGTGTCCAGCACTCTGTTTTCGTTCTGAGCCGGCTTCAGCCGGCGGTACAACACCTCCCGTGAAGCTACAAGGAGGTTTGTCGGACACTTCTCCAGAAACAAAAAGGGCGGCTCCAGTACGGAGCCGCCATCTGCGGTGGACCACAGAAGCCTAGAACACCACCTTCCCCTGGAACTGGATGATCCTTCCCGAAGGCAGACCCGCGAAGAATGCTCCGTAGGGTCCGGTCGGCGGCGCCACCGTGGTGAGCGGCTTGCCGAAGGTGCTGTCGCCGAGAACGCTATCCGGATTCGCAAAGTTGGGGTGGTTGAAAACGTTGTAGAAGTTGGCGCCGATGCCCAACCCCATCCTCTCCGTCAACTTGAAGTTTTTGTTGATGGTGAAGTCAGAGTCGAAGAAGCCCGGCCCGCGGAACTGGTTGCGCGTCTGATTGGAAAAGCTGGTGGTTGCCGTGGTGAACCCCGCCGGATTCAGGCACTGGCTGAAGCCGTTCGAGCAGCCGCCTTGGGCTTGCACTCCGGGAACGACGGTGGCAATGCCGATGCCACCACTCGGCGTCCAGTTGGCGATGAACGTATTGCCGTCGAGCACCGTCGTCGGTAGCCCGCTGCGGGCGAAGAAGTTTTGCGAGAGCGTCCAGCCTCCCAGCGCACCATTGGCAAACTTGTTGCTGAACTTGAACGGAGTCTGCCAGACATAGCTGGCGCTGAAGTAGTTGCGGATGTCGTAGTCGGCGTTGCCATAGTTATTGCAAGCCAGACACGCAGGATTGATCTGGTAGACCAGCGAGGTATTGGTGTTGTACGGGGTTTGCGCTACGCCGGAGACTTCATCCAGGGCATGGCTCCAGCTGTAGCTGGCCTGCACGGTGAACCCATAGGTCAGCCGTTGGCTGAAGCTGGCCGTCAACCCGTTATAGTTCGACACCGCGCCGGAACTATACTGCTGCACATTGGCGAAGATCGCCGAGGCGGTGCACGCAGGATTGGCGCAGCCGGTCGGTGGGGTCAGCGGGAAGGGCGGAACATTGAAGCCCGAGGTATTGGCATTCATGAAGGAATTCAAACCCTGGTCATAGACCGGGATGTGAACGCCGTGATTGCCAACATAGCCCAGTGAGATGGAGCTCTTATCCCCCAGCGCCTGCTGGATGCCGAAGCTCCACTGCTCGTAGTAAGGAGTGTGGAAGGTGCCAACCTGGCTGTTGATGGTTGGAGTCTTGAAGGTGCTGCCCAGCTGAGCTACCAGCGAGTTGTAGGATGCGCCGTTGGCGAATCCTGACATAATCGCGGAGGCCGACTGCGAGCCTTGAATGTAGGGACTGTTCGGCGTGGTGGTGTCGGCCCAGGGTACTCCGGTGTTGTACACCGTGACCACGTTGGGCAAGTTCAACATGAACTGATCCGCAAGGACGGCGGGCAGGGCATCGTAGAAGATGCCGAAACCGCCGCGAACGACGGTCTTGTCGCTGCCACCGGGCGACCAGGCAAACCCGAAGCGCGGCGAGATGTTGATGGCATCGGTGGCGCGGTAAATCTGGTTGCGATTGGCATCCACCATCTGGTTGTAAGGTGTGTTGGGCGTAATCAGACCCTCGGTCAGCATGGTGTTGAAATCGCCATCCAGTAGAGCGCCGCAATTCGTCTGGCAGACGGGATTGGAGTTGTGTTCGGCCCGCAAGGCCAGCGACAGCTTCAGGCTCTTGTTTACGCGCCACTCATCCTGTGCGTAAACACCCAAGCCCCATAGAGCAACCGGTTGCGACGCCTGCTCCGGAAACCTCTGGCGCGTTTGCAGCGCGATGCCGTTGTAGAAGTCCGTCTGGCCGCCATCACCATACCCCGTGAAGTCACCCAGCAGCACCTGCGGATTGTTGAGAATGCTGAAGACGTAGTCGCTGACATCGTAGCGCCGGAAGTTGGCGCCAAACTTCAGCGAGTGAGCCCCCTTAATCCAGGAAAAGTCGTCCACAAGCTGGTATTGGGTGACGTTTCTTCCCTGGGGGAAGTTGAACGCATTGCTTGTGATATCGGGCGCTGGCGGCTGGCCAAGATTGAATCCCGTCGAGATGATCGAGTAGGGAAACACGCTCGGATTCTGCTGCGTGAAGATCGCCCGATAGTAGCTGCCGGCGTAGATGAACTGGTTGGTGGCATTGGGGCCGAAGATGTGGTTCCACTGGCCCTGTCCATCATATTGCGGCTGGTAGCTGGCGGAGCTGAGTCCGCTGTTGAAAGGATCGGCCAGCGTCGCCTGCGTGCCGTGGTCCATGCGTACGCGCCAGAAGGCATGGTCCCTGTCGGAGAAGTTCACATCAACGCGACCGCTGATGATGTATTCCGTACCGGGCAGCGCGGGGTTCGCCTGGTAGGTGGAGAAGCAGTTGTTGTTGGAGGCAAAGGCTGGATTGATGGTGCCCAGCACTCCGCCGCAACTGCCAGCAATAAAGTTTGTCCCGTTATACCCCGGAGCATTGGTGTAGAGGTTGAAGAGTTTCTGGTAGAGCGCTACCTCACTGGGATTGGTGGCGCTCAGATTGGCCAGCGTTTGACTAATGAAGGTGGGCGTTGGCACATAGACCGGCGTGGTTGACGGCACGATGTACCGGATACCTTCGTTATCCACGAAGAAGAACACCTTGTCCTTCTTGATCGGTCCACCAATCGAGGCCGCCCACTCGTTGTTGTTGGCGAAGGGACGCGGAGTTCCATTCAGGTTATTGAACCAATCGTTCGCGTCCATTACCCCGCCCGTCCACCAGTATTCCGCGTTGCCGTGATACTGGTTGGTGCCAGACTTGGTGACATAGGAAACCTGCGCGCCCGCTTGCTGGCCATACTGGCCGGAATAGGCGTTGCTGATAACCGTCGCCTCCTGAATGTCGTTTTTACCGAGTGTCAGGTTGGTGGCGCCCGAATTATTCAGGTTCTGATAGGGGTCCATGTCATTCTCGCCATTGATCGTGAACAAATTGGAGGTGGCGGGAAGACCATAGCTGCTGAAGTTTCCATAGCCGCCGCCGGTGTTCATGGTAATGCCCGGCGCGGTTTGGGCGACATAGGTTATGTCATTGCCGCCGTTCGGCTGATTGGCGATAAGCGTTTGGTTGAAGTTGGTGGACAGATCGGCATTGTCGGCTTGCACCAGCGGTACCGTGGAAGACACTTCCACGGTTTGCGACGTCGCGCCGACAGCCATCTTGACGTCACTGATCGTGGCCTGACCGACGGCAACGGCCACGGTGGTATCAGCCTTGCTGAAGCCCTGGGCAACCACGCTCACGCTGTAGCTGCCCGGTGGCAACAGCGAGAATCGATATCCACCGTTGGCGTTGGTGGTGGTGGTTTGTGTTGCGCCAGTGGCAGTGCTCTTCAGCGTGACCGTGGCGTTGGGCACGACCGCTCCGCTGGGATCGGTGACCGTACCGGTAAGATCGCCCGAGACCAGCGATTGCGCCAGCAACGACGGCGCCAGGACCGCAGCCATCACCAGCACGGCCAGAGTTCCGGGAATGAACCTTCTCATTTTCGTAATCCCCACTTTCGACTTGATAGATCCGACCGCCGCTGCAGTCAGCGGTTGGATCATTGCCAGGCATAGAAGCACGTCATGCGCCTGAACCGTGCCGGAGATGATTCATATGGAACAGTGAGGGATGAGATGTCGAATAGAAGGGCCGCAACGCGATTCCATAGATTCATTCAGTGTTGCTGCTAACAAGCGGACTCAGACTGTGGGGCAGCAAGACATGAACTCGGTGCGGTACAAATCCGTCTGGACGGAACGAGTCCGATGGGGACTACAAGAAGTTGTGGACGACAGGGAAGTTTACCGCTCAGATTCCAGAATGCCGGCAACTACTCCGCGATGGTTTGGCCCAACAGGATGTTTCGACCCATCCTTGAGTACGATCTGGCACTTACCTTCCAGCGAGGCGCTACTATCAATGTACCGGCAATTAATAATGATTGAGCGGTGAATTCTTAGAAATATAGACGGATCCAGGCGGGCGGCCAGTTGGTGGATGGGTTCGCGTAACAGGAACCTGCCAGACGTGCTCTCGATGGATACACATTTTCGTGCGGCGGTGATGGATAAAATGGCCTCGGTGGCCAGGTCGGTGCTCTGGCCATCCCGCTCCACGGCAATGACGGATGGATAAGAATGTAAGGCGCCTGAGCCGTCGACATAGCGCGACACCAGGTCAAGCAACTGCTTGACTTTGCGGTCATAGATATCCATTACAGCTTTGTTCAGGAACTTTCTGATCGCCTCGGGCTCCGCCGGAAGCGTCAAGTCGTTGCCGGGAAGAAGTCCCAGCAGCTGAGGACGGCGTTCCCGCAAGGTGATGACGACGGGCGAAAAGAGATCGTCCTCAACCCGGCGGCTCCAGTCGAACGGGAGCAGGTTCGATCTCACGATCAGCAAATCCGGAAGGAGAGTATCCAAATGGGTCTCGCACTCCCTCCAGATGCCCGACTCGCCGACCAGGTGCAACATCGGATCCCGTTCGATAGCCGACCGCACCCGTGCCCGCACGTCGTGTTCGGGATCGCACAGTACGACCCATATGCCACCCAACTGTCCGCCGGCGGTCGATTCGCGCGCGCACATTGCAGTTGCCATTTAGCCTGCGCCTTTTAACCCGAGCAATGTCGCCTTGATTTCACGCGCCACGCGGCTCGATAACAGAACCGCGCGCTGATGTCTTAGACGCATGGCAGCGACGGAAATGTCGGAGTTATAGCTGACCGCATGGGGAACAGGGACAAACAGTGCTTGCGGTGGTTCTAGTCGTGGTGAGTCGAAATGACTGATTGCCCAGAACGATTCCACGGCGGAAGATCGTTATCCGTTCGGCTGCGAGTTTAGTTTAAGATGTGACTCTCGTGGTCCGGCAGGACGAAGTTCGGTCGCGACGATGCCAATGATGCCTCTTTCGCAAATATGGGAATGGATCCGATGGGGATAGCGTTGCGTCCACTTTCGAAGGCGACGGAAACAGTATCCGTCCGTGGCGACTCGCCTCGTTTCTCCGCCGGCGTTGCGAATTGGTTGCTGGGCGTTTGTATTTTCTTCTCAACACTATTGATGTATCCCCTGCATCGGAGCCCGGACCAGGCACTGACCGAAGACCGCTTTGAGTCGGTGGCTTTGGGCAAGTCACTGGCGTTGCACGGCAGCTTCTCCAGCCCCTTCTTTCCGATACTGACCGGTCCATCAGCTCATCTTGCGCCTGCTTATCCTGCGCTCGTTGCCGTGGTCATCAAGTTGTTCGGAACCGGACAAAACGGCGGGTTTGTTCTACGATGGCTCACCAAGCTTGCTCTCGCAAGTCAACTTGCCTTGCTGCCGGCTCTGGCCGATTATCTCGGACTGTCTTCGATGGCAGGCGCACTCGCCGCCGTCGCCTGGCTCGCTGCTCAATTTCCACTGCTGCTCTGGGAAAATGACTTCGCAGGCCTGCTCGTGATCGCGCTTGCATTTCCCATGTACAGAGCGTTGCGCGAGCAGCTCAACGGGAAAGCAATTCTTTATACAGGACTGGTCTGGGGCCTGCTTCTTTTGTTGACCCCTACTCCGTTATTTGTGCTCTGCGGGTGGATCCTGGCCTTACTATTCCTGTCGCCGCAATCGAAGCAAAGGGCAATCATGCTGGCGACGGTTCCTTTGCTTGTGATCCTGCCGTGGCTGGTTCGAAACTATGTTGTATTCCATGAGCCGATTTTCCTGCGCGACAACCTCGGTCTCGAGCTAGCTGTGTCCAATAATTCATGTGCTGAATACTCGTGGGCATTAAACCTGCGCCCGGGTGGATGCTTCTCTAGAAATCACCCTAACGAAAATCTTCAGGAAGCTCTGCGGGTAAGCAGCATGGGTGAACCAGCCTATAACAAAACCCGGCTTCACGAAGCGTTGACCTGGATAGGCCGCAACCCCGATCGCTTTCTTACGCTGACAGAAGAGCGCTTTATTGCTTTTTGGTCCCCCAGGATGATGGCGAACTCGCAAGACGCTGCAGGCGAATTGGGGGTGAACTGGATTCTGGATGCCTTTACTCTACTGAGTGTTCCAGGACTGTTCTTAGTCTGGCGCCGGAATCGTTACGCGGCTGTACTGATGGGATTGTGGCTGGCGTGCTTCCCGCCGATCTATTATTTAATCCAGTTTGACCCTCGTTATCGTCACCCAATTTTGTGGGCCACGTTTCTACCGGGAGCATTTACGGTAACGTCGGCGGTGACAGCGATCGCCAGTAAATCGCTCGGGTGGCGGCGGCCGGCCGGCCTTAGCAACAATTAACGAATGCCGCCGCCGTTTGCGGCTGCTACCGGAAATCATCGATCAATATTTTCCCTTGTTCATATTGGGCGGGAGGATTTGAAGGTGGCGCTGAGGTCGCTGTGGCGGACCAGAGGGCTGGCGGTCACGGTAATCCTGACGCTGGCGCTCGGAATTGGCGCAAACGCTGCCATCTTCAGCCTGGTGCGCGGGGTCCTGCTGCGGCCCCTGGTCAATCGCGACGAGGACCGGCTGATCTACATCCGGCAGAGTGCGCCGGGGATCGGCGTCGACAACGCAACTTTTTCCGTACCGGAAATCCAGGACCTGAAAGCGGGAGTGAAAACCGTCAGCGCATTCGGGGACTTCTCGACCATCGGCTTCACCACGGTGGGTCTGGGACAGCCGCGCGAGGTGCGCGCCGGCGTCGTTGGCGGATCGTATTTCGAGGTGATGGGTTTGCGCCCGGTGCTCGGCCGGCTGCTCGACATGCATGACGACGGGCCAAACGCTGCCGGCGCATGCGTGCTGACCTATCGCTTCTGGATCAATGTGCTCAAGAGCGATCCCTCGGTGATTGGCAAGACTGTTCGGCTTGACACGCCCTCGGCCACCATCGTCGGCGTGCTGGAACCCTCAGTACCGTATCCGGCGGAAACCGAGATGGGCCTCACAAATGGGGTACTCCTTTAGTAGGAGAAAAGAGCGATTTCCGACAGTACCGTCAAGGAGCGACACGATATATGATTCTGGAAATAGGCGGTCAGCCGCGCGACTTCCCTATCGCCGAGGGTTCCTGACTGCAGGGCATCAGACGGCGTGCAGGCCTCTTCTCTGATGAGTGGCCTTCGGCGCGGACGCTCAACCTTGGAAGCCTTGGAAATGGGAGTTTGTCATCATGAACCCACCCCCATCGAATCCAGACCTAACAGCCTTTCTGAGTGCTCGCGACTTTCTGCTCCAACATCGCACTGACTACGAGTTTGTTTACCAGAATTTTCGCTGGCCCCAGCTTACCCAGTTCAACTGGGCGCTGGATTATTTCGATGGCTACGCCCGCGGCAACCAGAAGACGGCATTGTGGGTTGTGGACGAAACTGGCTTGGAGTCGAAACTGAGCTACGACGAAATGTCGCGTCGCTCGAGTCAGGTAGCCAACTTTCTTCGCAAGCAAGGCGTTCGCCGGGGAGATCGCATTATCGTCATGCTGCCCAACGTGGTAGCGATGTGGGAAGTCATGCTGGCGGCCATGAAATTGGGAGCGGTTGTTATTCCCGCGGCGACTTTGCTCACCCCCGGCGATCTTAAAGACCGCCTCACCCGAGGGCAGGGGCGCCACGTGATCACCCATGCAGCTTTCACCGGCGGGTTCTCGGAGTTGCCGGGCGATTATTCTCGTATCGTAGTCGACGAGCCTGTCAACGGTTGGATCTCATACACGGATGCACACCGGGAAGAGGAAACCTTCGCACCTGACGCAGCTACGAAGGTGAGCGATCCTATGCTGCTGTACTTCACCTCAGGCACCACAGCCAAACCGAAACTTGTCTTGCACACCCATCAGAGCTATCCCGTCGGTCACCTGGCAACGATGTACTGGATCGGGTTGCGCCCCGACGACGTCCATCTCAACATCAGCTCTCCGGGTTGGGCCAAGCATGCGTGGAGCAATTTCTTAGCTCCGTGGAATGCAGGTGCAACCGTCTTCGTGCACAGCTATGCCCGCTTCGACGCCAGGAAGACCCTCGAAGTGATTTCTCGCTGCGAGGTCACCACGCTGTGTGCACCGCCGACGGTTTGGCGTCTGCTGGTGCTGGAGGATCTCGCCGCCTTTCCCGTTAAGTGCCGGGAACTGGTGGGAGCCGGAGAACCACTCAATCCGGAAATCATTGACAAAGTCCGGAAGGCATGGGGTTTGACCGTTCGTGACGGTTTCGGACAGACCGAAACGGTGCTCGTCATCGGCAACTTCCCTGGCCAACCCGTGAAGCCTGGGGCCGCAGGCGTTCCCTCACCCGGACATGAGATCGTTTTGCTCGATGCACACGGAAACGAATCTGACGATGGTGAAATCTGCCTCCGGTTGAATCCCGCGCCCATCAGCTTGATGGCCGGTTACGTAGACGATCCGGAGCTCATGGCGAGTGTGATGGAGGGTGGTTGCTATCATACCGCTGACATCGCCAGCCGCGACGCCGACGGATACTACACCTATGTTGGGCGTGATGATGACCTGTTCAAGTCCTCGGATTATCGCATCAGCCCGTTCGAACTGGAGAGCGCGCTGATTGAACATCCAGCAGTCGCGGAAGCCGCTGTGGTGCCGGTTCCGGATGCAATTCGCTGGAATGTTCCCAAGGCCTACATCGCCCTGAAGCCTGACGTCTATCCGTCACCGGCCGTGGCGCACGAGATTTTTATGTTCATCCGCAAGCGTCTGGCGCCTTACCAACGGATACGCCGAATTGAATTCGCGGAGCTGCCCAAGACAATTTCTGGCAAGATTCGCCGAACCCAACTGCGGTTCCAGGAGACGATTGAACGGCCGGTGGAGTCAAGGCGCGAGTTCGAATATTGGGAAGAAGATTTTCAGGAGTTAGTTCGGGCCCGTGCCTATCGCTTCTACCAGGAACGGGGCTGTGAACACGGCCACGACTTCGAGGATTGGCTGCAGGCCGAGTCCGAGATAACTGGGAAAAACCCTCAAAAAGAGGTTTGAGATGTTCGCACGTAACGCCCATTTCCGCGTGAAGTCCCTTGGCATGGCTGCTGAATTCGCCCAGATACTCGAGAACGACATACGCAAATAGCTTCGGCTGGTGAAGGCTGAGTGGGAAATGGCCTAGAAATAGCCCGGCCTTGCCGAATTGCCAGGTTTGCCGAGACTCGCTCTTGAACCGGAGGACGCTTGCTTGCAATCTCTGAAATGGATTCTTGCGTTTTCCATATCTATATCAGCGATGACTGGCGACCTGCGTGAGGAACTTAATTGCTCGAATACCGGGCAGAAAGAAGTATGCTCCTCCACGGACGGTTACGAACTGGGGCAGACCTTGGACACGCCGCGCCACTCCTTGCGGTTGCGGAAGTAGAAAATTGTCGGTTGCGGGACAGCCTGGAATCGGCTGCCGGTTTCCCAGTAGAGGATCACTCTCGCCGCTCATACCATTGAATTTCGTGCTCATGATCCAGGCGCCCTGCACAAATTCAAACTGGCGGGAGATGTTGGCATTCAGGCAAATGAACTGAATTCCGTGCTCTTCCTGATCGGGATAGTTGGGCTGCAAAGCTTGCTCGGGTGACAACCCGGGTCCGTACTCGCGTCCGCGACGCAGCAGGCGGTGGAAGCGCGTGGACGACATGATGTCGTCGCGAACTCCCAGCTTGGTGAAGCCGAGATTGTGGATGAGTTGCGAGATAAGGCCGCCGGTTCCGGCAGGGAAATCGGCATTGCGCGGGTTGGCCCGTCGAATATGCGCACCGAAGGGGCACCGCGTGCCACTGGCATCCGCGTCGTAGGTGAACTGGTTGGAGGGTGTAGCCGTCCTCGCCACACCCGGGATCGGCTGTTCATTTAGCGCTTCCAGCGGATCTCCCTTGCGCGTGCGTCCCACCATTGACCACGCCAGCTGCTCGCGCCCCTGCGGATCACCGTTCGACTGCTGATCGACAAACTGCCAGAAACCACGCACGTCCTGCTGCAATTGCCGGAATACGAGATAGGTGCCATTGCGGCCAAGGTCCCGCATTCCCGGCGCGTCTTCGGCCTCAGGCAACAACGCGTTATTGCTGTCTGCGGGCAGCAAAGGCCGGTCGGTGTAGCGGCCGTATTCGTTGGGATAGCCGAGCAGGAACTCGCCTAAGCAAGAAATATTGGTGTATTCCAGTTGATCGGCGGCGCTACGGCCACGTTGCCAATCCAAAGTCGGCTGGCTGATTCCATCCGTGAAGCCGAAGGGTTCTACGCCTTGCAAGTCTGACGTGGGCAGCACGGCGATGGTTTCGAAGGCAGATTCCCAGGCAGGACCCTTGATTTTCTCGCTGAATGAAAGCAGTTGCCCCGGCTGCGCATAAACCATTACGACAAGATGCGGGATCTTCTCTGGACCGCCCCATCGCCAATGCTCAGGCGCATTCGATGCGATGTCGCCCAAACGATGCGAGCGGTTTTCTTCGCCCCAAATGCCGGAGAGAAACTCATCGGAGAAGCCGGAGATGATCTGCGGAGGAAGCCCCAGAGCTTCCAGACCTTGACGAGTGAAGGCTATGTGCAACGCGGTCGCCGGCGCCTTGCCGGCATCGACAGCATTCGCAACCGGGGCTGAGGCGAGCCACCCCGAGGCAGCGGCAGCATCGCGAATGCGCAGCATAAGAAAGCTGGCTTCCGTGAGGGCGCTGTATCCAAAGCGCACCAAGCCCTGCACGTCGCTGAAATCCACTGCGTGGTTCACAACTTCTTAGCCTCTAGATCAATTCCAGCCACTGCTGCGCTTCCGCATCTGAAAGCGCCGATTTCTCCAGGCCCTCTCGAATAAGGTGGTTACGGTGACGGTCGAGGGCTGTCAATCCGGGATGCGCGTTGTACCAGACCTCCGTCGCCAGTTCGTGACGGCGGAGAACATACTTGAACTTCTGCTCGTTCTTCGCGCCATCGAGAACCATCCATCTCGTTGCCGGATAACCAATACCATTGCCGAACACCACATTAAGCCCGAACCCAACCTTGTTGATGAAATCGTCCATGTAACTTTCGAGGCTGCCATCGTAGTTGCTGGCGAACAGCAGCCGCTTCTTGTTATCGAGAAACACCCATCGCGCAAAATGGATGGTGCTGACACGGGCCAGCCTGCCTCGGCCGTAGATGTGCTTCGCCGTGAAATCAATGACCCACAAGATGAAGGTAAGAGTCCAGC
>Ga0335081_10018040_pt1 | contig 11414 bp, 8 predicted proteins | sample Lox_Sample_35_FD_206713 | JGI IMG/M metagenome (GOLD analysis project Ga0335081, IMG submission 206713) | Soil microbial communities from Loxahatchee National Wildlife Refuge, Florida, United States - Lox_Sample_3.5 | ecosystem: Environmental > Terrestrial > Soil > Wetlands | place: USA: Florida... | reverse complement strand
CATCAAAAGGTACGCCGCCAGGATTCCCGTGTTGTAACCAGTCACCGCCTGCGGCCAGCCCTGTTTGGCCCAGGTCCCCGGAATCAGGACCGTTCGCCAGCTGTCCCCCATCGCATCGAGGACCGTAGCAAGTATATGCACGAGCACCAAGCCGACTACGAGCAGCCCCACATGCCTATGGAGGCGCTCGATCTGTAGTTTCAGAGTCGTCCACCCCGTCCGAAGGTTCGTCTGCCACAGACCAAGCAGCGCACCGACGTATGCAAAGAGCAGCCCGATCATTCCGGATGACTGGAGTATGGGGAATGACCAGAACGTGCGCAGGTCTCGCATGTTCATGTCGGATGCCATTGCAATGGCGGCGGCGCTCTTCCCCACGGACTGCAGCGCGTAGAGTCGTGCAGCAAGCACTAGGGTTAAGGCAACGCCGATCACAGCCACGGCCGCCGCGGATCGGCTGGCTGATCCGCGGGGCACGGCCCTGAAAGTGATCTGCGCATTGACCATCATGTCATTCCCACGTCACGCGGATTCCGGAAAAGACTTCGAATGGTGCCCCCATCACCTGCGCCGAGGGAGCTGAATAGCTTGTCGCTATGTAGTGCCGATCTAACAGGTTCTGGATCTTCAAGTAGATCTCGACGCTTTTGGCCAGCGGGTACGAACCAGTGGCGTCGAGCAAGAAATGCGGGTCGGCCGATATCGCTCCGGGATAGCCGGGATTAGTGTGATCGGGAGATGCCCAATCGGTGCGGTCGACCCAATACGCCTGCGATGCGACGCTCCATCCCCGCTGATTCCGATAGGAGAGTGAAACGGCGACCTTATTTCTTGGCACGTCCACGATCTGCTGGCCAACGCTTGCCGGATCAAGAGGATTGCTCTCGACTATGGAATCCGCCAGGGTGTAGGCGAGGCTCGCAGATACGCCCGCGCCGACGTCCCAATTCACCTCCGATTCGAAGCCTTGTGCCCGCACCGATGCGATGTTTTGGTTCTCGACGACATACCATCCGGCGGGCGAATAGATGGCATTTGTCGTCGGCTCGATGACGATGTAGTTGTTGATGTCCGTCCGATATAGAGTGAATTGCGAGCGCAGTCCTGGCCTCGAGTAGTCGAGGCCGACCTCACCGCCTCTGAGCTTCTCCGGCTGCAGAAACGGTGCTGGTAGCATCACAAAGCCGCCAGCGGCATAGGTGTAGAACTGATCACTGATGTTCGGAGCACGGAACGACTGATAGTATGCCCCGCGCAGAGCCAGTCCGGCTCCGAGCGCGTAGCGCACATCCAAGCGCGGATCGAAGCTCGTGAAGGTCCTGTCTGGGACCGCTCCGGCGCCTCCCAGACTTCCATCGTACCCGTCGGTGTTCTGCAACGACTGGAACCTACCGCTGAGGCTCAGCTGCAGCGCAGTGATCGGAACGGACGCTATTTGCCCAAAGGCGCCGACGAACACCTGTTCACCGTGCGACGCTGTCGTGGTGAACTCAGGTGAAAAATCGGGTGCAATGTAGTGATCGGTGTTGTCGACGCCGCTGATCGAACGCAAATCAGCCCCTACCATGTAATTCGCGATCGGCCCAGAGAGCTTCTGGTACCAAACGAGCGAGGCGCCCACGTCATGCGCACGCACATCGTGAATTTCATTCAAGCTATCGGTCGTTGCCGCCAAATCGGTTTCGTCGGGGAAGTAGGTCGAATTGTTCGTGGTGAAACTGCTGTACGTGTAAAAGGCCGTGGCGGTTAGTGAAGCGTCGCCCGAAAACAGCTTCTTGCCGTCGGCGGTGACTGTATAGATATTCTGAGAATTCCGGTCGATCGTCGTCTCAAGCTGCTGATGATTATCGTGGTAGTAGAGGGACATATGACCCACAAAGTCATCGCTGAGGTCCAACGTATCCCTTAGCTGGACGTTGGCCGCCCGATAGCTTGTCGGGACATTGAAGGGTGTGCGCTCGTAGGTGGGGACCTGCTGGAAGCCGCTGGTACCGTCGAACGAGGCGAATGCCTGCAGCTTAGTCGCGTCCGTCGGAAAATAGGCGCCGTAGCCGCTGCCGCGATAGGTGCCGTAGCTACCGCCGCCGCCGTCCAAGACGACCTGCTGCACGGAAGGCTCCCGTGTGATGACGTTGATTACGCCCCCCTCGGCGTAATTTCCCCAGAGCGGACTACCCCCGCCGCGCACCACCTCGACCCGCTCTATGTTTTCGAGCGGGATGCGCCCCCACTGAATATAGCCGAAGAATGGATCGTTGATCGGAATGCCGTCTACCATGACTAAGGCGCGGCTGATACCTTGCGCAGTGCCCCCTAACCCCCTCATGCCGATACTGTCAGAGGTGGGGTGCTGCGCCTCACCGGAATAGCCCAGTAGATCGATGCCCGGTACCAGCCGCATGACGTCGTCGAGCTCTTGCGCCGGTGTGTTTGCAATATCGGTGCCGGTGATGAGGCTGACACTCTGCGGAACGCTCGCGAGCGTCTCGGCACTGCGGCTAGCGGTGACCACAACCTGCTGCAGCGAATCGTCGGTCTGAGCATTCGCGCACACAGCGCTGCCAATGAGGCACGCGCCAACTAGGAATCGATGCGCACGACGTGCAGGCGCGCGCGCGCTCTGTGATACAAGCCTCGTTGCGGCTCGCTCACAGCGGTAACGGTAATTGCTGAGCATGAAAGTCTCCGCCCATGGCCGAACTCACGCGCCCCCACCAGGTAACGGGCGCCGGAGCCAAACAGGCAGCGTGGCTTGAAGCCGCCACGCTGTCTGCTAAGCGAGTAACTCGGTCAGGCCGGAACGGGAGGGGCGCGCGCTGACTGGGCGCGCGGAACCATCGTGAAATGTGTGATCTGCGGCCCGGGCAGCGCAAGACGTGTCACCGATTGCTCGGCAACGGTGACGCCTAGCAGCGTTGGTACGCCAGCGAGTGTAGCGCTTGCCGCGTAGGGGCAGGAACTGTGGTCCTGATGGTCGGGCTGACCACCTGATGTGCTGTTATTCCCGGTCGTTGGCTCATCGGTGCTGGGCATCCCCATGTCCATCGCCATGGACATATCCACGCCCGCCGACATGTCCATCGATTTGCCCGCGCCCTCGTCGGACCTGGTCTCATGGGACTGGACCGCCAGTGGCGGCACCGGTGCATAGACCGGGCAGAGCATGAGACTCACGGACAGACCGGGACCGAACATCGGCATGAAGCCGACCGGGATCAACGAGCGCAGCAGCAGGCCGGGCAGCACGATTGCTACCCACATGCGGCTACGCTTGCGGGTCGATCCAATCAAATGGACGAACTCTGGCTAAGCCATCCTGCTGCCTGAGGCTCTCGGATAAGAACAGGCGCGTAGCATTGAAGATTGAGACCCATAACGCCTGTCATTACGTTTGAAGCTATTAGGGCGCCTTTACCACGTGCCAGACATGGGCTCCTTGCGGGCCGAGACCGTCGCCCTTGGCGTCACCAGGAGCTGCATCTTTGGAGTACGTATACACCGGCTTGCCATCATAAGCCCATTGTTTGCTCCCATCGTCACGGGTGACAACGCTCCAGGAGCCCATGGTCATTGCATCGGATCCAGCTGCCAGAGGTGGCCATGTCATTGCACACCTTCCGTTGCAAGACGATTTGTTAGGGGTCGTATCGCGGTCGTAGGTGTAGAGCGTCATTCCCTTGGAATCGACGAACACCTTCTGGTCCCCGATCTTTACCGCTTTTACATCCGGTTCCATCTGAGCAAAACTTATCGCAGCTACCATCATCAGGGTAACGGCAGTGGCAAACATGACTTTTGTTCGCATAAATGATTCTCCTGCTGATTTCTTTGGTGATTTTCTCGGAGTTTGACAAACGGACTTTCAGCGCTCATTGCACCGACAAGTGCGCATACGCAACCATCGCGACTTTGGACCGGCAGATTATAACGCCCTCTCGCTGGACGACAGCCACGAAGCTCCGTCGCGGCTAGGGCCCGCTTTGCGGATGCCAGTCATGGGGCGCCCAACGGCGACTACGGGCCGGTCGCGACCCTCGACCCCAATCAACCTCTGGTCAATCCCATCGCGACGCCAAGAACCGCTGAGCGATGACCGTTTTCGGGCATCGCACCGAGGGGGAAATCTCCCGTCTGCCGATCGTGGCTCATCGTGCGTATCCCGCGTAAAGTTTATCTTTAAGGCGCATACACTGAGACGCCTCTGGGAAGGAGTCCTGCGGCGCATGACCGACGCACCTCGGGGGCGGTGGACGTTTTCAGGGGGATCACGCAAGCGCTTTATGATCCGTACACGATGGGCGTCAAAACTCGGATCTGACTCCAGCCGCCCGAACGAGACGGACACCTCACGAGGTTCTAATGAAACACTTGACGATCTCAGTCGATGACGACTTGGCCGATGCCTTTGAGGGCCTGGTTCGTGATAAGGGGTACAAGAATCGCTCCGAGGCCTTTCGTGATTTGGTCCGTCAGGCGCTGGGGCAGGCGAGCTTCCAGGACAAGAGCGCCAAATACTGCGTAGGGGCACTGAGCTACGTCTACAACCATCACGAGAGACAGCTTGCGAGTCGCTTGATCGGCATGCAACACGACCATCACGACCTAACGGTCTCAACTATGCATGCCCATCTGGATCACGAAAATTGCATCGAGACGGTCATCCTGCGGGGACCAACCGAGGCGGTGCTGCACTTTGCCGATGCCGTGAAAGCACAGCCCGGTGTGCGACACGGCACCTTCTACCCCATACCCATCGAGTTTGAGATGCCCAGTCGCCGCCAGCACGTACACGCGAAGCCAGCAACCTAGGGCCGGCGCGAATACGCTGGTCCGAACATCCTTGTCTCGGAAGCGCCTACCCGCGTGGCAAAGAGATAAGCACAGAGAACCACGAGCACACCTAGCAAGCTCACTCCGAGTGCGTGCTGGGTGAGCCATTGATCGAAGGAGGACCAGACGCATGAGCTGGCCACTGCTGCCCCCACCAGCAAGCTGACAAGCGCGATACTGAACGTCATCGCACGCGAAGCAGCAGCCCCGGCCCGGTCAGATCGACCGGCCAGCTGCGCGAGCCACACGCCGTTCGCGGTACCCGTAGTGAGCATGCCGACGGCAAAAATCGTCGCGAGCAGGGCCGCGAGGCTGACACTGCCGATGATGGCGGCGTTGGTCGCGAACAGCACAGCAAATCCAAGCGCGTCGAACGAGAGGGCAAATAGCACACCGACCAGCATGGTTTGCCACGGGCCCGAGGAGCGCAATATGAAAGCGAACAAGCTTGTCCTCACGCCGATGAGATGAACCTGCTGCGATTCCGCCCGGCGCGAGACGACAGAGAGCAGGTTGGAGGTGCCGAGCAACAGTAGCACCGCCGCTGACACGGACTTTCCGGCCGGCCCGAGCCAAGCAGGCAGGGTCCACGCCGAAGCCAGATACGCCAACACAACTGCCGCAAGCACGATCGCTGCGCCATGGCCGGCTGAAAACAGCGCACCGCAGTAGGGCGCAAACGGCCGCCGCTTGACCATATTGAAGCGCGTCATGCTATCGATAGCAGCCAGGTGATCAGCATCCAGCCCGTGCCGCACGCCCAATGCCAGAGCTAGTGCGCCAGAACCGATCACGCTAACGCTAACGGCCATTGTCCGCGCAGCTCTCTTTTAGGTGCTCGACCCGATACGCACCGGCAAGACCCCCCACAATCCTTAAGGTGTACCAGCCTTAAGGTGTACCAGGCATTGTATTACGAAAAGTTAATGTCTCATATTTCTCGGTTTGGTATGCTGAGGTCGTAATACGAATTATAAGTTAGTCATATCAGGGGGCCGGATGCCTTTGATCGATCGCTGGGTGGCGGCTCAGTGCCACCGGCTCCGGCCGCTTCTGATGGGCACGTCGGGGCTTCTCTGCGGCGCAGTAGCGCTGACGGCTCCAGAGACCGCACTGGCGCAATCGTCACCGGCGCAACCACCGAGTTCATCACTGGCGGATACGACCGCAAGTTCTGCCGCAAGCACTTCGCCGGATACCGGTCAGGAGCTGCAGGAGGTCACGGTGAGCGCCGAGAGGCTGAGCTTGCTCGGCACCGCAAGCACTGCCAGCGAGGGCGTAGTCGACAACACCGAACTGCAGCTCACGCCACAGTATCGGCCGGGTCAGACACTGGAAACGGTGCCTGGACTTATCGTCACGCTACACAGTGGCGAGGGCAAAGCCAATCAGTACCTGCTGCGCGGTTACAACTTGGATCATGGGACCGACCTTGAGACGTATGTAGATGGCATGCCGGTCAATCAGCCGACGCATGCGCATGGACAGGGCTATACCGACCTGAATTTCATGATTCCTGAGCTTGAGAATGGCCTGACCTACACCAAGGGCCCGTATTACGCGAACATCGGTGATTTCGGCGCGGTCGGTTCGGTCCACATCACGTATCGTGACACTATTCCGGACGAAGTCTCCGTCAGTGGCGGTAGCTTCGATTTTCAGCGTGTGTTCGCCGCGGCCTCACAGCCGGTCGAGTCAGGCAATTTGCTCGAAGCGATCGAGGCCCAGCACGTCGACGGCCCATTTACCACTCCGGACGATGCGCGCAAGGAGAATGTGGTCCTGCGTTACAGCGAGGAAGGCGCTCAAAGCGGCTACTCAGTTACCGGCATGTTCTATCACCAACTCTGGACCAATACGACAGATATTCCAGAGCGCGCCATCACGGAGGGCTTAGTAGGTGATCGCTTTGGCACACTCGATCCAACCGACGGCGGCCGCTCGCAGCGCGCCAGCCTATCAGTCGAGTATCACACACAGCTTGGCGAAGGACAGCTCACTTCGAGCGCCTTCTATGAATACAACCAGCTTCACATTTACAACGACTTCACTCATTTTCTTTCCGACCCCGTCCACGGGGACCAGGAGGATCAGTTCGAGAATCGACGGGTTACGGGCGGCGCGGCCACTTACTCTCTTCCGCTATCGCTCGGACCATTTGCGGGTCAGTTTGAGGCCGGCGCTCTGACGCGCTACGACCTGCTCGGGGTCGGTCGGCAGCCTACGGAGGCTCGGGTGCCGGTTTCCGCTTCGAATGACGATCCCTCATTTACCGACAACGATCACGTTTTTTTGTTTGCTGCCGGCGCCTATGCGCAAATCACGACGCACTGGACCTCGCAGCTTCGGACCGTGATAGGCCTGCGGGACGACTATCAGCATGGCACCGATGTGGACTATCTGCAGGCGCTCCATGAGCTCGATGGCTACACCAATGCCGGCACGGTGCACCAGTCACTGCTGCAGCCAAAGGGCGACATCATCTATACGCCGACTGATCGCTTGGAATTCTATCTATCGGCGGGGCAAGGCTTTCACAGCGCGGACCTCCGCGGTGTGAACCAGGACGTCAGTGTGAATTTGGGAGTACCCAATACTCCGTTACTTGCTAAGCAGGACGGGGAGGAAGTCGGCATGCGCGTCGAACCAGCGCCGAACCTCGCGTTCACCCTCGCAGTCTTCAATCTCTGGCAGCAATCCGAGACGATCTTAGATCCCGACGTGGGTTTGGACTCCGCAGGTCCACCGAGCAGGCGCTATGGCTATGAAATCAATCTCACCTGGCAGATCAATCGCCACTTAGAGCTCTATGGCAGCTACTCGGGCGATCACACCCGCTTCACGCAGCCCTTCGATGACGGAACCGGCCATCTCGGCAACTACATTACCGATGCACCGATCGCCACCGGTAGCGCGGACCTGTATCTGACGAACTTTGGTCACTGGAGTGGAGGCCTGGATTTCCGCTATCTAGGCAGTTATCCATTGTCGTCCGGCCCCTGTAATAATGCTGCCGCCAAAAACGATTTTCCCGATGTGGCCACCTCATGTGCCAATGCGCCCACTGCGTTGGGGATGGTGTGGGGTAGTGGCTTTGGGGAACTGAACCTCGACGCCCATTACGCGGGCCCCCGTGGTTGGAGCGCTTCATTCGGTATCTACAACATTCTCAATACTCATGCACCCGCAGCGGAGTTCTGGTACGTCGATCGTCTGAAATCCGAGATCGCGGGGTATCCAGACGGGCGAGCCGACGTGCATGAGCATCCCTTGGAGCCGATCATGTTTCGCGTGACGATCTCCAAGCAGTTCAGCGGCTCATAATGCTGGGACTCTGAGCAGGTGTCGCTGCAGGCACCCCATGATCTTCGGGCGCTGCTCAGTCCGACGACCCGAGACGAGTTCTTCTCGTCCCACTGGGAGCGCCAACATCTGCATTTGCGGCGCGGTCAGAGTGACTTCTACAGCTCGCTGGTGACCACGCAGGATCTGGAACAGATTCTCTCGCATCCGGATGCGCGCTATCCCGGCGTTCAGCTTGCCCGCGGTGGCCATTATCTGGCCCCGGAATCCTTCACGCGTGAAGTTAAAGTCGGTGGCGACCGCTTCACCGACGTGATCGATCCGGAGCGCGTCAGCCGCGAATATCGCAATGGAGCCAGCGTTGTACTGCCGGCCATCCATCGCCTTCACCGACCGCTTGCCGAGCTGTGCCAGCGGATCCATGACGAGATCAGCCACGTCGTGCACGCCAATGCGTACCTGACGCCTGGCTGCGCTCAGGGGTTCACTCCGCATTACGATACGCACGATGTGCTGGTGCTGCAGATCGCCGGCAGCAAGCGCTGGCAGCTGTATCCAGGTCCAGTGACTTTACCGCACCGTTCTCAGCCGTTCGAGGCCGTTGGCTATTCTCCTCCCGCTCCGAGTACGGACATCGAGCTTGTCGCAGGTGATCTGCTTTATCTGCCGCGTGGGGCGGTCCACTCTGCAGAAACGGGAGCGACCTTCTCCGCACACGTATCGATTGGCATCACGGTTTATACCTGGGCGGATCTGACCCGTGATCTGCTAGAGGTCTGCATACAGGACGAAGACTCCCGACGTGCACTGCCGGTTGGCTTCAGTACTCACGATGAGCTGAGACCTCAGCTGGAGAAGCAACTACAGCAGGCATTGGAGAAGCTGCGGACAGGCGCGGACTTCAATCGGCATGTGGAGCGATTCGTGCAGCGTGTCCGCGCAACACGGATCAGCGTACCCGAATCATTTCATGCGGACGTGTGCGTGATTACAGCTCAGACGCGACTTGAAGTTTCCAGGTCGGCACAATATCGGATCGCACTGGAACCGGGCGCTACGGTGCTTGAGTTCGGTGGCAAGAGGCATTTGCTCCCTCCGGCTGCCGCGCCTGCACTGCGAGCGCTGTCGGTACAGGCCGGCATTCAAGCCACCGATTTGCCGGGCGATTTGAATCCGGAAAGCAAGCTGGGGCTTGTTAGATATCTTCAGCAGATTGGGCTTCTCACGACTAGCGCCAAATAAGCGGTACCTGACGCCGGAGTACCAAATGACGCTCGAGCGCGGGGGCGAACTTGCAGTTGGCTAGCCGCCGGACATATACGTCAGCGCTCCGGACCCCGCGACCGATCGCGCCCAGGGCGATGTGCAGTTCCTGGCGAGAACGTCGGGCCAAGGCGCGGCTCGCCCCAACGCTCTGCGAGGCGCTGCCGCTCCTCGCGCACGATCGGCTGCAACTCCAAGTTCTCAACCCCGACACGCAGCTGAGTTGCCATGCGGGCGGCACGCTGCCGGAAGTGCTCACTCCCTGTCAGGCGAACACGGCCGGCGTATTTCTGCGCCCCGACGCGCAGGGCCGCCTCGAGGCTGGCATCGCTCGTGTCTCGCATCACGATCCGCGGGCCCGTGTCGCGGAATGCCTCCGCTCCATCGGCTCGGCGGTAAATGACCACCAACCGCGCGGCATCGACTTCGGCCCGCAGCGATGCCACGGTGAAGGCGAGCTGCTCAGTGGCTTCCTCGCCTTCAATGGCGTCCTCGCGCTGCCGATTGCGTTGCGCGCGATAACGGATGCCGCGCAAAGCGGCCTTGGCGGCCTCATTCCCTGCGAGCGCTTGTCGCTCGAGCCAGCGCCGCCACACTTCACTGCGCGGCAGCTGCTGCGCGAGGGTTCGACGCTCAGCGCGATGGCGGCGCTGCATCGCCTCGCGTTGCGCTGCGGCCCAGAACGCCCACAGTGACAACGCAATCCGTCCGTTCGTCCGCTGCGCCCGGGCGGCAGCGCGCACGCTGCTCCGTTGCTCGCGGTGCGCCTCGAAGAGCGCTCGACGCTCCCCCTCGTGTCGCTCGCGCAGCGTCTGCCACTGTCGGGTCCGTTCCGCCCGACCCTGTGCCTGCTCCAGCGTGAAGCGCTCTGCCAGTCTTCGACGCGCATCGGCTCTGGCCGCCCGCCGTGCCAGCCGCTTTGGATCATCATCGCCCAGGTGCGGCCCGGCATCCGCCAGGCGCTCGCGCATCATGAATTGCTCGTACGTCTTGCTCTGCACAGGAATGCGCCCATCCCGACGCTCGGTAGAGGCCTCGTAGGGACCGAGCGTGCGCTCGAGCGCAGCTTTGCCCGCCCAGCGTCCCATCAAAGAGGCCTTCGCTGCGAGCACCCTGCCACTGGACAAGGTCGTGGTCACGACCAAGCCGCTGCCCTTGGGCTCCATTGCGCAGCCGAATCGCTCCAGTGCGTCATGAACGCCTTGCCAGCTCGCATCCCGCGCCTGCACGAGCGCCTGCAGCGTCGAAGCCGGCGCTCCGGCGACCCATCTCTGAAAGGAGGCGCCCTTAAGGTTCTGTTCGGCGCGCTGGGCGCGCGCGCTGATCCTGGGCGCGTCGGGCTCTTGCAAGAGGCCGCGCTCCGCTCGCTCCTTTCGGCCCATGCGGACAATCTTCAGTCCCTCCGGGGTGTAGAGGGTGACGTAGGGACCCTGGGCTCGGCGAAAGCCCAACTCGAGCTCCAGTTCCCGCATGGCACGGTCCAGGATGAGGTAATCGCGCCATGGGACACCGAGCGCAGTGAACTTAGTCGGATGCACGCGGTTGATGACGAGATGGACGTGGTCATGCTCAGTGTCGCGGTGCATTGCCCAGACCGCGGAGCAGTCCTCGAAGCCGAGTGCTTTCATCACGTGCCGGCAGCTGCGATCGGCCTGAGCGGCCGTGGGATGCTCCCCATGCTGCCAGTTCAGTGCCACGTGATAGACGGGATTGCCCCGGAATCGACCGCGACGCTGGCAGCGCCGTACGCTGGCATCGAAGATCGCCGCGACATCCTCCACATAGCCCACCGGATCTTCTGCATACGAGAACAGTGTCTCTTCCACATTGATGTGGCCGGACTCAGGTGCCTGACCGAGCGGGAGGGCGATGGCGCGATCGGTGCGAAGAATGTATCGCAGCACCGGAGCAAATCCTTTGCTGCGGGCGCTGTTACTCAGTGTGATGACCTTGGCGAGCATTGCTGTGGTGGCCCTTATCGACGCAGCGACTTCGCAGTGCTCTGCAGCTCCGTCACG
>Ga0335081_10018039_pt1 | contig 11414 bp, 10 predicted proteins | sample Lox_Sample_35_FD_206713 | JGI IMG/M metagenome (GOLD analysis project Ga0335081, IMG submission 206713) | Soil microbial communities from Loxahatchee National Wildlife Refuge, Florida, United States - Lox_Sample_3.5 | ecosystem: Environmental > Terrestrial > Soil > Wetlands | place: USA... | reverse complement strand
CCGGTCAACGACAATCAGGCGGTGACGCGCCTGATCCGCGAGAAGGCCCGGCAGGAAGGCCGGGTCCACGTCTTCCCGATCGGAGCGGTCACCAAGGACTCGAAGGGGGAGGAGCTGGCCGAGATCGGGGAGCTGGCCGAGGCCGGCTGCGTCGCGATCACCGACGACGGAAAACCGGTGATGAACAGCGGGGTGATGCGGCGGGCGATGGAGTATGCCCTGGCCTTCGACCTGCCGGTGATCGACCATTGCGAGGACGAGCACCTGATGGACGGCGGCGTGATGAACGAAGGGGTCGTCTCGATGGAGCTGGGGCTCCGGGGCATCCCGGCCGCCGCCGAGGAAGTGATGGTGGCGCGAAACCTGATCCTGGCCGAGCTGACCGGGGCAAGGCTTCATCTCGCGCATGTCAGCACCGCGGGATCGGTCCGGCTGATCCGCGAAGCGAAGAGCCGCGGCGCGCGGGTCACGGCCGAGACCTGTCCGCATTATTTCAGCCTAACGGAGGAGGCGGTGCGGGGCTACAACACCGACGCCAAGATGAACCCCCCGCTCCGGACGGTCCAGGACCGAGACGCGATCCGCCAGGGCCTGAAGGACGGGACGCTGGACGTCATCGCGACGGACCACGCGCCGCACACGGAGGACGAGAAGAACCGCGAGTTCGACCTGGCGCCCTTCGGCATCGTCGGGCTGGAGACGGCGCTGCCGCTGACCCTCCGGCTGGTGGAGGAGGGCGTGCTTTCTCTGGACGAGGCCGTGGCGAAGCTGACGGTCCATCCCGCACGGGTGATGCGTCTGAACAAGGGCCACCTCGGCATCGGGGCGGACGCGGACCTCTGCCTGATCGAGCCGGAGGCGGCGTGGACGGTGGAGCCCGCCCGCTTCCATTCCAAAAGCCGCAACACGCCTTTCGCGGGCTGGCGGATGAAGGGGCTCGTCGCGATGACGATCGTGGAGGGCCGTGTGGTCTATTCCACGGAGGAGATACGGGCCGTATGAAAATCCTGAATACATTTTTTGTCTGGCTGGAGCTGGCGGGGCTGGCCTTCTGGGTCGGGGGCATGATGACCCTGGGAGCGCTGGTGGCGCCGGCCGTCTTCGGCCACGTCAAGCCGATCGAGTCGGCCGGCGAGACGATGAGCCTGATCTTCCGGAATTTCAACGCCGGGATGGTCTACGTCTGCATCGTCCTGGTGGCGGCCGGTTTCCTGGGCAAATGGTTTCTCTCCGGGCCGAGAAGCCTGCGGCTCCGGATCGAGGCCGTCCTGGTCGCGGTGCTGGTCCTCTCCGGCCTTTATATCGGGGCGGTTCTGGGGCCGAGCATGGAGACGCTCCGCCAAACCATGCTGACCGACCGCTCGAACGGAACGGCCGTCGCGGAGTTCGACCGCCGGCACCGGCAGTCCGTGACCTTGTTTTCGGTCAACATTTTTCTCGGCCTGGCCGTTCTATGGATGAACGCCCGGCCCTCGAACGGCGCGGGCCGGAAGGAGTCCTGATGGAAGCGCCCGGACATCATGCGCCGCGCCGGAGGGCGGTCCTGGCCCTGGCCGACGGGAGCGTGTTCAAGGGATACGGCTTCGGCGCCGAGGGCGAGGGCCTCGGCGAGGTGGTCTTCAACACCTCGATGACGGGGTATCAGGAGATCCTGAGCGATCCGTCCTACCGGGGCCAGATGGTCACGATGACCTATCCGCTCATCGGCAACACCGGCGTCAACGACGAGGATGTCGAGTCGGCCCGGCCCTTCCTCTCCGGCTTCATCGTCCGGGAATACACCGACGATCCGAGCAACTGGCGCGCGACCGGACCGCTCGACGACTACCTCCGGCGTCACGGGATCCCCGGGATAGAGGGGATCGACACGCGCGCGCTGACCCGGCATGTCCGGGACGCCGGCGCGCAGACGGGGATCATCTCGACCGTCGATCTGGACGAGAAACGGTTGGTGAAGCGCGCGGCCGAGTCGCCCGGACTGATCGGGCGCGACCTGGTCCGGGAAGTCAGTTGCGAAAAGGCCTACGACTGGACGGAAGGAAGCCCCGGATCTCAAATCTCAAATCTCAAACCCTTCAACGCGGTGGTTTACGATTTCGGCGTAAAGCGGAACATCCTCCGTCGCCTGATCGACTCGGGATGCCGGGTCACGGTCGTTCCGGCCGGGACGAAGGCGTCCGAAGTCCTGTCCCTGAACCCGGACGGTGTCGTCCTGTCGAACGGTCCGGGCGATCCGGAAGGCGTCCCCTACGCGGTCGAGGCCGTCCGGTCGTTGATCGGGCAAAAACCGATCCTCGGAATCTGTCTGGGACACCAGATCCTCGGTCTCGCGATGAACGGCAAGACCTACAAACTGAAATTCGGCCATCACGGCGGCAATCAGCCGGTCCTGGACCGGGCGACGGGTAGGGTCGAGATCACGGCCCAGAACCACGGCTTCGCCGTGGACGTGGACTCGATCGGCGCCGAGATGGAGCTGACCCATATCAACCTCAACGACCGCACCGTCGAGGGGATGCGCCACCGGACGCTTCCGATCTTCTCGGTCCAGTACCATCCGGAAGCCTCCCCGGGGCCGCACGACGCGCGGTATCTGTTCAACCGATTTGTGGAGATGATGAAAAATGGATAAGAAAAATTTTGCAGGGGCGTACGGCCGTACGCCCCTGCGCTTCCTTGGGTTCGCATCTTTATCGATAATGTTATCCGGCTGCTTCTTCAACGTCCAGCTTCTGCCTCAGCTCGAGCCGCTCCAGGAAAAACAACTGTCCGGCTCGGGAAGCGACAAGGTCGTCGTGATGGACCTGACCGGCGTGATTTCGGAAGAGGAGAGGGGCAGCTCGTTTTCGCCCGAGCCGAACCTGGTGGCCCAGATCAAGGAGGAGCTGAAGAAGGCCGCGGCCGACTCGGCGGTGAAGGCGGTGGTGCTCCGGATCAACAGCCCCGGCGGGACGGTGACGGCCTCGGACATCCTTCACCATGAGATCGAGGTTTTCAAGAAACAGACCGGCAAGAAGGTGGTCGTCAGCATCATGGACCTCGGCGCCTCGGGCGGCTACTACGTCGCGGTCGCGGCCGACAAGATCATCGTCCATCCCACCACCGTGACGGGCAGCATCGGCGTGATCATGCTGACGCTGGACGTTCACGGGCTGCTTGAGAAGATCGGGGTGAGCGGAACGGCCATCAAGTCGGGCGATAAAAAGGACATGGGCTCGCCCTTCCGTCCGATGACGGAGGACGAGCGGCGGCTGTTCCAGGGCATCATCAACCAGATGTACGACCGCTTCGTCTCGGTCGTCGCGGCCGGGCGCAAGAACCTGACGGAGGAGCAGGTCCGGAAGGCGGCGGACGGACGGGTCTACACCGCGAAACAGGCGCTCGACCTGGGGCTGGTGGACGGGATCGGCTATCTCGACGACGCGATCGCGCTGGCCCGGACCGAGTCCGGACTGCGCGAGGCCCGCGTCATGACCTATCTGCGTCCGGGCAATTACAAGGACAATATTTACTCCCGGATGCCGTCCGGCGGTCCGCAGACGGTCAACCTGGTCAACCTGGACCTGCGTTCCTTCGTCCAGTCCGGAACGCCGCGCTTCATGTACCTGTGGTCGCCGGAATAGGCCGCCCCGCGCCGGATCGATTTCAAAGGGATTCATGCCCAAACGCACCGACATAAAGAAAATCCTCCTCATCGGCTCTGGGCCGATCGTGATCGGACAGGCCTGCGAGTTCGATTATTCCGGCACGCAGGCCTGCAAGGCGCTCAAGGAGGAGGGCTACCATGTCGTCCTGGTCAATTCCAACCCGGCCACGATCATGACCGATCCGGAGCTGGCGGACCGGACCTACATCGAGCCGATCATCCCCGAGATCGTCGAGAAGATCATCGAGCAGGAGCGGCCGGACGCCCTTTTGCCGACGATGGGCGGCCAAACCGCCCTCAACATGGCGATGGCGCTTTACGAGAACGGCGCGCTGGAACGGTTCGGGGTCGAGCTGATCGGGGCGCGCTATGAGTCCATCCTGAAGGCCGAGAACCGGATGGCTTTTCGAACGGCCATGCTGTCCATCGGTCTCAAGGTTCCGATGAGCGGCTATGCGAAGGCCAGGGAAGACGCCATGCTCATCGTGGAGCGGATCGGTTTTCCGGCGATCATCCGTCCCTCCTTCACCCTGGGCGGGACGGGCGGGAACGTCGCCTACAATAAGGAGGAGTTCGTCGAGCACGTCGACTGGGGCTTAAACGCCAGTCCAAAGAATGAAGTCCTGATCGAGCAGTCCGTCATCGGCTGGAAGGAATACGAGCTCGAGGTGATGCGGGACCGGAAGGACAACGTCGTGATCGTCTGCCCGATTGAGAATTTCGACCCGATGGGGATCCATACCGGCGACAGCATCACGGTGGCGCCGGCCCAGACGCTGACCGACAAGGAGTACCAGGTCATGCGGGACGCCTCGCTCGCCATCATGCGCGAGATCGGCGTGGACACGGGCGGGTCGAACATCCAGTTCGCCGTCAACCCGGCGGACGGCGCCATGGTCGTGATCGAGATGAACCCGCGGGTCTCCCGCAGCTCGGCGCTGGCCTCGAAGGCGACCGGCTTCCCGATCGCCAAGATCGCGGCGAAGCTTTCGGTGGGCTACACGCTGGACGAGATCCCGAACGACATCACGAAAGTCACTCAGGCCTGCTTCGAGCCGACGATCGACTACGCGGTGGTCAAGTTTCCGCGCTTCGCCTTCGAAAAATTTCCTCAGGCCGACGCGACGCTGACGACGCAGATGAAATCGGTGGGGGAGGCGATGGCGATCGGACGGACCTTCAAGGAGGCCCTGCAGAAGGCGATCCGCTCGCTTGAGATCGACAGCTTCGGCCTGGAGCAGCACCTCCACCGCCTGAAGCCGAGGGGGGACGACGGCGGCAACGACAAGGACCGGGTCCGGATAAAGCTCAAGACGCCCGGATGGGACCGCCTCTGGATGATCGCCGACGGTCTCCGGCTGGGCCTGTCCGTCGACGAGATTTACCAGGCGACCCGTATCGACCCCTGGTTCCTGCACCAGGTCCGGGACCTCGTGGAGATGGAGGAGACGATCACGCAGGAGCTGGCCGTGGCGCACATCCATCACGACCTCCCGCCGCCGAACACGGCGCACCTGATCCGGAGCGCGAAACAGGCGGGCTTCTCGGACGCGCACCTCGCATCCCTGATCGGCGTGGAGGAGGACGAGTTCCGGCAGATCCGGAAGGATTTCGGCGTCGCGCCCGTCTACCACCGGGTCGACACCTGCGGCGCCGAGTTCGCGGCGCGCACCCCGTATCTGTATTCGACCTACGAATCCGAATGCGAGTCGGAACCGACGAAGCGCAAGAAGGTCATGATCCTGGGCGGGGGACCGAACCGGATCGGGCAGGGGATCGAGTTCGACTACTGCTGCGTCCACGGCGCGCTGGCCGCCAAGGAGGCCGGGTTCGAGACGATCATGGTCAACTGCAACCCGGAGACCGTCAGCACCGATTACGACATCTCCGACCGGCTCTATTTCGAGCCGCTGACCCGGGAAGATGTGCTGAACATCGTCGACAAGGAGCAGCCGGACGGCGTCGTGGTCCAGTTCGGGGGCCAGACGCCGCTGAAGCTCGCGGTGCCGCTGGAAGCCGCCGGCGTCCGCATCCTGGGAACGTCGCCGGACTCGATCGACCTGGCCGAGGACCGGGAGCGCTTCCGGGCCTTCCTGGAGCGGCTGGGGCTCCGGCAGCCCCAAAGCGCGACGGCCCGCTCGCCCGACGAGGCGAAGAAGATCGCGCACGGGATCGGGTATCCCGTGATGGTCAGGCCCTCCTACGTCCTCGGCGGGCGCGCGATGGAGACCGTCTACGACGAGAACAGCCTTCAGGACTACATCACGTCGGCCGTGAAGGCCTCGCCCCGGCATCCGGTGCTGATCGACAAGTATCTGGAGGACGCAAGCGAGGTGGACGTGGACGCGATCGCGGACGGCGCGGACGTCTTCATCGGCGGGATCATGGAGCATATCGAGGAGGCCGGCGTCCATTCCGGCGACTCGGCCTGCTCGCTCCCGCCCTATTCGCTGGACGCCAAAATCATTCAGGAGATCCGGGAGCAGACCCGGACCCTGTCGCGCGAGCTTCGCGTCATCGGACTGATGAACGTCCAGTTCGCCGTCAAGGACGGCACGGTGTACGTCCTCGAGGTCAACCCGAGGGCGTCCCGGACCGTGCCCTTCGTCAGCAAGGCGATCGGGATCCCGCTGGCCAAGGCGGCGATGAAGGTGATGTGCGGTGCGACGCTCAAGGAACAGGGCTTGACTCGGGAGCCCCCGATTCCTTATATTGCGGTGAAGGAAGCCGTCTTTCCGTTCAGCAAGTTTCCGGGCGTCGACACCATCCTGGGCCCGGAGATGAAATCCACCGGCGAGGTGATGGGGATCGATTCCGACTTCGGCTCGGCCTTTGCCAAGTCGCAGGCCGCGGCGGGGTCGACGCTTCCCCTGTCGGGCCGGGTCTTCATCAGCGTCAAGGACAAGGACAAGGCGGCCGTCGTGCCGGTGGCCCGGCGGCTGGCCGGTTTCGGCTTCACGGTCGTCGCCACGGACGGAACGGCCCGCTGCCTGGAGGAGAACGGGATCGTCTCCGAGCGGGTGAACAAGGTGGCGCAGGGCCGGCCGCACATCGTGGACCGCCTCAAGAACAAGGAGATCGCCTGGATGATCAACACCGTCGGCGACAAGGCCTCGCAGGCCGATTCCTACTCGATCCGGCGCACGGCCCTGAACTATTCCGTGCCCTACTTCACCACGATCGCCGAGGCGAAGGCCGCCGTCCGAGGAATCGAGGCGGTCCTCAAACAGAAATTCCGGATACGGCCGCTGCAGGCGTATCATCAAGAAATCCATTCCAAGTGAGGAAGACCCATGCGCGTTCCCATCACCAAAAAAGGCTTTGAGCAGCTCCGGGACGAGCTGGACCGGCTGAGAAAAACGGAGCGGCCGAAGGTGATCCAGGCCATCGCCGAGGCGCGCGCGCACGGCGACCTGAGTGAGAACGCCGAATACCACGCCGCCAAGGAGCGGCAGTCCTTCGTCGAGGGCCGGATCAAGGAGCTCGAAACGAAGATGGCCAACGCCGAGATCATCGAGACCGGCCGGCTGACGGCCGACAAGGTGGTCTTCGGGGCCACGGTGACCCTTCTGGAAGCCGACGGCAAGACGAAGAAGAAATACATGCTCGTGGGGGAGGACGAGTCCGACCTCAAGAACGGGAAGATCTCGGTCACATCCCCGGTCGGGAAGGCGCTTATCGGACACAAGGTCGGGGACGAGGTGACGATCACGACGCCGGCCCGGACCGTCACCTACGAAATCCTGGACATCGCGATCGCGTAGGGGCGAGGCATGCCTCGCCCCTACAACATGAAACTGTCATCATGAATAAATCCCTCCAAAAAACGCTCGCGCGGGAGTTCCATCCGACCTACGACGTGACCCGGTCCTACGAATGGAATTACCGCCGCGGGCCCTTCTTCCGCGGGCCCTATCCGCCGGCCCGGAGTGCGCCGCCGAACATTCCCTTTCTTGGATTTAAACTGCGCTCGCGTCTGGGCGTCGCGGCCGGACCCCTGCTCAATTCGCGATGGATACGGGTTTACGCGAAGCTCGGCTTCGACCTCCTGTCCTACAAGACGGTCCGGACCCGCTTCCGGCCGAGCAACCCGAAGCCGAACTGCGTCCTGGTCGAGACCCGCGGACAGCTGACGGACGACCGCCTGGGCGAGACGCTCCGCGCGATGACCCATCCGCCGGCCGGCCTCCGGGACATCAGCATCACGAACTCCTTCGGCGTGCCGTCGCGCAATCCGTCCGTCTGGCAGGAGGACGTGGAACGGTCGAAGCGCTATCTCGATCGCGGACAGGTTCTCATCGTCAGCACGATGGGCAGCTCGGAAACCCATCCGGACGCGCCTTCCTTCATCCGGGACTTCGCGCGCTCGGCCGCGCTCGCGCGCGAGGCCGGCGCGGACATCGTCGAGCTGGACCTGTCCTGCCCCAACAGCCACGCCGCCGAGGGGATGGTCTACATGGACCCCGGCCTTTCCGGCGCGATCTCGAAGGCCGCGAAGGCCCTGCTGGGGGAGGTTCCCCTTTTCATCAAGCTCGGAAATTTCTGGAAGCGGGACGCCTTCGAGGCGGTGATCCGGGCCAACGCCTCTCACGTCGAGGGGATCGTCGGGATCAACACGGTGAAGATGACCGTTCTGGACGCGGACGGGAAGCCGGCCGTCCCGGGCCGTCCAGAGAGCGGGGTCTGCGGCGCGGGGATCAAACAGAGCGGGCTCCAGTTCGCCCGCTGGCTTTGCGAGACGCGAAAGAAGAACCGCTACGACTTCGTCGCGGTCGGCGTGGGCGGGATCATGAAGCCGGAGGACGTCGATGAATATCTCGACGCCGGCGTCGACGCGGTGGAGGCCGCCACGGCCGCGATGTGGGATCCCTATCTGGCGCACCGGTATTATTTAACCCGTCACGGCGCGCCATGATCATCACCCTCCTCACCGATTTCGGCGACCGCGACGCGCTCGTCGCCCAGATGAAGGGCGTCATCCTGAGTCTTCAGCCCCGGGCCGCGATCGTCGATATCACGCACGAGATCCCGCCCTTCGGGATCCGCGAGGCCGCCTTCGTCCTCCGTTCCGCCGCCCGTTTCTTTCCGGAGGGGACGATCCACGTCGTCGTGGTGGACCCGGGCGTCGGCGGGCCGCGCCGTCCGCTCCTCGTCGTCAACCGGCGCGGCCTCTTCCTCGCGCCGGACAACGGCGTCTTAAGCTACATCTATCACGATCATCCGGCCTCCCGGATCTACCGGCTTGAGGCCGAAAAATACCGGCTCAAAGCCTACAGCGCCACCTTCGACGGGCGCGATCTCTTCGCCCCCGTCGCCTCGCGCTTGTCCGGGGGCCTTTCGCCTTCCAAGCTTGGGAAGAAGATCGCGGACCCCGTGAGCTTTCCCGTGCCGGAGGTCCGCCGGCGCAGCGGCGGAAGTCTCAAAGGAGCGGTGATCCATGTCGACCGCTTCGGAAACCTGATCACGAACATCACGCGCAAGGACCTCGCCCCCTGGCTCTCGGACGGAAAGACGGCGATGGTCACGATCGGGGGGAAAACGATCGACGGGCTCAAGCTGTTCTATTCCGAGGCCGCGCCCGGCGAGCTCGCGGCCGTGGTCAACAGCGACGAGCTGCTCGAGATCTTCTGCAACCAAAAGGACGCACGGTCTTTGCTCAACGCCGCGCCGGACGAGCCGGTCGTCGTGTCGTAGGGGCCGCTTCTTTAAGAAGTGGGGGCCCGTGCGGACGAAACAGGATCGGGTCCTCCGATGCCCCCACACCCCGCGCTCGGGCCGGCTGAGCCTGCCCATCGCTTGCCGCCCTTGCGCTTTCCAAGCGTTTTTAGTATGCTTGGGCCGTCCCGCCGAAGGTAGTCGCGGAATCATTCACCCAACGGAGTCGAATTCAAGATGAAACGGAAAACAAAAGGAGCGGCCAATCGCAAGCCGCGGAGAGATCAGGGACTTCATTTTCTCGGGTTGTTGAAAGAGAACGTGCACGACACCTATAAAATACGGGGGAAGCTGCCGGAGCCGACCGTCTGCCCCCAATGCGGCGCGGTCTATCACAAGGGGAAATGGACCTGGGCGCCCCGTCCGGCGCGCGCGCATGAAACGCTCTGTCCGGCCTGCCGCCGGGTCCAGGACAAATATCCGGCCGGGATACTACGGCTGAGCGGCCCCTCCCTCCGGAGACGCCGAAACGAGCTGTTGAGCGTGATCCATAACCAGGAGGCGGAGGCGAAGAGGAAGCATCCGCTCTGCCGCGTGATGGGGATCGCGGAATCGGGCGATGCGATCGTGGTGAGGACGACCGACAGCCATCTCCCGCGGCGGATCGGCGAGGCGCTCTGGCACGCCTACCACGGCGAGCTCAAGCTCCACTACGGCGACGACCCGCGGCTGGTCCGGATGACCTGGAAGGGCTGAGGCTGCCGGAAGGAAATCATCCGATATTTTTCTTGCCGGGTTCGTTTGATTTTTTGTATACTGGGTCCGCTGTCCTACCGAAATATTTCCGAAATTTTTATTCCATCGTTATACCCGTACGTCCACGCCAGGCCGCGTTGGGGGAAAGTGGAAAATTCGAAGCTTCTCCGCGCCGCCAAAAGGAGCACTATATTCGATTTGCATCATTATATATCTAGCGGCCGGGGGGTTCAGGGGCGAACCTATTCGTTCTTTTAACCCCCACGAAAAAGCGCCCGGCGGATTTCTAAAGGTCAAGGTTCGGGTCGGACCTAGAAATTGCATTGAGAAATATAATCGTTCATTGAAAAAGAATTCGATTTTTGCCCTTAGAAGGCTCTTTTCAGGTCTGAAAAGAGTGGTTTAAGAAATTCTTGATCTCCCCTCCGCCCTCGCGCGCGATCGAGCGCGCGGACTTCGAGCATCAATTCATGGATCCGTCGATTGTGAGTTTGAAAAGTGAACCCCACTGAATTTGTAAAGGGGCCAAGTCTTGACTTCATATATTTTATGAGCTAAGTTGTGCCATGGCCCGTCCGCTTCGCATCCTCTATCCCGGCGCCTGGTATCACGTGATGAATCGCGGCGCGGGATACCGTCTCATCTTCCGAAAGCCGGCCCATTCCAAGATGTTCCTTTCGCTTCTGGGCGAGCTTTATGAAACCTTAAATGTATGAAATCAAGACTAAACCCCCTTAATACAACCATAAAGAAAGCGACAACGACCATGAAGAAGAGTAAGGGCGGCTCGATGGAAGGAAAAGGGGGAGATTCTCCCTCTCGGCTGATCGATGCGAGAATCAAGGAGCTGAGCGATTGGCGGGGCGAGACGCTCGCTCGGGTCCGAATGCTCATCAAGCAGGCCGACCCCGAAGCGGTCGAGGAGTGGAAGTGGAGAGGGGTTCCGGTGTGGTCGCGCGCCGGAATGATCTGCACCGGCGAGTCGTACAAGTCGATCGTGAAGTTGACCTTCGCCAAGGGCGCATCACTGGAGGACCCTTCAGGCCTCTTCAACTCCGGCCTCGAAGGCAACACCCGGCGCGCGATTGACATCCATGAGGGGGAGGAGATCGACGCGGGCGCGTTCAAGGCGCTTATTCGCGCCGCCGTGGCACTGAACACGTCCTCACGGTTTGGGAAAAGGGGGAGCAAGAAATGATGCCGGAAGCGGAGAAGAAGGCAAAATGGATTAATGAGATATCCCGGCTCCCCTCCGTCGTCGCGCGCGGGCGGGGGAAGCGAAGCCGAATTCATCGGCGCAAAAGTCAAGCCCGACCCGGATTTAGCAAAAGAAAGGTCGAATGATGCTATCCAATCT
>Ga0335081_10018038_pt1 | contig 11414 bp, 13 predicted proteins | sample Lox_Sample_35_FD_206713 | JGI IMG/M metagenome (GOLD analysis project Ga0335081, IMG submission 206713) | Soil microbial communities from Loxahatchee National Wildlife Refuge, Florida, United States - Lox_Sample_3.5 | ecosystem: Environmental > Terrestrial > Soil > Wetlands | place: USA... | reverse complement strand
ATTGCCCCGCGCGAGATCCACGAATTAGGTACGGTTCAACAATTGAGAGTGGGTTCAAGTACCGGGATGACTCCGAATGCCCTTGAAAATCTAATCAGTTTCTTTGAAGAAGAAATAGAAGAGCGAGCGGGGAAAAAGATTAAGATACCTGTAGATAAGGAAGGGGCTGAGATGCTTCTTCTTCATAATGCAGGGGAATTCCTCTCATGGCCCGAGCATATCGAGGCCTTTGCCATTCTTCTCGATGCCGCCGGTATTGACTGGACGCTCTCCAGTGAACTCGTCGGGTACGATGCCGTGAACTATGGCGTTTGGTACGACGATATCCAACTGGCTAAAATTGCGGTCAAGCACGCTCAGGTTGCAAAGGATCTAAAGGTAAAGAAGATCAATGTCGGAGAATGCGGGCATGCCCACAAGGCATTTATCGTCGTTGCGGACCGGGTGTTAACCGGAGACCTGAATATTCCGAGAGAGAGTGCTCTGCCTCTTCTTGAAGAATTGGTTTGTCGCGATAAAATTCGGATTGATCCGGGTAAAAATAATTTTCCTGTCACCCTTCATGATCCCTGTAATATCGTGAGGCTTATGGGGATCGTGGAGCCGCAGCGAAGGATTCTACGCAAGATTTGCCCTCAGTTTAGAGAGATGGAACCTCATGGTGTAGATAATTACTGCTGTGGGGGAGGGAGTGGATTTGCGATTATGTCTTCTATGAATTTCCAAGATTGGCGGGTCCAGGTTTCTGGCAGGATGAAATTGAAACAGATCCTTGAGGCCTTCCAGGATGTCCCCGATCCAGGAATTAAAAAATATGTGTGCGCACCCTGCTCAAATTGTAAGGGGCAGATCAGGGACCTGTTAGGCTATTACAATATTGGAGAAAAATACGGCATCCGTTACGGCGGTCTCGTGGAGCTCGTTGTGAATGCGATGGCTGATGTCGAAAAGCCATTGATCGACTTGGAAGAATAACTTTGCCATTCTGACAGAAATTGAAAGGTTATGAAGGAATTAAAGAGCAAAATATTCTTGCTGAGTTCAGAGGGCATCGGATATGGAGAGGATATGCTAGGGTATCAGATCCTGGCAACGATGCTCGAAAGCTTAGAAAAAAGTCCCGATAGGCCGGCTGCCATCATTTGTTGGAATACCGCCGTCAAGCTGGTGGCAGAGGGATCCCCTCTGGTACCCCATTTCAGACGGCTGGAGGAGAGGGGTGTCAACATCCTTTTGGGAAAGTTGTGCGTCGGAGAATGTGAGCTGGGTGGGAAAATAGCCGTTGGCAAAGAAGCTACGATGGAGGAAATCTTGGATCTTATCCTCCATAACGAAGTGGTCAATCTTTAAGAGACGGAGTACGATTCAAATAGATCAGGCGACCCGATGACATTGGGAAATATCTTATCGCAGAACCAAAAGGCCATTTTAAAAAGGTGGTTCGATCTCATCCTGGAGACCTATCCTGCCGATACGGCAACGATAATGAGGAAGGAGAAGAATCAGTTTACCAACCCAGCGGGCTCGACCATCTCTCGGGAGATAGAAGTTCTTTTTAAAAACCTTTGTGAAGGCAGTCCACTTGAGAAGTGTGATGCTTCTTTGGATTCGATCCTTAAGATCAGATCGGTTCAGGATTTTTCTCCTTCGAAGGCAGTAGGATTTATTTTCCTGTTGAAGAGGGCAATCGGAGAGAGACTAAAGAACGAAATCTGTAAAGAGGCGATCACGGACGAATGGCTGCAATTCCAAACAAGAATCGATGACCTGGCCCTTCAAGCCTTTGATCTTTACATGGATTGCCGGAACAAGATTTGCGAGATTCGTGTTAACCAGGCAAGAGCTGAGAAGGAAATGGCTTTCAAGATGATGGAAAGAATGAACCATTCGAAAAAAATCGATTGATTCACCATCTTCGGTCATTCCTGCGGAAGCAGGAATCCAGGGATCTTAGTTTGCTGTTTTCACGGGGATAAATCTGGATTCCCGCCTCCGCGGGAATGACATGACAGTCTAATTTGCATCGTTCGTGGGTACGAACCTCTTACGTAAAATTTGTTTCGAAATTCGGATTTCGTGCCTCGAATTTGAAAAGGAACATTAAAATATGGGTCTCTGGTATTCGATATTAGGGATTCTTGTGCTTCTTCTTTTCGTCATCGTTGGAGCAGGGGGGGTAGGCCTCTATTCCATTTTTGGTATCCTCATCCCTTACCTCGCCGTTCTCCTCTTCGTTGTTGGTTTTATTTACCGTGTCCTGAAATGGGCGAGTTCCCCTGTTCCCTTTCATATCCCAACGGTCTGCGGCCAACAGAAATCGCTTCTCTGGATCAAAGCCAATCCTATTGACAGCCCTTCGACAACAGGAGGTGTCGTAGCCAGATTGGCCCTTGAGATACTTCTTTTCCGCTCTTTACTCAAGAACGAAAAGGTCGAGCTTGAGGCTCCTCACAGGCTTCTCTTCAAAACAAGTACGCTTCTCTGGCTGGGGGCCCTGGCCTTTCACTGGTCTCTTCTTGTGATCGTTCTGAGACACCTAAGATTCTTTCTCGAACCCATTCCGATTGTTCTCATCGTCCTCCAGCGGCTTGATTCGATTCTTCAAAACCTTATGCCCGTCGTTTACATCAGTGATGTGGTCATTTTAACTGCGCTGGCCTATCTCTTTTTCAGACGAGTGATCTATCCACAGGTCAAATATATTTCGCTTCCCTCGGACTATTTTGTACTTCTTGGAATTGCGGGAATTGTTATCTCTGGAATTTTCATGCGGCTCATCTATAGGGTCGATTTGGTACAGGTCAAGGAATGGGTCATCGCGATGATTCGTTTCAGTCCCTCGCCTCCGAAGGGAGTGAACCTGCTCTTTTATATTCATCTCTTTTTCGTGAGCCTCTTGATCGCATACTTCCCCCTCAGCAAGCTGATGCACATGCCTGGAATTTTCTTGAGTCCAACTAAAAACTTGAGGAATACAAGCCGAAACGACCGGCATATCAATCCCTGGGATCATTCTGTCAAAGTGCATACCTACGAAGAGTACGAGGATGAGTTCAGGGGTTCGATGAAGGAAGTTGGGTTACCTGTGGAAAAGGGATAGCCATGTCGGAAGAGACCTTAAAGGATAAATCGTTGAAGATTGACTATACACCTCCTCCGAAGAGTTGGGTGGAACCCTCAGCAGAGTTTCGCAAAGGGACCTACGGTTACCCAGGAGCACTCAAACATGAGAAATATCTCGAACTTCCCTATCCAAGAGAATGGCAACCGGCAGAAAAGGATTGGAAGCTGCCGGAAAACTGGAAAGAGATCATCCTGAAGGGCATGAAGGAACGCCTGGATCGATATCGTTCCTTTCGGCTCTTTCTCGACATTTGCGTGAGATGTGGGGCGTGTGCGGATAAATGCCATTTCTTCATTGGTTCTGGAGATCCAAAAAATATGCCAGTCCTCAGGACCGAGCTTCTCAGGTCGGTCTACAGAAAATATTTCACGCTTTCAGGAAAGGTTTTTGGAAGATTGGCGGGAGCCAGAGAACTCACTGAGGAAGTTCTGAAGGAATGGTTCTATTATTTTTACCAGTGCACCGAATGCCGTCGCTGTTCTGTCTTCTGCCCTTACGGCATCGATACCTGCGAGATCACCATGATGGGAAGGGAACTGCTTAATCTGGTAGGGTTAAATATCAATTGGATCGTTGAGCCCGCCTCAAACTGCTATAGAACAGGAAACCACCTTGGTATCCCTCCCCACGCCTTTAAGTCAACCGTGGATTTTGCGATGGATGAGATCAAAGAGATTACTGGTATCGAACTGAAGGTGCCCATCAATCGGAAGGGTGCGGAGATTCTCTTCGTCTCCCCATCGGCGGATTACTTCGCAAGCCCTCACTGGTATACCTTTTTGGGTTATCTGCTCCTCTTTCATGAAATCGGCCTCGACTACACCTGGAGTACCTATGCTTCTGAAGGCGGAAATTTTGGGCTTTTTCACTCCGCAGACTTGGCAAAGAGACTGAATGCCAAGATTTATAGCGAGGCAAGAAGACTTGGCGTGAAATGGATTCTCGGAGGAGAATGTGGTCATATGTGGAGGGTCGTCCACCAATTTATGAATACCTTCAACGGACCTGCAGATTTCTTGGAAGAGCCTGTCTCTCCCATCACGGGGACCTGCTTTGACAATGCGAAATCGACCAAAATGGTTCATATTTGTGAATTTACGGCTGATCTCATCAAGAACAACAAATTGAAATTGGATCCGAGCCGAAACGATAAATGGAAGGTCACTTATCACGACTCCTGCAACATCTCCCGGGGGATGGGACTTCTTGAAGAACCTCGATACATTCTCAAAAATGTGTGCAACGAGCTCTATGAGATGCCAGATAATACCATCCGGGAAAAGACCTTCTGTTGCGGAAGCGGCGCTGGATTGGGTTCGGATGAGAATATGGAGACGCGCCTGAGAGGTGGCTTTCCCAGAGCGAACGCCGTCAAATATGTACGGGAGCAATACGGCGTGAACCTTCTGACCTGTATCTGTGCTATTGACAAAGCCACCCTGCCGCCTCTGCTGGAATACTGGGTCCCTGGGGTGGACGTAGCGGGCGTTCACGAGCTCGTTGGAAATGCACTAATGGTTCGCGGCGAAAGGGAACGTTCAACCAATCTTCGTGGGGAACCCCTTAACCGTGACGAAGGCGAAGACCATGTATGACGGCAATAAGATTATTCCGGGGCTAATCGTCTTCCTCGGGTTGGTAACCTCTCCGCTCTGGTATAATGCGGTGAGCGGAAAAATGAGCTACATACCCAAGCCCGAAAAGCCTGCGGATAAGAAGGAGTGCGTAGAATCGAAGGCGTTTATTCGCGTCAATCACAAAAATCTCCTGGAGGATTGGAAGGAATCGGTCGTTCGGAAAGGCGTTCGAATCTACACGGCGAGCAACAAAAAAACTTATGCCATGGATCTGAATCGTACCTGCATGGGCTGCCACAGGGATAAAACGAAATTCTGTGATCAATGCCACAATTATGCCGGGGTAACCAATAAGTGCTGGGATTGCCATATCTATCCTAAAGAGGTGAAAGAAGGAAGATTGAAGTAGATGGAAATCACGAGAAGGACACTCTTGAAAGTTGCCGGACTCACCCTTCTGGGACTATCTGCTAAGCCCGGATGGGAGATAATCTCAGCCCTTGACCAGCCGGAATCTTCCCCGGCCTCTGGGGCCTTGGCAAACAAGAAGTGGGCCATGGCCGTGGACCTGAAGAGATGCTGGTTGGAAGAGAAATGCAGAGATTGCATCGATGTCTGTCATCGCATCCACAACGTGCCGGATATGGGGAGCCTCAAGGAAGAGATCAAATGGGCCTGGACGGTCCCCTATAAGGAGGTTTTTCCGGAACATGAGTTTGCGGTCACCGAGGAGGACTACGAGAACAAACCTGTTCTCCTGCTCTGTAATCATTGCGATGATCCACCCTGCGTCAGGTACTGCCCCACAAGGGCGACGTGGAAGAGAGAAGATGGAATAGTGATGATGGACTTTCACCGGTGTATTGGATGCCGCTACTGCATGGCGGGATGTCCTTTTGGTTCGAGAAGCTTCAACTGGAGAGACCCCCGTCCTTTTATCAAAAAAGTCAATCCGGAATTTCCGACAAGGACAAGAGGTGTGGTCGAGAAGTGCAATTTCTGTGTGGAAAGGCTTGACCAAGGTCTGATCCCAGCTTGCGTGGAGGCGTGCAAGGAGAAGGCTTTGATCTTTGGGAACCTCAAAGACCCGCAGTCAGAGATCAGAAGAGTCCTTCAGAATAGGGTGGTCTATCAGCGACAACCCGAACTGGGCACGAAACCCAAGGTTTATTACATCTTATAAATTCCTTTCACCCCCTCCCAACCCTCCCCCCTCGAGGGGGAGGGAGAGGGTGGGGGGGTAAATGACGTATGTTGGACAAACGCGCAAAGATCATCGGAGAAGATGCCGCTCTCTTTCAACACATCTGGGAGACGGGAAAGGGTTTCTATGTCACGGTTTCAATCCTCGGTGCTCTCGTTCTCTGGGGACTCTATGCTTACATCACCCAGTATCGAAACGGTCTGACGGTAACGGGGCTTTCAAGACAGATCTTCTGGGGAGTCTATATTACCAACTTCGTCTTCTTCATCGGGATCAGCCACGCAGGAACATTTATCTCAGCAGTGCTCCGCGTCCTCAAGGCAGAATGGCGGAGGCCTATCAGCCGGCTCTCGGAATTGACCACCGTCTTTATTCTGATGTTCGGTGTCGGAAGCGTTCTGATCGATCTGGGAAGACCCGATCGGATGCTCTATGCCATCCGGTATGCCCATTTTACGTCTCCTCTGCTATGGGATGTATGCAGTATCACCATGTACCTGACCGTAAGCTCTATCTGCCTTTATCTTGCGCTGATCCCCGATATCGCCATGCTCAGAGACCTTGGAGGCAAGAGAGAATGGTTCTACCGGATTCTTTCTTTGGGATGGCGAAGCACAGAGGACCAGCATTGCCGGCTGGATAAGGCCATCGGCTTTGTATCGGTCCTCGTCATCCCGGTCATGATCACGGTCCATACCGTCGTCTCTTTTGTCTTTGCCATGACCATTCAACCTTTGTGGCACAGTGCGATTTTCGGCCCCTACTTTGTCGTCGGAGCCATTTTCTCAGGAGTGGCGAGCGTGATTGTCGTGATGGCCATACTTCGGAAGGCCTATCATCTCGAAACCTATATCAAGCCGATCCACTTTAACAATATCGGCATCTTTCTGATGGCCATGACACTCTTATGGTTCTATTTTACCTTCGCTGAGAATATCACCATCGTTTATGGTAATGAGCCAGTCCATATGGCTATCTTCTGGTCGAAGATATCTGGAAAATTTGCACCTCTTTTCTGGCTCCACTTCACCTTGTGCTTCGTTATTCCTTTGCCAATTCTTGCTATAAAGAAATACCGGACCATTCTGGGAACGGTCATTGCCTCGATCTCGATCGTTTTGGGAATGTGGCTGGAACGGTTTGTCATTATCGTTCCCACGTTGACGAGACAGAGAATGCCGGTAAAAGGCGCCTTTTACATTCCGACGTGGGTGGAATGGTCCATTCTCGCAGGCTGTATTTCCCTCTTCACACTTCTCTATGTCCTGTTCACAAAGGTTTTTCCGATTGTTCCCGTATGGGAGATTAGAGAAGGCAGGGAGAAAGCAGTGATGGCAGTCTCAGAAAGAATTAAGTCCTACCTTCCGGAGCAAGACACGTCAGATCATTGAGTCCTATGATCGTTCCTATAGGATCAGGATGGATCGTTTAGTGAAATAAAAATGAAACAGGGAAAAGTTTACTTGGTGGGTGCCGGTCCAGGCGATCCTGGCTTGATGACGGTGAAGGGGTTAGATCGCCTTCGACATGCTGATGTGGTGATCTATGACCGATTGGTGGATGAAAGCATCCTTAACGAAATCCCTGCGGACGCTGAGAAAATATACGTTGGAAAAGCTTCGAGTCATCACACCTTGGAACAGGAAGTGATTAATCACCTGCTCATCCAAAAGGCTCGCAAGGGAAAAGTGGTTGTCAGGTTAAAAGGGGGTGACCCTTTTATTTTGGGACGGGGAGGGGAGGAAGCAGAGGCATTAGCTGAAAACCATATTCCGTTCGAAGTGGTCCCCGGGGTGTCATCTGCCGTAGCAGTACCTGCCTATGCCGGTATCCCAGTGACTCACCGAGGAATCGCTTCTTCCTTTACCGTCGTCACTGGACACAAGGCTTCTGAAAAGGGTAAACCCGATATCCCTTGGGACAAGTTATCCGCAGGCACAGATACCCTCGTGATCCTGATGGGAATAGGAAACCTCAGCTTTGTAGTCAATCAACTGATAAGGAATCATAAATCCCCTTCTACCCCGGTGGCCGTCATTACTCATGGAACGACAGGTCGCCAACGATGTGTGACTGGAACGCTGCAGGATATCATTGAAAAAGTTAAATCAGAAAACCTTCAGCCACCCTCTGTGGTGGTCGTGGGTGATGTTGTCGAACTCCGAAAAAATTTGCGCTGGTTTGACAAGTAAGAGGTGAATCATCTACAAAGAACGCTCAAAGGCTGTCGCCTATTATCCTATCTTCTTCAATATCCAGGGCAGGAAATGTGTTGTCGTCGGCGGGGGCAAGGTTGCGCTTAGGAAGATAAAGACGCTCTTAGATTACGGGGCGAAGGTGACTGTCATCAGCCCGAAGCCGTATCCAGAAATAGTAAAGTTGTCAGAGGAGAGAGTGATCGGCTTAAATCGACGGGAATATGAAGCAGGAGACCTTAAGGGTGGTGGCATCGCTTTTGCGTGTACGGATGTAAAAATGGTCAATCGCAAAGTAGCGGATGAAGCGAGGAAGGCAGGAGTTCTTGTTAATGTGGCGGATGATCCGGAACAATCGGATTTTATCATCCCTTCCTTTTTCCGCAGAGGGAACTTAACAGTGGCCGTTTCCACCTCCGGGGTGAGTCCGGCCCTTGCTAAGAAGATCAGAACGAGACTTGAACAAGGCCTGGGAGAGGAATATGCCTTACTGTTGTCCTTAGTCGGAGGAGTTCGCTTAACGATAAGGGAAAAAGGAGCTATTGCGAGCGCGGAGGCGTGGCAAGGGGCGCTCGATTTAGATCTCCTGGTGAGACTTGCGAAAGCCGGTCAGTGGAAAAAAGCAAAAACTTTTTTGCTTAACGAATTAAAGGCTGCCGAGAAAAGAAGTAGAATGAAGAAAAGAAACCTTTAACAACTCGATAATTGAAGCATTGCTTAATTATAAAATAAGGCTGAAGAAAAGTGCTTTATCTCATGTCGCCTTCGTCTCAGGGGAGGATAGGGTTAGGTCTTGCAGGAAGATCTCTTATGAGTGATATAAAATTATCCGGTTATATCCCGGGGGCTATCGGTCGGATTGCTGAGCTTCACGGTACTTATTACTCCAAGCACTGGGGGTTCGACCTTTTCTTCGAGTCGAAGGTGGCCATAGAGCTTTCGGAGTTTTTGCGGCGTTTTAATGAAGCGCGCGATGGGTTTTGGGTAGCAAGCGTTGAAGAAAAAATTGTGGGCTCCATTGCCATCGATGGGGTCAATCACGATAACCGAGGGGCCCACTTGAGATGGTTCATCGTTGCGCCGGAAAGCCAGGGGAATGGCATCGGGAAAATGCTGCTCGAAGAGGCAGTCGAATTTTGCCGAAAGAAGAAGTTTGGTCGAATCTACCTCTGGACTTTTGCAGGCCTTGATCCGGCACGTCATCTTTATGAGAAATTTGGCTTCAGACTCTGCGAGGAACGCGAAGGCAGCCACTGGGGGAGAACGGTGACGGAGCAAAGGTTCGAGCTTATCCTCTAATGATTCTATAAAAAATAGGGTAGTGTACTGCGCCATAAATCTCTTTACTATGATTGTCATTCCTGCCCCGATTTTCATCGGGATAAACTCCAGCAGGAATCCAGAAAAACAGAGCCTGGATGCCGCATCAAGTGCGGCATGACATGCCAACCAAAAGTAAAAAAGCATTGGACGCACAGTACTAGGAAAGGTTGCTCTCATGAAGGACATCCAAAAACTCACTCCCAAAGAAATTCGAAATCTCATTCGAAAAGGGAAATGGGATAAACCCACGGCTGGACTGGCCATGGGCTATGCCCAGGCCAATCTGGTCATTCTCCCCGAGAGATATGCCTTTGATTTTCTCCTTTTCTGTCAGAGAAATTGGAAGCCCTGTCCTTTGCTCGAAGTCTTAGAGCCGGGAGAATTCAGAACGAAATTCTTGTCCTTGGATGCCGATATCAGAACGGACATTCCTCGGTACAACATTTACCGGAAGGGGAAATTGGAAGGTCAGGTCAAGAATATAAAAAGCCTATGGGAAAAGGATCTTGTCACTTTTCTTTTGGGTTGCAGTTTTTCTTTTGAAGAGGCAATGCTCCGGTTGAAGATCCCGGTCCGCCACATCGAAGGGCATAAGAATGTCCCGATGTTCATCACCAAAATACCCTGCAAGCCTGCTGGAATCTTTCACGGGCCGATGGTCGTTACGATGAGGCCCCTTCCACCAGATAAAGTCATTCGGGCGGTTCAGATCACTTCGCGCTATGCTTCGGTACACGGCGCCCCTGTTCATATGGGTGATCCTTCGGTGATTGGAATCAAAAATCTCAGAAAACCTGACTTTGGAGATCCCGTAACTGTTAAGAAGGGAGAAGTTCCTGTCTTCTGGGCTTGCGGCGTAACGCCGCAGGTTGTTGTGACGAAGGCTAAGCCTGATCTTTGTATCACGCACGGACCTGGCCACATGTTCATCTCAGATCTGCTCAACGAAGAATTAGCCATCCTCTGATTCGTTCATCGGCTTCGAAGCCGTCTCTTCTTCCATGGCCTCGTCCACCATCTGATCCACATCCTCACCCATGTCTTCTCCCATCTCCTTGCCCATCCGTTTCATCCATCTCGCCATGCTCTTCGGATCCTTCTCATCAAGCCCGCCCCATTTCGATGGGTCAGCCAGGTTTTCCATTCTGCTTTCTTCCGAGCGGACCACCCGCACCCTGGAGAGGACACGCGACATCTTTTTACTCTTACATCGCTTGCATTGAGGGATAAAAGTCTCGTCAGTTTTGATCAGGAGGAATTCGGAGATCTTCCCACAATCATCGCAACGATACTCGTAGATTGGCATGTCACTCCCCCCCTACTATCCCTGCCTCCGGCGAGCAGGCCCCTTCCCCCACGGGGAAGGCGATTTCTTGAGGTTTTTTCCTGACGGCAAAATAGAAATAGAAGAAATTGATGACACCCGTGAGAGCCAAGCATAAAAACATCGTCTTATAGTTCGTTAACTGAAGGATAATGCCCATGATCACTGCTCCCATGCCCGCCCCTAAGTCAACGAGCGCAGTAAAAGTGCCCATCGCCGGTCCGCGATTGGAACCCGCAAGGTCAATCGTATAGGCCAACAGAGAAGGAAAAAGAAAGGCGCTCCCAATTCCCCATATGATGGCAACAAGAATAAACATTCGTAACGTGCTGGAGAAGGCGAGGATGGGCATCGAAATAATAAGAGTGGCAAAGAAACAGAGGACAAAATCGCGGGTCAATAACTTTTGTGTCGTCATCTTTCGTCTCGAAGTATTTTAAATTCATCCTCTCCCCTTTGTAAAGGGATTTGAGGGTTTTGCCGGCATGGTGAAATTCGGCTTGACCCGTTTCGCGGCAATAGATCAATCAAGCGGCAGGGTCTTCCTACGATGAGTCCAAGGGAATGAATGCGAATGGTTGACACGAGCCTAATTTCTATTGATAATTCGTTCAAAAAAGAAAAATAATAGATCGGAAGGAGGCTGATTCATGGCAAATCCAGAAAA
>Ga0335081_10018037_pt1 | contig 11415 bp, 9 predicted proteins | sample Lox_Sample_35_FD_206713 | JGI IMG/M metagenome (GOLD analysis project Ga0335081, IMG submission 206713) | Soil microbial communities from Loxahatchee National Wildlife Refuge, Florida, United States - Lox_Sample_3.5 | ecosystem: Environmental > Terrestrial > Soil > Wetlands | place: USA: Florida... | reverse complement strand
CGCCCACCACCGAAGCCCCCCCCTCGTCCTCGCCGAGGAGGTTGGCGGCGAGGGTCCCGGCCAAATCCTCGCTGCAGGCGAGGAGGAGTTCACCCTCCTGCGGCCCGGAAAAGGCCAGCCGGGCCTCGATGACGCTCCCGGTCAGGTCCGGCTCGACCGCCGCGGCCTCCGCGAAGACAAAGGCGGCCTCCTCCAGGGTCTGGCTCAGCACTTCGACGAGCAGCTCCCGCGAAAGCTCAGCCGGCATGGCCTTCCCCCTTGTCCCCGAGCAGATCCTCGATCACGGACCGGAACTGCTCGGGGCGGAACGGCTTCTTCACGTAGGCTCGCGCTCCGGCGCGCCGCATCTCGTCGATGCGAGCCTGGCTCGATTCCGACGACACGATGACGACCGGGGTGGAGGCGAAGGTCGGATCGGCCTTCATGTGGCGGACGAGGTCCGCCCCGCTCATCTCCGGCATGTTGATGTCGGCGAAGACGACGTCGACCCAGGCGCGGCCGAGCACGGCCAGGGCCTCCTTGCCGTTGGCTGCCTCGTAGACCTGGCTCACCTCGAGACCGGCCATGCTGATGGCCTTCTTCACCATCGCGCGGACGATGGCCGAGTCATCGGCGACAAGTACCGTGTAGCTCATGGGCTGACTCCGGCAGGTGGCGCGAACAGGCACGCCAGCTCGCGAATCTCCTCCAGGCTCGCCCCGGCGACGCGCTCCAGGCGCCGGGGCACGATGCCGAGCCGAGCCTCGGTGGCGGGGTCCACCTGGCGGGCCAGCTCTCCCGCGTCCGCCCCCAGGCCGAGCGCGTGCGAGAGCGCGTCGGCCACGTGGACGAGTTCGACGAGCTCGCGGGCGCTGCTCTCCGGCGCTGCGGAGGGGGTGTGATGCCAGCGCACCACGTCGGCCACCACCGTGGGGAGGCTCCAGGCGCGCGCCAGCGACTCCCCCACCCCGGTGTGGTCGACCCCGAGGGATTCGCGCTCGGCCTCGACAAAGGACAGGCCGCGGCCGTGGATCCCTGCCAGGATCTCGGCGGAGGACTGCGAGACGAAGAACCCGATGGCGAGCTTGCCGATGTCGTGGAGGAGTCCGGCCGTGAAGGTGAGCTCGGGCCGCGGCGCTCCCACCTCGGCCGAGAGGCGCTCGGTCAGGACGGCCACCGCCACGCAGTGCTGCCAGAAGGAGAAGGCCTCCACCTCGTAGCCGGGCAGGCGAGCGGGGATGATGGGGGCGAACCCAGCTGCGGCCGCCACCTCGCTCGTCCGGCGCAGGCCGAGCAAGGAGAGCGCCTGGCGTACCGTCTCCGCCTTGCAGCGCAGGCCGAAGTAGGCGGAGTTCACGATCTTGAGGAGGTTCGTGCTGAGCGCGGGGTCGGGGCGGATGACCGCCTCGAAATCGGCGATCCCCGTCCGCTCGTCGCGTAGCAGCGCGCTCAGGCGGACGACGGTGGCCGGCAAGGTGGGGAGCTGGCGCAGCCGGGCCAGGATCTGCTCGGGGGCGATCACAGCTCGGCCTCCTCGCCTTGCGAGCTCACCGTGCAGCGGCCGGAGCCGACGTGAAGCCGAGTGGTCCGGCTCTTCGCTCCCCCCACGTCTTCGGCGTGGATGATGACGCCGCTCTTCCAGAACATCTTGCGCAGGATGGTGTAGTTGCGCTTGCCGATGTTGAAGAGGCCCTTGTCGTCGTAGAGCGCGCCCCCGCCCGCCACCTTGACCACGAGGTCCTGCTTGCGGCATCCGAGCTGGTACATGCTCTGAAAGAGCAAGGGGATGCCCGTATCGGCGAACATGGCCGGACGCGCGCGAGCCTTCTCGGGCGAGGTCTCCGAGAGGGGGAGCATGTAGTGGATCATGCCCCCCGCCACCCGGACTGGGTCGTGCACGATGACGGCGATGCACGAGCCGAGCGCGTAGGTGACGATCAGGTCCTCGGGATCGGCGCTCACCTTCAGGTCCGAGATGTCGACGGTGAGCGTGCTCATGCGGCGCGCCCCTTGGGTCGCCGGAAGACGGAGGGGCGCTGCATGAGGAAGGTGCTGTTTATCCCGGAGAGGGTCTCGGTGTGGCCGATGCAGAGCAACCCGCCCGGCCGCAGCAGACCCTCGACGGCGGAGATGAGGCGCTGGCGGGTGGGCTGGTCGAAGTAGATGAGGACGTTCCGGCAGAACACGACGTCGAACGGCCCCTGCATGGGGAAGGGCGGCTCGGCCAGGTTGAGCCGGCGGAAGGCGATGCAGTTCTTCAGCTCAGGCTTCACCTCCCACACCTCGCCCTCGGCCTCGTTCGAATCGGCGCGGCGGGTGAAGTAGCGGGTGCGCAGTTCCCTCGGCACCGGCTCCATCCTCGCCGCCGAGTAGGCACCTTGGGCGGCCTGGCGCAGGGTATCGAGTGCGATGTCGGTCGCGAGGATCTTGAAGTCGACGCGCTCGAGGCCGCTCACCTCGAAGGCCGTCATCGCCATGCTGTAGGGTTCCTCGCCGGTCGAGGCCGCGGCCGACCAGACCCTGAGCCTTTTGGCTCCTGCCGCCATCCGCTCGCCGAGCTCGGCCGACAGGTGCTCGAAATGGTCGGGTTCGCGGAAGAAGCTCGTGAAGTGGGTCGAGATGACGTCGAGGAAGCAGGTGAGCTCCTCGCCGGTGCCGTCCTGCTCGAGGTAGCGCAGGTAGGACTCGGGGTCGGGCAGGGAAAGCGCTCGCAGGCGCTTGGCCACCCGCGCCGTCACGAGCGCCTCCTTCCCCGGCTTGATGCTGATGCCCGCCTTGTCGTAGGCGAGCGCGGCGAAGCGCTGGAAGAGCTGGGGTTCCATGGGGCTGTGGGGCTGTGGGGCCCTCTCTCCCTCCTGCCGCCGCACCGCCTGCGCAGGGGCCGAAGGACTGCTCAGCACGGTGCGTGCCAGGAACCCGCTCATCCCTCCCAGCCAGCAACCCCGCGTCCTCCGAGGTTTTCCTCCCTTCCCGCCCGGCGGCCCGGGGGTCTGTTCCCACCCGGAGTCGCGCCCGGGCGACCGGGCTCGCCGCGCGCCCCCAGGCCAAGGCGGCCCCGGCCAGTTCGCTCGCCTCGTTTTCGGAGAGGGCCCGGCCGATGTCGATGAGGGAGATGACTCGACTCTCGGTCTTGCCGACGCCCCTGATGAAGTCGGCGTCGACCGCACCCCCGAACGAGGGTGGCGGCTCGATCTGCTCCGCCTCGATGGAGAGCACCTCCAACACCTCATCGACGAGGGATGCCCATGGCGAGTCTTCGCCCCGCGAGCTCGTACTGCGCGACGATGATCGCGGTCTCGTCCGTCGGCTCGGTGCGCGGCATGCGGGTGAGGTCCATGAGGCCGATGATCTCGCGGACCTCCAGGATCTCGAGACCGTACGCCTCCTCGGCGAGCTTGAATGTCAGGTGCTTGCCGGCGAGGCTCGTCGCCGGAGCGAACGGCCACCCTTCGTGTCCGCCTCGTTCGTCGCGCGTGCCAGATGGCCCATGAAACCCGCCTCGGTGTGAGTGATCGGGGTGGCCACCCACGGCGAGGTCGCCCGCCGCGAACTCCGTACCACCCGCCGGAGCCTCCGAGGCCATGGAACCCAGGCTTTGAAGAACTGGGAACTCAAAAACTCAAGGTCTTCTGCGGGCGAGCGCGACCGAGGACCGAGGTCCGCGCCCGGTCTGACCGCGGCTTTTGCCCACCCGGCGCGGCGAGCTCACGGTCGAGCGAGGTCGCGTGATGCGACTCGCCCGCGCGATGGACCAGGCCGGACCAGGCGCGAGCGCGGTCGGTCGGCTCAGCTGAGAGCGGCCGCCGGCCGGCGGGACCGCTCCGGATCAGAACTCATCGAACGAGGGATCTCCGTCGAGCGGGATGATCTCCTCGGCCTTGACCGCGATGCCCTCCTTGCCGTTGCGCTTCGCCTTCCCCTTCGCCGGCAGAGCCGGCCGCGCCTTGGCGCCGGCGAGCTTCGCGGGGGCCGGACGTGGGGGCTCGCCCTTCTTGGCGAGCTTGGCGGGCGGGTGGTCCGCTCTCACGCTGCGCTCAAGCCGGAAGGTGTGAACGAGGCCGGTGAGTTCGGCCGACTGGCTCGACAGTCCGAGGGCGGCCGAGGAGGACTCCTCCGAGCTCGCGGCGTTCTGCTCGGTGACCTTGTTCATGCGCGATACGGCCTCGGTGATCTTGGTGATGCCGGCCGACTGTTCGCGCGCCGAGGCGGCGATCTCGCCCACGATGTCGGTCACCTTGCCCACCATGGTGGTGATCTCGGAGAGTTTGCCGGCCACGAGCTTGGCGGTCGCGTCGCCCTCGCCGGTCTGACGCACCGACTCGCGGATGAGGGCCTCGGTCTTGTTGGCCGCCTCCTTGGAGCGCAAGGCGAGCGAACGCACCTCCTCGGCCACCACCGCGAAGCCGCGCCCGGCCTCGCCGGCTCTCGCCGCCTCCACCGCGGCGTTCAGGGCGAGCAGGTTCGTCTGGAAGGCGATCTCGTTGATGTCCTTGATGATCTGCGAGGTCCCCTCGGCCGCCGACCTGATCTTCTCCATGGCGTTCGCCATCTCTTGCATGGCGTCGGCGCCGTCGCCGGCCACCGAGCGCGCCGACTGGGCAAGCGCGCTCGCCTGCTGGGCGTTGTCCGCGCTCGTCTTCACCATGCTGGTCATGGCGTCGAGCGAGGTGTTGGTCTCGTCGAGCGAGCTCGCCTGCTCGGAGGCCCCGGCGGCCACCGCCTGGCTGGAGGTGGCGATCTGGCTCGCCGCCTCCGAGACCTGTTCGGTCGCGGTCGACACCCGGCCCAGGGCGTCGTGGAGGGTCTGGGCGGTCTTGTTGATGCGCTCCTTCAGGTCCGCGAAGACGCCGGCGTAGGTGCCGGTCATGCGGACGGTGAGGTCACCCTGAGCCACCCGGTCGAGGACCGACAGCGCCTCCGTCAGCGGGGCGTAGATGCGCTCGAGCAGGTTGTTGAAACGCTCCAGGATCTTGCCGTTGTAGCCGCCGTACCCGCTCGTCTCGGCCCGCGCCTCGAGCTTTCCCTTCTCGCCGGCCTCGAAGAGCGCGGCCAGGGCGGCGTTCCGCCTCGCCATGATCTCCCCGCGCCGATTCATGCTCTCGGCGCTCTTCGCCAGCACGCCGCGGAACTTGTCCTGGATGGGCGGCGCGATCTCGCCCCGTTCCGACCTCTCGGTGTAATCGAGCACGGTGGCGACGTAGGCGGCCTGCCCGTCGATGGCGGTCCGCAGCGTGGCGAACGCCGGGTCGCGCCGGCCGTCCACGGCCGGGGGGCGGCCCTCGGCCAGGGCCTGGGTGAGCTCGCTCACTTCTTGCGCACCAGCCACCGCCGCCGCACGTGCCCGCTGCACTTGGAACAGCCCGAAGGAAAGGACGAGCACGAGGGCGAGGACGTCCGCCACGACGGCCGCGGTCGGCCCGGCGAGAAGCGCCAGAGCGGCTGCGGCGCACAGCGCCCCCGCACTCGCGACCGTGACGACGAGGATCTGCTTGGCCATGTTGGGAAACCGTTCCCTTTCCGGGTGAAGTCTCTCGAGCTGCGGGGCCCTGTCTCGCCGCTCGGGGAGCGGCCTCCCGAGGCCGTTCCCCCGACCCTGCTCACCTTTAGGCGCTCGCGCCCGCAGCGCTTCCCAGCACCTCCCCGATATCGAGGAGGAAGATGACGCGCTCGCCGGCCTTGCCCACGCCGAGGATGAACTTGGACTCGATGGCCGCTTCGCCGAGCTGCGGGGGCGGCTCGATCTGGGCGCTCTCGATGGAGAGGACCTCGAGGACCTGGTCGACCAGGATGCCCATGGTGAGGCTGCGTCCCGCCACCATGCACTGCACGACGATGATCACCGTCTGTTCGGTGGTCTGGCAGGGCTCCATGCCGAACTTCTGCCGGAGGTCAGCGACCGGGATCACCTTGCCGCGCAGGTTGATGACCCCGCGGATGAAGGGCGCGCTCTTCGGCACCCGGGTGATGTCCATGAGGCCGATGATCTCGCGGACCTTCAGGATCTCGAGACCGTAGATCTCGCTCGCCAGCTTGAAGGTCATGTACTTGCCAGCCAGCGCGGCGCCGAGCTCGCCCGCGACCTGTTCGTTGGGGTGGCCCTGGGGGGTGGATTCGCTTCTCATGCGTGTGCCTCCTCTAGGACGGCCCCGGGAGGCGGCGCGATGGCCGCACCGTGGTCGCGGAAGTAGTTGACCGACTTGTGGATGAGCCCGGCCATCTCGTCGACGTTGAGGATGAGGCCGACTTGCCCGTCGGAGAGGATGGCGGCTCCGGAGAGGAACCGCGTGCGGCCCAGCCCCTCCCCGAGGGTCTTGATGACGACCTGCTGCTGGGTGACCACCTCGTCCACGAGGAGCCCGATGCGCCGGCCCATGGCCTCCACCACCACGACGAGCGCGTCGCTCGGATCCGACTTCGCGCCCGTCAACTCGAAGAGCCGGTCGAGCCGGAGGAGCGGCAGGATCTCGCCGCGGAGGTTGATCATCTCGTTCTTCTGGGCGAACGAGACGAGCATCTTGGCGTCGGGCTTGATCGACTCGACGATGGAGAGGGTGGGAATGATGTAGCGCTCCTCGCCGCAGGCGACGAGCATGCCGTCGATGATGGCGAGGGTGAGCGGCAGGACGAGCTTGAAGCGGGTGCCGGCACCGGGCACCGAGCTGATGACCACCCGGCCGCGCAGGGCGTCGATGTTGCGCTTCACGACGTCCATCCCGACCCCGCGGCCCGAGATCTCGGTGACCTTGGCGGCGGTGGAGAATCCGGGGGCGAAGATGAGGCCGTGGATCTCGTCGTCGCTCATCCCCTCGGCCGAGGTGATGAGCCCCTTCTCGATGGCCTTCTTGAGGATGGCCGGCTTGTTGAGGCCGCGGCCGTCGTCGGTCAGCTCGATGACCACGCTGCCGCTCTCGTGGTAGGCGCTGAGCTTGATCTGCCCGACGGCGGGTTTCCCGGCTGCCAGCCGTTCCTCGCTCGGTTCGAGACCGTGGTCGCAGGCGTTGCGGATCATGTGCACGAGCGGGTCGGCGATCCGCTCGACCATGCTGCGGTCCATCTCGGTGGACTCGCCGGAGGTGACGAGGTTCACCTGCTTGCCGCTGCGGCGCGAGAGATCGCGCACCCTGCGCGCCCTCTTCTGGAAGACGCTCGCCACCGGCACCATGCGCATGCGCATGCCCACGTCTTGCAGGTCGCGAGTCACCTTGGCGAGCTGGCCCAGGCAGTTGCGCACCCGCACCGACGTGGTCTGGGCGATCTCGGGCGCGTTCACCACCATGGCCTCCACCACCACCAGCTCTCCGATCATCTCGACGAGGCTATCCACCCGCTCCAGGTCGACCTTGATCGTCTCCTTGAGCTTCACCGTCTGGCCGGACTCGTTCGCCTCGCGCACCCGGTTCTGCGCCCGCAGGGCTTGCGCCACCTGAGCGGGTTCGGCCGCGCCGATGGCCACGAGCTCCTCGCCCAGGCGCCGGCCCGTGAGCGCCTGGCGCTCCACGGCCTTGGCCACCGCCTCGGCCGGCACGGAAATGGGGGGATGGGTGATGACGTCGCCGAGCCGCTCGCCCTTCTCGGCCGCCGGCAGCTCCCGCTCGGCCACCGCCCGGCCCTCCGTCACGTCCTGGATGGAGCGCACGAGCTCCTCCAGCCCCTCCCGCCGGCTGAAGCCGGTGCCCGCCTCGACCGCCACCCGCACGCTTTCCAGCATCTCGCGGAGGGCCGAGGTGGAATCGAAGACGAGGTCGATGACCACCCCCTCGAGTTCGAGTGCCTTCTCCCGGCACTTGTTGAGCATCGTCTCGGTCTCGTGGGCGAGCGCGACGACCTCGCTGAGCTCCAGGAATCCGGCCGTCCCCTTGATGGTGTGGAAGACGCGGAAGAGCGAGTTCACATGCTCGGCAGTGGCGCCCGACTCCTCCACCGCCATGAGGATCTGGTCGGCGCGCGACAGGCCCTCGCCGCTCTCCTGGAGGAAGTCGCCGAAGAGCGAGACGGTGTCCGGGTCCCGGTCCACCCGCTCGGCGGCTTGGGGGCGGGGCTCGGGCGCGGGGACCCCGCCAGGCCGGTGGATCTGGGCCTGGAGCCTCGTCACCGAGTCGTTCACGGCCTCGAGGGCCGCGGCCGCCTCGGCCGGGTTGGCGAGGGCGCGGGAGAGCGCCTCCACGCAGGAGGCGGCGAGATCCCGGAGGGACTTGTCGGTGTCGCGCCGGAGAGCGTCGTGGAGCTCCTGGCAGAGGGCGGCGAGCCGCTGCAGCGAGTCCGCGTCGGAGGCGTCGGCCATGACGACGGCCGCGGCCGCCTCTTCCACGAGGGTGCCTGGAGCTCGGCCGTGGGGATTGGCGCTGTTCGTGCTCATGAGGAAAGCCGGTTAGAAGTCCTTGAAGGTGACGTCGCCGTCGAGGGGGATGATGTCCTCGGGCTTGAGCCCCATGGCCTTGCCGGTCGCGTGACCGTTCGCCTTCGCCTTCGGGGCGAGGGGGGCGGAGGCCGGCGCGCGGGCCGGCGCCGCCGCGGCGGGGCGCACGAGCGCCTGGGAGCGGGCGCCCAGGCGGAAGGTGGAGAGGAGGTTGTGGAGGTCCGTGGACTGGGAGTTCAGCTCCGCAGCGGCCGCGGAGGACTCCTCCGAGGAGGCGGCGTTCTGCTGGGTGACCTTGTCCATGAGGCCGATGGCCTGGCTCACCTGGTCGATGCCCTTCGCCTGCTCGGAGGCTCCGGCGGCGATCTCGCTCATGATGTCGGTGACCTTGGCGACCGAGCCCGTGATCTCCCCGAGCTTGTCGGAGACTCGCTTGCTCGTCTGCTCGCCCTGGCTCGCCTCGGCGACGGACTGGCGGATGAGCTCCTCGGTCTTGTTCGCGGCCTGCTTGGAGCGGAGCGCGAGCGAGCGCACCTCCTCGGCGACCACCGCGAACCCGCGGCCGGCTTCGCCGGCCCGAGCCGCCTCCACGGCGGCGTTGAGCGCGAGGAGGTTCGTCTGGAAGGCGATTTCGTTGATGTCCTTGATGATCTGGGAGGTGCCCTCGGCGGAGGCTCGGATGCGCCCCATGGCGCCGACCATCTGCTCCATGGCGGCGGAGCCGTCCACGGCGGCGTCCTTGGCGGAGCGGGCGAGCATGTTCGCTTGCTGCGCGTTGTCGGCGGCTTGCTTGGCCATGGAGGCCATGGACTCGAGGGAGGAGGACGTCTCCTCGATGGAGGCGGCCTGCTGGGAGGCGCCGTCGGCGACGGACCGGGAGGAGGCTGCGATCTGGGACGAGGCGGCGGAGAGCTGCTCCACCGAGCCGGCCACCTGGGCGAGGGCGTTGCCGAGGGCTTGGGCGGAGCTGTTCACGTTGTCCCGGAGGCGGGCGTGGTCGCCCTGGAAGTCCCCGGTCATCCGCGCGACGAGGTTCCGCTTCTCGAGCTCGCCGAGGACCTGGATGGTCTCCTCCATGGGGCGGGCGATGCCCTGGAAGGTCTCGTTCACGCCGCGGAGGATCTTCCGGTAGACGCCCTCGGTGCGATCGGCGTTGGCGCGCTCGGAGAGGTTCCCCTGGCGGGAGGCGTTGAGCACCACCCCGACCTCTTCGACGAGGATGGTGAGGACGGAGATGACTCGGTTCAGGTTCTGGCGGATCTGCTCGAAGTCCCCGCGGTAGTTCTCTTCGAGCACGGGCGGGGTGTCGCCGCGCGCCATGCGTTCGAGCGCGCTGGCCGCGGCGTGCACCGGCTTGGAGATGGCGTCGATGGAGGCGTTCATCTGCTCCACGATCTTGCGGAAGTCGCCCTGGTGGCGCGCCGCGTCCCCGCGGCGGTCGAGCTGCCCCTGGGCGGTGGCGGCGGCGACGAGGTTCGCGTCGGCGAGCAGCGCGTTCACCGCTTCGATGCAGGTGTTCAGGCTCTTGCGCAGACCGTCGAAATCGCCCTTCCACTCGTCGGCGATCTTCGGGGGGATGTCCCCCTTGCTGACGCGCACCATGTAGGCCGAGGCGAGCTGGATAGGCTTCACGAGCGCGTCGATGAGGGAGTTGATCCCCCCCATCATCCGGCCGTTGTAGCCCGGGTACTTGGTGAGGTCGGCGCGGACGTCGAGCTTGCCGTTCGTGGCCGACTCGATGAGGAGCCGGATGTCCGCGGAGCGCCGGTTCACCATGTCGATGATGCCGTTCATGGCGTCGCGGACCCTGCCGAAGTCGCCCTTCCAGTCGTTCGCGAGGCGATCCGGGAGGTCGGCGTTGGCGATGCGGGCGTTGCACTCGATGACCACCTGCAGGGGCGCGAAGGCGTCCATGGTCCGGTTCATGCCCGCGACCACTTCCCGGAACTCGGGGGCCACCGAGGCCGGGTCGGCGCGGACGCCGAGCTTCCCGTCCGAGACCGCGTCGGTGAGGATCTGGGCCTGACCCCGGATGCCCTCGATGGAGCGGGTGAGCCGGAGGAAGAAGTCCCGGAGCGCCCAGAGCGCCCCGACGAGGAGCACCCCCCAGACGACGGCGAGCGTCACCATCCGCCCGTGGAGCATGGACTTGAGCTCGGGGCTCGCGCTCTCGCCGGCCGTCTCGAGGGTGTTGAAGAAGAGGAGCGACGAGGCGGCGATCGCGACGGCGAACACCGCGGCGAGCCCCATCAGGCGTCCGCGCAACGTCTCAAAGAAGTGGCCCTTCTCCATGGCTACGCCTCCGGAGGGTGGAGTCCCAATCGACACGCTCTCGCATGCTTCGTGCCACGAGGGGCCCGGTGGAATCCTTCGGAATTCCCATTGGTTGGGCCGGGTGGGCACTTTTGCCCTGGGTGTGAAAAGACCGGGGCACCCTGCGTGACCCCGGCACCCGCCTCCGCCCCCTGGGAGGGCTTCGAGGCCGCCGCGTGCGTTTTCGCGGCTCTATCCGGGTGGGAGGTCGTGCTCCGGTGTGGGTCGCGCCCGCCGGGTGAAGCATCACCCCGGGTGACGCGGCCCCGGGGCGCGGGGGTCACGGACGCCTCGCGCCCGGGCGCAGCAGCGGGTCGTCGAGGGAGAGCTCGACCACGAGTTCGACGCGGCGGTTGAGCTCGCGCGCCTCCTCGGTCGGCGCCTCGCTCACCGGCCTCGTGTCGGCGAATCCCACTGCCGAGAGGTGGCCGGGCGGGACGTGGTGGGCGTCCTGCAGGTAGCTCGTCACCGTGGCGGCACGAGCCGCCGAGAGGTCCCAGTTGCCGTGGAAGCGGCCTCCCTGCACCGGGCTGTCGTCCGTGTGCCCCTCGATGCGGAGCGGCCGGTCGAGGTCCTTGAGCTCGTCGGTGACCGCGTCGAGGACGGGGAGCACCTGGGGCCGGAGCGCCGCCTGGCCGGGGTCGAAGAACTTCGCGGCCGCGAGCCTCACCACCAGCCGGTGGCCGTCCTCGACGTGGACGGTGACCGCGGTGGGCCCGGTCTTGTTCATGACGAAGGGGAGCACCTTCTTCTCGATGCGGCGGCGC
>Ga0335081_10018036_pt1 | contig 11415 bp, 12 predicted proteins | sample Lox_Sample_35_FD_206713 | JGI IMG/M metagenome (GOLD analysis project Ga0335081, IMG submission 206713) | Soil microbial communities from Loxahatchee National Wildlife Refuge, Florida, United States - Lox_Sample_3.5 | ecosystem: Environmental > Terrestrial > Soil > Wetlands | place: USA... | reverse complement strand
CGCGAACCGCCGGCTGGAATGACAGATTTCTACGCTCCCAGATAGGCCTGGCGGACGTGATCGTCTGCGCGAAGAATCTCGCTCGGCCCTTCAAGCGCGATGCGGCCCGATTCCATTACGTAGGCATACTTGGAGACGGCGAGCGCATAGTTGGCGTTCTGCGCGGCGAGCAGAATGGTGACGCCCTGCCCGGCGATTTTGCGGATCAGCTCGAAGATCTCGTCTACGATCCGCGGGGCGAGACCGAGAGAGGGTTCATCGAGCATCAGAAGCACCGGATCCGCCATCAGCCCGCGGCCCACGGCACACATTTGCTGCTCGCCGCCGGAGAGTGTGCCCGCGGCCTGGTGGCGGCGCTCCTTGAGGCGAGGGAACATGCCGTAGACGCGCTCGAGCGACGCGCTTGCCTGCTTGCGGAGCGTGGCGGGAAACGCGCCGAGCAGAAGATTTTCTTCGACCGTCATGCGCTGCCAGAGTTGCCGACCCTCGGGAATCAGGGCCAGGCGGCGGCGAACGCGGCGATGGGGGCGCTCGCGCGTCACATCGCGGTCTTCGAGCATGATCCGGCCGCCCTTAACGGGGAGCGCGCCGATGATGGCGTTCAGGGTTGTAGTTTTTCCCGCGCCATTCGGACCGATCAGGCAAGCCACGCTGCCCGGTTCGATGGCCAGTGAGATGCCCCACACGACCTGAATTTTGCCGTAGGCAATTTCCAGGTTCTCGAGTTTGAGAAGATGCGCCATGAGTGCCTGGCCGATCGAACCGCTTGCGTTGCCCGCTTAGGCTCCTCCCTTTTTTCCGATATAGGACTCGATGACGGCCGGATCGTTCTGCATTTGTTCCGGCGGACCTTCCGCCAGCTTCTTGCCGAAATTCAGCACGATTACGTGATGGCAGGTGGCGACGATCGCGCGCAGGTTGTGCTCCACGTAGATAATCGTGGTGCCGAGCGATTGAATCCGCCGCAGCAGGCCGAGGATGGATTGCATCTCGCTCTCGGTGAGTCCCGCGCACACTTCGTCGCACAGCAGCAGGCGCGGCCGCGCCGCAAGAGTGCGCGCCAGTTCGAGTCGCTTGAGATCGCCGACGGAGAGGGCGGCCGCGCTCGTGCCGGCGCGCGAAGCAATGCCGACCAGGTCGAGGATATCCATGGCCTGCTTTTCCAGGTTGCGCGATTGCTGCTCGCGCCCGAATCGCAAGCCGACTTCCACGTTTTCGCGGACGGTCATGGAGAGAAACGGTTTGGGGATCTGGTGCGTTCGCGCGATCCCGGCATGGACGGCGTGAAAGGGCTTTACGCGCGTGAAATCGCGGCCTTCAAAGGTGATTGTTCCCGAAGTGGGCGGCTGCGAGCCGGCGATGATGCTGAACAGAGTGGTCTTTCCCGCGCCATTTGGCCCAATCAGGCCGACGATTTCGTGTTCGCGGATTTCGAAGCTCACTCCATCGAGCGCCGCGAGTCCGGAGAAATACTTGCTCAGATTTTCTACCGACAGGAGTGCGGCCATTACGCCACCTTGCTCCGCGTGACGAGCCGGCGCAGCCTCTGGAGCAAGCCGACCACGCCGCCGGGTTCGAACAGGATGATGAGCATTACGAGCACGCCATAGAGAAGCAAGTGTATCTGCGGAAACCGCGCCACCAGCTCCTCCTCGATTACGCCGTAAACACCGCCGCCGATCACCGGCCCCCAGATCGTATTGACGCCGCCGATCACGGGCATCAGCAGGATTCCCACGCTGCGTGGAAATCCGAACACGCCTTCCGGATCGATGAACGCCGCGTAGCGGGCATAGACGCCGCCGGCCGCGCCCGTGAGTGCCGCAGCCAGAGCGTGGGCGGCCAGCTTATACGTGTAGGGATTCACACCGCTGTCCGCCGCGGCGTCCTGATCGTCGCGAATCGCGCGAAGGCCAAGGCCGAAGCGCGACTGGCGGACCGCAATCGAGACCACCACCGCACACGCGGCCAGAATCAATCCGGTGTAGTAGTGCTCCCCCTGGCGAAAAGGCACATGTTCGGTAATACGATAGCCGCTCGCGCCTCCGGTGAATTCCAGGTTGGTCATGATGACGCGCGTGGCTTCGCTCACACCGATCGTGGCGATGGCGAAATACGGGCCGCGCAAGCGGAACGTGGGCAGTCCTACGAGCAGAGACGCCACGGCGGCGACGGCTCCCGCGAGCGGATAGGTGAGATAGGGGCTCAGACCTTGGTTGATACCCACCGCCGTGGTGTACGCGCCGAGGCCGTAGAAGACGGCGAAGCCGAAGGAAACCTGTCCGGCAAAGCCGCCCAGAATGTTCCATCCGACGCTCGCTCCGATGGAAACAAAGGTGAGGAACAGCACCTTTATCTGATTGGCGCCGAGATCGAAAAACGGCAGCGCAGCCAGCAGGCCGAGAAGCAGCAGAGGAGGAAGAGCGCGAAGCGCGCGTGCAGCCGCACCCGGCGATTGGGCCGCCGCGCTCATCCCGCCCTGCGGGACCGCATCCGGGAAGCGAAACCGGCGACGCCGCCAGGCAGCACGATGAGCGCGACGACCAGCAGGCTGAACGAAATCGCAGGCTGGTAGCTGGAAGGCACGGCGAGAATGCTGAATGTTTCCACCAGCGCCAGAATCAGGGCGCCGACGAACACGCCGGAAAACGATTCGAGGCCGCCGAGCACGATGATTACGAACGAACGCAGCAGGAACGGCCTTCCAAAATCCGGGCTAAACGGATAGAGGAGGGCCAGCAGGCCGCCCGCCGCGCCGGCAAAGGCAATGCCCAGTCCGAAGGTCATGCGCGCCGTCCGTTCGACGTGAATCCCCACGATGCGGCAGGAATACCGGTTCTGGATGAGCGCGCGAATCGAGCGGCCGAACCATGTCTTGTGCAGGACGAATTCGAGCGCGGCGAGCGACACGATGGCGCTTACAAACACCACGAGGCCGATTTTGGGAATCGTGATTTCGCCGAAGCGGATGGTGGCAAACGTCATGGGGGTGAGGATGGCGCGGTCGTCCGTGCCCCACACCAGATAGCCCACGTTCTGGAGCACGAGCCAGAGCCCGAACATCAGGAGCAGCGAGGCGAGCGTAGGCGTGTCGGAGACAGGCACGCCGCGACCCAGCGTCCAATGCACCACAACGCCCAGAAAGTAGAACGCCGGAAACGCGAGCAGCACGCCGAGGAGGGGATGCAGGCCGGCGCGTTCGTGCAGTTCGTACACAAAATACGCGCCGAGCATCAGGAATCCGGCGTGCGCCAGGTTGACAATCTTCATCACGCCGTAGATGACCGTCATTCCCACGGCCATGGCGGCGTAGGTGCCCGCCAGCAGCAGCGCGGCGATCAGAAGATTGAGGAAATCAACGGCGGTCATGGGGCTCGACGCGCAGGCCTTCGCCTGCCGACCTCCCTATCCGGCGATTCAGTTGAACCCCGCGGACGGTTCGCCCTCGAGGCACGGGCGCGCGGGCTCGCACTGCTGCGCTAGCTCTGCGGTTTGGGCGCAACGGCCGATCCGGTGGCCGAATCCGTCGGGAACACGATTTCTACTTTTCCATCCGGCTTGTTTTGAACGATGACGAAGGGATTGGTCACCTGGCCGTTGGCGCCGAACTTCAGCGTACCGCCGGGAAGCAGTGAGTTCTTCAGCTCGCCAGACTTTAACTGGTCGCGGATCGCCGTCTTGTCCAGGCTACCGGCCTTTTCGATGGATTGCGCCATCATGCGCATCGCCTCATAGGCAGTTGCCGCATACCAGGAATCCGGGGCGTGACCCGTGGCGGCGTGATAATCCGAGTTGAATTTTTGAACCTGGGGATATTTCAGATCGGAGGACCACCAGATGCCGGCGAAGATGTAATCGACGCCCGCGCCCAGCGCCTTTCGCGCGTCCGCCTCCGGCCCGCGCGCGCCATAGCTGATCACCTGGTGATACATGCCGGCTTGCAGGTATTGGCGCTGCATAGTGACGTAATCCTGCAAGTGCGCGTCCGACAGGAAAATGTCGGCGTGAGAAGCCTTCACCTTCTGGAGCAGTCCGGAAAAATCCGTTCCGCCGAGCGCGAATTTTTCGTCGAACACGACGGTAAAGTAGCCGGGATTTTCGCCAATCCACTTCTTCACGCCGTTGACGTAGTCCTTGCCGTGGTCGGTGTTTTCGACTGCGAGGGCGATGTTCAGTCCCTTCTTTAGTTTCTTCTGATCCGCCATCCAGCCGAGAAATCGTCCAGTGGTGTAACCGAGCAGTTCCACCGAGCTCAGTGTCCCGAAAGTGTATTCGTAGCCCCGGCTGAAGATGCTCGATGCCGCGGCACCGGGAGTAATCCACGGGGTCTTGTAGCGGTCCGGCATCACCGATTCCGGCTCGCCCAGCGCAGTCGAATAACCGCCAATTACGCCAACCACCCCGTCCGACGTCATGGCGCGCTCCACCAGTGAAGCGGAGCGTGCGGAATCCGAGCCGTCGTCGTAGAACACTTCGCGGATGGGAAGCTTCTTCTTGAGGCTCTTGATGTAAATTCCGCCACCGTCGTTGATCTGTTTGATAGCCAGCTCGATGCCTTCGCGCTGGTATTGGCCCGGTTTTGCTTCGCGCCCGGTGATCGGCATTACCACGCCGATGGGAATATCGGTCTGCGCCTGCGCAGATGCGGGAGCGACGAGAGGAGCAGCGGCAAGCGAGGCGAGCAGCGCGGTACGCGTCAGCCTGCGCGGAAAAATCGAGTATCTGAATTTCATGAGAGTAAACCTCCTGGTCGAGGGTTGTCCGTTCAGGAGCCCTGGCGTTCCTTAATTTCGGGCGCATTATAGGCCCGCAAATTTCAAATGTCTCGTATTTGTGTCGCAGAATCGGACGCGAGGATTGAGGCTACTCGAGCACCCAGCCTTCGGAGAGAACGCGGCCCGCATTGGTGAACGTGACGCGCCAAGTGAAGGAAATGGGCGCATCCCGCCGTCGAGCCGAGTCCTGGCGCCTGAAAGGCCGGGCGAATCGCAGGTCTGTGAACTCTGCTGAGTCGCTCCCTGCCGCGTGTCCGCAAACCACGATGGGGATTCGGGAGAAGTGCATCCACGCGCGCACCTGGGGAATTGTCCAGAGCACCGCGGGGCACGCGTCGCCGCTGGCGATGGGGATCACGGATCCGGCCGGCGGCGCGGCGCCCGGGTCTGCCAGGGAAAACGCCCATTCGTGGACGTCCTGCGTGGTGCGCGCAAATCCGTGCCAGAGATTCAGATTGGGCGGCAATGGGACGGCCACGGCTTCCGTTACGTCCAGGTGCTCTGCGGCAGCGTACTCCCGCAACTGCTCCAAGGCGCGCGCGTGCGCCCAGGCGTTCATTCCCAGGTACGCGGCCGTCGCCAGCATTCCGATGCGGCACCAGTTTCGCGCGTCGAGCGGTACGCGAGGGCGTATGAGCGTGGTGATGAGCGGAAGCGCTGCGAGAACGAGAACCGCTGCGACCGCCCGCGCCGACACGGGCATTGCCAGCGTGTAACTGCCCAGCGCGTACAGACCGACGAGCGCGCTCATCAGCGCCAGCATCCCGACGGCACGGCGTGCGGCGTGCTGAGTTGGTTCCGCGACCCAGGAGAGCAGCAGAAAAAAGAGCAGCACGCCGGTTAGCGAGAGGTCGATGATAAAGGTCCAATCCCACTGGATGCGCGTCCACGAGATGGGACTCCAGACCATCGTCCCGAACGAGGTGATGCAGTCGAACAGGATGTGAAGGCCAATTCCCACGCCGAACCACACGCTGAGAAGTGTGCGCCGGGGAGATGGAATGCCACGCCAGCGGAAGAACCAAGCCGCGAGCAGCCCAAACAAGACCGCCCACACCGGCAGGCACACCAGCGAGTGCGTGACGCTGCGATGGATACGAATGGTGGCGAAGTGATCGGGATCGAACGGATTCGCGACAATGTCGATATCGGGGAAAATCGAGCCCAGGATTAGAGCCCAGCCCGCCGTTCGCGAGACAGGACTACAGGAATCGCCCGGAACAATCGCGCGGGCCACCACCGCGCCCGAAAGTGCGTGCGTGATTGGGTCCATTTAAGCCGCGGGCTCTACAGTACTCGCAGGAGGGGAGAAGTTTTTTCCACCACGCGGCCGATGGCGCGCGCGGTGACGCCGCGACGTTCGAAAGCGGCCATGGCCGCGGGGACTGCGTTCGCGGCGAGGCTCACGAATAATCCGCCCGATGTTTGTGGATCAAAAAGCAGGTTGCGGAATTCTTCCCCAACGGAATCGGCGAAGCCGACACATCCGACAATGAATTCGCGGTTGTTTTTCAATCCGCCGGCCAGAAAGCCGCCGCGCGAGGCCTCCAGCGCGCCCGGGAGCAAACTGATCTTAGAATGCTCGATTTCGAAGGACACATCGCTTGCGGCGGCCATTTCCCGCGCGTGGCCGAGCAGGCCGAAGCCGGTGATGTCCGTAACGGCGTGGATGGAGCCGGCAGCATCGCCGCCGGGTGCGCCTGCCGCTTCCTCCAGTGCCTCGGCTGCGGCGCGATTCAGTTGTGCCATCGATGTAATCGCGACCGCCATGTCGCTTTCCGCAGCGCGGCCTTGCTTGAGCGCAGTGGCCAGCACGCCAGTGCCGAGCGGCTTTGTGAGGAGGAGAACATCGCCCGGCCGCGCGCCGGTGTTGCGCCACACGCGCCGGGGATTCACCAGGCCAGTAACGGCGTAGCCGAACTTTAAATCTTCATCCCGCACGGAGTGGCCGCCTACTACGGTGCATCCCGCCTCGATCATTTTTTCGAGACCGCCGCGCAGAATGGCTTCCAGCACCTCCGGCGGCTCTTTTTCAGGAAAACACACGATGGAGAGCGCCGACAACGGCTTTCCGCCCATGGCATAGACGTCGCTGAGGGAATTTGAGGCTGCGATCTGGCCGAACTCGTGCGGGTCGTCGGCAATCGGGGTGAGGATGTCCACCGTCTGCACGAGCGCCTGCTCTCCGCCAGGGAGCAGATACACCCCTGCATCGTCGTAGGTGTCGAAGCCTACGAGAACGTTGGGATCAGATTGCCGCGGCAGGCGGCTCAGCACGGAGTCCAGAGTCCCAGGACTGAGTTTCGCCGCTCAACCCGCGGCTTTGGCTTTTGTCGTCAGCTTGACGCTCTCGGCCAAAGCAGTGCCCTCCCGATGCTGCATCGAGCCGAGCCAGTATATCGCGGCGCGCAGGGTACGACGACCGGGGGAGTTAATTGGCGCCCCGCTTACTTTACCCACGGAGGGAAGTAGGGATAGTTCAAGACTGGAACTTCGTCCGATGCCGATTCGTTGCCGCGGCGCGTCACGCGATAGAAAAGCGTGCCCCATCGGTGCTGCTGCCGGTCCCAACTCGATGCGCCTCCAAAAAGCCATTCACCGAGCTGCATCTCGACCGGATCCGCATCCGGCAGGCCGTAGGAGTACAGGTAGGTGACGTAAGCGTCGCCGAAGCGGAACGCGGGCTTGAACGTAACGGTCAGACTGCCCAGGCTGCCGGAGGATTGCGGAAATTCCTGCCGTAAAGTTTGCGGCTGGCTGGAGGGTTCAAGGATTTCGCGGCGGAGTATGCGCAGTTTGCCGTCCACGACTTCCGCGGCTTTTACTTCGAACACCACGTCGTCGGGAAACTTGGCGATACGCAGGCCAGGATTGGCTTGGAGCGTTTCCTCGACGCTCAGGCTGATGTGGTTCCACAGCTTCTTCGGCAGGAAAACAAGCTTGGCGGGGAGCGCGGATGCACGGGTTGGCGGCGGCCGCAGGCCGGCCACTACGCGAAGTGCGGGAACTTCCACACTGGCGATTTCATACTGGTTCCACGGATCACCGGGCTCGCCCCGATCCAGCGGAGAGACCTTTTTCCAGCGTTCCTGTGCCGTTTTTTTCGCTGCAGTGGTCGCCGGGTCGTGTGCGCTCGCCATCGCGCGCAGGAACAGCTTTGTGAGCTGGTCCTCGTAGATGTGAAACGTGTACCAGGGATTGCCGGGATTGCGCAGGTCGGGGCGTTTGTAGAGCAGGGCGTTGTCCATCAGAACAGCAATGAACGCGCCAGAGCGATGAAGCTCCAGCCGGCGTGAGGCCCGCAGCCTATTGGGTCCGTCGGGCTGCGTCTCGCCCTGGAAGAGCCACGTCTCGCCGCCAAGATCTTCCTTAAGCCATTTGCCGGGCTCTTCGATCCAGCACTGCATCGTTCGGCCAACACGCGACTGGAATCCTTCCTCCTCCCAGGACTCGCAGGTAAGCAACTCACCGGAAGGGAATCGGTGCTCCTCGTGAATGTGATCCCGCGTGAAAAACGGGCGGCAGCCGCCGAGCCCCAACAGGGAGAGGACCGCAAGCACGCGCAGAAATCGCATGGGAGCCGCTGTGGCTGTGAAACGGGGAGGATTCCAGGGCGCGAATTCTATTATGCACTTTGCCGGGCAAAGTGGAAACAAAAGTTCGAAATTGCCCGGGACCGATCATGAGATTCAGCGGTCGGCGAGCACCTCGTAGTGCTTTACGAAGGGCTTGAACTCTTCTTCAGGGAAGTAGCGATCGTCTTCAGGATAGTAGACAGCGCGCTCCGGATCGGCGCCGGCGAACGCCCGAACCGCATCCATGTCGTCCCACAGGGTTACGAGTACGTATTCGCTGGCGTCTCCAACAGCACGACGAAGCACCAGGACGCCACGGAACCCGGGCGTCTCTCTGTACTCCTTCAATCCGGTTTGCTCCAAGTAGGAGAAATACGATTCACCCATTGCGGGCCGCGTCTGACCCTGCCAGATTCTTGCGATCACAGCGTCCTCCAAAGTCGGCGAAGCAAGGCTGATTACCTGCTGCGGGCGTCGTCGCCGGCGAGCGTCATACATGTGGAACTCATGCGCGCCACGAGATTGCCCTTCTCGTCTGTGATGTCGCACTCCACCAGGCCGATTTTTCGACCACGCTTCACAACGTGCGCCGTGGCGCGCAGGTGCGCTTTCCACACGGGCCGCAGAAAGTTGATCTTGAGCTCGATGGTGGTGAATGATTCGCCTCCCGCAAGTGTGGTGGCGTACGCAAATCCCATGGCCGCATCGCCGATGTCGCACAGAATGCCGCCATGCAGCGTGCCCATGGGATTCCAGTGCCGTTCGTCGGCGTCCATCTCGAACACGGCCTCGCCATTCCCGGCGGAGACAGGATGAAAACCGATGAGCCTGGCAATCGGCGGCGCGGGAGCATCTCCACTGGCGATTCGCCGGCTGATTTCGGCCAGCATGTTGACGGGCTTTTCCGGCGTGGAGCTCATAAGCCAGCATTCTCCGCGGCGATTTTTCCGATCACGGACCAATCCATTTCGCCGTAGCCGCGAGCGAGCGCCGCTATCATGTGGTCGCGCACCAGGCTGGCGAGCGGCAGCGGCACATTCACCGCCTCGCCGGCGGCGAGAGCCAGGCGGACGTCTTTGAGCCCCAGGGGAAGCTGGAAACCCGCGGGCTGGAATTTTTCTTCGGCGATGATCGTGCCGTACACCTTGTAGGCGGGCGCGGTGAACACGCTGCTGGTGATGAGGTCGAGAAACTGCGCGGGCGCGATTCCGTGTTTTCGCACCAGAGCGAGCGCTTCGCCCAGGCTTTCTACCGCAGAGGCGAGCATGAAATTCCCGGCCAACTTTACTGCGTTGGCTGCGGATGGTTTTTCTCCCAGCACATAGGTGCGCTGCCCAATCGCGTCGAATAGCGGCTGGCAGCGAGCGAGTACAGCGGCGGGGCCCGCAGCGACAACGAACAGTTTGGCCGCAGCGGCAGCTTCCGGCCGGCCGAACACAGGCGCCGCGATGTATTCACAGCCGGTTCGCGCGTGTACTTGCGCGAGCTTGTTTGAAAGCGCCACGCTGATGGTGCTGAGCGAGACGTGGACCGCGCCGCGCGGCAAAGCAGCGAGGATGCCGGCTTCGCCCAGAGTGACAGATTCGAGCGCTGCGTCGTCCGCGAGCATAGTGAATACGAACTCGCCGCGGCTCGCCTCCGCCGGTGTGGCTGCCACGTGCGCGCCTTTGGCTGCGAGCGCTTCGGCGCGCGACCGCGTGCGGTTGTACACCGTGAGCGTGTGGCCCGTTTTGATCAGGTTCTCCGCGATTCCGCGGCCCATTTGACCGAGTCCGATGATTCCAATGTTCATGGTTTCCCTTTCTCTCTGATGCGAACTTTCAGGCGTGATCGTCGTTTGGATCGAATGCGGCGTTTGGTGCTGCGCCCTCCACTTGGCGCTGCCACGCTGTGGTACGCCAGTTGTAATGCGCTTCGCCCGGCGGCATCCACGGCGGAAGCGGCAGCACCAGGCGCAGCGCGAGGCCGTTGAGGTACGGCTCGTACATCGCGCGAAATTCGCGCAACCGCTCCTCGGCATCCGCAATCGCGAGACCTCCGCAGCAGAATCCGATGCCAGTTCCGGCAAGCGCGGAGGCGAGCCGCTTGAATTCGCCGGAGGGCAACCGGTCGGGCTCGATGGGCCGCGGCGCCGCGTTGAGCGCTTGTGCGATGTCTGTCACAGCGTGCCGTGCCATGGCAAATGTGAGCCGCGCCTGGAGCGTCTTTTGCTTTTCGAGTGCCACGATCCAGAAGGCGCAGGTGTCCAGAATCGCCGTCATTGCGCCGAGCCAGGATTGGTTGTCGTGCTGCGACCGGTAATAGACGAGCAGCGGATAAGAGAGGTGCGACTCGAGCACATCGGCGGACCAGCGCTCCCATTCGCGAAACATCTCGGTGAGTGCCGCGCGATTTTCCTCGCGGCCGAAGCGCTTAATCACTTCCTCCGCGGTGGGCGGAGAGCCCGCCCGGGCGTCGAGCAGGGAAATCGTGATCTCGCGACGCGAGAAAGCCTGATACAGGATGGGCAGGTAACCGATGATCAGCGCGAGAAAACCGAAGCCCATTCCCGATTCGATCACGGCGACCACGCGGTCGAGCGTGGTGCGGGGCAGCACGTCGCCGAGGCCGAGCGTGAAAAATGTGGTGCCGCTCAGGTAGAGATCGAGAAGAAAATCCATGGGCTCGCCGGAGGCCATCACCGAGCCTCCAACCGCCGCATGGATTAGCGAGAAACCGAAAATCAGCCCGAGCGCCCAGGTCGCGAGCAGGACGAGGATGGAGAGCGGGCCGAAAACGCTCAGATAGACTTCGCGGAATTTGCCGGGCCGCATCGCCCGCCCGATGGTGGACCACGCTCCCCACGCAAAGACGTAGAAGAAGCGCGCCAGGCGGAATTTGCGCGTAACGCGCCGGGGCAGGACCACGGCTTCAAAGGCGTCCCATAAGACCAGGACGACGATGACGATTCCGAGAGCGGCTTCAAATGCTTGCATGGCGTGTCGAGACGGTTGAATTCGTGCGGCGCGGAGGCGCGCTCAGAAACCCACCACCACTTTTCCGAAATGCGCGCCGCTTTCCATGTG